>Ga0316605_10000908_pt1 | contig 18138 bp, 11 predicted proteins | sample OWC_soil_day20_n_FD_207666 | JGI IMG/M metagenome (GOLD analysis project Ga0316605, IMG submission 207666) | Wetland soil microbial communities from Old Woman Creek delta, Ohio, United States - OWC_soil_day20_noCT | ecosystem: Environmental > Terrestrial > Soil > Wetlands | place: USA: Ohio...
ATCATGAAAGCCCGCCTCACGGATAACGGCCAGATACTCCTCTTTGTCAACGGCACCGGAGATGCAGTCCGCCCACAATCGCATATTCTCGCGCATCGTGTCGGGCACAGTGCCCGTTGTGACGATATCTGAAACGATGAACTTGCCGCCGCTCTTAAGGACGCGAGATATCTCTGCGAACGCCCTTCGCTTGTCAGGAACAAGGTTGATGACACAGTTGCTGATGATGCGGTCGATGGAAGCGGAATCGACCGGGAGGCTCTCGATTTCCCCCTTCCTGAATTCCGCATTGCGGATCCCGAGTTTGATACGGTTCCGCTCTGCCTTCTCAAGCATGGCGTCTGTCATGTCAACTCCGATCACATGTCCTGTCGGACCTACCGTCTGTGCAGCGACGAACACATCTATGCCCGCACCGGACCCGAGGTCCAGCACTGTCATCCCTTCCTCCAGCCCGGCAAAAGCAGTTGGGGTTCCGCACCCCAGACCGAGATCAGCCGTCGCCACGATACTCGAGTCGACGCCCTCGTAGCGCTCGTTCATCTTCCGGGAAACGCTGGTCTCGGTGTCAGTGCTGCCGCAGCATCCCGGTCCGCAGCAGGACGTCGCCTGTGTAACGACACGCGTGTACTCCTTCCGGACAGAGTGCTTTATTTCTTCGTTCGTTTTCATGAGAGACATTCCTCCTCTTGATCACACCGCTGGTACATCGATTTGGCTATACGTTTGGTTCCGGGTTTGACCCGTTCGAATGTTGCACAGCACCCGGCAGAAATCCTGGACTCCAGCCTCCGTGCATCGCGCTGTGCAACAGTGTTGGCTTTGAGCAGGGTGCCGAGGCAGTTGATGACACGGCGCTGGTCCTCGTTTTCCGGACGGGGGATGGAGTACAGCATCCAGAGGCCTTGCTTCCGATAGGCAACAAGTCCTGCCCGCGTGAGATACGCAAGATGCCGCGAGACTTTTGTCTGCGTGAAGCCCATGACCGACTCGATGTCGCAGACACACAATTCTCCCGAATGGAACAGGAGATTCAGGATGCGGAGGCGCGACGTATCCGCCAGGGCTTTGAAGAGTTGGGCAAGGGTATCCATGGAGTATCCAACTATATTCGTGTATACGAATATAGTGGTTTCAGGTTGCAGTGTCAAGCTGGGCGCACCGTCGCCAGCGTCGCTTGCAAATGCACAGTACGCGCGGTATCTTTTCGCATCTTCCCCCCCCCATGTACATTGACCATGAGGATCTTGCCATGGATGCACATAACCCTCTTACCCGCCGTCAGTTCGTATCGTCCACATCTCGCGCACTTGCTGGGGCGATCCTTGTTCCGACGCTCGGAACGACAATGGCCTCCGCCACGCTCGCTGCAAAGTCACGCATGGCAATGGTCGGCACCGGCATCCGGGGCATACGGATGTGGGGAAAGGACCTCATCCAGGAATACCCGGACCTGTTCGAATTTGTCGGTCTCTGTGACAGCAACCCCGGCCGTGCGGCATTTGCCAGGAGTTACATGGGCGTCACCTGTCCCACGTTCACCGACTTCGAGGAGATGCTCCGGAAGGCCCGTCCCGACACGGTCATCGTGACAACGGTGGATGCGACGCATCACACGTTTATCGCCAAAGCGCTGGCGATGGGATGCAATGTAATCACCGAAAAGCCCATGACGACCGACGAGATGAAACTGAAGGAGATTCTGGATGCGCAGAAGAAGTCCGATCGGAAGCTCGTCGTCACTTTCAATTACCGGTACACTCCACACCGCGCGCGCATCAAAGAGCTCCTCATGCAGGACCGTATCGGCAGGATAACCTCTGTGGATTTCCACTGGTACCTGGACACCGATCACGGGGCTTCGTACTTCCGCCGCTGGCACGGGATACGCAAGCATTCGGGATCGCTCCTTCTGCACAAGGCGACGCACCATTTTGACCTGCTCAACTGGTGGATCGATTCCGATCCCGAGCGTGTGCATGCCTTTGGAGCGCTGGAGTTCTATGGTCGGAACAACGCGTTCCGTCACACGCACTGCCGCACATGTCCGCACACCGCAAAATGCCGGTTCTACTTCGATATGACGAAGGATCCGCTCCTCATGTCGCTCTACGCAGATCAGGAGAAATACGACGGGTACATTCGCGACGCCTGCCTCTGGCGTGAGGAGATTGATATCTTCGACAAGATGGCGGTGCAGATCAAGTACGCCAACGCCGTGCAGGTAAGCTACTCACTCACGACCTACTCGCCGTATGAGGGGTACCGGATTGCGTTCAACGGGACAAAGGGGCGGCTGGAGGCATGGATTCATGAAAACCAGCCGTGGCCGTTGGAAGGGTACGATGAGCTAAGGATCACCGACATGTTCGGCAAAACCGAACTGGTGCGCATTCAGCAGGAGCCCGGCGGGCATGGTGGGGGAGACAGGCGGATGAAGGAGCGGATATTCCGGGGCCCTGGTCAGGCCGACCCCCTCGGTCAGGCCGCAGGTGTCCGTGATGGGGCGATGTCCATCATGATCGGCATCGCTGCGCGCCAGTCTATCGACAGCGGCATGCCTGTGGATATCAGGAACCTGAGCGAACTCATCCCGCAGGTAAAGCGGCCGACCTGACCGTAGTCGACCCGTCCAACATAGCCGCTGACAATGTGGCAATCCGACCGCAGACGGCAGCGACCCCTGTCGCTCGCGCTGCATGTACAACACCGCCTACCATAAGGCTTCCATCGTTTAGGGGCGTCGAGACCTCGCTCCTGACGCCGGACCGACGTCGATTACTCCAGCAACCCGATATTGCCGCAGAGTCGTCGTGCTGAGGGAATCAAGGTGAGGGAATCAAGTGGCCAAACCTTGCATCTCTGACTATTTGAGACTACTTTTTGGCATCCTCTATTTCTCTTACGGTCGATCAGCACATGGTCAAGCGCCGACAGTTCATCGTTTCGGGCCTCGGAACCATCGCCGCACTGAACAAGCGCTTCGCTTCCGATCCATTGGAGATTCAGGTTGAGAGGAGGGGCGGCAAGATACCGCTTGTCCATATCACGGACCTCTACCACCCGCCGCAGGATCCGGACGACCATATCGATCTTGCGACAGTCGTTGCGCTGGAGGAATTCGACCTCAGGGGAGTCATCCTCGATTGCACGCAGAAGTTTCTGGATGCGGCGCCGGCCGGATTCGACATCCGGCGGGATCCGGGTTATGTCCCCGTTCTCCAGCTCGCACACATACTCGGAAGGCCCATTCCCGTTGCCGTCGGCCCCTTCAGTCCTCTCTCAAGCCCGACGGATACTGCTGCTGACCGCCCGCTGGCAGAACAGGGAGGGATCACACTCCTTCTGAAGATTCTGGAGGAGAGCGATGTACCCGTCGTGCTCTCCCTGGTCGGATCGGCGCGGGTGTTGACAGCTGCCTTCAACCGCAACCCCGGATTGGTGCGCTCCAAGACCCGCAGAGTTCTCCTCAATGCCGGCTCCACGTCAGGCCCCAAACGGGAGTGGAATGTCGGCCTGGATCCCGCCGCCACCATCGGGCTCTGGAATTCCGGTCTCCCGATCGACTGGTATCCCTGCGCAACGGAACGGAGTGCGTTCAATCCCGACCATGAACGCGGGACATACTGGAAAACAACACACGCGGTGCTCTTCCGTGCACTGTCTCCCGCCCTTCGTTCCTGGTTCCAGTACGCATTCACCGGAAGTACGCGGGGAGACTGCATCCGGGCTCTTGAAGAGGATGTTGAGCCAGTGGTATGGGAGAAGATACTTCTTGAAACCAGGAACCTCTGGACGACGGCTTCTCTCATCATGGCAGCCGGGCGCGTGCTGTGCAGATCTTTTGCGGGGTGGAGATTCCTTCCGCGTCAGGACGCCGAGGGATGTGAGCTCTGGCCCTTCTCTCTTGAGCCCATCGTCGCTTCGGTGAATGCCGAAGCGGAGGTGCAATGGCATCTTGCGGAAGGCGAATCGAACATCCGGCTCTTCAAGCGGCGCCGGGGGGCGGAGTATGGTGAAGCGATGGGAGAAGCGCTCGGTGCGCTGCTCGCATCTCTCCGCACATGATTGTTCCGAACACACTTGTGCAGGTCACTCAGCAGCTGATGCATTGCGTCCCGACAGGATCTGCTTGTTCACTCACTCCGGAGGTTACCCCATGACGCTCACCCTCTATCAGGTTGATGCCTTTACGGATACGCAATTCCACGGAAATCCCGCAGCAGTCTGTCCGCTCACGGCATGGCTCTCCGATGATCTCCTTCAGGCTATCGCAGAAGAAAACAATCTCTCGGAGACTGCATTCTATGTCCCGCAAGGTGACATGTTTCACATACGATGGTTCACGCCGGTCTGTGAGGTCGATCTCTGCGGCCATGCGACACTTGCGACGGGCCACGTGCTCTTCCGGCATGAGGGATATGCAAAGCCCGTGATCACATTCACATCGCGGAGCGGCCTGCTGAGAGTGCGGAACGAGGGGGAAGAACTCATATTGGATTTCCCTGTGGACCGGTTGAATCCGGTTCAGGCTCCTGCCGGTCTTGCCGAGGCGCTCGGCTCTCGCCCTCTGGAAGTGTATCAGGGTAAGGATGACTTCATGGCGGTCTATGGCACAGAGGAGGAGGTTGCGTCTATGCAGCCCGATTTCACTCTCGTGGCAAAGATACCTGCCCGGGGGGTCATTGTCACGGCGCCTGGACGGACCGTGGATTTTGTTTCCCGGTTCTTCGGGCCCCAGTCGGGCATCGCCGAGGACCCGGTCACAGGGTCTGCGCACACAACCCTCGTTCCATACTGGTCGCGGCGGCTGGGCAAGACACAGCTCCGGGCCACGCAGGTGTCCAAACGGCGTGGAGAACTGCGCTGTGTCTTGAAAGGGGAGCGGGTGGAGATCGGAGGCCGCGCCTGTACATACCTGATCGGCACTATTACTCTTTTATAGTGCGCCTGAGCAGCCACCCCTGCTTGAGCGCCTGCATCCTGCTTGGGCGCCTGCATTCCGCTTGGGCGTCTGCATTCCGCTTGGGCGTCTGCATCCCGCTTGGGCGCCTGCATCCCGCTTGAGCGCCTGCATCCCGCTAGGGGGCCTGTATCCAGCTCAGTCGCCTTTATTCCGCCGGAACCACCCCAACTCTCGGATATCCCCTGTTTGCGCCTCAACGCAGCAGAAGGTTTAGGCGAAAAGCAGGGGATTTCTGGGAACCTCTTTGCAAACCCCTGCGTTACCTTTGTACACCCTCAGGATATGATCTCAGGCCCTGGAACACGTCGCGGATGCAACCAGGATGCCGGACTCATCTCCTGGACAGGGCTTCTTCGCACAGTCGATGCGTGGTGGACTTGAAGAGAGCCAAACCAGTGCTATGAGCTATCCAGAGTGAGAAAAGGTTTCAGATGAAGGCGCGGACAATTCTCGAGACAATAGGACACACCCCGGTAGTCAGGATTAACCGGCTCTATCCTGACAATGCCGAGGTATGGATGAAGCTTGAAAAGGCTAACCCTGGCGGCAGCATCAAAGACCGCATAGCGCTCTCCATGATCGAAGACGCAGAACGCAAAGGCACCCTTCGGGAAGGGAGCGTGATCATCGAGCCTACGTCAGGGAATACGGGCATTGGTCTGGCGATGGTTGCGGCGGTAAAACGATACCGTCTTATCCTGGTCATGCCCGAGTCCATGTCAGTGGAACGCCGCCGGCTGATGCTCGCCTATGGTGCTGAATTCGATCTCACACCACGTGAAAAGGGGATGAAGGGAGCGATCGAAAGAGCCCGGGCTCTGGCAGATTCCATACCCAATGCCTGGATCCCGCAGCAGTTCGAAAACGAGGCGAATGTGGAGATTCACCGCACGACCACCGCCCGGGAAATCCTGGATGACTTCCCGGAAGGAATTGATGTGCTGATTACGGGTGTGGGGACAGGGGGACACATCACGGGTGTGACCGAAATACTGCGGCAGAAGTTTCCTCATCTCAAAACGTATGCTGTGGAGCCCGCCCTTTCACCGGTGCTGAGCGGCGGGACTCCCTCCCCCCATCCCATTCAGGGTATCGGGGCGGGATTTATTCCGGCAATCCTGAAGCGGGATCTCCTCGATGGCGTCATTCAGGTCACCAAGGAGGAGGCGTATCAGTATGCCATCCGTGCGGCCAGGGAGGAAGGACTCTTCATGGGCATCTCCTCCGGTGCGTCACTTGCTGCCGTGGCAAAGAAGCTCCCGGAACTCAAGCCGGGGAGCAGGGTGCTCACCTTTAATTATGATACGGGAGAGCGGTACCTGTCGATTGATGGGCTGTTTGCGTGATGAAATAGATTGAGCCTCGTCGTCGGCGCTCCACCGAATCAGAACCGGAGGAGACGTCCCCCGAGGGGAGGCGAAAAGGCTTGACATTGAGGACTGGTTTTTCTAAGATGGTCGAGCCGTAACTGTTCTTTTCGAGTATCACTTTTCTTTGCGAGGGGTACCGTTCCATGGCCATGCGCCCGGTCGTACGTTCGGATATTGCCAGGTCTACCCTCTCTTCTCCCCTCGCTTTCCCTCGGCATGTCCGTTCTGCATTCCGCAAGTCATCCGCCCCCCCCGGCATCTCCATTCCAGCAGCCATCCTTCTTCGACGTTTCTTTAACTCCACAAGCATCTACACTCCGGCGGTTAGCCAAATCGGACCGTCTCCTGAGTCCGCGTGTACCTCCACTGCGACAGTGCTCCGATTCCGCCAGCCACATCACTCAGTCAGAACGATTATCCATCTCGATGTTCTTCATCCATACGGGAGGTTGTCACCATGAACATCCGCCTCAGCAAGGTTGCCGCGATCGGGACCATGCTTGCTTTGACAGGTTTCACGCACAGTGTCTGTGCTCAAGTGGAACACAAGTCCATGGATGAACTGACACGGCAGGCCGACGTTGTGGTCGTGGGGAAGGTCGCCAGCATCAAGGCCGGCTGGAACAAGGAAAAGACACGTATCCTGACAACCGTGTCGATAGAGGTCGACGAGACACTGAAGGGAAAGGGCGGGGATGGGACCGTGACCATTCAGACTCCAGGAGGAGAAGTAGACGGTGTTGGAGAGCTGTATAGCCACACCGCAAAGTTCGTCAAGAACGAAGATGTTGTTGTCTTTGCCGAGAAAGACAAGAAAGGGGATCTCCGGGTGACCGGAGGAAGCGAGGGGAAGATCGCCATCAGGAAGGACGCCTCATCGGGACTCCGGCGCGTTTCGGAAGGAATGAGCCTTGACGAGTTGAAGGCCCGCGTCAAGAACGCCGTTCATGTGCAGGAAACAGAGTAGTTGCGTTGAGTCCGCAGCCATCAAACCACCTGACAGAGAGTACCGTATGAAGCCTTCAATACTGATATTCGCCCTTCTCTCCTGGTTCGTTTCCCAGAGCGCGTTCAGCCAGCCCAACATCGACTTCGTCAAGTACACGGGTGAAACCTATCAGGTCGCCTGGGTCAAATCGAACGACAAGGGCCTCTCGAAGCTTCCGAGCCTTGCCGGTTACACACTTGGTCCCGCCGTCGGTGCCTTCGGCACCCTCAACAATACCAGCTCACCTCCCTGTCCGTTGAACGACGCGGTGAATGTGAAGACAATATGGAAGTCATCACTGAACCTGGTCATGCGCAAGACGTTTTCGGTGCAGGCTGGCGCAAGAAACGTGAAGATCTCTGTCGCTCTTGACAATGACATGAAGCTCTGGTTGAATGGCATGCCGCTCAAAACCAGTTCTGGCGGAGAGGTCTTCTCCAATAACAATTGCGCAAGCCAGGACCCGGCGAATTTCGTCATCCCCGTAGACGGACTTCTTGCGCCCGGAGGCGGACAGAACGAGCTTGTCGTCCTCGGGATCTGGAAGAGTTCGAAGAACTATCTCAACGTGAGGGTCAGCGGGGATGTTCCGTACGTCATTACCGCTTCGACTCTGCCCCTTGGCACAACCAACGGTGACATCATCGTTCCCCCATCCGGGACGCCGGTTCCTTCTCCGGCAACAGTGTTCGTCTATTCCGGCCTCAATCAGGATATCACGTTCCAGGCCAGGCAGCACTACCATGTTGCATCAGTGGTTATTGACAATGACGCTCCCTGGTTCACCGCATCCTCCACCTACGAACCGTCAGCGAAGACGTACACGTTCACCGGCGTGACAGCCAATCACACCATCAAGGCCGCATTTGCTCAGAACACCTACCCGCTGCAGGTCCAGACACTGACGTACCAGCTTCTTTCGTATATACCACCAGCGACAGGTACTGGAGAAGCTACCGTCACATATGCAACGGATCCGATCACCGAGGTCGGCGGCGCCGTGAAGATTGGAGGAACGACCACCGGGCTTCCGTACGCGCAGTCATTCCAGGCCCTCCAGTCCGTGAGTCTTGAGGCAGTCCCGGCGACGGGGTATCATTTCAGGAGATGGAAAGTCATCAGTGGCGAGGGCGCAGCTCAGACGGTGGAGTATGTCGGCGGGTACCAGTATTCGGTCGTGATGGACAAGGTGAAATCCGTTGAGGCCCAATTCGGCAAAAACTACAACCCGGTTATTACGGTGAGCGACCCCCGTGACTACAATCCGGCGATAGGACCTGTGATTGTGGGGTCATTACGCTATGCTCTGAACATTGCGAATGGCAACCCTGGATTGGATGAGATTCGCTTTGCAGTCACTGGCTCTGACCCGCAGGCGGTGGTGATACAGCTGTTTCAGCCACTCGTCCTGGCCGGCGAAACGGTGCTGGGAGGTTCGTCCATCGCCGTGGAACCGCGGTCGGGTTTTTCCGGAAACGGGTTCGAGCTGGTTGGCGGATTCTCGACGCAGTATGGTTATGCTCCGGGAGGGAGTACGATCCTCAACCTGGAAATCCGCAATTTCCCCGGAGCAGGAATCTGCATTCAGAGTGACCACAACGTGATTCAAGGGAACCGGATTTATGGCAACCATGGCGACGCCATCTGTATTGTCGATGGAAACAACAACCGGATTGGCGGCACCGGTGTGGGCGAAGCCAATCAGGTCTATCAGAACGACGGGAACGGCGTCAGTGTTCGCAGAGGTTCTGCCGGGGCTCCGCCCGCTGGAAACGCGATCCTCAGCAACCGGATCTATGCTAACGGCGGACTGGCGATCGACCTCGGGGGGAATGGCATCACGGAGAATACATATCCGCCCGGACCGAGCAGTCCGCTCGTTCGACCCTCTCCTCCGACCGCAGTGAACGAAGGAGTGAATTCTCCGATGCTGTCGTTCGCATCGGTACCGGGCATAGCCCCTCCGTACGGGCTTGCCCTGCCGTATTCGGTTGTGGAGGGATCACTTCTCACCTGGCCGAACACGACATTCAGGGTACAAATCTACCTCACCGACGGCAGCGCCGACATCCGTGGCGAGGGGAACATACTGATCGGCGAAGGTACCGTTACAACAGACGCGAGGGGATATGCCTCGTTTGCCCTTCCATCAACCGACAATCTCGCGTACGGTCAATTCGTAACAGCCACTGCGACCGATCTGGATGCATCCACCCTGCTGCCGAAGAACACGTCAGAGTTTTCCACGAATCTGAGCGTCGGGGTGAAGACAAAATACTACGACAATGGCGAGAACCCGGGAGGCGGGCATTTTGTAGTCAACCTCACGAATTCAGGGATCCCCCTCCACTGGCGCGATGGGATCATGCAGTACCGTCTCAGCTCAACGATTGCGAGCACCACTCTCATGGAGGCCGTGCGCAGATCGTTTGCAGCCTGGAATCTGGTCGCTCCGATCAAACTCAGTGAATACGTTGATCCGGCAGGGGGATCGGTGTCTCCCGCTGCGGACGCGAAATGGGGAGATCTTCCTGACGGGTTCAACAATGTCGTCCTGATCAACGGATCCTCCACAACCGGGACGTGGGGTGGCGTCACCACCGCTCCCGGCAATGTGATCGCCGTGACCCGGCTGCGCTATAACGCAATCACGGGAGAAATCACGGATGCCGACATTGCCTTCAACAATGACAAAACCGGGTCTACTCCAGGCAATCCAGTGGGCTTTGACTTCGATGTCGCAACCATTACCAGGACCGGGGCCGTAGACGGTATTTTTGAGGATGCCGGCGCGTTCGTTCCCGATGACGGGTGGACAAGACGGAAAGACGCTGAAGCAACCATTACCCATGAAGTGGGCCATGCCCTGGGTTTGGGTGACATATACAATCCGGGATATCCGCAACATGTTCAGGACATGCTCGACGGAAACCAGAATGTCACGATGTACGGTTTCATCAAGGATCAGGAGAACGCAAAACGAACGCTGGAACCGGCTGACAAAGCGGGTATTGCTTGGATGTACGCGAACATTCCCGAGAGCCACATCGATCTGGCGCTCGTGATTGATGGTTCGTCAACATTCACATCCACCTATGCTGCATTCAGCCAGTCAATAAACAGCGCAGAGGAATTGGTTACCAAGCTCCGGTTCGGAGATCGGATTACGATATTCCAGTTCGGGGCAGCCGGCAGCAAGTATCAGGCATTCGTCGGGCTTCCAGGTGCCGATGGTTCTCTGCCTGTTGCGATAACAGGCGCTATCACATACCTCAGGGGGATGGTGCCAAACGGCTCCACGAACCTCACGAATGCTCTTCTGGATGTCGGGACGCTCCTGAGCACATACGGAGCGGGCCAGACTCCTTTGGGGCTGAAAGCGGCGGTCATCTTCAGCAGCGGCGAGACCAGTAATCCGGAGGCGGCGCTTGCAAATGCACAAGCGCTTTCAGGCAGTGTGCGTCTCTTCACGATGAGTTTTGTCGGGAGCAGCGGACAGGTTTTGAGCAGCGCAATGGCGGGGGTCACGGGGGGAGCATATTATCTTGCGGAGAATACGACCATCAACCTGGCCCTGAAGCAGGTGTGGAATGAGTTGACGGGATTGCAGCTAGTTGCGGCAGGCTCTTCCGTGGCCGATGCCGGCAACTGGGCTGGTGCCGGCAACTGGGCTGGAGCTGGCAATTGGGCAGGTGCGGGCAATTGGGCTGGCGCAGGTAACTGGGCTGGTGCCGGTAACTGGGCAGGCGCAATCGACCCGGGGACATCGACCATGATGCCAGCAGCCAACTGGGCCGGGAGCAGGTTCATGCTTTTCCTGATCCCACCGGGTGTTGATGTTCCGACCAATATTGGACCTGCAGGGCCGCAGGCCCCGATTGTTACACCATTCAACGTGGGGCAGCTGTACCCGGGTGGGAAGTATATCGAAGGACCCACCTATGCCTACTACAGCATCCCCGGCCCGCCTCCGGGCATTTGGAACTTCCACCTCGAAGGGGCCAACACCGAACCCTTCACGGTCCCGGAGACCTTGTATTTCAATCTCGTGTCGACAGGGAATGTGTCGATGGATGTCGTGCTGGGGAAACTGACCTACGCCATTGGTGAACCCGTGGAGATCAGTGCCTCGCTCGTCCAGGGGGGCGGTGTACCGGCTGACGATCACACGCTGTTCACACCCACCTCTGGAGTGCCGGTGGAGAATGCAACCGTGACTGCCTTCATCACCTTGCCCGGTTCGCTTGTCCCCGAGTCAATTCCACTCACGCATATCGGGGGTGGGAAGTACCAGGGGACATTTGAAAACCGGACTGTGCTTCCGGGCAGCTACGATATCAGAGTCTCTGCAACCGGGTCACTGCCCGACGTCCCCGAACCCTTCACGCGGGAAAATCGGCAATCAATCTTTGTGAATCCGCCGTCCGGCCAGTCGACCATCGTCCTCCTCGGGACGAGAAGTGTCAACCTGCAGAGTAATTCCAGCATAACCTCTGGCGATGTCATCGTCAATGACAAGCTGACTGTTCCGAACCCACAACTGTTTGTAGATTCGGGCGTCTCATTCTGGTCCGGCAATTCCAACGTCTATGTGCTCGGCGGCAACTCGATCGGGTTGAGCGCATCAGCAACGGTGAATGGCCAGGTGTATGCAAACACGGTGAACGGGCAGCCATGGGACAAGAAGCTGGACTACTTCCCGCTGGCCTGGATGCCGGCATTCCTGACAGCATCACCATCAACCGATCCCGCGCAGGATGTGGGAATTCCAAACGGCTCAGTGAGCACGACACTCGCTCAGGGATCGTATCGCGATGTCGCTCTTGAACCACAGTCCGCTCTGACATTCACGGGCGGTGTCTACCACATCCGGAACCTCCGGCTGAAGGCGAACTCCAGTCTCCTGTTCAGCGCAAAGTCGGAAGTGCGAATCTCGGGGTGGATTAACGCGGACAATGCTACGGTGATCGGTCCGTCGAGCTCAACGGGTTCTGTGACCTCATCAGATATCGTCCTCTATGTTGGGGGTAGCGATGATGCAAGCAGCAGCTCGTATACTGTGAACATCAGTCCGAAGTCATCGGTCCGTGCCAACATTTACGCCAGGAACGGAACTCTGCTGCTCAATCAGGAAACTCAAGCGACCGGCGCATTCCTGGCGAGGGACGTTATCATTGGGCAGAAGGTCACGGTCGCCTTGAAATCAGCGTTCACAGGGATGGTGCCACTCTTTGGGGCCACCGGATCATTGGCGCAAGGTGGGACACCTGCTGGCCGGTCCGCTTTGACCGAGCCCGTATCGGAAATTCCGGACAGGTACGTAATAGCCCAGAACTACCCGAATCCGTTCAATCCGACGACGCAGATCCGGTACGGTTTGCCTGCTCAGGCTTCGGTGAAGTTGACGATCCACAATGTGCTCGGGCAGGAAGTAGCCACGCTTGTGGATGGGATTCAGCCGGCCGGATACCATGTGATCCGATGGAACGGCACGAGCGCAGCCGGTGCTGCCGTTGGATCCGGCGTGTATTTCTTCCGGATTCAAGCGGGAGACTTCGTGGAAATGAAAAAAATGATGCTGTTGAAGTAGTTGTTCTCCGCTTCCGGCATCTCACACACCCAGGCTACCATGGGTAATGCACCTGTGGTAGCCTGGTTTTTCGCTTGAGGGAGTCTGATCCTGTCATGTGGTAGCCCTGGTTCTCATGGGCGTAATTTCGGAAAGAGTCGCATGGTGCGCAGAGCACAATCGGACATCACTGGAAGCGGCGCGCTGCACCACAGGCTCCGGCGCGGGCGTTTGCTTGTGGCCGGTGCTCTTTTCCTGTTCTCGCTGGCTCTCACCCCGTCGTCTGCGCGCACCCAGGAATCGATACAGTTCCGTCACCTGACAGTCAACCAGGGGCTTTCACAGGGAAGTGTGATCTGCATTCTTCAGGACTCATTCGGGTTCCTGTGGTTCGGCACGCAGGACGGACTGAACAGGTATGACGGATACGAGATCACCATCTTCAAACATGACCCCGCGGACTCCTCGACTCTTATTGATAATTTCGTCATCACGCTTGCGGAGGACTCCAGTGGAACGCTCTGGATCGGAACGCTGAACAAACCGCAGAATCTCAGCCGGTTTGACCGGACGACGGAAACGTTCGCACACACACACCGTGACAGTGTTGATCTCAGGTCTGCACGCGTGGGATCGGCCTTCACGTCCTATGAAGATCCCTCCGGCGTGCGATGGTCCGGGGCCATCGGTGAGGGTGTCACCCGCTTCGACCGCCGGACCGGAAAGACCACCGTCTTCAAACATGACCCTTCAAATCCATCAAGCCTCCTCGACGATAGAGTCTATTCCGTCTTCGGGGACCGCTCGGGCACAATCTGGGTCGGCACACGTGAAGGGCTTGAACGGTTCGATCCGGAAACGGAGACCTTCATCCATTACCGGCATGACAAGAACAATCCCGCGAGTCTGAGCGACAATTGGGTCTGGCCGATTCTGGAGGACCGTGCAGGTGCACTCTGGGTCGGAACCTACCGGGGAGGGCTGAACCGGTTTGACCGCGTGACAGGCACATTCACGCGGTTCCGTCATGAAGAGACGGATTCGAGAAGCCTCGGCGATGATCGTACGTATTCCCTGTTTCAGGATCGATCGGGGATGATATGGGTAGGAACCGACAACGGGGTCGACCGATTCAATCCCGAGATGGGAGCATTCGCACGGTACAGCAAGAACCCCAGGGATCCGGCCAGTCTCATCGACAATAGCGTCTACTCCATCCACGTGGATCGCTCCGGAGCCGCGTGGATTGGCACCCTCCGTGGTCTGGATCGGTTGGACCGGACCACCGGTGCATTCACGCATTTCCAGCATGATCCGGCAAACCCGGCGAGCCTGGGTGAGAACATGGTTCAGAGCATCCTCGAAGACAGATCCGGCGTGATGTGGTTTGGAACCCAGAGCAACGGACTCGATCGGTACGATCGTGCCACCGGTCGCTTCACGCACTTTCGCCACGATCCTTCCAATCCACGAAGCATCAGCGATAACATGATCTATTCACTCCTGGAGGACCGGCAGGGCGTCCTCTGGATTGGCACGTACCATGGCGGGCTGAACAGGTTCGACCGCGCGACCGGGACATTCAGGGCATATCAACACAACGATTCCCTCCCGGGGAGTCTGGGCGCGAAGGGCATATGGGCCCTTCATGAGGACCGCAACGGTGTCATCTGGGTAGGGACGTACAAGGGCGGCCTTGATCGATTCGATCGTGAAATGGAAACATTCACGCACTTCAAACATGATCCGCTCAACCAGTCAACATTGAGCAACGATGCAGTTGTCTGCTTTCATGAAGACCGGACGGGAACGCTCTGGGTCGGGACGATGAGCGGTCTGAACAGGTTCGACAAAGAGACCGGCACCTTCAAACGCTATTCTGAAAAAGATGGGCTTCCCAACAGCTACATCGTGGGCATTCTCGAGGATGACCAGGGGAGGCTGTGGATCAGCACCGTCAAAGGTATCTCCCGATTTGACCCTCGGACGGAGACCTTCCGCAACTATGATCAGAGTGACGGTCTCCAGGGTGATGAGTTCAACACCAATGCGTTTGCCAGGGATGCCCGTACGGGCGAAATGTATTTCGGGGGAACGAATGGGTTCAATGTGTTCCATCCCGACAGAGTGCTGGACAACACGTATCTCCCTCCGATAGTGTTCAGCGGGTTCACCCGCTACAACACCGATGACGAAGAAGGCACGCCCATCGTCGAGAAGGGAATTGCCGCAAAATCAGCAGTCACGCTTTCATACAAGGACAATGTCGCGCATTTTGAATTCGCCGCATTGAGTTACTACAACACCTTCAAGAATCAGTATGCCTACAAGCTTGAAGGGTTCAGCGACAACTGGATCCAGCTTGGCACTGAGCGCAGGGCGACGTTCACGAATCTGGACGGAGGGGAGTATACCCTGAGGGTGAAAGGGTCGAACAACGACGGTGTCTGGAATGACGATGGTGCCGCGCTTCACCTGACGGTGACTCCGCCCTGGTGGAAGACGCGATGGGCATACGCCGGCTACGGCCTAATCGCTTTCACCCTTCTGTACGGACTCCGCAGATTTGAGCTCAACCGCCGTGAACAGAAAGCACGGATCCGCGAGTCGGAGCTCCGGGCCAAAGCAGCGCTTGCCGAAAAGCGTGTGCTGGAGGCTGAAAACGAGCGAAAAAGCAAAGAGCTTGAAGACGCCCGGCAGCTTCAGCTCTCCATGCTTCCGGGCGAGGTGCCAACGCTGCCGGGCTATGACATCGCGGTGTTCATGAGGACCGCCACGGAAGTCGGGGGAGATTACTACGACTTCTCGCGGGGTCCGGACGGCACACTCCATATCGCATTCGGTGATGCGACGGGACACGGGATGCAGGCCGGAACCATCGTGACGCTCATGAAAGGATTGTTTCTGTCCGATGCCTCCCGGCTCCCCATAGAGTCGTTCTTCCAGCATGCCAGCAGGGCCATCAAGGAGATCCGCCTGGGCCGCCTCTTCATGGCATTCAGCCTGGTCCGTGTGCAGGGGCGGTCTGTGAGCTTCTCCAGCGCAGGTATGCCGCCTGCGTATTTGTTCCGGCGTTCGGCCGGTACAACAGAGGAAATCTTTCTGAAAGGTATGCCCCTCGGGGCGATGAAGAATGCTTCCTATGCGGTGCGGGATGTGGCCATGGATCCCGGCGACGCGCTTCTGTTCATCACCGACGGACTCCCCGAGCAGAAGAACGGGAACAGTGAGATGTTCGACTATGCAAGAGTACAACAGGCCTTCAGCACTTCACTCCCCGGCGACCCTGACAGCGTGATTCGGCATCTGGTTGAGGCAGGCGATGCATGGATGAACGGCGCGGCACAGGATGACGATATCACACTGATGGTCATTCAGAAAACATCATCATGAAAGAACCTGTCGTGAACACAACCGTTGTCGATAGCGCGACGGACACCGCGGTGTCTCTGACGATCACACTTCCCCGCATCCCCGACATCGAGCTCGTCGCTCTTGAAGGGCTTGAGCGGCTGGCCCGTCATCTGGGGATAGGAGAGGAGAAGATCGGGGAGGCCCGGATTGTGGTGACCGAGGCCATCATCAACGCGCTCGAACATGCGGGGGGTGCACATCCATCGGTCCGGGTAGAGTTCACAATATCGTCTGGAACACTCGTTGTGTTCGTGCGCGACAGAGGAAAGGGATTCAATCCGGCGACGCTGGAGGATCCCGTCATACAGAAGAAACTCGGCACGCAAAGCAAAAGGGGATGGGGGATGAAGCTGATGAAATCCCTCTCCGACGATTTTCGCATCCAGACCGGAAAGTCCGGTACCACAATCACCATCACCAAACGAATGCGCTAGAGCCATGGAACAACCGTTTACACTCACCACGGAAGTGAGGGACGCCCGTCTCATCATCTCTACCTCCGGATACGTGAACAATGTCGGGGGTGAGGCAATTGCCAACGAATTCCAGAAGCACTACGTTTCCGGAGTGCGGGAGGTAATCATCAATCTTGCGCATTCCAAAGTCGTCAATTCCGTCGGCATGTCCTTCCTGATCGAAATCATCGAGCGTCTCAGCGAATCGGGCGGGCGCCTGATCTTCACCAACCTTGATCCGGCCGTTGAGAAGATGCTGGCGATCATGGGGTTGTTCGGGTATGCCGGAAAAGAGAAAACCGTCGAGGACGCCCTGAGCGCGCTCTCGACTCAATCCTAGGACTCTCCCGGCTAAACCATGACCTCAGAGACGATCAGCACCGGACAGAGCCGGACGGCTTTGCTTCTGCCTCCGGCATACCGGAATCTCGGAAAGAGCACGAGCCTGCGCGAACTGGCCGGCCGCTTCGAAGCGGGTCTCCGCGAACTTCTCGGCGATGTTCAGGTCGACCTCCTCCATCGTCCAGCGGTGAGCCATGCATGGATGAACCTCATCACCGGGGCTCCGGCGGATGATGGATCTCTTCCTGACGGTTGGAACGGGGAGGCCTGCGCCGTTCGCCAGGTCGGCGATGGCCAGAAGATGCATGCGCTCCATCGGCTCGGCGACGACTCTGAACTATGTCTCATCATGAGGCGGCACGTCACAGGCGTCGACACTTCCGAGAGCGGAATTGATTCACTCCGGCTTGCCGTGACGACTTTTGATTCTGCCTACCAGGCGTTGCTGCACAGGCAGCACGAAAAGGCACTCGCATTCTCTCTCAATCAACGGCTCCTGCAACTCAACAGCCTGATCGAGACCGGCATCGAAATCGCCGCACTGGACAGCGCAGTTTCTCCAATCCACCTGGCGCTCGAGCGCGCGGTTGCCATGACCAATGCCTCGCAGGGAGTCGTTTCGTTGTACAGGGACGAGAATGTCATCGAACGCATTGCCTTTCCGGGCGAATACAGGGACGAAGGGAGGACGCCCGGAGAGCGATGCATCAGCGCGGAGTTTACGTTTCACTCGGTACGGTATCTCTTCATGCTGATGGACAAGGAAAGCCGTGCCGGGGTGACGGCGTTCGAGGGGACAGACCGCCTCCTGCTCGATGCCCTGTCCCGCCAGGTCCATGCCTCACTGGAAAACCGGTACCTGCTCCGGCAGTCGCTGGAGAAACAGAAGATGGAGCAGGATATCGCTGTGGCTGCTTCCATACAGCAGCGCATTCTGCCGTCAGTCCTTCCCACGATCGATGGATATGATGCTGCCGGCATCAATATCCCTTCGAAATCTGTGGGTGGTGACTATTACGATTGCTTTCTGCTGC
>Ga0316605_10000910_pt1 | contig 18115 bp, 15 predicted proteins | sample OWC_soil_day20_n_FD_207666 | JGI IMG/M metagenome (GOLD analysis project Ga0316605, IMG submission 207666) | Wetland soil microbial communities from Old Woman Creek delta, Ohio, United States - OWC_soil_day20_noCT | ecosystem: Environmental > Terrestrial > Soil > Wetlands | place: USA: Ohio...
CCGTACTGCTTGCTGACGTTGGAAAACGAAATCATCAATCCTCGGCTTTCACCTTGAGTTCGCCCGCTTCGCCGCGGGGCCCGTGCATGAGCTCGACCACGGCCTGGTTCAGTCGCAGGCGGGTCTCGTGGCGTTCGAAGGCTCGGGTGATGTAGCGGGCCCGGACTTCGATGCCATTCAAGGAGGGTACGACGTTCAGGCCCGGCGCGGTGGAGAAAGCCTTCACCCGGTAGCGGGCCGTGGCGCGCTGCCATTCCTGCTCGGCCAGGCGGGCATTGGCCTCGGTCTGCTGTTCCACCAGCTTCTGCACCCCGTCGATGACGGGATAGGGGTCCTGGCCCGGGGGAATCAGGATCCTCAGCTCGTCCCACATCCACTTGCCCGAGGTGGAGAAGTTGAAGAAGTGACCCTCGATGGCGAAGTTGTTCACGAAGGCCACCCGCCGGCCAGTGGGGTGCCCCGCGTCGCTCCAGCTGCCGGTCTCCATGACCACCGTGCGCAGCAGGCCGATCTCCACCACCTCGCCGCCCACGCCGCGGATCTCCACCCAGTCGCCCACGCGGATGCCATTGCGGCCCATGAGGATGAACCAGCCGAAAAACGCCACGATGAAATCCTTCATGGCCACCGTGAGGCCGGCGCCCGCCAGGCCCAGCACGGTCGTGATCTGGCCTGGGATCCCGAAGATGAGGAAGCCGATGATCAGGGCGCAGAGCACCTGGACGGCGAGCTTGATGACGGTCCTCAGCGTTCCCGCGCCCTTCCGGTCGCCGGCGGCGGCCTTGTGGAACAGGTGGTCGATGAGCAGGCCGGCCAGGTAGGCCAGCAGGACCAGGCCCAGGATCGTCAGCAGGCGGGCCAGCAGCCCGTGCAGGGCGATGTTGCGGTGGCCGTCCGCCAGGGCCTGCCAGTTGCCGTAGACCACGGACAGTTCCTGCTGATCCTGGATGCGCCGGCCCATGTCGGACAGGCGGCGCTGGACCTCACCGTACTGGCGGAGGTAGTTCGCAGCGTCATGGGCCTGGTCCCGCCCGGGCCCCCGCCCCGCGGCGGACTCCTTCACCAGACTGGAGGCCCAGAACTTCGCGGCCTCCCGGTCCTCCTTCTCCTTCTTGGCCCGGGCCTCGATGGTCTCGCGGCGCTTGGTGAGCACCTGCACCTTCGCAAGCGCCTCCTGGCGGGTCCGGTCGAGGCGCTGCAGCTTGCTGCGCTGAGAGGTCCATTCCAGAATCCGGGCCACCAGGCTGCCGGCCTGGAAGGCGCTGGCAGGCCGGGCGGCCACCATGGCCTGGGAGGACTCCCGGTCGGCGGCCTCGTGCGCTTCCTTCAGTCGCCGGATCCGGGCCTGGGGATCCCCGCCCACGCGGACCAGGTCATCCGAGGCGGCGTCCAGTTCATCCTTGTCCAGCTGCAGCTGGGCCTTGGCGACCTCGAGCTGGTCTTCCAGGGTGTCCTGCTGCGAAGCGGGGGCCGTGGCCAGCTGCTTGGTGAGCCGGGCGATGAGCTGCTCATCGGCATCCACCGTGGCCTGGGCCTTGGCCTTGAGCTCCGCGAGCTGCTTGTATTCCGGCGTCTGCGGCGGCTGGGCGCTGGCGGCCCGGCGCAGGGCGTCCGCGAAGGCCAGGTCCACCTCGTGGTTGGCCAGCCGCTCGGCCTGGCGGGCGAACTGCTGTTCTTCCAGCGTGATGGCCAGGGGCACCAGGCTCCGGGCGGTGAGGAGGGGGGTCTGATCCACCAGCCGCTCCCGAACGGGGGCCGAGCGCCGCAGGCCCGGCTTGGCGGCGGGGGCCGGTGTCGCCGGGGCACCCTCCTGGGTCTGGGGCGCCGGGACCGGCTCCCGGGTCCACATCCACCCGGCCGCCGTGGCGCCGGCCAGCAGGACGAGAATGGCGGAGGGGATCCAGGCCCGGACGTTCATGGGTCCAGACAATCACGAATGGGTCGGGAACGCAAAAACCCCGGAGCGGGCTCCGGGGTTCTCGGGTGTTCGTCCGGGGCAGGCCCGGGAACCAGTTCAGCTCTTCTTGGGGGCTTCCTGCTTCTTGCCGCAGTCCTTGCAATCCTTGCAGGAGGCAGCCTTGTTCTTCTCGCAGCAGGCCATGCCACAGGACGACTTCTTGGGCTCGGCCTTCTTCTCCTCGGCGGCGAAGGCCACCAGGGCGAAGGAACTCACGAGGGCGAGCGCCAGGAACTTCTTCATGGAATCCTCCGGACAGGTGGGACACGATCCCACGACAAGCACCTTACACGGGTGATGGCTTTCCAGACACCAAAAAGGAGCTCAGCTCCCGAACATGTTCTTCATGACCATCACGGCCATGGCCGGGTTGGCCGCCAGGCGCCGCTTCAGGTAGTGCACCGCGTACTTCCAGTCCTCGGCGAAGGGGACGTAGAGGCGCACGATCTGGCCCCGCTTGACGATCTCCTTCTGCATCTCCGTGCGGGGCACACCCAGCAGCATCTGGAACTCATAGGCGTCCTTGGGGACCCCGCGCTTGTCCAGGTATTCCATGCAGCGATGGATGAGCGACTCTTCGTGGGTGGCGATCTCCGGGTAGTGGCCATGGTCGAGCAGCAGTTGGACGTGCTCGAAGAGCTTGGCCTTCATGTCGGCCTTGTCCTGGAGCGCCACATCCGCCGGCTCGCGGTAGATGCCAATGCAGATGCGGACCTTGCAGGGTTTCGCGTGCAGGGCCTTGATGTCTTCCGTGGTGCGGAACAGACGGCTCTGGAGCACGATGCCGAAGTTGTCGAACTCGTTGCGGATGGCCTTGAACATCCGGAGGGTGACGTCCGTGAAGTGGCGGTCCTCCATGTCCAGGGTGATGTGCATGCCGTGCTGGGCCGCGGCGGCGACGATGCGGCGCAGGTTCTCCTGGCAGTAGGCCTCGCTTTCGTTGATGCCGAGCGAGGTGGGCTTGAGGCTGATGCTGGCGAAGGGGCGGTCCTTCAGGGCCTCGACCATGCGCAGGTAGATCTGGACCGTGGCCTCCACGTCCTTGCGGCTGAAGACCTCCTCGGCCAGCAGGTCCACCGTGGAGTAGATCCCCAGCTTCGAGTGGAGGTCATCCGCCTTGGCCACACCGGCGCCAATGCCCTTCCCCGCGATGTAGGGGGAGGCGAAGGTCCGGACCAGGGGGCCCGGCATCAAGTCGATGATGGTGCGTTTCAGGTCCACGACATTCCTCCCGTCACTGCTGCGTTTCCCGACCCATCCGTAGGGATTGGGGGGCCTTTCAAATATAGCCCCGCTCCCCCCTCTTGACGCGATGCAGTTGGGCAGTTGTGACGCGAGGACAGACCACGAAAAAGCCCGCAGACGTTGGGTCTGCGGGCTTCGGGTGGTGGTCCCTCCCGGACTCGAACCGGGGACCCTCTGATTAAGAGTCAGATGCTCTAACCAGCTGAGCTAAGGGACCACGAGAAGAAAAGTCTACCAGGGACCGGCCGGAACGCAAGAGCCCGTTCCAGACCGGGTCTCAGAGCGCCGGCATCTTCATGGCCGAGCGCACGTCGGCCATGGTTTCGGCCGCCACGGCCCGGGCCCGGTCGCTGCCGGTGCGGAGCACCTCCTGGATCAGCTCGGGCTGGGCGAGGTTGGCTTCGATGCGCTCCCGCACGGGTTCGATGCGGCGGGTCATGGCCTCGGCCACGCGCTTCTTGCAGTCGAAGCAGCCGATGCCCGCCCGGCGGCACTCGGTGTTCACCAGATGGATGGTGTCGGCGTCGCTGAAGAGCTTGTGGAACTCGAACACGGGGCAGATGTCGGGGTTGCCGGGGTCGGTCTTGCGGACCCGGGCTGGGTCGGAGGCCATCTGCCGGGTGCACTTCTCGAGGATGACGGCGTTGCTGTCCCTCAGGTAGATGCAGTTTCCGTAGCTCTTCGACATCTTCCGGCCATCGAGGCCGGGCACCTTGGGCGTCTTCGTCAGCACGGCCTCGGGCTCGGGGAACACCTCCCGCTGGTAGAGGAAGTTGAAGCGCCGCACCACCTCTCGGGCCAGCTCCAGGTGGAAGAGCTGATCCTCGCCCACGGGCACCTTGTGGGCCTTGTAGACGATGATGTCGGCCGTCTGGAGCAGCGGGTAGCCGAGGAAGCCGTAGCTGCCGAGGTCGGCCACGGCGTTCTGCAGCTTCTCCTTGTACGTGGGCACCCGTTCCAGCCAGGAGAGCGGCGTGACCATGGAGAGCAGCAGGTGCAGCTCGGCGTGCTCCTTCACGAGGCTCTGCACGAAGATCGTGGCCTGGTTGGGGTCGAGCCCCGCGGCCAGGTAGGTCGCCGTGAGCTCCAGCGTGGCGGGCCAGATCTCCTCGACGGACTCGTACTTCGAGGTCAGCGCGTGCCAGTCCGCGATCATGTAGAAGGTCTCGCCCTGGCCCTGCAGGCGGGTGAAGTTGTCCAGCGCCCCGACCAGGTGGCCGATGTGCTGGGAGCCCGAGGGCTGGATGCCGGAGAGGACGCGGGACTGCATGGATCAGGCTCCAAGGATGAGGCGGGCGACGGGATTCAAGGACCAGGAGAGGAGGGCCCGTACAGGGGTCAGGAAGAAGCCGATCACGCCCGTCAGCATGAGCAGGAAAAGGACGGGCATGGTGTAGGGGTGGTAGCGCAGGTGGTCATAGCGGGGAAGCCACCGGTCCGGCAGCACGCCCCGCAGCACGCCGGCGCCGTCGAGGGGCCCCAGGGGCAGCAGGTTGAAGGCCGCCAGCAGGACGTTCATGTAGACCAGGGCTCCGCCCAGCCCGAGCAGCAGCACCTGGCTCATGGGCAGCCCCAGTTGGATGAGGGTCTCCGGTCCACGGAAGGCGGCCTGCAAAAGCAGCCAGCGGTCCACGGTGCCAGGCACGCTGGCCCGGATGGAGAGGCACATGACCGCCAGGAAGATGAAGCTGAGCACGATGTTGGACGCAGGGCCCGCGGCCGAGACGATGGCTCCGCCGGTCTTGATCCTGATCTTGCGGGTGAAGTTCACGGGGTCGAAGGGAACCGGCTTGGCCCAGCCGATGAAGAACCCGCCGAAGATGAGCCCCAGCAGGGGGAACACCACCGTGCCCAGGGGATCCATGTGGGCCACGGGATTCAGGCTCATGCGGCCCTGGCGGGCGGCGGTGTCATCCCCCAGCAGGAAGGCCGCGGAGGCATGGCTGGCTTCGTGAACGCTGAGGCTGAAGAGCAGGGCCACATAGCTGACGAGGATGGTGGGGATGGAGATGTTGTCGAACACCCGGACTCCGGCAAGGGGACAGTGTACAGGCTGAACCCGTCCCCCGAGGCGCCGGACCGCGCACCGGGGTGGTTATGCTGGAACCAGTCCAGACCGGAGCCCGGCATGTATCTCAAAGCCAACTCGCCCCATGCCGCTTCGGCCGGGAAGAGCGTGATCGGATTCAACCTCATCAACGGCAAGGAAGTCGAGGGCGACCTGTCGCTGATCCAGGCCAAGTCCGCCGTGGACAGCCGGGACCTGGTGGGCATGTTCCCCGACAGCGGCGAGAAGGACGTGGCCCGCGCCGCCAAGGCCGCCGCGGACGCCTTCCCGGACTGGTCCGCGGCCCCGGTTGCGGCCCGTGCCGCCCTGCTGCTCCGCGCGGCGGACCTCCTCGCGACGCACCGGGACAAGCTGGCCCGCATCGTCACCCGGGAAATCGGCATGACGCCCCTGGAGGCGCAGGCGGAACTGCAGGAGGCCCTGAACGCCCTCGCCTTCTACAGCGGCGCCCCGGAACCCGCCCCGGCCGGGCAGGCGGGCGCGTTCCGCCGGCCCCTGGGCGTCTGCGGCGTCCTGGCCACCGGCATCTCCCCCCTGGCCGCGCCCCTGCGGAAGATCCTCCCCGCCATCCTGTGCGGCAACACCGTGGTGTGGAAGCCCAGCGACAACGCGCCGACCTCCGCCTACCTGCTGCTGCGGATCCTCATGGAGGCGGGCCTGCCGCCCGGCGTCGTGAACACAGTCAACGGCCGCGGCCGCGCCGGCTGCGGCAAGCACTTCCTCGCCGGCATCGAGAAGGGGCATTTCCAGTCCTTCAGCTTCGTGGGCTCACTGGCCCTGGGCCGCACGGTAGGCGAGGTCTGCGGCCGCAACCTGCTCCAGCCCGACCTGGATCTCACCGGGAAGGGCTCCCTGGTGGTCATGCCCGACGCGGACCTGGACCAGGCCGCCGCCGATGCCCTCCGCGCCGCCTTCGGACAGTCCGGGCAGCGGCTCACGGGGCTCGCGAACCTGATCGTCCACGAAGCCTGCGTCGCCGGGTTCCGGGAACGCCTCCTGGCGGGCCTGGCGGGTCTCAAGGTGGGCAATCCCATGACCCATCCAGAGGTCGCCTTCGGCCCCATGCTCAATGCCCGGGTCTCCACCGGCTTCCGCGAGCACTGGGAGTCCGGCCGGGCCGAGGGCGCCACCCTGCTCACGGGGGGCGAGGCCTGGACCGAGGCCAACCGCACTGCCCAGCTGCAGGGCGACATCGCCCACGGCGTCTACTTGCAGCCCTGCGTGTGGGAAGGCGTGACGCCGGCCATGGCGCTGTTCTCGAACCAGGTCCTGGGCCCCACCGTGAACCTCTGTTCAGCCAAGGATGCCGACGAGGCGCTGGCCTGGGCGGACCTCGCACCCTGCCGCCTCGCCTCCAGCCTCTACACCCGGGACCGCGGCCTGATCGAGCGGTTCAAGCGCGAAAGCCGCGCCGACGTCATCGGCCTCAACGAAATCGGCCACGAGGCCCAGGCCCGGCTGCGGTTTTCGGGCTTCGGCACCCGCCCCGGCGGCCGATCCACCCTTGATGGCTTCACCCGCTGGGCGGCCATGAGCGAGCCCCCTGTGACCGGCGCCGGCGCGACGGACGGCTGGGCCGCCGGCAGCCCCCTCCAGACCGACTGGGCCAGCCTCTAGGCCGCCCGCCCATGGCCGATCCGGCAGCCGCCCCCCGCCGCTGGACCGGCCTGGCGATCCTGGCCGCCGCAGTGCTGGCCACGTGGCTGCTGCTGACGACCATGGCCCCGTCCCGCTCGGGGGCCATCCTCGCGGGGGTCATCCCCGCCATCTGGCTGGCGGCCGTGGGCCTTCTCTACCTTCGGGGCCAGGACCTGACCCAGGCCCGCCTGTCCTCCGAGCGCGACTCCCAGCAGCGCCTGCTCAAGGCCATCATGGACGCGGCCACGGAAGTGGCGCTCATCGCCACGGATGCCACGGGCACCATCCAGCTCTTCAACGCCGGCGCCGAGCAGATGCTCGGGCTCCAGGCCCAGGACGTGATCCACAAGGCCACGCCCGAGCTGTTTCACCTGCCGGAGGAGGTGGCCGCCCGCGCCCGCGGACTCAGCGCGGCCCTCGGCGAATCGATCCAGGGGTTCGGCGTCTTCTCCGCCCTGCCCGGCCGGGGCCTGAGCGAAGTCCGGACCTGGACCTACCGCCATGCGGACGGCCATACCTTCCCCGTGAACCTCGCCATCACGGTGCTTCGCGATCGTCACGGCGCCATCTTCGGCTATCTGGGCGTCGCCCAGAACCTGCAGGTGCAGCAGGCCCGGGAATCCAGCCTGGAGGCCCAAGCCCAGGAGGCCCAGGAGGCGGCCCGCCTGAAATCCGTGTTCCTGGCCACCATGAGCCATGAGATCCGCACGCCCATGAACGCCATCATGGCCATGTCCCGTTACCTGCTGACCACCAACCTCGACGAGGAACAGCGGGAGATCACGGAGATCGGCCGCAAGGCCGCCCGGAACCTGCTGGACATGCTCGACCGGGTGCTCGATCTCTCCAAGGTGGAAGTGGGCGCCCTGTCCCTCGAGACGTCGCCCTTCTCCCCCATGGCCCTCACCCGGGACTGCGCCGAGCTGTGGCGGGCGGACGCCACAGCCAAGGGCCTGGCCTTCCTGGTGGCGCTGCCAGCGGAGGCGCCCCTGGTCCTGGGCGATCCCCTACGTCTCAAGCAGGTCATCAACAACCTGCTGGGCAACGCCCTGAAGTTCACGCCGCAGGGTGGCATCACCCTCCGCCTCTCCGCCCAGGATGAGGGCGGGCAGGTGCGCCTGCGCTGGGCGGTGGAAGACACCGGCATCGGCATGACCCCCGTGGTGCTGCAACGCCTCTTCCGGCCCTTCACCCAGGCGGACGAGGGCATCACCCGCCAGTACGGCGGCACGGGCCTGGGCCTCGCCCTCAGCCAGGAACTCATGCACCTCATGGGCGGCAGCATCCATGTGGAGAGCACCCCGGAAAAGGGCACCACCTTCACGGTCGAGGCGCGATTTCCCAAAGTCTGATCCGCTGGTCGGTAAGGACCCGGCCTGGTGACCGCTTAGAGATCCAGTCCCGCCAGGGCCGTCCCCAGCGATCCGGGCTCGCGGCCCAGGCCCAGGCGCAGGAGGAACTCCGTGTTGCCCTCGCCGCCCTTGATGGGACTCACGGCCAGGTCCCGGGGCCGCAGGTCCGTGCCCTCGAAGTAGGTCCAGGTCTCCACCAGCACCCGGCGATGGATGGCCGGATCGCGCACGATGCCGCCGGCCCCCACGTCCTCCCGCCCCGCCTCGAACTGGGGCTTCACGAGCAGCACGGCTTCGGCCCCCGGCAGGAGGCTCGGCAGCACTGGCGGAATGGCCAGACGCAGCGAGATGAAGCTGAGGTCCGCCACCAGCAGGCCGCAGCGCTCGGGAATCGTCGTCGGATCCCAGGTGCGGAGGTTCACGCGCTCCATGGACACCACCCGCGGATCGCTCCGCAGCTTCCAGTGCAGCTGATTGGTGCCCACATCCACGGCATAGACCCGGGCCGCGCCCCGCTGCAGCAGGCAATCCGTGAAGCCGCCGGTGCTGGCCCCCGCGTCGAAGCAGACGAGTCCCGCGGGATCCAGGTGCCAGTGGTCCAGCGCGCCGGCCAGTTTCAGGCCGCCGCGGCTCACGAAGGGCAGGGCCTCGCCGCGCAGCCGGAGGGCCGCCCCCTCGTCCACGGCGGTGCCGGCCTTGGTGACGGGGCGGTCCTCCACGAGCACGTCGCCTGCGAGGATGCGGGCCTGGGCCTTGGCGCGGGTCTCGCAGAGGCCCAGCTGCACCAGCAGGAGATCCAGCCGGACCTTAGCCACGGGCCACTTTCCTCTGCCGGGCGATCTCCTTGCGGTATACACCCACGTTCTTGTTGTGGTCGCGCAGGCTCGGCGCGAAGGTGTGGCCGCCGCGGCCCGTGGCCACGAAGTAGAGATCCTTCCCCGCCAGGGGCTCCCGGGCGGCGGCGATGGCGGAAGGGCTGGGAATGGCGATGGGCGTGGGCGGCAGGCCGCTCACCGTGTAGGTGTTGAAGGGATGGGGGCGCCGAATGTCCTGCACCAGGGGCGCCGTGAAGCGCAGGTCGCCGCTGAGCCAGCGGGCGTAGAGGCTGGTGGGGTCGCACTGCAGACGCATGCCGATGTCGAGCCGCTTCTTGTAGACCCCCGCCACCCGGGGTTGTTCCTCCGGCAGCCTGGTTTCCTTCTCCACCAGGCTCGCCAGGATCAGGGTCTCGTAGGGCGGCAGCGCCCCGCCCTCCAGCCTCGGCCGCACCTGGTCGCGGAAGGCCTCCACGAGCATGAGCATGATTTCCTCGGGTTCCATGGCGTGGTGCAGCTTGTAGGTGGCCGGGGCCACCAGGCCCTCGAGGCTCGGCGCCGCCTCGAACCCGGCGGTCTTCGCCAGCCGCGGGCTCTTCCAGAGGGCCCAGAACACCTCTTCAGGCACGAACTCCTTCAGGCGCCGCTGCACTGCCCAGGCGTGGGCGCCTTCGGGGATCGAGATCGGCGTGTAGTGGATCTCGGCCCGCCGCAGCTTGCCCGCCACGTCCGACAGGCTGGCCTGGGGGGTGAAGGTGTACTCGCCGCGGATGAGCTGCAGCTTGCGTGACCGGGCCCAGAGCTTGAAGAGCGAGGCGGAGCGGATGACGCCCTCGCGCTCCAGCTGGTCGGCCATCTGGTTGATGCTCGTGCCCTTCCGCACCAGCACCGTGGCCTCCTGCTGGAGCGGCCCCTGCCCCTTCCAAGCCCACCACCCGCCCAGGCACGGCAGGGCGGCCAGAAGCACGATGGCCAGGAAGAGCCGGAGGGAGATGGGGGAACGAGCCATAAGAGTTCCTAACGGGGCCCCACGTTGCCGCGCGGGAGGCGCCGGGCGAGTGAGGCGAGGAATGCGAGTCAAAGCGTAGCAGGCACTACGCGCGACGAGCATGACGCTGCATCGCGACGCCCGCCACCTTCCGCCCGGAGGGATGGCGCCAGCCGGGCGCCCCGCGGCGTCAGGTCCCTTGAACAACGAACCACGTTGCCCTGCGGGCCCTTCCCTCTCGGTATCGCCTGCGGCGATACGCGAGACAAACCAATATCTACGGTGCATCCAGGCTGGCACCATCGCGGCATCGTCGGGCCCCGTTAGGAACGCTTCGGCCAGGATGCCGTGATAGCGTGGATCCATCTACCCGAGAGGCACCATGGAATCCACCGGCTACCGGCGTCACGTCGGCCTGTTCTCCGCCACCATGCTCATCGCCGGGTCCATGATCGGCTCCGGCGTGTTCATCGTGGCCGCCGACATGGTGCGCACGGGCCGGTCCGGCGGGTTCCTGCTGACGGCCTGGGGCCTCACCGCCGTGCTGACCCTCTTCGCGGCCCTGAGCTACGGCGAGCTGGCGGGCATGTTCCCCAGGGCCGGCGGACAGTACACCTACCTGCGCGAGACCTATGGCGCCGCCACGGGATTCCTCTACGGCTGGACCTTCTTCGTCGTCATCGAGTGCGGCACCATCGCGGCCGTGGCGGTGGGCTTCGGGAAGTACCTTGGGTCGTTCTTCCCCGCCATCACCGACACCGCCTGGATCGGCCCCCACCTGGACGTGCCGCTTCTGAAGGTGACCCAGGCCATCAGCGTGGGCCCGTACCACCTGGGCCTCACGCCGTCGCGCCTCTCCGGCGTCGCCGTCGTGCTGCTGCTGAGCGCCGTGAACCTCTACGGGGTGAGGATGGGCGCCCGCATCCAGAACCTCTTCACCGTCGCCAAGATCGGCGGGCTCGCGGCCCTGATCCTCCTGGGCCTGCTGCTGAGGCCCCCGGTGGCCGCCAGCCAGGCGCCCCTGCCCCTCCTGGAGGGCGCCGCCACCCTGCCCTTCCTCACGGCCCTGCTGGTGGTGCAGACGGGCAGCATGTTCTCCGCCGACGCCTGGAACTCGATCACCTTCATCGCGGGGGAGGTGAAGGCCCCGGAACGCACGATCCCCTATTCCCTCCTCATCGGCACCACCCTGGTCTGCGGGCTCTACGTGCTGGCCAATGGCGCCTACCTGAAGGTGCTGGGGCCCGCGGGCATCGCCAACGCCCCCCAGGACCGGGTGGGCAGCGCCGCCCTGCAGGCCCTCCTGGGCCGGGGCGGGGGCCTGATCATGGCCGGCAGCATCCTGGTGTCCATGTTCGGCTGCCTGAACGGCCTGGTGCTCTCCGGCGCGCGGGTCTACCAGCGCATGGCCGAGGATGGCCTCTTCTACCCCAAGGCCGCGCTGCTCAATGACCATGGCGTGCCGGCCTTCGGACTGTGGATCCAGGCCCTCTGGACCTGCCTGCTCACCCTCACGGGCACCTACGGGCAGCTGCTGGATTTCATCATGCTGCCCACAATCCTCTTCTACGTGTTCACCGTGGGGGGCGTCTTCATCCTGCGCTGGCGCCGGCCCGAGCTGGACCGCCCGGTGCGGGTCTGGGGCTACCCGCTGGTGCCGGCCCTCTACCTGGTGGGGGCCTGCGCCATCATCGGCGCCCTCTTCATCCACCGTCCCAGCTATTCCTGGCCGGGCCTCATCCTGGTCGCGCTGGGCCTTCCCGTCTACCTTGCGGTGAAGCCGCGCGTCGCGGCCTGAAGGAGCTTTCCATGACCCACGTTGTCGTTCTCGGAGCAGGCCGCGTCGGCGGCGCCATGGCCAGGGACCTGGCCGCGGATGTGCAGGTCACCGTGGCAGACCGCTCCGAATCAGCCCTGGGCCGGATGCGCGATGCGGGGCTCCAGACCCGCGCGGCGGACTTGGCCTCGCCGGCCGGCGTGAAGGCCGCCGTGGAGGGGGCCGACCTCGTCGTGGGCGCCGTGCCCGGCTTCATGGGCTTCGCCACCGCCAAGGCTGTGCTGGAAGCCGGCAAGCCGCTGGTGGACATCTCGTTCTTCAACGAGGACTGCTTCGAGCTCGACGCCCTCGCCAAGCGCCAGAACCTCACGGCCATCGTGGACTGCGGGATCGCGCCAGGCTGCCACAACATCATCCTGGGCGACGTCTCGAGGCGCTGGGACCGCATCACCTCCTTCGAGTGCCTGGTGGGCGGCCTTCCGGTGGTGCGCACCTGGCCCTACGAATACAAGGCCGGCTTCAGCCCCATCGACGTCATCGAGGAGTACACCCGCCCCACGCGGTACGTGAAGGATGGCAAGGTCGTGGTCTATCCCGCGCTCTCGGAGCCGGAGCTCCTCGACTTCCCCGGGCTGGGCACCCTGGAATCCTTCAACACCGACGGCCTGCGGAGCCTCATCAAGACCTTCCCCCAGGTGCCGGACATGAAGGAGAAGACCCTGCGGTACCCCGGCCACATCGAGAAGATGCGGATGCTCCGGGAGTCCGGATTCTTCGCCAAGGAGCGGATCCGCGTCGGCGACGTGGACGTGAGCCCCCTCGACCTGACCACCGCCCTGCTCTTTCCGCTCTGGTTCATGGAGGAGGATGACGAGGACTTCACGGTCATGCGGGTCACGGTGGAGGGCGAGAAGGACGGCCAGAAGCTGCGCCAGGAGCTGAACCTGCTCGACCGCTACGACCGCGCCACGAAGACCACCTCCATGGCGCGCACCACCGGCTACACCTGCACCGCGGTCGTGCGACTGCTGCTGCGGGGCGGTTTCACCCGCAAGGGCGTCTGCCCGCCGGAATACCTGGGCATGGAACCCGGGGCCTGGGATTTCATCCGCGACGACCTGGCCAAGCGCGGGGTGATCTTCACGGAAGGCTAGCCGGGCCCTCCAGCTCGCGGTGGCGGAGGGTCAGGTACGTCACATCGCGCTTCAGCCGGTGCGCCAGGATCTCGACCAGGGCCACGGAGCGGTGCTGGCCGCCGGTGCAGCCGATGGCCAGCGTGTGGTAGGCCCGGCCCTCCTGCTGCACGAGGGGCAGTGACCACCGCAGCCAGGATTCGGCCCGCTCCAGGAATTCCATGAACTCATGGGATTCGAGCAGGTATTCCTGCACGGGCCAGTCGCGGCCCGTGAGGGGCTTCAGGGCTTCTACATAGTAGGGGTTCGGCAGGAACCGGGCATCGAGGATCACGTCCGCGTCGGCCGGAATGCCCCGCTTGTAGCCGAAGCTGAGGAGGCGCACCGCCGTGTGGCGGGAGGGCACCTGAGGCACCAGGGCGGCGATCCGCAGGCGCAGTTCCGAGAGGCTGAGCTGGCTGGTGTCCAGGATCGTGGTGGCCAGGGCGCGGATGGGGGCCAGGAGCTCGCGCTCCCGCCGGATGCCCTCGCCGGCGGTGCCCAGCAGGGCCAGGTGATGGGGTCGGCGCGTTTCGGAGTAGCGCCGCAGCAGCACGTCATCCCCGGCCTCCGCGAAGACCACCTGCACGGAGACGTTTCGCGCCCGGAGGCGGTCCAGCAGCGGGGCGAACTCCTCGGTGAAGTCGGCCTGGCGGCTGTCCATGCCCACCACCAGGCGTTCGCGGGTGGGCTGCAGCTTGGTCTCCAGCTCCAGCAGGGGTTCCAGCAGCCGCGGCGGAACGTTGTCGAGGGCCGTGCAGCCGCTGTCCTCCAGCGCGCCCAGCACCGAGTGGCGCCCGGCGCCGGAGAGTCCCGTGACGACGATGAGTTCCATGGACCTAAAACCTATCAGCTGTCTGCGGTTCGCCGGCAGGAAAAACAGCGGGGGCCCCGACCGCGGCCCCCGCCTGAAGCGCTGATCCGGTGAGGCGGCTAGTCTTCCAGCCCCCCGGCGGTGAAGCGGAGGACGCGCTGGATGCCGTCGGGGGCGTTGCCCTGTTCGTCGGGGCCCAGCTCGATGGTCTCGGAGGGACCACGGAAGAAGTCGTCGTCCGGCACGAAGGCGGGCTGGGGCTCCACCCGGAACAGGTAGGAGATGATCTCGTCCTCGTAGCCGAAGCGCATCTGCTCGAAGTACTCGTAGCTCTCCCGCTTGTACTCGACGAGGGGATCCTTCTGGCCGTAACCGCGGAAGCCGATGGCCTCCTTCAGGTGGTCCATGACCAGCAGGTGCCGCTTCCAGGCCGCGTCGATGATCTGCAGGATGGACCAGCGCTCGTAGCTGCGCATGCCATCGCCGCCCAGGCGCTCGTCCTTGCCTTCATAGAAGCGCTGCACCAGGGCGCCGAGGGCCTCCGAGGCCTGGGCCTGGGGCATCTGGCCCACCGCCTCCACCTCCTCGCCGGCGAGGGTGAAGAGCTGCTCGACGCGCTCCCGGAAGCCCGGGAGGTCGCGCTCGCCCTTGTCGGGCAGGAAGTCGTGGGCGATGCCCTCGGCGATCTCGGCGGCCACGCGTAGCACGTAGTCGCGGGTGTTGCCCTTGAGGATCTCCGTGCGCAGCCCGTAGAAGAAGATGCGCTGCTTGTTCATCACATCGTCGTACTCGAGCAGGTGCTTGCGGATCTCGAAATTGTGGGTTTCCACGCGCTTCTGGCTGCGCTCGATGGCACGGGTGACCATGCCGGCCTCGATGGGCTCGTCGTCGTTCATGCCCATGGCACCCATGAGGTTCTTGATGCGATCGCCGCCGAAGATCCGCATCAGGTCGTCCTCGAGGGACAGGTAGAAGCGGCTGGAGCCGGGATCGCCCTGGCGGCCGGCGCGGCCGCGGAGCTGGTTGTCGATGCGGCGGCTCTCGTGGCGCTCGGTGCCGAGGATGTGCAGGCCCCCGAGGGAGACCACCTCCTCGTGCTCCGCCGCGGTCTGCACCCGCATCTCCTCCACGAGGGCGGAGAACTCGGGGGTCTCGAGGCCGTCTTCGTCGTAGAGGGCGATATCCTTCTTCTTGGCCTCGAGCCTGGCCAGGCCTTCGGGGTTGCCGCCGAGGATGATGTCCGTGCCGCGGCCAGCCATGTTGGTGGCGATGGTCACCGCGCCCTTGCGGCCCGCCTGGGCCACGATCTCGGCTTCCCGCTCATGGTGCTTGGCGTTCAGCACCACGTGGGGGATGCGGGCGGCCTTGAGCGCGTCCGCCAGGTCCTCGCTGCTCTCGATGCTGGCCGTGCCCACCAGGACCGGCTGGCCCTTGGTGTGCAGGTCCTTGATCTCCTCGACGATGGCCTTCTTCTTCCCGGTGCGGGTGGAGTAGACGGTGTCGGCGAAATCCTTGCGGACCATGGGCATGTTGGTGGGGACGATGATCACGTCCAGCTTGTAGATGGAGTGCAGTTCCGTGGCTTCGGTCTCAGCCGTGCCCGTCATGCCGGCGAGCTTGCCGTACATGCGGAAGAAGTTCTGGAAGGTCACGGTGGCGAGCGTCTGGTTCTCGGCGTTGACCTCGACGCCCTCCTTGGCCTCGATGGCCTGGTGGAGGCCGTTGGACCAGCGGCGACCCGGCATCAGGCGACCCGTGAACTCGTCCACGATGACCACTTCCATGCCCTTGCCGTCTTCCTTGGGGCGGACCATGTAGTCCACGTCGAGACGGTAGAGGTTGTGCGCCAGCAGGGCCTGGTTCAGGCCGTGCAGGGTCTCGATGCTGGTGGGATCGTAGAGGTTCGTGACGCCCAGCAGCTGCTCGGCGTGGTGGATGCCGTCGTCCGTCAGCATCACCTGGCGATCCTTCTCGTCCACCTTGTAGTCCACGTCCTTCTTCAGCTTCGGCACGACGGCATCGATGCGGAAGTACTTGGAGGTGTCCTCCTCGCTGCTGCCGGCGATGATCAGCGGGGTCCGGGCCTCGTCGATGAGGATCGAGTCCACCTCGTCCACGATCGCGTAGTGGAAGCCGCGCTGGGTGAAGTCCTCCAGGTCCCACTTCATGTTGTCGCGCAGGTAGTCGAAGCCCAGCTCATTGTTGGTGGCGTACGTGATGTCGCAGCCATAGGCGTCGCGCCGCTGCTGGTCGTCGAGGCCGTGCTGGATGATGCCGATGCTCAGGCCCAGCCAGGAATACAGGCGACCCATCCACTCCGCGTCGCGGCGGGCCAGGTAGTCGTTGACGGTGACGAGGTGGGCGCCCTTGCCCGCCAGGGCGTTCAGGTACAGGGCCAGCGTGGCGGTGAGGGTCTTGCCTTCACCGGTGCGCATCTCGGAGACCTTGCCTTCGTGGAGCACCATGCCGCCCACGAGCTGCACGTCGAAATGGCGCATCTTCAGCACGCGCTTGCTGGCTTCCCGCGCCACCGCGAAGGCCTCGGGCAGGATGTCATCCAGGGTGGCCCCGGCGGCCAGCTTCTCCTTGAAGTAGGGCGTCTTGGCCTTCAGAGCCTCGTCGCTCAGGGCCGAGATCTCGGGTTCCAAGGCATTGATTATCTGAACCTTGGCCCACAGCCGCTTCAGCTCGCGATCATTCTTGGAGCCGATGAGTTTCTTCAGAATGTTGTCGATCATGCAGCCTTCCAGTCGCGTAAACCATTGATTGTAGCCTGGAGAGGCCTCTTTTCCCAGCGCCGGAGGCCCCACCCAAGCACCCGTGGTTGCCGGAATTACCCGCACAGGGCACACTGATTGTTTGGATTCTGGAGAAAACATGCCCCTCGAACGGACCTTTGCCATTGTCAAGCCTGATGCCGTCAAGGACGGCCACCTGGGCGAGATCCTCACCGCCATCGAACAGAGCGGACTCAAGGTCGTGGGCCTGAAGCTGACCCGCCTCACCCCCGCCATCTGCAAGGGCTTCTACCACGAGCACGTGGGCAAGGGCTTCTACCCCGAGCTGGAGGCCTTCATGACCGAGGGCCCCGTGGCGATCATGGTGCTGGAGGGCGAGAACGCCATCCTGCGCTGGCGTGACCTCATGGGCGCCACCAACCCGGCCAACGCCGCCGAAGGCACCCTGCGCAAGCGGTTCGGCGCCAGCATCGGCCGCAACGCCACCCACGGCAGCGACAAGCCCGAGAGCGCCCAGTTCGAAGTCAGCTACTTCTTCAACGCGTTCGAGCAGATGTAACCGACCGCCGGGTGACGGAGCAGGCTGCGGGGCAGCCTGCGGAGTCGGGACCCGGCGAGGAGGTTATGCCACCGGTCAAGAAGACCGCCAATCGGCGGTCTTCGTCGTCATGACGAGGCCAACCTCGTCACCACGGCCAAGCCAAGAGCCTGCGGAGTCGGGACCCGGCGAGGAGGTTATGCCACCGGCCAAGAAGACCGCCAACCGGCGGTCTTCTCCGTTATGACGAGGCCAACCTCGTCACCGCATCCAAGCCAAGAGCCTGCGGAGTCACCCGGCGAGGAGGTCATGCCCTTCGCCGTTCTGCCTGGACATTCATGGGGGCGAGGCCTGAATCAGCCGTCCCTTCAATCCTCCATCACCGCCTGCAGAGCCGCCTGGCAGAGGCGCCGGACCCCGGGGAGCAGGTCCACGCTCTGGAGGGCCTTCTCGCTGAACCATTGGCCGCCGGGCGGGGGCGTGGGCAGTTCCCCTTCCGGCGCCTTGGTGCGCAGGAGATGGCTGAGGTACAGGCGCTGCTGGCCTTCGAGGCCCTCGAGGCGGAGCAGCCAGGGGGTGGGCAGCCGGCTGGTGCGCTCGTCGAACACCACGGGCAGCGACGACTTGTCCACGAAGCGGAAGGGCATGCCCCAGGCCGCCTCGATCTGGGCGTTGAGCAGGGCCGTGGGCAGGAAGCCCGGGGACCAGGGGATCTGGGCGGGCATGAGCAGGCCGCGGTGCGGGCTGTGCGGCGTGGGCACGAGCAGCACGAAGGGCGTCTGCTTCCCGTGGACCAGCACGCCCTCGATGAAGGTGGTGAGGTGGACCCGGCCTTCGGCCATCAGGGCCTCCCTTCAAATTGGATGTGGACCGCGACGCCGGCCAGCCGCGCCCATGGGAAGGCGCCGGCCGCAGGGCGATGTGGGACATCGTTCAAGGCCGGCAACGCAGCCAGGGGTGCGGCTGGCCACGTCCCCCTCTCCCTATCGCAGGCCCCGCAGGGGCCTGCTCCT
>Ga0316605_10000911_pt1 | contig 18114 bp, 16 predicted proteins | sample OWC_soil_day20_n_FD_207666 | JGI IMG/M metagenome (GOLD analysis project Ga0316605, IMG submission 207666) | Wetland soil microbial communities from Old Woman Creek delta, Ohio, United States - OWC_soil_day20_noCT | ecosystem: Environmental > Terrestrial > Soil > Wetlands | place: USA: Ohio...
CAAAGTTTATTGCGTCAACGTTTTCATCGATGAATTTCACATCCACATCAGCAGGCAGCGCGGCGGCCATGACAACCGGCCCGTGCGGCGGAAGCGTAAAACGCGTCTGGCGGTCCAGCTTTTCCCACTTTGGATAGATTAATAAAAATTTCATAATGCCTCTTTTTTCATCTCTTTGTTATTTTGTGACGGCCCTGGCGATAACCTGCCTCATGATTTCATTGGAGCCGGCCAGAATACGTGTGACACGGATGTCCCGCCAGGCTCGCGCGATCGGATACTCTTCACAATAGCCATAGCCGCCAAAGAGCTGCAGGCAGCGGTCCGCAACCCTCCATGCCATTTCCGTAATCCAGAGCTTTGCCATGGAAACTTCAACGGACACGGAGTTTTTCTGCCAGTGTTCCAGAATCATTTTATCCACAAACGTCCGGCCGATTGTGACTTCCGCTGCCATTTCCGCCAGGACAAACTGGGTATTCTGCAACTGGGTCAGTTTTTTTCCAAAAACTTCGCGCTGCCTGCAATACCGGACCGTTTCTTCCAGCATGAATTCCGCAGCCGTCTGCGCACCGATGGTGCAAATCAAGCGTTCCTGCTGGAGATTAATCATCAGATTTTTAAATCCGGTGCCTTTTCCACCCAGACGGTTCTCCCCGGGAATCCGGCAATCGGCAAAAAAAAGCTCCGCCGTATCCTGTGACCGCCAGCCGATTTTATTGAGTCTCTTTCCCTTTTCAAAGCCGGGTGTTCCCGCTTCAACCAGGAACAAATCCACGGCTGCGTGCGGATTGCTTTCCCGGGGGTCTTTCGCCGCCACAATCACCAGGTCGCAATTGATGCCGTTGGATATGAATGTTTTCTGGCCATTGAGAATAAAGGAATCGCCGTCCTCCAGTGCCGTGGTTTTTATGCCCGCGAGGTCACTGCCGGCCGCCGGCTCGCTCATGGCAATCGCCATGACAATATCCCCACTGATACAACCCGGCAGATATTTTTTCTTCTGCTCTTCGGTCGCCAGCTGCACCAGATAGGGCACCGCCACATCACCGTGCAGACGGGCGGACAGCCCGTAAAAATTGGCCCTGGCCATCTCCTCAATCAAAATGGCGCTGTATAGAAAATCGGCACCCTGCCCTCCGTATTCGGCAGGAACGGACGTGCTCAAAAAACCGTTATCCCCCATTTTCTTCCAGGCCCAGCGCGGCACGATCCCGTCTTCTTCCCACTGCTCCACGTGGGGAACAATTTCTTTTTCCAGAAATTTCCGGAAAGACTCCCGAAAAATCCGATGCTCCTGGGTGTAGGGAATGAGATCCATTTATTGCCCTTCCACGCGTTTTTTCAAAATCCGTTTTAAAACCTTTCCGCTTTGATTGCGCGGAAATTCATCGACAAAAAAGATCCGTTTGGGAACTTTGAAGTTAGCGATTTTCCCCGAAAGGGCATTGATGATATCCGCTTCGGACATTTGCATTTCGCTGTTCGGGATAACAAACGCACCGACAACCTCCCCTCTCTTGGGGTCGGGAATTCCCACTACGGCGGCTTCTTTGATGCCGGGCAGCGTCTGCAGCGCCCGCTCCACCTCCACGGGATATATATTTTCTCCGGACGAAATGATCATCTCCACTTTTCGCCCCACAATATAAACAAAACCGTCTTCGTCGCGTCGCCCCATGTCGCCGGTGCAAAACCAGCCGTCCCTGAAGACGGCTCCTGTTGCCGTTTCATTGTTCCAGTAAAGGGAAAACACGTTCGGCCCCTGAACAAGAATTTCTCCCGGATCCGTCGTATGGATATCGCGGCCCTGATCGTCCACAATGCGCAGGTTCACATGAAACACTTCCTTGCCCACCGAGCCTGCCTTGCGCACCGAATCTTCCAGGTCAAGCGAGGTCAGCCGTCCAGTTTCCGTAAGGGCGTAGCCCTGCACAAATCCCACGCCCTTTTCGTCCTGGTACTTCCGGATAACCGGAAGGGGAATCGGCGCACCGCCGGAAATGAAAAAATGCACGTGCGACAGATCTGCGTCACGCCATTCCGGCGTATCCGCTATCATCTGGTACATGACCGGCACGGCAAACATATAGTTGATTTTTTCCCGGCAGATGGTCTTGAGAATTTCCGAGGCATTGTAAAAACTGCTGATCATGATGCTGCCGCCGGCGTAAATAATCGGCGTCACGGAAGCGGCGAGCGCGCCGATATGAAACAGCGGCGCGACAACCAGCGATTTGTATGACCGGTCCACCCCGTATCCCAGAAGCGAATGAATCGCGCCGAACAGAATGTTCTGATGAGTCAGAACCGCTCCCTTGGGATCGCCCGTCGTGCCGGACGTGTACATGATAAACAGCGGATCGGACAGATCGGCTCCCGGGCTTTTCAGCGGTTCGCTGATTTCAGAATCTTCAACATAATCAGCAAAGTCCGGATCATCCGCTGCATTTCCCTCCCCAAGGCGATAGTAGCGCAAAACGGGAATGCCGGCTTCTTTGATCTCGCCGACTTTCGACGCAAACTCGGTTGAGTAGATCAACATTTCAGGCGCACTGTCGCGGAGAATATACAGCAGCTCCGGCACAGCAAGACGGAAATTGAGCGGCACCATGATCATACCGGTTCTGGCGCAGGCGAAAAATATTTCCAGAAATTCGCTGGAATTCGACATCAGAAGAGCGATACGCATGCCTTTCACGATACCCAGGTTTTCAAGCGCATGCGCGGTTTCATTCACCCGCCTGTTGAACTGCTCATTATTATAGGACTTGCTTTTTTCTGTTAAAAACGGTTTGTCCGGCGCGACCATCGCCCGTTTACTGATCCATTCCCCGATATTCACAATATTTCCTCATTGACTTTTGCAATCACTGAAAACCAGATATACGTAAGTTCCGCCGAAGGATATCCCGGCCAGAACCGCGTGTTTCACGTCGATGTCTTTTTTCTGCCCCATCACAAAATTCATCGGTGCAAGCGGATTGGACAGCCCGACCGTGGGAGGCAGCCATCCTTTTTCCACAGATAAAGCCAGAGCGCAAGCCCGAATACCGCCGCTTGAAAAACTCTCGCCGAGGGAGCCTTTGACGGATGTCACATACGGCTTTTGCGCGCATGCATCAAACAGTTCGCCATAGGCCCGTGCTTCCACTGCATCCAGCACTCTGTCACCGTTGGCTGATGCCATGACCGCCGTGATATCCCCGGGGGCGACACCGGCGTTATTCAACGCCCTCCGGAACGTTCTGAGGATGCCTCCCATATCCTTCGGCCATTCGGTGGGCAGCGTGGGCGAAGATCCCATGCCGGAGCCGGTGATTTCGCAGTAAATCCGGGCGCCCCTATTCCTGGCTGAAGATAGGCTTTCCAGGCAAAGGATGCCGCAGCCTTCGCCTGCAACATAACCGTTGCGCAGCCTGTCAAAAGGACGCGCTCCCTCCTGCCCGTCCTTATCCGGCGACAGGCCATGAAACTTCGTCATGGACTCGTAATAAAATTTAGATAAGATATCCACTCCGCCCGCGAGCATGAAATCCGCCGCGCCGCGCTTTATCTCCGAAACGGCGTACGCGATGGCAGTCTCAGCGGAAACGGCAAAATGCGTAACGGTAATATTGACTCCGCGAAATCCAAGTTCGATGGACGCATGACCCGCCGGCGCGTTCATCACGGTATTGGGAACCAGGATCGGGTTGACCGAAGATGGTCCTTCACCCATGAGCGCGTCCGCGACCTGAACCGTAACATCCGTCGCTCCGAACGACGTACCCAGAAGGATGCCGATACGGTCACGGTTTTCAGCGTTGATGGTCACCCCTGCATCGTCAAGCGCCATTCGTGCCGACGCGGCCGTCATCAGTGACGTCTTGTCCATTCTGCGCAGATTTTTGACGGAAATGAAATCCCGCGGGGTAAAATCACGGACTTCCGCCCCAAGATGCGACGACACGGCACTTGTATCAAACGATTTCACGGTGTCAATGGCACAGACACCTTCAAAAAGCCGCCGGGAAAATTCGTCCTTGCCCACACCCAGCGGTGTAACGAGACCCAGACCCGTCACGACAATGCGCTGACGACTATCCGATCGGTCACGATCATGATCCATGGACCGCCCCCTGCCCTTCGTATTTCCCGAAAACAACTGTGGTGTTGTTCCCGCCAAATGCAAAGGAATTGGACAAAACATGGCGCAGGTCAGCCGCACGGGCGCCTTCTGTCACGTAATCCAGGTCACATTCAGGGTCACGTTCCTTAAAATGGATCGTCGGCGGAATAAAGCCATACGACAACGCCAGCAGGCTGACAACGGCTTCCAGCGCGCCCGCCGCATCCAGCGGATGGGCATGCATGGATTTTGTTGAACTAACCGGAATAGAGTAGGCACGCGGGCCGAATACTTCTTTAATGGCCCTGGTTTCCGTCGAGTCGTTGGCCGGCGTAGCGGTCCCGTGGGCATTGATGTAATCAATATCTTCAGTGGACAGTCCGCTGTCCTTCAGGGCCGCCCGCATCGAACGCACGGCACCGGAAGCTTTTTCATCGGGGGCGGTCATGTGAAATGAATCACAGCTCACTCCGTAACCCAGAATTTCACCGTAAATTGTTGCATTCCGCGCCAGCGCCGACTCCAGCGATTCCAGAACCAGAATGGCCGCCGCCTCTCCCAGCGAAAGACCGGAGCGGTTCCTGTCAAAGGGCCGGCAGACATCCTCATCCACGGCTTTCAGGGCGTTAAACGCCGCGTAGGTAATCCGGCACATCGGATCGACGGCGCCGGCCAGCATGATCCCCGCCTGCCCGCTCTGAATCAGATCCCTCGCATATCCCAGCGCGTTGGCGCCCGAAGAACAGGCGGTCATCAATGTGGTTTTAGGCCCCAGAAGCCCCAGATTGGAGGCAATCCGGTCGGCCGAGGATGCGCAATAGACGGTAGACAGGCGGGAAAATCTCGACCTGTCGAGACCTTTCGCAATCAGTTCCGCGTAAAAGGTTTCCGCTTCGAACAACCCTCCGGAACCTCCGCCGATAACCACTCCCATGTCTTCTTTGAACGATTCCGGGAGCGGGTAAAGACCGGCATCGGTAAGTGCCTCGATCGTTGCGGCTAAGGCCAGCTGATCGGCGCGAGTCATTCTTTTAAGAGAAAATTCCCTCGGGATGGACTCGCGGGGATTGAAATTCCTGATCTGTCCGCCTTTACGCGTGCGAAATCCGGTTGTATCAAAAAGATCAATCTCCGAAATTCCGCAGACACCCTCCCGCAAAGAGGCCGCGAATTGCGCAACGTCGTTGCCGATGGCGTTTATCGTCCCTAAGCCTGTAATCACAATGCGCTTTTTACTGTTCATCCGTAATTTCAGCCTATACTTCTTGATGCCCTTTTTTAGGATCGGAAAACTTAAAATGGGCAGACAAAAAAGTCAAACAAATATTAAAAATAAGGGGGTACGGGCAGAGCACCTCAGCAGGACACTTTCTAAAACATTTTTCTGCCAAACGCGTTAAGATGCACCATGTCGGACACCGGCCTGCGCGAAGGCCCTTCCTTCGGCTCCACCGCCGGTCGTCCGACGGGAATCACGGCAGCCACTTCATACCCCTCAGGCAGACCAATTACTTTGCTGCAGGCATCATGGTCCATCAGACCGACGACGACCGTCCCCAGGCCCATTTCATGCGCAGTAAGACAAAGTGTCTGCGTGGCAATACCCAAATCAAACATATACCAGCTGGCATGCTTGGTGACTTCCTTTCCTCCGTAGCACCCGGAGACCCCGGTTTTCGCACAGACGACAATCAAAGCGGAAGCGATGAGCGAACATTTTGTTGCGGGATTTTTTTCAGAATAAGTCGCCACGACTTGATTGATGATTTCGCGGTCGCGCACCACAACAAACTCCCACACCTGCGTGTTGGCCCATGATGGCGAGCAGCGCACGGCTTCAAAGATTTTATTCAATTCTTCGTCGGTCACAAAGGCATCCGTAAATTTTCGAATGCTGCGTCTTTTGCGTATGGCTTCCTGTAATTCCATAATTCGTCCTCCTTCATTGATTTAATGTTATATTTTTTTTTCAGGTTGAGCGGCATTCCCGTCAGCGATTTTCCGTTCAAAAATCTGCCGGGTCTGCCCGGCTACTGCATTGATCGAAAAATTTTTCGCCGAATAATCCGGCGTAAGCGTTGCGATCAATTCCATCGAAATGGTGTTCTTTTCCCGGGTTCTAAAGAAAAACGATCCGGGCGGAAACAATTTGTCAGTCCCCTGAATATAAACCAGCTTCAATCCTATATTGCAGTACCTCGCGATACTGAACACCCCTTTGTTGAAAGGCCCGAGCCTGCCATCGCGGCTTCTGGTTCCTTCCGGGAATAAAAATAAATTGCCTCCAGCGGCCAGATGCGCCTTGATGCTCTCCAGGTTATTGATCATGGCCGCTCCCGTCATTTCAGACGGCGAGGAAGATACATAACCCGCTTTCTTCATGAACCAGCCGAAAACCGGCACCCGGAAAAACGTTTTTTTAATAATCGTCGTCTGGCGCGGAAACAGGGAAACCAGCAGGATCGGGTCAAGGTAGGAGAGGTGATTGCATACGATCACAGACGACCGGAGCGCGCGCACTTCCGGATCGATCTTATACGTTGTGCGGGGTATGAGCCGGCCGGTCAGGTTAAAAAAGAACTTCATGTGCAGGTAAAACAATTTCTGGATGGCCCCTGCGCTGTTTTTTGTAAACAGATAGCAGGGAATAAACAAGAACGGCAATATGAACAAAAAGCCGAAAAGAAAATAGCCCCATACAATCAACATGAGGCAAAAATCGCCGATCAGCTGAAAAAATCGAATAAACGCCATTTGATATCAGGTCAACTTTCGAATCAGCAGGCTGGTGTTGACGCCGCCGAACGCAAAATTCTGAATGGCCGCGGTTTTGACTGGATGTTCGATCAGCTTCTGAACGTGCCTGACCATCGCGCAGCGTTCGTCAATGTCTTCGAGATTGAGCGTCGGGGCGATAAAATTCTCCTGCATCATGTAAAGCATTAAAACCGTTTCAATGACTCCGCAGGCCGCCATCGTGTGTCCCATGTAGCTCTTGAGAGCCACCACGTGGGGATTGGAGCCGAAAACCGTTCCGATAGCCTGCGCCTCAATGATATCACCCATCTTGGTGGCGGTGGCATGAGCGCTTATCAGATCAACTTCCGAGGCGGAAATTTCTGCGTTTTCAAGACCCAGTTGCAGTGTTTTGGTAATGCCTTCAAGATTGGGAAGGATCAGGTCTCCTCCGTTGGAGTTGCAGGCGAAGCCAATCACCTCGCCCAGAATCGGTGCGCCGCGTTTTTTGGCAAATTCATACTCTTCCAGCATGACGGCGCCCGCGCCTTCGGCGACCACAAGACCGTCACGCGCCCTGTCAAATGGACGGGGCGTTTTTTCCGGCTGATCGTTAAAAGCGGTGGAACAGGCCAGGAGATTATCAAAAACCGCAACCGTGATCGTGTCATATTCATCCGCCCCGCCGCAGAGCATGGCGTCCTGCAGGCCGTACTTGACCGACTCGTAGCCAAAACCGATGGACTGGCTCGACGTGGTGCAGGCAGTCCCCGAAGAAATAATGCGGCCGGTAATGCCGAACATCTTTGAAATATTCACGGCGGTCGTATGCACCATGGATTTCAGGTAATCGACGGCGCCGATTGTTTGATAGGTTTCTTTATCTTTTGCTCCCAGAAATATTTTGTAGATATCGCGCTGTACCGTGGGTGAACCGTGAATAGAGCCAAACGCGATGCCCAGTCGTCCTCCCGTTACAAACTCGGGGGAAAGCCCCGACTGCTCCAGCACTTCCTTGGCAACCTGGCAGGCATAATAAGCCACCGGCCCCATGGTCTTGCGGTGCTGTCTTTTGAAGTCATACACGATCGGATCACTCACGGTACCGTAAACCCGCGAATGAATAAAGCGGCCGATCAGTTCATCTTCACGCAGCGGTTTAACGCCGGAAATCCCTTTCAGAAGGCTTTCGACGATTTTATCCCTGCCGTGACCGATGGGTGTTATTGCCGAACAAGCTGTAATAACGACTCTGCGATCTGTCATTTGCCCTATCCCTGCGCGGCGCGGCGTTTTTCCGCCAGCATTTCGACATAATCAATGATCTGGCGCATGGTGCGGATGTCCATCGCCTGTTTTTTCTCATCCCGCGTCAGCTCAGACCCCAAGAACTTCTCGATTTCCAAAAGCAGGTCAATAGCATCAATACTGTCAAAACCATAGGCTTCACGCAAATTGACATCCAGTTCGGGATTTTCAACTTCAAATTCCCTCAGAAAAATATCGCGGACTTCATTTTCTATATCCTGACGTGTCATGAACTTCAGACGACTCCTTATAATGACGCTTATGGCTAATAATATTATGGTTCCGTGAAATATCCGATCGCTGCTCCGGTTTTTTTCCAAAACGAAAGTGCCGCGAAAACTAGCACAAATCAGCGTTGCCGTCCAGCATTAGAGTAATCTGGATAATTCCCCGTTAAACCGCCGGGCGCCGATCAGCTGCCTCACGGCGCCGAAAGATCCCAGGATACTGCCCATCACTCCCGGAGCGACGGCATTCTGTCCGGCCAGACAAAGCCCCTCAACGGACAGATTATTCAGAGACGCTACTTTCAGCAGTTGACGGGTTGAACGCAATACCCCGTAACAGGAACCTTCGGGACAATTCACATAATCGCGCAGCGTCAGGGGCGTAAATACATCCAGGATCTCCGCATTTTTCAGAGGACCGAACACCTCTTCGGCTTTCTTCAATAAATCCCGCGCAATGGCCAGTTTTTTTTCTTCATAGTCCGCGTCGCGCCTTCCCGACACCGTGTTTTCCCAACGGCTCCAGTCACGATAAAGCGACCGGGCAATAATGGAAAGCAAATTGGTTTCTGAAACATTGCTGTTTCGTATCTGGTAAAAAATGCCGTTCGCGATCCCCCCGTGCTCGTCATGATTCAGTCGGTAAATGTTGTAATCAAGCTCACCGTGCGCCGCAGCGTCAACGGCGGCCTGTACGGCAATCACACCTTTTGTTTCCTCCAGCGTTAAAATTCTCTCCCGCAGAGAATTCCGCAGAGCACCCTGATCCAGCAGGCCGAGCATGGTTTTGGGATGGATAGCCGCCACAACCGCATCAGCGAAAAGCTCCCCGCCTGCCTCCAGGCTGATCCCCGTAACTTTACGGGAAGACAGGTTGATTTTCCGCACGGCCGAATTCAGGATCAACTCCCCGCCCAGGGCGGTAAAACGCTGTGCAAAAGCATCGGCCATTCTGCCGCCTCCGTCTTTCAAGCGCCACGACGAAAATAAATACCCGGCAGCCACCATGTGATGAAAGATCACCGGACAATCGTCGAGCTCGACACCGATGAGCTGGCACGGCACCGCAAGCAGGGCGCGCAATCGGGCAGAGACTTGAAGATCATCCAGCAGTTCCCCCATCGGCCTTAAAAAATCTATATTTTGAAAAGGATCGCTCTGATTGAGGAAGAAGGATGATTCCATCATTCTGCCGGAAATCTCCCGCAGACTTTTCATTAGAATATCCAGCGCGGCGCCTTCCGCCGGACAGGCCTGTCTGAGATTTCTTTCGTACGCGTCTATGCCGAGAGGCAGGTCGAAAACAAAATCATCAAACAGGTACCGGTCGACCACACCGGCAGATCCCATGGGATAAAACAGATCCTCCACGGAAATGCCCAGGATGCGAAACATCTTCCCCAGCGGTTCATTGGGTCCCAGCGCACCGACATAATGCACACCTACAGGACAATCGACACCCCTGCGCAAATAGGAACGCATCAGGCCGCCCGGTTTACGATTTTTTTCCACAATCGTGACACGGTAGCCCAAAAGCAACAGCAGAATTCCCGTGGAAAGACCGCCAATGCCAGAACCGATAATGATAATATCCTTCCCCGTAACCGGGTCTTTCATGGGCGGAATCCTTTTTTCACTTCTGCACTGGCGGTATGTTCCTGATCACTTCGGATTCGATCAGGGTCATGATCAGCGTGTAATTTACAAAATCTATGGCTTGAAGTTCAATGACTGCATAAGCATTCCGGGCATTGCCGTCGAGCTTTACTGTACGCTGCAAAGCACCGAATTCCGAGTAGCGTCTGATTTGAATGCGGCCGTCACGGCCAGCAAGCACATCAACCCATCCGCCCTGTTCTTTGTGCCGACGGCAAACTCTCTCTCCCTCGGCAAAAACACCCTTCCGGGTAAGCAAGCCCCCAGGCGTAAGAAAGATCAGTTCTATATCGTCCATCATGTTACTCGCGAACGCCGTCGTATCGAAGGGCGGGAGCGCCCGGACGACTTTCACACCGTCAGGCCCCGAGGAAGCTTCAAAAAGCACCATGCCCTCCGTGCTCATCATGGCGCAGGAAAATGTCCGGCTGACAGGGTCCACAAGTGTCACGCCAATCAAAGCGGTTTTTGGTTTTCCGGCCATGCGCACTTCAATCGCGTGGATGAGACGGGTTTTTTCCAAAAGAAACGGAGATGGACATGTGATGGATTTTCCCGCGCGCTCCGACGATGGTTCGTGAATGGCCGGCAGTAACGCGCAGGACACAAGCAGAAACGTACCGAGTAAGAAAAAGAGGCCTTTCATTCGACATCCTGAAAGACAGACGGATTAATGCCCTTATTGATGGCAGCATTCACGAAATCGATCCGGGTTTCAGTGGCGGTGTTCTCCACAATCCTCACCGATTTGACGGACGCGTCTTTTCGGGAAATCGTAATCTCAATTTTCTCGACTATACCAGCCATTCTTTTATCTACCGGTGTCAGAGTAATCAGCGTACTGGGGCCTTCCTTGAGAACGGCGGTAAAGGACGGATTGCTATCAAACCTGCCGTTCATCCAGCCTGCGACATCACCAAGCACAAGCTTCATGACCTGCGCGCCGCCTGTTTCATCTTCAACCATTTTACCACCGGAGGAGATATAGCGTTTCGTGCTTCCCTTATCGGAGATAACGACACTTTTTAAGGGTTTGCTGTATTCCCAGCGGATGGAATCCGGAGCGGCGAAATAAAACTTCCCTTCAGATACAAGCGGTTTGGACAGAATCTTCATAAACTTCTTTTGCACAAAATCCGCGGAAATGGTCGAAATCCGAACCGAATCTTTGCGCAGTCTGGCAAAATCATCTGCCTGGACGCTCACGGCCGGAAGAATAAGCAAAACAAACAAAACCATAGCTGCTTTTTTCATATAGGAAAACCGTATCATTGTCAGAACATCCCTCCGTTAATGCCAATCACCTGTCCCGTGATATAGGACGCGTCGTCGGAGCATAAAAAGCGGATCACACGGGCAACTTCTTCGGGTTTCCCGACACGGGCCATCGGGATCATGCTTTTGATTGTATTTTCATCGACCGGCATGGTGCTGAGCATGTCCGTGTCAATAGGTCCCGGTGCAACCACATTGACCCGAATGCCGAAACGCGCCACTTCCTTGCACATTGAGCGCGTGGCGGCAATGATGCCGGCCTTGGCGGCGGCGTAATTGGCCTGGCCCCGGTTGGGCAGCATGGCCGATATGGAAGAGACGGAGACAATCGAACCCCTTTTTTTCCTGACCATTTCGCGCAGGACCGGTTTAGTCACATTATAGAATCCATTTAGAATCGTATCGATAACCTTGTGCCATTCTTCTTCACCCATCATCAGGAACAGTCCGTCGGCGGTAACGCCGGCGTTGTTGACCAAAACATCAATTCTCTTGTGCTCCCCGACAATCCTTGCCAGGGCTTCTTTCACTTCATCCGCATTGGCGACATCAAATTTCTGCACTTCGCCTTGGGCCCCTGCGGCCTGAACCTGCGCCAGCGTTTCGGCTGCCGCCGCCTCACTGGAGTTATAATTTATCACCACATAGTAACCGGTCTTTGCCAGTTCGACAGCCGTCGCACGACCGATCCCCCTGCTGGCCCCTGTCACAATTGCTATTTTTCTTTCTTCCATTATTGAATCAAGCTCCTTGTGTGTGAATTTTATGCTTCATCGTTCAGCCGCACGGCCTGAAGAACTGCCGTCAGCAGCAGATCTTCTCCTGCTTTTACCACACCCTCGATCACGGCGTAACTCTCAAACGCATTCAGATTTTTAACCATTACGGTAATCCGGGTATCCAGGGCAACGTTGTCCGTGTTGAATTCAGCGGACTTGATACCAACCAGCCAGCCCTTAATAGGATCCTTGCCGCTTACTTTCCGTTTATAACCTTCCACCGCCGCGGATGTCTGGGCAATGGCTTCAATTAAAACAATTGAATTGACCGCCTGACCGTCGCAGAGAGGCCAGTCCTGATTGACAACGGCTGTGGAACTGCCGCCATCGTCTGTTATCTCGATAATCTCTGTGATCACTTTAATCGGTTCACGATGCGGAATCAATGATTCGATATCGATAATCATTATTTGACCTCTTTTTTATTTGAATTAATGAGAAAATAGCGCAGAAGTCAACAAAAAAACATCATGAATCATCCGGCGTCAGACAACCGGGCATTCGGGGTTCGATATTCTTAAAAACCTGTATTGCTTTTTCCCCCTGTTTCTTATAGATAAGCAAAAAAATAATTATTAATCATTAATTATAATCAATATGACCATAGAAACAAAAGACCCTTTTCTCAGCGCCTATAAAAATATCCTGGCCCCTTCAAAGAAGCTCTGCCAGAAAGAGTTTACGTACGGCGGATATACCTACGGTGAGATTTTTGAGCTGTCCGCCGGTCTGAAAAAAACCTTAACAAGACGCGGCGCGGAAAAGTCTGTCTGCCTGTGCACGGAAAACAAGGCGGTGATTGCCGCTTCCGTTCTGGCTTCGCTTTCCGGCGCCTGCAAGTTAATTCTGCCTCATTCTCTTTCTCCGCATGCCCTGGCGGAGATGTACGACGCAGTCGGTTTTGATTTTGCCATTTCCGATCATCCCGAAGAGATCCCCGGCATCGAGATCATCACCCCTTCGAGAGGAAATCCCGGCGATCTGAACCCTGAAAACATGCGCGACCCCGATAAGCCTTTTTTAAAACTTTTCACCGGCGGTTCAACCGGCAAACCCAAAGTCTGGTCTAAATCGCCGCGCAACCTGCTGGCTGAAGCCATCTACCTGCGGGATAAATTCGGTCTTTCGTCGAAAGACCTTTTTATCTCAACCGTTCCACCCTATCACATTTACGGCCTTCTGTTTTCCATTCTGACTCCGTTTCTGGCCAATGCCCGTGTGCTGCCGGAAATTTATACATTTCCGCAGGAAATCATTTCCGTTATCAACCGGCACAAGGCCACCGTGCTGGTAAGCGTACCGATTCACTACCGGTCTTTAAAAGTTGACAATCTGTCCGTGCCGTCGCTGAGAATCGCTTTTTCCTCTTCGGGTGTTTTGAATCGTTCTGACGCAACACATTTCCTGAAAAAAACCGGCCTGGGCATCAATGAAATCTATGGGTCAACGGAAACAGGCGGCATTGCCTCGCGCAGTGTAAGCGAAAATACAGACGCCTGGAAGCCTGCCGACGTTGTTTCCTGGCGATTGTCGGGGAAACGGCTCGCCGTGCGATCCGATTTTGTATCCGTCGAAATGGAAAAAGACAGGGAAGGATTTTGCGTGACAGGTGATGAAGTCCAGCCTGATAAAAATGATCGTTTTCTGCTTCTGGGACGGGCTGACGGCATTGTCAAAGTAGCCGGCAAACGGGTTGACCTTCTCGAAGTCCAGAACAAAATCCAGACGCTGCCCACCGTGCGTGACGCTGTGGTCATTGCGCTGCCCGCGGACAAAGGACGGGAAAGCGTAATTGCTGCCCTGGTAGCCTGTGAACTGACGGAAATACAGCTCAGAAAAATGATCCTGGAAAAGCTTGAGCCTTTTGCCATGCCACGCCGTATTAAAATTGTTTCCTCCATTAACCGGACCGCTACCGGTAAAATCGATTTCCTCCGCATCGAACGTATGTTTCTTTCGGGAAAAGACAAGAATTCCTAGCAGTTATCCATGTTTCTCTTCTGAAGACAAATATTCTTGACTTCATTGTACTTTCGTTAATATACTTTTAAAGTATTTTACGTCTTCACTTTTGCGGCGGCAACTGTCTTTATCATTACAATAACCGGTAACGATCTAATTCTTAAATTGACGGGGAAAAAACAACAACGCGGGGGAGGGAAAACATGCCGGGATTCAGCGACTACGAAAAATACGATGGTCTGGGGCTGGCCGAACTGGTCAGAAAAAAGGAAGTCACCGCACTGGAATTATGTGAAGAGGCGATCCTGCGCATGGACCGCGTCAACCCGAAGATCAACGCGGTTATTTACCGCATGGATGATGCGGCCCGGTTGGCAGCCAGGGGACCGATCCCGCAAGGCCCCTTCTCCGGCGTCCCTTTTTTATGCAAGGATCTTGTTTCCGCCATAGCGGGCGTCCCCATGACCAAGGGGAGCAAAGCCTGCCGCAACTATGTCCCGACACAGGACAGCGAAATGGCCAGGCGCTATAAAGCATCCGGACTGATTGTCCTGGGAAAAACGAACACACCGGAGTTCGGACTGATGGGAATTACCGAACCCGAGCTGCACGGTCCGACACGCAATCCCTGGAATCTCGATCGTACACCCGGCGGCTCCAGCGGCGGTTCCGGGGCGGCGGTAGCTGCAGGCATTGTCCCGCTTGCCTCCGGCGGCGACGGGGGCGGTTCCATCCGCATTCCATCATCTTGCTGCGGACTGTTCGGACTGAAGCCGACACGCGGACGCAACCCGCTGGGACCCGAATCGGGGGAAGTCTGGCAGGGGGCGGAAGTGGAAGGCGTGATCAGCCGCTCAGTACGCGATACGGCCGCCATACTTGACGCAACCCATGGCGCAGACCCGGGAGCACCCTGTCTTCTTCCCACACCAGAGAGACCTTTCCTGGAAGACGCGGGACAAGACCCCCGGAAACTGAAAATCGGATTCACACTTCAGTCACCTTTAAAAGCCAATGTTGATCCCGCGTGTATTCAGGCTGTGCAGGATGCGGCAAAACTTCTGGAGAGCCTTGGACATATTGTTGAAGAGGCCAGTCCCGACATTGACGGGGAAGCCGTGGCCCGCTGTTATTTCATGCTTTATTTCGGGGAAGTCGCCGCGGATATTGAAGAGCTCAAAAGCGTTGTCGGCAGGCCGCTCAACCACCATGACACGGAGGGAACCACCTGGGCTTTGAATTTACTGGGAAAGGCCTTTTCCGCAGGGGATTTTGTCCTTGCCCGTCGTCAGTGGAATACTTTTTCACGCCACATGGCGAAGTTCCATGAAAAATACGATCTGTATCTGACGCCGACCATCGCCTCTCTTCCCCCGCGGATCGGTGAGATGAAACAGAAGCCATCCGAACAGTTTTTCATGAAAATCATTAACTCGCTGAACATGGGAGGTCTGCTGAAGGCCTCCGGCATCGCCGACATAATGGCCACCAAAAGTCTTGTCAAAATGCCCTTCACCCAGCTGGCCAACTTTACGGGACAACCGGCTATGTCCGTGCCGCTTCACTGGACCAAAGAAGGGCTGCCCTGCGGCGTGCAATTCATCGGCCGCTTTGCTGAAGAATCACTTTTGCTGCAGCTTGGTGGACAACTCGAGCGGGCAATGCCATGGTTTGACAAAAGGCCGCAAATCTGAATCTGATAAACAAGGGTTGACTTTTCCCTCCCCCAGAGTTCCAAGCTGTTCTAAATTGGGATGATCCTGAAATGCTTATATTCAGCAAAAATGCGGCCTCGTCCATAATATATTGATTATATTCAACTATCAACTAAATCGTCCCGACGCTAAAAACGCAAAGAACTGTGATTTGACAGGTTCTGAAAAAATTAATTGACAGAATTAAAAAAAATCGGCTATACGTAACCCAGTTTACGTTAAGTGGTTTCTAGTTGCACTTAATTGAAATTCCAATTTATGGCGAGGTGCATCATATGTCCGATTTTGTAAGCAAAACGATGGGAGAAGTGATTAAAGACACCGCCGGCCGCTTCCCTGATCATCCGGCGCTCGTTGCTCCCGAATTCAATATCCACCTTAATTATTCCCAGTTATATGATCAATGCCGGAAGACGGCCAGAGGGCTGATGGCGCTTGGCGTCAAGCGCGGCGATCACGTTTCCGTATGGACGACCAATGTCCCGGAATGGGTCTACCTGCAGTATTCACTGGGAATGGTCGGCGCTGTTCTAGTCACGATCAACACCAATTACCAGACGCATGAACTTGAATATATTCTCAAGCAATCCGATTCCACCACTCTGTTTCTTATCGACGCATATCGAGATACCAGTTTTTATGACACGGTAGGTCGCATTCTTCCGGAGCTTGACGATCAGCAGCCGGGAAAACTCGTTTCCTCCAAACTTCCTCTTCTGAAAAACGTTGTCTATATCGGCAAGAGACAAAACACACCCGGCATGTTTAACTTTTCCGATCTGATCAAAATGGGTGAGAGTATTTCCGATGCGTCGCTGGATGAACGAATGAAGTCTCTGTCCGATGACGATGTAATCAACATGCAGTACACTTCCGGGACAACCGGCTTTCCCAAAGGCGTCATGCTGACGCATCACAACATCGTCAACAACGCCCGTATGGTCGGGGATGTGATGGGGATGACCGAAAAAGACAGTTTACTGATTCAGGTCCCCGTCTTTCACTGCTTCGGCTGCGTCATGAGCACTCTCAACTGCGTCTATCACGGATCGAAAATGGTTCTTTTGGAATACTTCGATCCACTCAAAGCATTGCAAATGATGGCCAAAGAAAAATGTACGGCTGTCAACGGTGTCCCGACAATGTTCGTCACCACCCTGAATCATCCCGATTTCGACCGTTACGATCTGACGTCCCTGCGCACCGGCATTATGGCGGGAGCACCCTGCCCCGTCGAAGCAATGAAACAGGTGATCACCAAAATGCACTGCTCCGAAATCGTTATCGCCTTCGGCCAGACGGAATCTTCGCCGGTCATGACGATGACGCGGCGCGACGATCCGGTAGAACTGCGCGTTGCCACCGTCGGCCGTCTGCTGCCGGATATCGAAGGCAAAATTATCGACCCGGAAAGCGGCAAAGATTTACCGCCGGACACACAGGGCGAAATCGTGACCCGCAGTGCCTGCGTAATGAAGGGGTACTACAAAATGCCTGAAGCCACGACGAACACCATTGACAAGGACGGCTGGCTGCACACAGGCGACCTGGGAGTGGTGGACAAAAACGGTTATTATAAAATAACCGGCCGGATCAAAGACATGATCATCCGGGGCGGTGAAAACATTTATCCCCGTGAGCTGGAAGAATTTCTCTTCACGCATCCGAAGGTTGTCAATGTCCAGGTCGTCGGCATCCCTGACAAAAAATACGGTGAACAGGTGCTGGCGGCTATTCAGTTGAAAAACGGACAGACGGCGACAGCCGACGAATTCATTGAATTCTGCAAAGGCAAAATCGCGCGTCATAAAATTCCGAAATATTGGGAATTTGTTGACACCTACCCCATGACGGCCAGCGGAAAAATCCAGAAGTTTAAAATGAAGGAAATTTTCGAGAAGAAGTACAAAGAAGTCTAAAGACTAAAGACTAAAGGCCAAAGGTTCAAGGATCAAGGTCATGAGGTAGCCACCGGCTCTTTTTCATGACTGGATTCCCGCATGCGCGGGAATGACGATATTAGCAAACAACTTGCACCTTGAACCTTGAACCCTGAACCTTGCACCTTATAAAAAGAAAGGCAAAGATATGGCAAACATTATCAACCGCGACACCATCGGAGACATGGCCCGCAGAGCCGCAACGAAATACGGAGACAAAACCGCAATCATTTTCCGCGATCTTAAACTGTCATTTTACGACCTGGAACGGGAGGCAAGACGTTTTGCCAACCTGATGACCAGCTACGGAATCAAAAAAGGGGACCGGGTGGCTATCTACGCATACAACTCCCACTACTATCCCATCAGCATGATCGGCCTTGCTAAAATCGGTGCGATCCAGGT
>Ga0316605_10000912_pt1 | contig 18114 bp, 15 predicted proteins | sample OWC_soil_day20_n_FD_207666 | JGI IMG/M metagenome (GOLD analysis project Ga0316605, IMG submission 207666) | Wetland soil microbial communities from Old Woman Creek delta, Ohio, United States - OWC_soil_day20_noCT | ecosystem: Environmental > Terrestrial > Soil > Wetlands | place: USA: Ohio...
ATCGCCGCGTTGAGGGCCAGCAGGTTGGTCTGGCCGGAAATATCCTTGATCAGCTGTACCAGCTTGCCGAGATCCTGCGCTTCCTGAACCACCTGCGCGATGCGGGCCTGATCGCTGGCGGCTTCCTCGATCCGCTTGCGGATATAGGTCTCCATCTTGGTGATCAGGGCCTTGTTGTCGGAGATGCTGCTCTCCGAGTCGGCGGCGATGGCCGAAGATGTGTTGGCGGTTTCGGCCACGAAGTTGTCGAGCCGGCCGACCACGGCGTCGATCGACATCAGGCGTTCGGTGATGTCGTAGGCGGCTTTCTCGGTGGCCTTGATGATGTCGTTGAGCTGGTTGCGCAGCACCGCATTGAAGGCGCGCACGCTTTCCAGTTCCTTGGCCACTTCCTCGCCAACCGTCTCGACGTCGCTGACCTTGTGCATGATCTCGGCACTCTGGTTGGACAAGCCGAACATCACGTCGCGATAGAAGGCCAGGGAAACCGCGCGCTGGGCCAGGTAGGCGGCGATTACGATGAGCACCGAACCAAGAGCATCGCCCAGCGGGTTGGGCAGGCCCATTGCCGGCAGGAAGCTGGCATGGAACCATTCATTAAGCAGGTAGACGGTGACGAACGTTGCGCCGGCCACGATCAACGCGACCAGCAGGGCCCGTTTGAGTAGATTGCCTAGTGGCATGCCATCTCCTAGCGTAGGACCAGCTTGATGGTATTGAGCAGTTCGTCGGCGGTGGCCGGTTTGACGATCCAGCCGGAGGCGCCGGCGGCCTTGGCTTCCAGCTTCCGCGACTGCTGCGATTCGGTAGTCAGGAAGAGGATGGGCATGAACTTGTAGCTGGGCAGCTTGCGCACTTCCTTGATCAGGTCGATGCCGTTCATGCCCGGCATGTTGAGGTCGGTCATCAGCATGTCGACCTTGATCCCCGACTGGAATTTTTTCAGGGCTTCCTCGCCGCTCGACGCCTTTTCAGTGGCATAACCGGCTTTGGCCAGGATGTTGGAAATGCTGAGGAGGATGGTGGCCGAATCGTCGACCAGAAAAATTGTTTTCATTATGTGATCCCTGATTACTATTACATTGCATTTTGCCGAAGGAATGTTCGGCTGTCACTGGCTTTTAAGGATTCAGCCTGGCTATGACATTTTTTTATGTTTCCGGGACGAGTCTTTATCCGGCAAAAAGCCGGCGAACAGGCCAAGACTGTCTGCCTGAACCCGCTTTGGCGGGGAAAAAGCCCGTAATGGCGGCCTTTGCGCGCCAATTTGTCCGGCAGAGCCAATTCTCTGCCGAACAAATTTAATTTGGGCAAATCGGGTTCAGTGCCGGCTCTGGATTTCGTCGATGTAGCCGAGCATGCCCGTCTTCAGGTTGCCGGCATTGCCTTCGTCAGTGTCGATGTGCATGGCCAGCCGGAAAGCCGGGTTCACCCGTACCACCACGTCGCCGAAAATCAGTTCGCGCTCGCCTTCGACGCGGACGCGGACGACGTAGTTGTCACGCACACGGAAGCGCAGTGCGTCTTCCGGCGACATGTGGATGTGACGTTGGGCGCAGATGACGCCGCGTTCGATGGTCGAACTGCCATACGGGCCTTCCAGCGTGACGCCGGGCGTGCCGGCGAGGTCGCCGGACTGGCGGATCGGCGGCTGGACGCCGAGCTTGAACTGCTCGGTCATGGCGATTTCGACCTGGGTTTCCTTGCGGGTCGGGCCGAGCACGCGCACCTTGGCGATCCGTCCCTTCGGGCCGACCAGATGCACCTGTTCCTCGCAGGCGTACTGGCCCGGTTGCGACAGTTCATGCATCGGCGTCAGCTGATGGCCGGGGCCGAACAGGGCTTCGACGTCGGCCTGCGACAGATGCACGTGGTGTGCCGAGATTTCGACCGGAATCGGCAGTTCTTCCTCGGCCTTGGCTTCGAGCAGCAACTGGTTACGCTCGATGGCGCGCAGGGTTTCCCAGGCGACCAGGCGTTCGTCGTCGTTGGCGACGACCAGGATGGTGACCGGCGAATCGTCGGCCGAGATGATGGCGTGCGAGCCGAGCTTGCCGAGGTTGCGGTTCTTTTCCTCGTCGAGCTTGATGCCCATGTAGCCCAGGCTCTGGCAGGCCAGGCTGCGCACCGTCGAGCTGGTCTCGCCGATGTCGCCGGTAAAGGCCAGCACATCGATGCCGCCCATCGCCGCGACATAGGCGCCGATGTTCTTGCGCACCTGATAGCAGAAGGCCTTGTGGGCGAGCAGGGCGCGGTGGTGGCCGTCGTTGGCCGCCGCCTCGATTTCGTGGATGTCGCTGGAAATGCCGGAGATGCCCTTCAGGCCGCTTTCGGTATTGATCAGGCTGGACAGCTGTTCCGGCGTCATCTGCCGGTTTTCCAGCAGATGGATCATCACCGCCGGATCAATGCTGCCCGAGCGGCTGGGCATGATCAGGCCGTCGGTCGGCGTCATGCCCATACTGGTATCCACCGAGCGGCCATGGTCGATGGCGCACAGCGAGGCGCCGATGCCGAGGTGGCAGGAGACGATTTCCAGCTCGCCCAGCGGGCGCTTCAGCACTTCGGCTGCCTTCAGCGACACGTAGCGGTGCGAGGTGCCGTGGAAGCCGTAGCGACGGATGCCGTCCTGCTTGTACAGGTCGTAGGGCAGGCCGTAGAGGTAGGCGTAGGGCGGCAGGGTCTGGTGGAAGGCGGTGTCGAACACGGCGACATGCGGCACGGACGGGAACTGCTTCATCGCCTCGCGGATGCCGGCGACGTTGACCGGGTTGTGCAGCGGGGCGAATACGGCCAGCGCCTCGATATCGGCGATGACCGTCGGGGTGATCACCACCGAACTGGAGAACTTGCTGCCGCCATGGACGACGCGGTGGCCAACGGCGGTTACGTCTTCCGGATGGAAGGTGAAGGCGTCGCCGAGCAGTTTGGTCGATTCCTGCATCACCGCGAACAGCTGATCGAGCGTGAAGGGCGCGTGTTCCATGCGCCGGGTCTGGGTGCCGACGGTGACGCTGATGTGAATCGTGGTCTGGTCGGCGTTGTCGATGACGCCGTGCACATCGGCGCCGAGATCGTGGGTGTCGTAGATGCCGAAGTGGATCTGGCTGATGCCGACGTTGAGCACGACCACCTTGCCCGGTGTGTTGGTGGTCAGCGACAGGGCGTAGGGATCGTCCGACTTGGCGATGGCGCTGGCCTGGGCGGTTACCAGGTCGACCGACATGACGCGGGTGCGTTCGGCCAGCAGCCGGGACAGGTAGCCGACTGCCTTCGGGTTGGTCAGGATGTGCGAATTGAACACCTCCTGCGGGATCATCAGCACGAAGCAGCGGTTGCCGGCGATGACGTCGGCGATGATGCGGTCGCCGGTGAGCAACGACATCACGCCAAACACGTCGCCGGCTTCCAGCTGGCTGATCACCGTGCGGGTGCCGGTGTTGTCGGTCATCGAAATCTCGGCATGGCCGCTGATCATGACGCCGATGGACTTGCCCTCGTCGCCGGTTTCCAGGATGGCCTCGTTGCCTTCATAGGTCGCCAGGCGGGACTTGATGACGATTTCCTCGACCTTGTCGGCCGGGAAGTTCTCGAACAGGCGAACCTGTTCGAGGAAAAAGCTCTTCAGATCAATTTCGCTCATGCTGTGCTCCGCTAGTCTTAAGACTGATTTTATGGGGCCAAGATTACCACCATGTTGCGGTGCAGCAAAATATTGTGTTGCATATAGTCATGACAGACCCCTGGTTTATTGTCGGCAGCCCGGGTGTGCGGGCAACCCCGCATATGATCGACTCTGAAATGCTGCAAGAATGAAATGAGGGTTAATTTGATGCATCGATTCCGCTAGTCGCCAGCTCTGGAAGCAAATTTAATGAATAGAGTGGATAACGAAGTCAATCAGTTATTACTTACCGAGCGCGAACACCAGGTCATGCTGCTGGCTGTCGAGGGCTTGGGCAATCACCAGATTGCCGAGCGCTTGGGTATCAGCCATCGTACGGTGGAGACGCACAAGGCGCGGGTGCTGCAAAAGATGGGGGCAGCCAGCGTGGTTGACCTGATCCGCATGACCGATGCCCGCCTCAAGGCCGATGCCCGGATGCTGGCCGATCTCTACGAAAATGCCCCCTGCGGCTATCACTCGCTTGGGCCGGATGGCACCATTCTCAAGATCAACGCCACCGAACTGGGCTGGCTGGGATATCGCCGCGAGGAAATCGTCGGTTGCCGAAAATTGGTCGATTTTCTGACGTCTGAAGGGCGGGCGATCTTCGCCAGCAATTTCCCCCGACTCATTGAAACCGGCAAATTGACCGACCTGCGTTTCGATCTGATTTGCCGCGATGGTTCGTTCTTGCCGGTACTGGTTTCGGCAACGGCGCTTTATGACGAGGCCGGGCGCTTTCAGATGAGCCGAAGCATTGTTCATGACCAGCGAGAACAGTTGCGCATCGAGTCGCAACTGCGAGAGGCGCAGCGAATCGCTCGGCTCGGCAACTGGGGGTTCGATCCGCTTGCGGGGCAGATGTACTGTTCCGATGAAATGCTTCGTCTCTATGGCTTGCTGCCGCTGGCGCAGCAGTCCCTGACCGATTATCTCGACCGCCTTCATCCCGACGACCGGGGCTGGACGCAGGCCAGACTGATCGCTGCGGTCGACGGCGATAAACCCTTCGAATTCACGCATCGTGTGCTCGGCCAAAACGCTGGCCTGGCCTATATCCGGGTTTTCGGCCATGTCGTTCGTCGGCCCGACGGGCTGCTTTCATCGATTTCGGGCACAGCGCAGGATGTCACCGAGGCAACGCTCCAGGCCAAGGCCCTCCAGCAGGCCGAGGAGAGATACCGGACGGTGGTCGAGGATCAGACCGAGGTCATTTCACGCTTCCTGGCCGATGGCACCTTTGTCTTCGTCAATGATGTCTATGCCCGCTTTTTTGGCAAGCGCAAGGAGCAATTGATCGGTGGCAAGTGGCATCCGGTCGCCCATCCTGACGATGTGGCGCGCATAGAGCAGGAAATGAAGACGCTGGCGCCGGATCATCCGGTCGTGGTTATCGAGAATCGGGTGTACTCGGGGACGGGAGAAGTGCGCTGGATGCAGTTCGTCAATCGCGGCTTTTTCGCTGCAGACGGAGTTTTGCACGAAATCCAGTCGGTCGGCCGGGACATTACCGAACGTCGGCAGGCCGAAGAGGCGGAGCAGCAGGCGCATGCCCGTTGTCGTTACCTGGCCGACGCCAACCTGGTCGGCGTGGTGATGGCGAATGCGCAGGGCGACATCCTTGAAGCCAACGATTATTACCTGAATATTTTGGGGCTCAGCCGTGACGATCTGCTGGCCGGTCGGGTGAGCTGGAAGGAAATGACCCCACCCGAATGGTTGGACGCCGACTACCGGAATCTGGCCGAACTCGCCGCCCACGGGGTTGGCCCGCCTTACGAAAAGGAGTACGTGCGCGCTGACGGCAGCCGGCGAGCGGTTTATCTGGCCAACGCGATGCTGCCTGGTGAAAGCGGGCAGATAATTGCCGTGGTTGTCGATATCACTGAACGCAAACGCGAGGCCGAGCGGCTGTGGCTGGCGGAGCAGGCGGCACAGCAGGCCAATGAGGCCAAATCGCATTTTCTGGCAGCGGTCAGCCATGACCTCAAGCAGCCGCTGGCGGCGCTTGCCATCTATGCCGGAATGCTGAAAGGCGTCTTGCCGCCGGGCAACGAGGCACTGGCAGTCAATATCGGCAACTGCGTCGGCTCGCTGTCCGCTTTTCTCAGCGATTTGCTCGATCTGTCGAAATTCCAGCTTGGCGGCCAGCAACCGACGATCCGTGATTTCGATATCGTCGATCTGTTCGACCAGATTGCCTCGTACCATGCGCCGGAGGCGCGCCGCAAAAATCTGTCGTTGCGTTACCGGAGATTGCCATTGACGGCGCGGACCGATGTGGCATTGCTTGGCCGCCTGCTGAGTAATCTGGTGGCCAATGCCATCCGTTATACCGATGCCGGCGGGGTGCTGATTGCCTGTCGCCGTCGCCAGGGCCGTTACTGGGTCGAGGTTTGGGATACCGGTATCGGCATTCCTGCAGATCGCCTGAGCGAAGTGTTCGAGGCCTTCCGGCAACTCGATTGTGCTCGCCAACCAGGACGACAAGGAAGCGGACTCGGGTTGTCCATCGTCGACCAGATCGCCAAGCTGCTTGGCCTGGAGTTAAGGGTAAGGTCGAGTTCAGGGCGGGGGTCGCTGTTCGCGGTTGAACTGCCGTTGGCCTGACCGCCGGTCAGCTCTTGACGTGCAACCCACACTTCTGGCGATTAGCTACGGCCGTCGCGGCGGGACTTAACCTCGCGTTGCGAGGTTAGACAGCGCTGATCGCCGCTCAAGCTTTGACGTGCAACCCACACTCCTTCGACTCCGGCGATTAGCTGCGGCCGTCCCTGCGGGACTTAACGTCGCTGCGCGAGTTAGCCTGCGCTGAAGTGCTGGTCTTACGAGGTGGCCTTCAGATGAAGGCCACATTCCTTTGTGTCAGCACTTTAGCTTCGGCCGGGGCTTGCCCCTTAACTTCGCGTTGCGAAGTTAGCCTGCGCTGATCGCCGCTCAAGCTTTGACGTGCAGCCCGCACTCTTTCGACTCCGGCGATTCCCACCACCAGCGGCCGGAGCGGATGTCTTCGCCGAGCGAGATGGCGCGGGTGCACGGGGCGCAGCCGATGCTCGGGTAGAACTTGTCGTGCAGCGCGTTGTAGGGCACGGCGTTCTGCTTGATGTAGGTCCAGACTTCCTTTTCGCTCCAGTCGGCGAGCGGGTTGAATTTTTCCAGGCCATTGCCTTCGTCGTATTCGCGGGTCGCCAGGTTGCCGCGGGTGGCGGCCTGTTCGGCGCGCAGGCCGGTGATCCAGGCGCGCTTGCCGGCCAGGGCGCGTTTGAGCGGTTCGACCTTGCGGGCGTAGCAGCAGGCCTTCCTGAGCGTCACCGATTCGTAGAAGGCGTTGATGCCGTGATTGCGTACATAGCTTTCGACTTCCTCGGCCTGCGGGAAGTAGACCTTCAATTTCAGGCCGTAATGCTGGTCGACCGCAGCCATCAGGTCATAGGTTTCCAGCGGCAGGCGGCCGGTGTCCAGGCTGAAAATTTCGATCGGCAGCTTGGCTTTGACGATCAGGTCGGTCAGCACCATGTCTTCGGCGCCCAGGCTGTTGGCGAAGGTGGCCGGCGACCAGCTGCCGGCGATGTCGGCAAGCAGGGGTTGCACGGCGGCAGTCTTGGCGGCGACGCTGGCGGTCAGTTCAGGCGTGATGTTGAGCAGGCTCGGGGTCATGGTCGGATTTCAGGCTAGGCGGCGGAAACGGGGTTGCGGCTGGTCGGTCGAGGCCTGGTAGGCGTCGCTGAACGGGGCAAAGCCCTTGCTTAGCGCGATGGCCGCATCCTTGCCGTCCTTCAGCGCATAGGCGTCGAAGCCGACGCGCTGCATGAAGAAGAGCTGGTCGTGCAGCACGTCGCCGACGGCACGCAGTTCGCCCTGGAAGCGATAGCGCTGGCGGAGCAGGGCGGACAGCGAGTAGCCGCGGCCGTCAACGAATTTAGGGAAATCGATGGCGATGACGATGAAGTAGTCGAGATCGCCGGCGATGTCCTCGACCCGGTCGCTGCCCTTGAGCAGCAGGCCGATGCGCTTGTGAGTCGAGATGATTTCGGTTTTGCGGGCCTGCCAGACGGCGAGCGGAAAGAGGATGTCGCCGGCCGGCAGGGCGACCGTTTCCGGGCTTTGTCCTTCGGCCAGTTCCAGCACTTGCCAGGTGTCGGCGCTCAGCGCGCCGTTCTTGATCAGTTGAGCCATTATGCGGCCTCCGTTTCTGCAGCTTTGGCCTTGCCGTGGGCGCGGCCTTCATAGACGCGGTTCTTGAACGGGTCGATGCCGATGCGGTCCAGCGTGTCGAGGAAACGTTCGTCGGGGTGGCGGTTTTCGATATAGACCTTGATGATCTTGTCGACCACGTCCGGCATTTCGTCGGCCGAGAAGGACGGCCCGATGACCTTGCCCAACTTGGCATCGTTGCCCTGGCGGCCGCCCAGCGTGACCTGATAGAAGGCGGCGTCGTTCTTGTCGACGCCGAGCACGCCGATGTGGCCGACGTGGTGGTGGCCGCAGGCGTTCATGCAGCCGGAGATGTTGAGGTCGATCTCGCCGATGTCGAACAGGTAGTCGAGGTCGTCGAAGCGGGCCTGGATGGCGTTGGCGACGGGAATCGACGGGGCGTTGGCCAGGTCGCAGAAATCGCCGCCCGGGCAACAGATCATGTCGGTCAGCAGGCCGATATTCGAGGTGGCCAGGCCGGCTTCCTTGGCCGCCAGCCACAGGGCGTGCAGGTCGGATTGCTGGACGTCGGCCAGGATGATGTTCTGCTCGTGGCTGATGCGCAGTTCGCCGAAGCTGTAGCGGTCGGCCAGGTCGGCGACGATCTCCATCTGCTCGGCGGTGATGTCGCCGGGCGGCACGCCGTGCTTTTTCAGCGACAGGGTCACGGCCTTGTAGCCGGGCACCTTGTGCGGGTGGGTGTTGCGCTCCAGCCAGCGAGTGAAGGCCTTTTCGGCCGGAATTTCGCCGTCGACCGCAGCACTATAGGCCGGGGCGGTGAAATGGGCGGCGATGCGGTCGTATTCGGCCTGGGTCAGGGTGGCTGGGCCGTCCTTCAGGTAGGCCCATTCGGCCTCGACATGGCGGGCGAAGGCTTCGACGCCGAGCGACTGGACGAGAATCTTGATGCGCGCCTTGTACGGGTTGTCGCGCCGGCCGTCACGGTTATAGACGCGCAGGATGGCTTCGCAATAGGTCAGGAGGTGCTGCCAGGGCAGGTATTCACGGACGATCTGGCCGCGGATCGGCGTACGGCCGAGGCCACCGCCGACGATGACGCGGAAACCCAGCTCGCCGTCGCGTTCGACCAGATGCAGGCCGATGTCGTGGAACCAGGTGACGGCGCGGTCGTCGCGGCTGCCGGAAATGGCAATCTTGAACTTGCGCGGCAGGAAGGCGAATTCCGGGTGGAAGGTGGTCCACTGGCGGAGGATTTCGGCCAGCGGGCGCGGGTCGATCACTTCGTCGGCGGCGACGCCGGCGAACTGGTCGGTGGTGATGTTGCGCAGGCAGTTGCCAGAAGTCTGGATGGCGTGCATGTCCACTTCCGCCAGGTGGCCGAGAATGTCCGGGCAATCTTCGATCTTCGGCCAGTTGAACTGGCAGTTGTGGCGCGTCGTGAAGTGGGCATAGCCACGGTCGTAGGTGCGGGCGACGAAGGCCAGCTTGCGCAATTGCGCGCTGTTCATCATCGCGTAGGGCACGGCGATGCGCAGCATCGGCGCGTGGCGCTGGACGTAAAGGCCGTTCTGCAGGCGCAGCGGGCGGAACTCGTCGCTGGTCAGCTCGCCGGATTGCCAGCGGGCGACCTGGTCGCGGAATTGCTCGACGCGCTCGTTGATGAGCTGGCGGTCGACGGCATCGTATTTGTACATGGTGTTTCCTTAAGCAACGATCAGCTTGCCGCCGATGATGACCAGCATGGAGGCCAGCAGGCGACGCAGTATGTGTTCCGGCACCTTGGCCGAGATCTGGGTGCCCAGCCAGATGCCGGGCAGCGAGCCGAGCAGCAGGGCGCCGAGCAGCGACCAGTCGACACCGCCGAGCAGCCAGTGGCCGAGACCGGCGACCAGGGTCAGCGGCACAGCATGGGCCACGTCCGATCCGACAATTTTCACCGGCGAAAGTTTTGGGTAGAGGAAAAACAGCGCGGCAACGCCGAGGGCGCCGGCGCCGACCGAGGAAATGGTGACCAGCACGCCGAGTACGGCGCCGACGGCAATGGTGATCTTGCCCAGGCAACACTGACGCAGCGGCGAGTCGTCGTGCTTGGCGGCGTAGTCGCGCAGCTTGCGGCCGAACAGGATGGCGATGGCGGTCAGCACCAGCGCGAAGCCCAGGCCATGCGAGATGATGGCGCCGATGGTGTTGCTGCCCTTGGGCAACAGCGACAGCACCAGCAGGGTAAGGGCGGCGGCCGGAATGCTGCCCAGCGCCAGGCGGCCGGTGATCGACCAGTCGATATGCCCCTTGCGGCCATGCGCAACGGTGCCGCCGGCCTTGGTCAGCGCCGCATAGAGCAGGTCGGTGCCGACGGCGGTGGCTGGCGGCACGCCGAACAGCAGCACCAGCAGCGGCGTCATCAGCGAGCCGCCGCCGACGCCGGTCAGGCCGACGATGGCGCCGACCGCGAAGCCTGAAAGGGTGTAGAGATAATCCATGGCGCGCATCGTAGCAGCGGCGATTTGAATCAAAAAGAATATTGAGTTAGATTGTTATATCGTTCAGTTATTAATTGTCGCCATGAAACTCCAGCAACTGCGTTACATCGTCGAAATCCAGCGCCAGGGCCTGAATGTTTCGGAGGCAGCCGAGACCCTCTATACCTCGCAGCCCGGCATCTCCAAACAGGTCAAACTGCTGGAGGACGAGTTGGGGATCACCATTTTCGAACGGAGCGGCAAGCGCTTCACCGGCGTCACCGAGCCGGGCAAGGCGGTGCTGGCCATCGCTGAGCGCATCCTGCGCGAGGCGGAAAACCTCAAGCGAGCCAGCGCCGAATTCGCCACTGGCGACAGCGGCCGCCTTGTGCTGGCGGCGACGCATACCCAGGCCCGTTATGCATTGCCTGTGGTGGTGCGCGATTTCGTCGCCCAACACCCGGCGGTCAAGCTGGAAATGCACCAGGGCAGCCCGATTCAAATCGCCGAATGGGTGCTGGCCGGCGAAGCCGACCTCGGCATCGCCACCGAGGCGCTCGACCAGTATCCGCAGCTGGTGACCTTGCCGGTGCGCCAATGGAGTCATTGCGTCATCGCGCCGGAAGGGCACCCCATCCTCGCTTCGCAACCCTTGTCGCTGAACGAACTGGTCAAATGGCCGCTGATCACCTACGACAGCGCCTTCACCGGCCGCTCGCGCATCAACCGCGCCTTCGAGCGCATCGGCACGCCGCCCAACATCGCACTGACCGCGCTCGATGCCGATGTGATCAAGACCTATGTCAGTCTCGGCCTCGGTCTGGGCATCATTTCGGCGCTGGCCTTCGACGCCCAGCGCGACAGCGGCCTGGTGGCGCTCGATGCCGCGCATCTGTTCGAGTCGAACACCACCCGCCTGGCCCTGCGTCGCGGCACCTATCTGCGCGGCTACGACTATGATTTCATTGGCTTGTTTGCCCCGCATCTGTCGCGGCGGGTGGTCGAAATGGCCATGCAGGGCGGCGGCGCCGAATACCAGTTATGACCTTCGTCTAATTTTCAGGTGACCCGTCAGCGCGTAAGCTTTCCTGGTCACCGGGAGATTGGTCATGAATGCTATTTTCGACGAGCAGCAGTTGCAGGCGTTCTTGCAGGGCATCGATATTCCTCCCTGTCCGGCCATCCTGGTCGAACTCGACCAGGCGTTGAACAAGGAAGCGCCGGATCAGCGGGAGATTGCCAGGATCATCAGCAAGGATGTGGCCCTCTCCGGGCGGGTCATGCAGATCGCCAATTCGCCGGCCTTCTCGACTGGTCGCGAACTCAACTCCATCATCCAGGCGCTTAATGTGCTGGGCAGCCAGCAGGTGTTCAATCTGGTCGTTACGCAACTGCTCAAGGTCGCCCTGGCCGGAGCGCCGGAAGTGCCGATGGACCGTTTCTGGGACAGTTCGGCGCTGACCGCCCGGCTGTCGGCAGAACTGGCTCGCCGTCTGCGTTGCGTGCGACCGGAGTATGCCTACACCTTCGGCCTGTTCCACGATTGCGGCATCCCGCTGATCATGAAGCGTTTTCCGCAGGCCAAGGAGGCGCTGGCCGCCGCCAATGCTGCCGTCGATGCGTCGTTTACCGAGGTCGAGGAGGCGCATCTGGGTACCAACCATGCGGCCATCGGCTATTTTCTGGCCCGGCGCTGGCGGCTGCCTGAGTTTGTCGTGCACGGCATCATGGCGCACCACGACTACGCAATGCTCAGACCGTCCTCGCCTCTGTCGGACAATGCACGAGCGGTGATCGCCCTCAATGTGCTGGCCGAACACATCATCCGCCTGCATGCCCGCGGCGACGGCGAGCAGGAGTGGGAAAAGGCGGCGCCCGGCGTCTGCGAACTGTTCGGTTTGTCGCTCGGTGCGGTCGACGACCTGATCGAGGACATGCGCGACTGGCTGGGCTGACCCCGTCGGTTGGCGAGCGGCAGGGGGTCGGCCGGACTTACTCCCAGTGTTCCGTCACTTCGCTGGCCCAGGCGGTGGCGGCGAGCAGGGCGCGATTGACGGTGGCGGCAGGCAGGCCGGCTTTGTTGGCGGCGCTTTCGATGCGTGCAAGGTCGAAGGCTTCGCTGGCCTCGGCGACGTCGAGCAGGGCGGCCAGCGGGCCGCTACGCTCGAGCAGGGCCTGACGCACTACTTCCGGCAACGGCATGGTGTTCAGGGCTTCGGGCAGCGGCCGGCGCAGCAGCTTGTCCAGGCAGGAAAAAATGCCGGTCATGAACAGCGCGTCCTGCGAGCGTTCCGGGAGCAGTTCGGCACCCAGCACTTCCATGAGCCGGCCCCGGGTCAGTGCGCTTTCGACCAGCAGCCAGTCGCCGAAATCGGGCTCGCGGGCCGAGAAGAGCAGCACGGCCAGCCAGCGGGTCAGCCGTTGGCGGCCGAGGATGACCAGCGCCTGGTTGATCGATTCGATCTTGTGACTGAGGCCGAGGCCGGGCGAATTGAGGTAGCGCAGGATGCGGAAGGTGAGTAGCGGGTCCTGCTTCAAGGCTTCGACAATTTCCGGGTTCTCGGCGTCGCCCTGGACCAGGCGCAGCAGGTTGAACAGCAGCACCTTGTGCGGATCGGCATGCGGGCGATCCGGCTTGGGGTTGTCGTTCATGGCGAAACGGCCATGAAACAGCTCGAAATGCCATTGATGGCACAGGTGGTGTTCGTCCGGGGTGTCGATGTCGAGGCCGAACAGCCTGACCGGATGGGCGCTTTCGCCGGCCCGGATGGCGGCCGAGAAGTCGCGGATGGCCCCGGCTTCGCTATGGGCGATGTCGATGATGGCGAAGTCGGCCTGGGCGATGGCGCGGGCGAAGGCGGGGTGGCGTGGCTGGCGGAAGATGCCGATGGCCAGGCCGCCCTGACGCAACTGGCCGAGGCGCTCGATCAGGGCATCCGGCTCGTTGTCTTCTTCGGCCAGCTGGATGTTGAGGACCAAATTGGGCTTGGCCAAGCGGTCGACCGCAGGATGGCCGAGCGAGGCGGAACTTATCGGCACGAAGGCCCGGCTGCTGCTCCAGGCCTCGGGGGTGGTCAGCAGCGTGTTCAGCAGCGCGTCGTCGAACTGGCGTTGCTGCGCGGTCGGTGCGCTGGCATCGGCGCTGGCCTGGCGCAGATGGAAAAGATGGCCGGCCGGGCGGTTCTTGCGGTCGAAAATGGCGCTGCGTTGCAGGAAGTCGCCGGGTAGCGATGGCGCGGCCGGCGGGGGTGACGTTTCGTCCGCCGAAGGGGAGGCGACTTTTTGGGTGCTGCCGAACAGTTTCTTCAAGCCGAACAATGCCATCTCCCTCCAGTAAAAATGCCCACCGGTTGGTGGGCATGGTCGCATGATGCGGCGAAGATCAGTTTACCTTGGCCTTGGCGCGCAGTTCCTTGACCAGTTGTTCGATCTGCTGCTGGCCGGCACGCTGTTGCAGTTGCGGCTTGACCTGCTCAAACGGCGGCGGGGTCAGGGCGCGGGAGTCGTCGAGCTGGATGACGTGGTAGCCGAAATCGGACTTGACCGGAGCCTTCGTGTATTCACCCTTCTTCAGCTTGCCCAGGGCCTCGCCGAACGGTTTGACGTAGGCGCTCGGGGAGCTCCAGCCCAGTTCGCCACCCTTGTCCTTCGAGCCCGGGTCCTTGGAGACCTTGGCCAGGTCGGCGAACTTCTCGCCCTTGTCGAGCTTGGCGATGATCGCCTTGGCGTCGTCTTCCTTTTCGACCAGCACATGGCGGGCCTTGTATTCGGTGTTGCCGAGGTTGTTCTTGATGGCTTCGTACTCAGCCTTCAGCTTGTCTTCGGAAATCGGGTGGGCCTTTACGTAGTCGGCCAGAAAGGCGCGGATCAGCACAGCCTGCTTGGCCAGTTCCATCTGACCCTGGACATCGGATTTCTTGTCGAGGCCCTTTTTCTTGGCTTCCTGGACGAGGATCTCGCGGCGGACCAGTTCTTCCTTGACGGCATCCTTCAGTTCGGGCGAGTCGGGCGCGCCCTGGGCCTTCTGTTCGGCAGTGAAGGCGTCATAGACGAACTGCGGGATCGCCTGGCCGTTGACCGTGGCAAAAGCCTTGCTGCTTTGAGCGAGGACCGGGGCGGAGAGCAGGGCGCCGGCGACCAGCAGGGCGGCCAGACGGGAGAGCTTGTGCATGGATTTGTCCTTGGATGAAAAGGCGAAAAATTGAAAATCCGGCTGATTATACTTCGCCGGGGGCAAAGGCGTGGATGCTCAGCGCATGGATGCGGCCGCGCATCAGATCGCCGGCCGCGGCGTAAATCAGGCGATGGCGGGCCACGGTATTGTGGCCGGCGAAGGCGGCGGCGACGATGGTCAGCTGGTAGTGGCCGCCGTCCTTGGCCCCGGCATGGCCGGCGTGACGGTGCGACTCGTCGTCGATGGCAATCGATGCCGGCTGCAGGGCGGCCAGGCGCTCGCGCAGCAGGGCGATGGTTTCGCTGCTCAAGCCGGCAGCACTTTCTTGAACGGCTTGATGCTGACCTTTTCGTAGACGCCGGCGGCGACATAGGGGTCGGCGTCGGCCCAGGCCTGGGCGGCAGCCAGCGAGGCGAATTCGGCGACGATGATGCTGCCCAAGAAACCGGCCGGGCCGGGGTCGGGCGAATCGATGGCCGGGCAGGGGCCGGCCAGGATCAGTCGGCCCTCGGCCTGCAAGGCCTGCAGGCGTTCGAGGTGGGCCGGGCGGGCCGCCAGGCGTTGTTCCAGGGAACCGGCGCAATCTTCACCGAGGATGGCGTAGAGCATTATTTTTCTTCCTCAACGTATTTGGACAGCAGCATGCCTTGCCCGACAACGAAAACCAGGAGCAGGCCCATGCCGCCGAACAGCTTGAAATTGACCCAGGTATCGGTCGGGAAATTGAAGGCGATGACCAGATTCAGGCAACCCATGAAGATGAAGAAGGCGACCCAGGAGAGGTTGACCCGGCTCCATACCGCATCGGGCAGGCTCATCTGTTCGCCGAGCATGGTCTTGATGGCGTTCTTCTTGAGGACCAGGGCGGCGAACGCCATGCTGCTGGCGAACACCCAATAGAGGATGGTCGGCTTCCACTTGATGAAAGCCTCGTTCTGGAAAAACAGGGTCATGCCGCCGAACACGGCGACCAGCACCAGGCTGACCCACAGCATCTTGTCCACCTTGCCGTGGCGGAACCAGACCCAGGCGATCTGAGCGACGGTGGCGGCGATGACGACCACGGTGGCCAGCAAAATGGGGGCCTGCTTGACGTCGACCGCAGCCGAACCGAGCAGGGTGGCGACCCAGCTGGCGGCAACTTCAGGATTCTTTTCCGAATACTTGAAGGCGACGAAGAAGAGGATGACGGGGAAGAGGTCGAAAAGCAGTTTCATGGCGGCGCATTATATACTGCCCCTTCCGACCCTTTGGCCTCGAACAAGTTCATGCACACCGTTCTCATCATCGACGACAGCGATATCAACCTGACCCTGATCAAGGCCCTGGTGCTCAAGCTCGGAGAATGCAATCCAGTCCTCTTCGAAAATCCGCTGAAGGCGCTCGACTGGTGCCGGGAGAACGTGCCGGACCTGGTCATCGTCGATTACATGATGCCGGACATGGACGGCCTCAAATTCATCAACGCCTTCCGCGGCATGCACGGGCGTAACGAGATTCCGGTGCTGATGATCACCGCCAATGACCAGAAGGACGTGCGTTACGAGGCGCTGCATGGCGGGGCCAACGATTTTCTGACCAAGCCGATTGATCGTGTCGAATTTTCGGCCCGGGCCAGGAACATGCTGGCCCTGCGTACCGGCCAGAAATACCTGGCCGACCGGGCGCAGCATTTGTCGGCCATGGTCGAGGAACAGACCCGCGAAATCCGCCAGCGCGAACAGGAGCTGATCTACCGCATGTCGCGTGCCGCCGAATTCCGCGATCCGGAAACTGGCGCCCATATCCAGCGCATGGCTCATTATTCGCAGATCATCGCCCAGGGGCTGGGGCTCGATCCGGCCATCCAGAAACTGATTCTGGAGGCGGCGCCGATGCATGATGTCGGCAAGATCGGCATTCCCGACTACATTTTATTGAAGCCGGGCAAGCTGACCCCGGAAGAGTTCGAGGTCATGAAAGGCCACGCCAGGCTTGGCAATGAACTGCTCAAGGATAGTGGTTCGGAAATCCTGCGGGCTGGGGCGGAAATCGCCATTACCCATCACGAGAAATTCGATGGTTCGGGTTACCCGCGCGGCCTGAAAGGCAGTGCCATTCCCATCCTCGGCCGCATCGTCGCTGTCGCCGACGTGTTCGATGCGCTGACTTCCGAACGCCCTTACAAGAAAGCCTGGTCGCTCGAAGATGCCTGCATGTTTCTGGAAGAGGGGCGTGGCAAGCATTTCGACCCGATGTGCGTCGAGGCCTTTTTGGCCGGCTGGGACAAGGTCATCGACATCCGCCGCCGTTTCCAGGACGAGGATGTGCCGCAGCTCTAAGCCGCTCCGATGCATTTTTTCCTGCCCAACCGGTTCAGCCACCAGATAGCCTTTGCCGTCTCGCTGTTGTTCGCGCTGAGCGTTGGAACCTACACGCTGTACACGGTGTTCGAGCAGACGCGCAATGCCGAGCAACTGATCGTCAGCCAGAGCGAGGTATTGACCCGCAGTGTCGCTGCCATGCTGACCAGCGACGTGTTGCGCGCCGACAAGCGCCAGCTCGAACCGGTACTGGCACAGATTGCCTCCTACCAGGAGGCCCGCTCGGTCCATGTCCTCGATTCGGGGGGCAGGTTGTTGGCCGGCGTGCGCAAGGATGCGGCCGGCCAGGTCTTTGGCGAGATCAGCAACGCCGGCTTCGCGCTGCCGGCAGCCGGAGCGCTGCGCCAGGTGGAGGCGGACAGTCTGCTGCTCTGGCAAGCGGTCGGCAGTGGCGAGCCGGTGGCCTGGGTGCGTCTGGAAGTCAGCCTCGCTCACCTTGACGAGATGCGCCGCCATATCTGGCTGGATAGTCTGGTAACCGGCGGGCTGGCCATCCTGCTGGCAGTGGCCGCCCTGCTTTATCTGCTGTCGCGGCCGATGCGCGTACTCAATGAAGCGGCCCGCTTTGCCGCCCGCCTGGACGTCAATCGTGGCGAGTTGTTGCCGGAGTTTCGTGGCAATCAGGAATTCAGCGCGCTGGTCGCGGCGCTTAACCGTGCCTCGGTGCGCCTGAAACGCCAGGAAGAGCGTATCGAGGAGCAAAACCGCTTCCTGGCCAGTCTGACCGATGCACTGGGCGAAGGGGTGCTGGCCGCCGATGTCGAGGGACGCTGTACCTTCGTCAATGCCGAGGCCGAACGCCTGCTCGGCTGGAGCAAGGACGAACTGCTTGGTCGCGACCTGCACGACCTCGTCCATTTCCAGACGGCTTCCGGCTTGCGCGTGGCACGCGACGAATGTCCGATGCACGCGCCGGTTGCTGCGTGCCATGTTTTCCGATCCGAGGTCGACGCCTTTACCGGCAAGGATGGGCGCCTGTTCCCGATTTCCGTGGTGTCGGTGCCGCTGTTCGAAGGGGAGCGTTTCGTCGGTACCGTGGCGGCTTTCCAGGACATCACGGCGCGCAAGCAGGACGAGGAATTCCTGTTGTCCACCAGTTCCCGCCTGTCGGCACTGATCGAAAGCATGCAGTCCGGCGTACTGGTCGAGGACGAACACCATCTGATGGTGACCGCCAACCAGGCGTTGTTCAGCCTGTTCGGCATCGACGATTTGTCGATGGAAGCAGTCGGCCAGCCGTCGCTCGAGCTGTTCGAGCAATGTCAGGTCAATGTCCGCGAGCCCGGGGTTTTCCTG
>Ga0316605_10000913_pt1 | contig 18111 bp, 19 predicted proteins | sample OWC_soil_day20_n_FD_207666 | JGI IMG/M metagenome (GOLD analysis project Ga0316605, IMG submission 207666) | Wetland soil microbial communities from Old Woman Creek delta, Ohio, United States - OWC_soil_day20_noCT | ecosystem: Environmental > Terrestrial > Soil > Wetlands | place: USA: Ohio...
CCCCCAAGTTGTCGGCCCAGAACATCGCCTTCAACGACGTCGCCCGCCAGGCCATCCTGACCGACCCCGACTTCCACGGCGGCAACTACTACGAACATCACACCCGCCCGGTGCGCGGCCTGCGCCTGGCCCGCATGCTCGGCCACATCACCTATCTGTCGGACGACCAGATGGGCGAAAAATTCGGCCGCGAACTGCGCAACAGCGCCTTTTCCTTCGGATTCGACGTCGAATTCGAGGTCGAGTCTTATTTGCGCTATCAGGGCGACAAGTTCGCCGGCTATTTCGACGCCAACACCTACCTGCTGATGACCAAGGCGCTCGACTATTTCGATCCGTCGCGCGAGGACAACGGCGACCTGAAGGCGACCCTGGCCCGCACCCAGGCCAATTTCCTGATTGCCTCCTTCACCACCGACTGGCGCTTCACGCCGGCCCGCTCCAAGGAAATCGTCGCCGCCCTGCTCGCCGCCGGGCGCAACGTCTCCTATGCCGAGATCGATCTCAACTTCGGCCACGACTCCTTCCTGATGGCCGACGCCCATTATCACGGCGTGGTCGACGCCTACCTGCGGAACATCAAGCTATGACGCACACTCTCGGCCGCCCCGATTTCGAGGTCATCGCCGGCTGGGTCGAGCCGGGCCACCGCGTGCTCGACCTCGGTTGTGGGGATGGCTCCCTGCTCAAACACCTGATCGAGACGCGGGGCGTCAGCGGCGTCGGCGTCGAAATCGACGATGCCAATGTGTTGGCGGCAATCCGCAACGGCATCAACATCATCCAGGGCAATCTGGAAAAAGGCCTCGACGAATTTGCCGACCAGGCTTTTGACCATGTCGTGCTGTCGCGCACCTTGCAAACCGTGCGCCACACCGAGGGCATCCTGCGCGAAATGCTGCGCGTCGGCCGCGAGGCGGTCGTTTCCTTTCCCAATTTCGCCTACTGGAAAAATCTGCGCTCGGTGCTCGACGGTCGCATGCCCGTTTCGGAAGATCTGCCCTACCAGTGGTACGACTCGCCCAACGTGCGGTTTTTCACCCTGCTCGATTTCGAAGCCCTGTGCCAGCAGATGGGCCTGATCATCCGCGAACGCAGCGTCCTCGACGAGGAGGGCAACCCGGTCACCGAAGAGGTCAATTTCCTCGGCAGCCTGGCGGTCTATCGCCTGACGCAAAAGCGCTGATGCCGCCCTGGCTCGCCGCGCTGCTCACCCGGAAGATGTTGATCTGCATCTTCACCGGCTTTTCCTCGGGCCTGCCACTCTACCTGCTGCTCAACCTGTTGCCGGCCTGGCTGCGCAGCGAAGGCGTCGACCTCAAAACCATCGGCTTCTTCGCACTGATCCAGTTTCCCTATACCTGGAAATTTCTCTGGTCGCCGCTGCTCGACCGCTTCAGCGTGCCCGGCTTCGGCCGGCGACGCGGCTGGATGCTGCTCACCCAGATTGGTCTGCTGTTCACCATCGGCCTGCTCGGCGGACTCAATCCGCAACAAAGCATCTGGCCCATCCTGTGGCTGGCCGCCCTGCTCGCCTTCCTGTCGGCGACTCAGGATATTGCGGTCGACGCCTTCCGCCGTGAGATTTTGCGAGATGAAGAACTCGGCCTGGGCAATGCCGTGCACGTCAACGCTTACCGCATCGCCGGCCTGATTCCCGGCTCGTTGTCACTGATCCTCGCTGACCGCCTGCCGTGGAACGAGGTGTTCTGGATCACCGGCGCCTTCATGCTGCCCGGCATGGCGATGGCCTGGCTGGTCAGCGAGCCGTTGGTCAAAGGCACGCCGAAGACCCTGCGCCAGGCGGTCACCGAACCTTTCCACGAATTCATCAACCGGCAGGGCTGGCACGGTGCCGCCATGGTGCTCGGCTTCATCTTCCTGTACAAATTGGGCGATAGCCTATGCACGGCGCTGGCAACCCCGTTCTACCTGGACATGGGCTTCACCAAGACGGATATCGGCCTGATCGCTAAACACGCCGGCCTATGGCCGGCCGTCGTCGGCGCACTACTCGGCGGCCTGTGGATGGTTCGCTTGGGCATCAATCGGGCCTTGTGGCTGTTCGGCGTCGTCCAACTGGTGTCGATTTTCGGCTTCGCCTGGCTGGCCGCCCAAGGGCACTACGACAGCATCGGCGCCAACGAACGTATCGCACTGGCATTCGTCATCGGCCTGGAAGCGCTAGGTGTCGGCTTGGGAACCGCGGCCTTCGTCGCCTTTATCGCCCGCTCGACCCACCCGGCCTACACAGCGACGCAAATGGCCTTGTTCACCAGCCTGGCCGCCGTCCCGCGCACCTTCATCAATGCCTCGGCCGGCTGGCTGGTCGAATCGCTGGGCTGGTTCAATTTCTTCTGGCTGTGCGCCGGGCTGGCCCTGCCCGGCATGCTGCTCCTGCTCAAGGTCGCCCCTTGGCACATCCGGGCCGAAGACGCTAGTCGCCTCGCCTGAGCCGCCGCCGGTCCAGCCACCAGGCGTAGGCGGGCAGCAGGAAGATCGAACCGGGCAAAGCCAGCACGATCAGATAAGGCGACAGATTCGCCATCCGGCGCAGGTGCCCCAGGATTTCCTCTTTTTCTGCCGGCGTCCACTGACCACCGTTCCGCGCCTTCATCAGCAGGGGCATGATGCCCCGGGCCGACATCAATTCGCCCAACACCCGTCGTACCTCGGTGCGCTGCGAAGAGAGGAGTTGCTGCCACCAGCCGGGCAGCAATTTCTCCGGACTATTGGCGGCCACCATGTTAGCGGCCACCGCTCAATACACTGCGCGCGCTCTTCCAACTGCGCCAGAGGAGAAGACCGCGCTGCGCCCAGCGCCAGGCGCGACGAGGCTTCAACAAGGCAAGCAAGGTAGCGGCCGCCCCGACCGCCAGCGGATGCCGCTTGAGCCAAGATAAACCGGCCACCCCCTGATCTCCCACCACCAGTATTGCCTCCAGGGGTTCGACATGTTGGGCCAGTGCAGCGCGCTGCCCGGCAATCTGCGATTGCAAGGCACCCCGCCGGGATGCCAGCTCAAGCTGCCGCGCGCTCATTCGCTCCCCGGCTGACGCAACTGGCTCAGGTCGGCTTCCAGTTCATTCAGACTGCTCCGGAACAAGTGGCTCGGTTGCGCCGCCTGACGCCGTACCGCGGCCAGCAGCAACAAGCCGCCGCCGATGAAACCGGCGGCCAACACCCCGGATAGCAGCACACGCTGTTCCCAGAAGACCAGCACCAGGCAGAAGACAAGCATGACCAAGCCGAGGGCCAGCAGAAAAACCGCCCCCAGTGCCTTGGCCAGCAAGGCGACGAGGCGGATTTTTTCCTCCTCGAGCTCGACGACCAGCAATTCCGCGCGCGTCTTGGCAATGGCCAACACGGTGGCCAGCAGGTTTTTCAACGCAGCGAAGAGGCCGGTGCGGCGCCCGGTGCCGCCCGCTTGTTCCGACATCGATTAACGACGGCCGATCAGCACGCCCAAAGCCAGGCCCAGAGCGGCAGCAACGCCGACGGCCTTCCACGGCTCTTCATGCACGAAATCGTCGGTCGCCCGAGCCGCCGCCTTGGTCTTGTCGACCAGGGCCACTTCTGCATCGGCCAGACGCTCCTTGGCGTCGCGTAGACGCAGACCGATGCGCTCGCGCAGTTCGCTCACCTTTTCACCGGCCGCCCCGGCAGTCGCCCGCAGCAGCTCTTCTGCGTCGGAAACCACAATTTTCAGGTCGGAAACCAGTTTTTCCTTGTTGGCAACGGTCATTTCGTCAGACATTTTGGCACCTCTCATGTATCGGTTATACAAAGAACACAGGTTATCCCGTCCGCCCCGGGAAATCAAATGCCGAACGGATCAAAATCGATGATCAGGGGCGCATGGTCGGAAAAACGTTCGGCCTTGTAAATGGCGGCTTGACGGGCACATGCAGCAAAGCCGGGAGTGGCGATCTGGTAATCGATACGCCAACCGACATTCTTGGCCCAGGCTTGTCCGCGATTGCTCCACCAGGTATAGGATTCGGCGGTCGCCTCGGGATAGAGACGACGATAGACATCGACCCAGCCCTGTTCATTGAAGACCCGGCTCAGCCAGGCCCGCTCCTCGGGCAAAAAACCGGAATTCTTCTGGTTCGACTTCCAGTTCTTCAGGTCGATTTCCCGATGGGCGATATTCCAGTCGCCGCACAGCAGGATTTCACGCCCTTCGCCTCGTAACGCAGCAAGGTGGGGATAGAAAGCGTCGAGAAAGCGGAATTTTGCTTCCTGGCGCTCAGGAGACGACGAACCGGAGGGCAGATAAAGCGAAATCACCGAAAGATTGCCAAAATCCGCCCGAAGATAGCGGCCTTCGGCATCAAACTCTGCCCCGTCAAATCCTTCGACCACCCGATCCGGGCACTGTCGCGACCAGATGCCAACCCCGCTGTACCCTTTCTTCTCGGCACAGTGGTAATAAGCGTGCATGCCATCCGGGGCACGCATGTCCGGCGAAAGATCGGGGAGTTGGGCTTTCAGTTCCTGTAAACAGACAATATCCGGCTGCTGGGCGATCACCCAGGGCAGGACATTTTTGCTCCAGGCGGAGCGGATTCCATTGAGGTTCAGGGAGATGATGCGTAACATTGGAAATCATGTCCGGTCGCCGGCTGGCGGCCTTGTCGATGGGAAAATATGGACTTTCGTCAGGAATTCATCGAATTCGCCTTGGGCTGCCAGGTGCTGCGCTTTGGCGAATTCAAAACCAAGGCGGGGCGCCTGTCCCCGTACTTCTTCAATGCCGGCCTGTTTAACGATGGCAACTCGCTGGGCCGCCTGTCCGGATTCTACGCCAAAGCCGCAGAGGCTGGCCCGGTACGTTTCGACATGTTGTTTGGGCCGGCCTACAAAGGCATTCCGCTGGTCGCCGCCATCGCCATCGCCCTGGCCCGTGACGGCAACAATTATCCCTTCGCCTACAACCGCAAGGAAGCCAAAGATCACGGCGAAGGCGGCAGTATCGTCGGCGCCCCGCTCAGGGGGCGCGTCCTGATCGTCGACGACGTCATCTCGGCCGGCACCTCGGTGCGGGAATCGGTCGAGCTGATCCGCGCTGCCGGCGCCACGCCGGCCGGCGTGTTGATCGCCCTCGACCGCCAGGAACGCGGCCAGGGCGAGCTTTCCGCGGTCCAGGAAGTGCAGCGCGACTACGCCATCCCGGTCGTCGCCGTCGCCGGCCTCGGCGACTTGATGACCTACCTGGAGCACCATCCTGAATTTGCCGAATACCGCGACGCCGTTGCCTGCTACCGGGAGCAGTATGGTGTCGACGCCTAGGCTAGGCAGCACCCTGCTTGCCCTGCTGCTGGCCGGCTCAGCCCAGGCGGCTGGCGAATTCTATTGTTGCCAGGACCTGGCCAGCGGTCGCCGCGTGTGCGGCGATGCCCTACCGGAACAGTGTCGGGGGCATGCTTACCGGATACTCGATCGGGCCGGCAATATCGTCAAGGAGGTTGGCCCGCCGCTGACCGCCGAGCAGAAAGCGGAAGCGGCGGCCGAAGCTCAGCGGCAAAAGCAGCAGGAGGCCGAGGCACGCGAGCGGCGACGTCGTGACCAGGCCTTGCTCGACACCTACAGTCGCCTGCAGGATATCGATCTGGCCCAGGAAAAAGCCGAAAACGACGTCAAGCTGTCCATCGCCGATGCCGAGGCACAGATCGATTTGATCCGCAAACGGCGCAAGGTCTTCGAGAACGAGGCCGAGTTCTACAAGAACAAGCCCCTGCCACCCGACGTCGATAAGGGACTACGCACCACGGCCCATGAAATCCGCTTGCAGGAAGAGTTGCGCGAACTGAAAAAGAAGGACTTCGCGACGATCAAGGCCAAGTACGATGCCGATCGCAAGCGCTACCTGGAATTGACCGGCGGCCGCCGGCCGGCGAGTAGCGGCGGCACGCTGCCGCCGCGTTGATCACCCGGCCAGTTTCTGGCGCAGCAGGTCGTTGACCTGTTGCGGGTTGGCCTTGCCCTTGGCGGCCTTCATCACCTGGCCGACCAGCGCATTGAAGGCTTTTTCCTTGCCGGCGCGGAATTCGGCAACGTTGGCGGCATTGGCGGCCAGCACCTCGTCGACCAGTGCTTCGATGGCGCCGGTATCGGTGATCTGCTTCAGGCCCTGGCGATCAATGACCTCGTCGGCCGTAGCCCCCTCGCCATTCCACAGCGCCTCGAACACCTTCTTGGCGATATTGTTGGAAATGGTGTTGTCGGCGATGCGCATGATCAAACCGCCCAGTTGCTGCGCGCTGACCGGCGAGACAGCGATTTCCTTGCCATCCTTGTTCAGGCGTGCTGCCAGATCGACCATCACCCAGTTGGCACAGGGCTTGGCATTGGCCTGGCCGGCAATGGCTACGGTCGACTCGAAATAGGCGGCCATTTCCTGGCTGGCGGTGAGCGTTGTCGCATCGTAAGCCGATAGACCGAAATCGTTGACGAAGCGTTCGCGCTTCTGGCCCGGCAACTCGGGCAGTTCGCTGCTGACGCGGGCTATCCAGTCAGCCGAAATGAACAGCGGCAGCAGATCGGGATCGGGAAAATAGCGATAATCGTGGGCGTCTTCCTTGCTGCGCATCATCCGCGTTTCGCCGCTGTCCGGATCGAACAGCACGGTGGCCTGCTGAATCTTGCGGCCTTCCTCGATTTCGTTGATCTGCCATTGCACTTCGAAATCGATGGCTTCCTTGAGGAAGCGGAAGGAATTCAAATTCTTGATCTCGCGCCGGGTACCGAATTCGGCCTGGCCTTTCGGGCGCACCGACACGTTGGCATCGCAGCGGAACGAACCTTCCTGCATGTTGCCGTCACAGATGCCAATCCACTGGACCAGGGCATGCAGCGCCTTGGCGTAGGCCACGGCCTCATCGCTGGAGCGCATGTCCGGTTCGGAGACGATTTCGAGCAGCGGCGTGCCGGCCCGGTTGAGGTCGATGCCGGACTTGCCGTGGAAATCTTCGTGCAACGACTTGCCGGCGTCTTCTTCAAGATGGGCGCGTGTCAGGCGCACGACCTTTTCGTAGGCCTTGTCACCCAGCCCGACCTGTAGTGTCAGTTGCCCCCCGACCACGACCGGCAGGTCCATCTGGCTGATCTGGTAGCCCTTGGGCAAATCCGGATAGAAATAATTCTTGCGGGCAAACACCGACTTCTGTGCCACTTCGGCATCGATGGCCAGGCCGAAACGAATGGCGCATTCGACCGCCTGCCTGTTGAGCACCGGCAAGACGCCGGGCAGGGCCAGGTCGACCGCACAGGCCTGGGTGTTAGGCGCCGCGCCAAAGGCCGTCGACGCACCGGAGAAAATTTTCGAAACGGTAGCCAGTTGCGCGTGCGTCTCGATGCCAATCACCACTTCCCATTGATTCATAAGTTCTATCCGTTCAGAAACAACGCCCCGATTTGGCCTCGACCATGATCGGCCAGAGGTAGCTGAAAGCATCCCCTTCGCAGGCTTTCGGGCAACTGTTGAAGGCGATGGTCACCTTCGGCCCCTCTTCCCACATGCGGACCAGACAATCACGATCCTGCTTGTGGCGGAGCAGCGCCTGCGGCAATTTCTCGGTCTGCTCGAAATCCTTCAGGTTGAAACGGCAGATACCATGCCCCTTCATGGCAATCTGCGCCGAAAAATCCTTGACCAACGCATCCTTGACCAGCAATTGCAGGTTGGTTCGCGTGCCGATCGCATCGCGATGTGCACAGCGCGATTTGACATTGAGCGGCCGGGTCGGTTGCGGCTTCAGATGGCGCCCGACCAAGTACTTCAACGGCTGCGACTCGATTTTCTTTTCCTCGACGATCAGCGCCGGCGGTTCCGGTTCGGGGGGCGCCGGCGGCGGCGTGGCACAACCGGTCAGCAGCACCAGCCATCCCGCAAGCAGCCACGAACGGCATGTCATCGCTTACTCGATACCGGCCGGACTACGCAGATGCCAGTCGGTGGTCTGCTGATAGCGGTGCGCCGCATTGAGCAGGCGCGCCTCGCCAAAGTAATTGCCGATCAGTTGCAACCCCACCGGCAGCCCGCCGGCAAAGCCGCAAGGTACCGACATGCCAGGCAGGCCAGCCAGGTTCACGGCGATGGTGTAGATGTCCGACAGATACATCTGCACCGGATCGGCCGCCTTTTCGCCGAGCTTGAAAGCGGTGGACGGCGAGGTCGGCCCCATGATCACATCACACTGCTTGAAGGCCTCGACGAAATCGTTGGCGATCAGCCGGCGAATGCGCTGCGCCTGCAGGTAATAGGCATCGTAATAGCCGTGTGACAGCACATAGGCGCCGATCATGATGCGTCGCTTGACCTCGGCACCGAAGCCCTGGGCCCGCGTCTTCATGTACATGTCGTCGAGGTTGCCATAGTCCTGCGCGCGGTAGCCATAGCGCACACCATCGAAACGGCTCAGGTTCGAGCTGGCTTCGGCTGGCGCAATGACATAGTAGGCAGGTACCGACAGGTGCGAATTGGGCAGTGAGACTTCAACGGTCGTGGCGCCGAGCTTTTCGTACTCCCTGATCGCCGCCTGCACGGCGGCCATCACTTCGGCATCGCAACCTTCGCCGAAAAACTCCTTGGGCAGACCAATCTTCAGACCAGCCAGCGGCTGCTCCAGATCGCGGGCATAGTCCTCGACCGGATGGTCCAGCGACGTCGAGTCGCGTTCGTCGAAACCGGCCATGCTGTTCAGCAGCAAGGCACAATCCTCGGCACTGCGCGCCATCGGCCCGCCCTGGTCGAGAGAGGAGGCGAAGGCGATCATGCCGTAGCGGGAAACGACGCCATAGGTCGGTTTCAGGCCGGTCAAGTTGCACAGCGCCGCCGGCTGGCGGATCGAGCCGCCGGTATCGGTACCGGTCGCCGCCGGCGCCAGGCGGGCGGCGACGGCCGCCGCCGAGCCGCCGGACGAACCGCCCGGCACCCGGCTGCGATCCCAGGGATTTTTCACCGGACCGAAGAAGGAAGTCTCGTTCGACGACCCCATGGCGAATTCGTCCATGTTGGTCTTGCCCAGCGACACCAAACCAGCTTCCGCCTCCATCTTGCGAATCACCGTCGCGTCGTAGGGCGAAACGAAATTGTCCAGCATCTTCGAGCCGCAGGTGGTGGTCCAGCCTTCGGCACAGAAAATGTCCTTCTGGGCAATGGGAATGCCGGTCAGCGGGCCGGCGGTGCCGGCGGCAAGACGGGCATCGGCCTCAGCCGCCCTTTTCAGGCTTTTTTCGCAGTCGACCGTAACGAAGGCGTTGATGTCCGGGTTGTGACGGGCGATGCGGTCGAGGAACAGGGTGGTCAGCTCGACGCTGGAGATGTCCTTGGCGGCCAGCGCCTGGGCCAGTTGTTTCAGGCTTTTCTCGATCATTCGATCACCTTCGGCACCAGGTAAAGGCCAGCTTCGGTTTCCGGTGCCACCGCCTGGTAGGCAGCGCGGCGATCACCTTCGGTCACCGCGTCATCGCGCAGGCGCTGACTGAGTTCCTGAGCATGCGCCATCGGCTCGATACCGCGGGTATCGACCGCCTGCATTTGCTCGATCAGTTGGAAAATACCGTTGAGGTGGCCCTGAGTAGCCAAGGCTTCGGATTCGCTGACCTCGATCCGGGCAAGATGAGCGATGCGCTGAACCTGTTCTAATGTAAGCGACATGACGTTCAAAGACTTTTTGCAGTGCACAAAGTCTTAAAATGGAAAGCGTTCTAAGGTATCATAAAAACTTTCTCTACCGCACCCCCGGCGCCCCAGCGGAGTTCATTAGATGTTCGGCTTTCTCAGCAAATACTTTTCCAACGACCTCGCCATCGACCTCGGCACGGCGAATACCCTGATCTACGTGCGCGGCCGCGGCATCGTGCTCGACGAACCCTCGGTCGTTGCCATCCGCCTCGAAGGCGGCCCGCACGCCAAGAAGACCATCCAGGCCGTCGGCCGCGAAGCCAAGGACATGCTGGGCAAGGCCCCGGGCACGATTACCGTCATCCGCCCGATGAAGGACGGCGTGATCGCCGACTTCACCGTCACCGAGCAGATGTTGAAGCAGTTCATCAAGAAGGTGCATGACTCGAAACTGTTCAGCCCGAGTCCGCGCATCATCATCTGCGTGCCGTCCGGCTCGACCCAGGTCGAACGCCGCGCCATCCGCGAATCGGCGATCGGCGCCGGCGCCAGCCAGGTGTACCTGATCGAGGAACCGATGGCCGCCGCCATCGGTGCCGACCTGCCGGTCGCCGAAGCAACCGGCTCGATGGTCGTCGACATCGGCGGCGGCACCACCGAAGTCGGCGTCATCTCGCTGGGCGGCATGGTCTATGCCGGCTCGGTACGGGTCGGCGGCGACAAGCTCGACGACGCGATCATCAATTACATCAGCCGCAACTACGGCATGATGATTGGCGAGAACACCGCCGAGAACATCAAGAAGAACATCGGCTCGGCCTTCCCCGGCGCCGAGGTCAAGGAAATGGAAGTTTCCGGCATCAACAAGGCCGAAGGCATCCCGCGCAAGTTCACCATTTCTTCCAACGAAATCCTCGAAGCACTGACCGACCCGCTCAACCAGATCGTTTCCGCCGTCAAGTCCGCGCTGGAAAAGACCCCGCCCGAACTGGGTGCCGACATCGCCGAAAAGGGCATGGTGTTGACTGGCGGTGGTGCGCTGCTGCGCGATCTCGACCGCCTGCTCATGGAAGAAACCGGCCTGCCGGTGATCGTTGCCGACGAGCCGCTGACCTGCGTCGCCCGCGGTTGCGGCATGGCGTTGGAAAAGATGGACAAGCTGGGCAGCATTTTTGCCTCGGATTAAGCCGTCGACCGCAACCGGGCAGGATTGATTGCGATGGCTGGCATCAACCACGCGCCGCCGCCGTTCTTCAAGCAAGGGCCAGCTCCGCTGGCCCTGCTGACTTTCTACGTGGCCATTTCGATCGCGCTGTTCGTCGTCGATCTGCGTTTCCGCAGCTTGGAATTGATCCGGCAAAGCATTTCGCTGGTCGTCGACCCGGTACAACGGGTTGCCCAGACCCCAGGCAGCCTGGTCGACTACGCTGCCAGCTACTTGCAGGGCATGCGCGCCCTGGAAAAAGAGAACTACGACCTCAAGCACGCCCAGCTCAACATCACCCCCGACCTGCAGCGGCTGGCTCATCTGGAAGTCGAGAACGAACGCCTGCGCAAGCTGCTGGCGGTCAAGGAGCGCGAGAAGGCCAAGGGCCAGGTCGCCCAGATCCTGTACACGGCCCGCGACCCCTTCTCGCGCCGGGTGGTCATCGACAAGGGGCAGCAATCGGGCATCGTTGCCGGCCAACCGGCCATTGACGAGGCCGGCGTCGTCGGCCAGGTTACCCGGGTATTCCCCTTTTCCGCCGAAATCACGCTGATCACCGACAAGGATCAGGCCGTACCGGTCCAAATCGTGCGTAGCGGCCAGCGCTCGGTGGTCTTCGGCCTCGGCAAGGGACAGCTTGAACTGCGTTACATGCCGGCCAATGCCGACGTCGAAGTCGGCGACCTCCTGGTCACTTCCGGTCTGGACGGAGTTTATTTGCCCGGCTTTCCGGTGGCCAAGGTCACCAATATCGAACGCGACAGCGCCTACTCATTTGCCCGTATCTTCTGCGTACCGATTGCCGGCGTCGAGAATTTCGGTGAGCTGATGGTTCTCGACCCGCGCCAGACCTTGCCGCCCGCACCGCCGGAAGCGACTGGCCGCACCGGCGACAGCGGTACCGACAACGCTGTGCGCGTCAAGAAAAAGCGCCCGGCGAGAGGCAACTGATGCAACCGACCTTCACTTCCTCGCGCATCCTGCTACCGGTTCGCCCCTGGTTCATTTTCCTCAGCCTGGCCGGTGCCCTGCTCCTCAATTTCCTGCCCACCGCCCATTGGCCGGGCGTGCCGGACTGGGTTGCCCTGGTTCTGTGCTTCTGGAGCGTACGTGAGTTCCGCCGGGTGGGCATGGGCTGGGCCTTTGTCCTCGGCATCCTGATGGATGTCGCCGATGGCGCCGTCCTCGGCCAGCACTGTTTTGCCTATGTCCTGCTGGCCTATACGGCCGCCTCCCTGTCGCGGCGCATCCTGTGGTTCCCGCTGGCCCAGCAGGCCCTGCAGATCATGCCCCTGCTGCTGCTCTGCCAGGTCGTCCAGGCCCTGATGCGCCTGGTCGTTGGCGCCGACTTCCCCGGCTGGGGCTATTTCATCGGCCCCCTGGTCGCCACCCTGCTCTGGTTGCCCGCCACCTTCATCCTGCTGCTGCCGCAATACCAACCGGTCGAGCAGGATCCGAACCGTCCGATCTGACAGGAACCCGCGTGGGTGATTTTCACAACCCCGATGCCGACATCGACCGTTTCCGCTTTCGCCTGGGCTTTGCGGCGATCGCGGTGCTGCTCGCCTTCGGGCTGCTGCTCGGACGCTTCGTCTGGTTGCAGGTCATCCAGCATGATTTCTACCAGACACGGGCTGAAGACAACCGGATCGCCCTGATCCCCATCGTCCCCAACCGCGGGGTCATCACCGACCGCAACGGGGTCGTACTGGCCCGCAACTACTCGGCCTTCACGCTGGAAATCACCCCGTCGCTCGTACCCGACCTGGAAGCGAGCATCGAGGCGCTGGCCAGCGTCATCGACATCCAGCCCAAGGACCGAAAGCGCTTCAAGCGCCTGCTCGACGAAGCCAAGAACTTCGAGTCCATCCCCATCCGCACCCGGCTGAGCGATGCCGAAGTCGCCCGCTTCGCCGCTCAGCGTTACCGTTTCCCCGGCATCGAGGTCAAGGCCCGCCTGTTCCGCCAATACCCGCTGGGCAGTATCGCCTCGCACGCCATCGGCTACATCGGCCGCATCACCGAACGTGATCAGCAGTGGATTCTCGACAACGAACGCCAGGCCAACTACAAGGGTACCGACCATATCGGCAAGACCGGCCTCGAACAGCATTACGAATTCGAACTACACGGCGAAACCGGCTACGAACAGGTGGAAATCGATGCCGGAGGCCGGGCGCTACGCAGTCTGAAGCGGATCCCCCCGGTCTCCGGCAACAACCTGGCCCTGACCCTGGATGCCAAATTGCAGGAAATCACCGAACAGGCCTTTGGCGAGCGCAAGGGTTCGCTGGTGGCAATCGATCCGGAAACCGGCGGCATTCTGGCCCTGGTCTCCAATCCGACCTACGACCCCAACCTCTTCGTCGACGGCATCACCCCGGACAACTGGAAAGAGCTCAACGAGCACCCGAGCAAACCAATGGTCAACCGGGCGATCAACGGGGCCTATCCGCCGGGCTCGACCTTCAAACCCTTCATGGCGCTGGCCGCACTGGAAATGGGCAAACGCACGCCCAACCAGGCAATCAGCGACCCCGGCTACTACAATTTCGGCAACCACCAGTTCCGCGACGACAAGAAGGGTGGGCACGGCAGCGTGGACATGTACAAGTCCATCGTCCACTCCTGCGATACCTACTATTACATTCTGGCCAACGACATGGGCATCGACAATATTGCCAAGTTCATGGGCTCGCTTGGGCTGGGTCAGCGCACCGGCATCGATCTCGGCAAGGATGATGCCGGTGAATCGAAAGGCGTGCTGCCGTCGCAGGAATGGAAGAAGCAACGCTTCAAGAAGCCCGAGCAGCAGAAATGGTATGCCGGCGAAACGATCTCGATCGGTATCGGCCAGGGCTACAACGCCTATACGCCGATCCAACTCGCCCAGGCGACCGCAGTCATCGCCAATAATGGCGTGATGTTCCGCCCTCACCTGGTCCGCCATATCACGGACACCAAGACCGGCGAGCAGCGCCTGATCGAGCCAAAACCGATCCGCGACCTCAATCTGAAGCCGCAAAATCTCGAAGTCATCCGCCGCGCCATGGTTGGCGTGAACAAGGAGGGCACCGGCGCCCGCGCCTTTGCCGGCGCCCCCTACGAAGCCGCCGGCAAGACCGGCACGGCGCAGGTCTTTTCGCTGAAAGGCGCCCAGTACAAGGAAGGTTCGACCAAAAAGGAATTGCGCGACCACGCGCTGTTCATCGCCTTCGCCCCGGCCGACAAGCCGAAGATCGCCCTGGCCGTACTGGTCGAGAACGGCGGTTTCGGGGCCCAGTCGGCGGCGCCGATCGCCCGCATGGTCATCGATTACTATCTGCTGGGCAAGCTACCGGCCGGCGCCGCGCCTGAAGACAACTCTGCCATCGAGGACGACAACGAAGAATGATCGACGTCGCCGGAACCCTCAGACGCTGGTGGCTGCAAGCCGTTGCCCACATCGACTTCCCGCTGCTGCTGATCACGCTGAGTATCATGCTGATCGGACTGGCCACGGTCAATTCGGCGACTATCGACAGCGCCCATCGCATGCTGTCGCAAGCGGGCAACATGGGCATCGCTCTGTGCGTCATGTGGGTCGTGGCCCGCATCCCGCCGCAAAAGCTGATGCGCTTTGCCATTCCGCTCTACGTCATCGGCGTCATCCTGCTGATCGCCGTCTTCCTGTTCGGCATCAAGGTCAACGGCGCAAAGCGCTGGCTGCCGCTCGGCTTTACCCGCATCCAGCCGTCGGAAATCATGAAAATAGCCATGCCGCTGATGCTGGCCTGGTATTTCCAGAAGTACGAAGCGACGCTCAAGCTCAAGCACTACGCCGGGGCTGCCCTGCTCTTGCTGGTACCCTTCGCCCTGATCGCCAAGCAGCCTGACCTCGGTACCGCGCTGCTGGTCGGGGCCGCTGGCTTCTACGTCATTTTCTTCGCCGGCCTGCCGTGGAAGATCATCGGCGGCATGATCGCCGCAGCCGCCTCGGCCGCCCCCTTCCTGTGGACCATGCTCCACGACTACCAGAAGAAGCGCATCCTGACCCTGATCGATCCGACCACTGATCCGCTCGGCTCCGGCTACCACATCATCCAGGCCACCATCGCCATCGGCTCGGGCGGCAGCCTCGGCAAGGGCTACCTGAACGGCACGCAGACCCACCTCGAATTCATCCCGGAAAAGCACACCGACTTCATCTTTGCCGTTTACTCCGAAGAATGGGGACTGCTCGGCAATTCATTGCTGGTCTTCCTGTACACCCTGCTCATCGGCCGCGGCCTGATGATCGCCTCGGCCGCCCCAACCGTCTTTTCCCGCCTGCTGGCCGGGGCCATCACCCTCGGTTTCTTCACCTACGCCTTCATCAACATGGGAATGGTCAGCGGCATCCTGCCGGTGGTCGGCGTACCGCTGCCCTTCATGAGCTACGGCGGCACCGCCCTGGTGACACTGTTCCTCGGCATCGGTATGCTGATGTCCATCCATACTCACCGCATGCTGGTCAAGAAATGATCCTGCGCCTGCCGCCCTACGTCCTGGCCGTGCTTCTCCTCGCCGCCTGCGGCAGTGCGCCGAAGAATATCCAGGATGCTGCGGTCGACGGCGTAAAGAGCCCGATTTCCAAAGGCCCGACACCGACCCGCAAGCCGAATGTCGTGTTGAAGAAAGGCGGCGGCTTCTACAAGGACGACGGCCCGGCCGACGACATCCCGGACGGTCTCGACGACATCCCCGACGCCGAACCGAAATGGGAGCCGCTGCACAAGCCGGCCACCCGCCCCTACGTCGTGCTTGGCAAGGAATACGTGCCGAACACGGCCGTTCGCCCCTACCGGGCAACCGGCATCGCCAGTTGGTACGGCAAGAAGTTCCACGGCCAGAAGACGTCGATCGGCGAACCCTACGACATGTTCGCCATGACCGCCGCCCATCCCACCCTGGCCCTGCCCTCCTACGTCCGGGTGACCAGCCTGCAAAGCGGCAAATCGGTCATCGTCCGCGTCACCGACCGTGGCCCCTTCCATGCCGACCGGGTCATCGATCTCTCCTACACAGCCGCCTACAAGCTCGGCCTGATCAACGGCGGCAGCGGCCAGGTTGAAGTCGAGGCGATCATTCCGGGCGAAGCCACCGGCACCACTTACGCCCAGACCACGCCGGTGCCGGCTAGCCGGCGCGACGACCTCGAGCAACTGGCCAAGCGGGTCAGCGAGGAAGAGCGGCCGCCTTCGACTCCGGTGCTCGCCACGACCAGCGAACCGGCACCGGCCAAGGGCGTCTTCCTGCAACTGGGCGCCTTCGCCAACCTCGACAATGCTGAAAACCTGAAAAGCCATCTGAGCCGCGAACTGGACTGGCTGAGCGAACCGATGCGCATCCAGCCAGGCAGCGGCATCCACCGCCTGCACCTCGGCCCCTACGCCAGTCGCGGCGACGCCGACAAGGTGGCCGAAAGAATCCGCGCCGCGCTCGGTTACCGGCCGACCATCGTCGTGCGCTGACCTCGGGCGGGGTGCTTGAACACCCCGTTTGACCAGGATCAATGGCATCGCGCGACGGCTGGCTATACTCCCCGGCTCAGTCTGGAAAAATGCCCACATGAGTCCCCTGCCCGATCTGATTTGCCCGGCCGGCAGCCTGCCCGCCCTCAAGGCGGCCGTCGACAACGGCGCCGATGCCGTCTATCTCGGCTTCAAGAACGACACCAACGCCCGTAATTTCGCCGGTCTCAATTTCGATGCGAAGACAATGGCCGAGGGCATTCGCTACGCCCATGGCAAGGGCCGCGAAGTGCTGCTGGCCATCAACACCTTCGCCCAGGCCGGCCGCGTTGCCGACTGGCAGAAGGCGGTGGATGCCGCAGTCGACCACGGCGTGGACGCCATCATCCTGGCTGACGTCGGCCTGCTCGACTACGCCCGCAACCAACACCCGCAGCAACGCCTGCACCTCTCGGTCCAGGGCTCGGCGACCAGCTACGAAGCGATCAATTTCTGCCAGCGCGAATTCGGCATCCGCCGCGCCGTGCTGCCCCGGGTACTCACCCTGGCCCAGGTCGAGAACGTCATCAAAAACACCACGGTGGAGATCGAAGTATTCGGCTTCGGCAGCCTGTGTGTGATGAACGAGGGCCGCTGCTGGCTGTCGTCCTACGCCTGCGGCGAATCGCCGAACACCGTCGGCGCCTGCTCGCCGGCCAAGTACGTCAAGTGGGACAAGCAGCCGGGCGCCATGGAAACCCGGCTCAACGGCATCCTCATCGACCGCTTCGGCGACGACGAGCCGGCCGGCTACCCAACCTTGTGCAAAGGCCGCTTCGAAGTCCAGGGCGACACCTATTACGCGCTGGAAGAACCCACCAGCCTCAACGTGCTGGAAATCCTGCCGGACATCGTCAAGATCGGCGTGCGCGCCATCAAGGTCGAAGGCCGCCAGCGCAGCCCGGCCTACGTCACCCAGGTCACCCGCACCCTGCGCGCCGCGCTCGACGCCCTGCGCGACGGCAACCAGCGCTACCAGGTCAAACCGGCCTGGCAGGCGGAACTGGCCAAGGTTTCCGAAGGCACCCAGGCGACGCTCGGCGCCTACAACCGGCCTTGGAGATAAGCATGCGACTCGCGTTAGGCCCCCTGCTCTATTTCTGGCCGAAGGCCGAAGTCATGGAGTTTTACGCCGAAATGGCGCAGAACCCGGCCCTCGACATCATCTACGTCGGCGAGGTGGTGTGCTCGCGACGGCAGCAGTTGCGCACCGCCGACTGGATCGGCCTGGCCCGCGACCTGACCGATGCCGGCAAGGAAGTCGTAGTTTCGGCGCAGGCGCTGCTCGAATCGGAGAGCGACCTCAAGGCCCTGCGCCGGCTGGTCGACGAGGCCGGCTGCAAGCTCGAAGCCAATGATCTGGGTGCGGTCAACCTGGTGCGCGGCCAGGATTTCGTTGCCGGCCCGCATCTGAACATCTACAACGAGGCGACACTTGCCACCTTCGCCCGGCACGGCCTGAAACGCTGGGTGCCACCGCTCGAAGCCTCGCGCACCATGATCGATACGCTGCACCGCAGCCGGCCGGCCGGAGTCGAAACCGAGGTCTTTGCCTTCGGCAAGCTGCCGCTGGCTTTCTCGGCCCGCTGCTTCACTGCCCGTCACTACGACCTGAACAAGGACGACTGCCAGTTCAAGTGCCTGGACCACGCCGAAGGCCTGACCCTGACCACCCGCGACGGCCAGGATTTCCTGACCATCAACGGCATCCAGACCATGTCGGCGCAAAGCTACAACCTGCT
>Ga0316605_10000914_pt1 | contig 18082 bp, 10 predicted proteins | sample OWC_soil_day20_n_FD_207666 | JGI IMG/M metagenome (GOLD analysis project Ga0316605, IMG submission 207666) | Wetland soil microbial communities from Old Woman Creek delta, Ohio, United States - OWC_soil_day20_noCT | ecosystem: Environmental > Terrestrial > Soil > Wetlands | place: USA: Ohio...
CATTTCGAATCGATCATCCAGTCTTCCGAGGACGCCATCTTCAGTCAGTCCCTGGATGGCGTCGTCTCCAGCTGGAATCCGGGCGCTGTGGCCCTGTTCGGCTTTACTGCGGATGAAATGATCGGCCATTCGTTGCAGCGCATCTTTCCGGATGATCGCCTGGATGATGAGGTCGAGATTCTGGAGCGAATTCAGCAGGGCGAAGAGATCGATCATTTCGAAACCGTCAGGCTGCGCAAGGATGGTGCAAGGATCACCGTTTCAGTGACCATCTCCCCGATTCTCGATGCCGATGGCAACATCGCTGGTGTGTCGACTATCGCCCGGGATATCACCGCACAAAAGCAGGCTGAAGCCGAACTGGCCAACTACCAGGAGCACCTGGAAGCGCTGGTCGAGCAGCGGACTGCGGCATTGTCGGTGGCCAAGGAGAATGCCGAAGCTGCCAACCGGGCCAAGAGTATTTTCCTGGCCACCATGAGCCACGAATTGCGCACCCCGATGAACGCCATCATCGGCCTGACCGGTATCGTCCGGCGCAGCACGACGGCGCCCAGGCAGGCCGATCAACTGGACAAGGTACTGGCCGCCTCCAACCAACTGCTGGAAATCATCAACGATATTCTCGAGCTCTCTCATATCGAGGCTAGCGACATCAGCCTCGCGCATGCAGAGTTCAGGCTTGCCGATACGTTTGATCGCGTGGTTGCCCGATTCGAGCCGGACGCCAAGAAGAAGGATCTGGAGTTCGAAGTGGAAGTCGCCCCGGGTCTTGCCCAGCGGCAACTGCAAGGCGACCCGACGCGCCTTGCACAGATACTCGGCAAGCTGACGAGCAACGCCATTAAATTCACTGCCGCCGGTTCGGTTCACATTCGCGCTTTTGTCAGCGAAGAAAGCGCAGGCAGTCTCGTGTTGCGCTGCGAGGTGGCCGATACGGGCATCGGCATACCGGCCGAACAACAAGGGCGTTTGTTCGCGGCCTTTGAGCAACTCGATGGCTCGATGACGCGCAAATTCGGCGGGACGGGATTGGGCCTGGCGATCAGCAAGAAACTGGTGCTCGCCATGGGGGGCAGCATAGGGCTGGAAAGCCAGATCGGAAAGGGCAGCACCTTCTGGTTTACCGTGCGGCTCGACAAGTCCGGCGCGCCGGAGGGGCACAGCCTCCAAAGCTGAGATCCGGCCCCGAATCATCCTGGCCTGACGCCGTAGCCAATTCTTGGTGCGCAATTTGCATCCCCGTTGGAAACAGCATTCAAACGGGCGATTCTTGTCGTGTTTCCTTCAATTCAATCCACTTGCCGTGCGACCTCCGGCGCCGCATTGGACAGACGGCTACCTTGCGAAAGCGGGCAGTCCCGTCGATGTCCCGGAAGTCGCGCCCGGGAGGCCAACCATGCCTGATACCTGTACCACCGCCGGTGACGACGAATGGGTCATCTGGAACGGCGGCCACGGCCTGGTCACCACCGCCACGGTCGGCCGGATCGAGGCAGGACCGGGCGGACGAAAGGCATGGCTGGAAGAACCGTTCGACATGGTCGGGCCATTCAATTTCGACGAACTCGAGACCCACGGCCGAATCAGCTTTGCGGCCTGCATCGTCATGTCCCGCCAGCGCTGGCAAGAAGACCAGGCAGCCTTGAAGCGGGAGTCAGCCAACCGGCGCCGTGCCGCCCAGGAGCGAACGAATGAGGAGTTTGCACGCTTCTCTGGCCGGCACAACAGGCACCACGGCCGGCGCCAGCCCGTGGACGAACGGGAACATCGTGAGGCATTGAATCTGCCGGCAGACGGCAAGCTCGAACGACGCCAGGTCAATACCGCCTACAGACGGCTCGCCCAGAAAGCGCATCCCGACGTCGGGGGAAGCCACGAACAGTTCGTCCGCATCACGAAAGCACGCAATGTCCTGCTCGAAACGATTGCGTGACCGAAGGCAGGGTGCCATTTGATCGGATAGCGAGACAGGTCGGTTGCCATGCCTGGATTTTGCCCAGAGGCCTTTTTCTTGAACCAATGAATAAGTGAATTCACCCATGACTCAGATCATCGAATTTCCTGTTCTGAACAATCAACGAAGCCACGACTACGATGCCGATATCGGAGAAATACTGGCCTCCGTCCCGCTGAAAAGCCGGGAAAAACTCAGGTTTGAACTAATCAAGACAATCGACAGCTACGATGCCTATTTCACCCAGTGGTCCTTGAGCTTTCCCGAAGGTTGCGATGAAACGCTGAAAAAGCAAATCTACGATCTGGCCCATCAGGAGCACGGCCGGAAAATACGCATGCTGAAAGACATCATGGTTCTCAAGGCAAAAGTCCTGGTTGCGGAATTCCATAGATCCAAGTGATTTGGTCTGAACATTGCCACTCGACTGGATACATGCAACTTCAACGGACGCTGCCCACCTGCTGCCAACAACGGTCACTTGAGCGGTGGCTCCACTCCGAAACTGGCCAAATGACCTTCGTCAGAACCTCGGCCAAAGCGGATGATATGGAGGTTGTGCCATCTCCATGACGAAGTGCTTCGTCATTGGCCTGGACCACAGTCAGTTCACCTCCCCTACCTGCCACTATGATCTAAGGCGTCGTTCCCGCGCCTTGCCCTGTATGATGATGTGATTATCCCAATACGGGGCGGCAGATCATGCGGCTGATGAAACTCACTCTGGAGAAATTCAAGAAGGTCGACAAGGTCGAGTTAGACCTCCACTCACTCAATGTCCTCGTCGGAGGAAACAACTCAGGCAAGAGCAGCGTGCTCCAAGGTATCCACTTTTCGATCATCGCGGCCATCGCCTCTCGTGAGGCCGGGCGCGACACTTATACCCAAGACTCGCTGATGTTCTGTCCAGCCAGGAATTTTGAGGATCTTCGCCATGGCAGCCCGTACACGAACCAGTCGAATTTCAGCTTTCTGCAGCTGTTCGCCTCATCTCCCGATGACGGCGACTCGCAGTATGAGGTACGCATCTATCGGGCAAGGAACGATGGCAATGTTGGCTGTGTGCGCCGGGGCAACGCGAAGCTAGGCGCCTTGGTCGCCAGTTCGGACAGGCTGTTCAGCATCTACGTCCCAGGACTCGCAGGGATTCCCCAAGCAGAGCAGTTCCGGACGGAAAGCGTGGTCAGACGCGGTGTGGCCAGCGGGGACGCAAACCTGTATCTGCGCAATGTCCTGTGGCTCATCAAGGAAAAGGGGAAGCTCAACGAACTCCAAGTCTGGATGAGGGGCCTGTTCCCGAAGTTCCACATATGGCTGGCATTCGATCCTCGGATGGACGTCTTCCTGAGCGTGGAGATTTCGACTACCGGGGCCACGGGCCGGCGCTGCCCTTTGGAACTTGTTGGCACCGGCGTTCTACAGGCCCTCCAAATCTTCTCCTACGTCTCGCTGTTCGGCCCGAGGTTGCTGCTTCTCGACGAGCCAGACTCGCATCTGCACCCCGACAACCAAGGGTCGCTGGCGAGGGCTCTTCAATACATCGCATCGGAGACGTCAACTCAGATCGTTGTTTCGACGCATAGTCGCCACCTCGTGGACGCCTTGCAGTACGACTCCAATTTTGTCTGGCTAAAAGAGGGCAAGGTATTCCAGCAGGGGCTGGATCTGGAGCGCCTTCCCCTACTGATGGATATCGGGGCTCTCGATAGCTTCGACAGACTTATGGCCGGCGCCATAAAGTGGGTCTTCCTTTCGGAGGACTCCGATATGTCTCTCCTGAAGGTGCTGGTCGAGAAGAGCGGCTTCCAGATAGGGGATACCCTCTTCTTTAGCTACAAGTCGTCGTCAAACCTCGAGCCAGCGAAACTCTTGGCGTCATTCATCAAGGAGATCGCCCCCGAGACGGAGGTGGTGATTCATCGCGACAGAGACTTCATGACCGACGAAGAAAAGGCCCGCGTGGAGGCGAAAATCAAGGCATGCGGTGCGCATGCCTTCGTCACGGCCGGTTGCGACCTCGAAAGTTGCTTCCTAGACCCCGCCCATCTGTCCGCCTTGCTAGAGTCCCCGGTCGCCGATGTCTCGGCATGGCTCGATGAGTTGGCCGCGTCATCCCACACGGAGCTGCAACACTTGTTCACGCGGAAGCGCGACGAGATAAAGAGGCTGCTTTACCGGGACAATCCTGAGGAGTGCCCGGACACGTTGGGCCTTGTGGGGGCGACGATACCGCTACCGACGGACAGGCGGCATGGGAAAATCATGCTTAAAAAGGTGCGGGGCGGGATGTCCGCCAAGTTCGGGAAGAACGTGGAAATCGTTGCGGCAAGCCAGGCATTGTCGGCTCCGGAGCTCGCCGCACTGGGGCTCGTCTAGCGGCGCCCCCGACCTCCCCCGGCAGTTACCCGATCCATTTCTGACGTACCCGAATCGTCGTGCCAATGTCGGGAAAGGCCGAATTGCAGCCAGATATCCGATAGTTTTCTGCGCAGATTCTATTGCCAGCGGCTACGTGGCCCCGAATTTCCCGACTGGTTGAATGCCTTGGATATTTCAATTTTGGCCGTTTTTTCGGGGTGACCGCAGGAATGCAGGAAATCTGGGTAGGGGTCGTGGGACAGGTCAGGGAGCGGGGTGAGTCATCTCGGCGGGGATAACCCAGCGGTCGTAGTTTTCGGCCGAGACGTGGCCGAGGGCCAGGGCGGCCTGCTTGAGCGTTGTGCTGTCCCGGTGAGCCAGTTTGGCGATTTCGGCGGCCTTGTCGTAGCCGATGTGCGGGGTCAGGGCGGTGACCAACATCAGCGAGCCTTCCATCAGTTCGGCAATGCGTGTCTCGTTGGCCTTGATGCCGCGCAGGCAGTGGCGTTCGAAGCTGAGCATGCCGTCGGCCAGCAGGCGCACGCTTTGCAGGAAGTTGTGGGTGATCACCGGTTTGTAGACGTTCAGTTCGAAATTGCCGGAAGCGCCGGCAATGCTGATCGTTACGTCATTGCCGATGACCTGGCAGCAGAGCATGGTCAGGGCCTCGCACTGGGTTGGGTTGACCTTGCCGGGCATGATGGAGCTGCCCGGCTCGTTTTCCGGCAGGCTGATTTCGCCCAGACCCGAGCGTGGGCCCGAAGCAAGCCAGCGGATGTCGTTGGCCATCTTGTTCAGGGCGACGGCCAGCGTTTTCAGGGCGCCATGGGCGGCGACCAGCCCGTCGTGGGCGGCCAGGGCGGCAAACTTGTTGGTGGCACTGGTGAAGGGTTGGCTGGTGCGAATGGCGAGCTCGGCGGCGACACGTGCGCCGAATTCAGGGTGCGTGTTCAAGCCGGTGCCGACGGCGGTTCCACCCACTGCCAGCGGGTAGAGTGAAGACAGGCTGGCGGCGACCAGCGTTTCGGCCTGCCGCAGTTGCGCCACATAACCCGAGAACTCCTGACCCAGCGACAGTGGTGTTGCGTCCTGCAGGTGGGTACGGCCGATCTTGATGATGCCGGCAAACTCGGTGGACTTTTCTTCCAGCGCCGTTGCCAGTTGTCCGATCGCCGGCAGGAGTTTTCTGGCGATGGCAGTTACCGCCGCGACATGCATGGCTGTTGGAAAGATGTCGTTCGATGACTGGCCGAGATTGACGTCGTCGTTGGGATGAACGAGGCGGGCGTTGCCGCGTGGGCCATTGAGCAGCTCTGAGGCGCGGTTGGCCAGCACCTCGTTCATGTTCATGTTGGTTTGCGTGCCGGATCCGGTCTGCCAGACCGGCAGCACGAATTCGTCGTCATGGCGGCCATTGGCCACTTCGCTGGCAGCGATGATGATGGCACCTGCCATGGCCGGCGTCATCAGGCCGAGTTCCCGGTTGACGCTGGCGCAGGCAGCCTTGGTCGTGGCCAGGGCATGAATCAGTTCGCCTGGGATGCGCTCGGACGAAATCGCAAAGTGTTCCAGTGCCCGTTGCGTTTGCGCACCCCAGAGCCGTTCGGCGGCGACTTCGATGCTGCCGAATGAATCGTTCTCCAGTCGGGTCGGAATGCTGCGTTCCATGACTTGCTCCTCGTCGGCTCGCCGAGATGATTCAGCGGGCCTACTGGTTGGAACCCATGTGAAGCAGTAAGTTCGCCGCGCAGCAGTTACGCCTGACTTGTTTGCCTGGCGGAATGGAGCATCAATGAGAATAGTTTTTTGCCTCTGGCATCGCTGCATGGCTAGAATTACCAACTACGAGCTGTTTACCGATTTCCACCGGAGCCGCAGATTGATGTCGATGTTTGTCGAGTACTGCTGTTGGCGGGCTTTCCGGCCGCAAGATGGCCCCCTGGCCGGAATGTACGGTGGCAGACGATGAGGCGCGGCGTCTTTTATGCGGTCCTGACGCTGCTGGTCTGTGGAATGGCGCTGGCTGCCTATGTGGCCGAGCGAATCAACGACGAACGTCATGTCAGTACCGTACGCGGTGCGGTTCAGCAGTCCCTGATCCGGGTGCGAGACAGGCTGGACGGCAATCTCAACGGCGATATCCAGCTGGTTCGCGGCCTGGTCGGGGTCGTTGCCCTGGAACCGGATCTGCTCCAGGAGCGATTCGAGCGGGCGGCTCGCCCCTTGTTTGCCGGTCGTACCCAGCTGCGGAATATCGCGGTTGCTCCCGATATGGTCATTCGCCTGATGTATCCGCTGGCTGGCAACGAAAAGGCACTCGGTTTCGACTACCGAAAAAATCCGGGGCAGTTTGAGGCGGCGGACAGGGCAAGAGTGTCCCGTCAGGTTGTTCTGGCTGGTCCATTGAATCTTGTTCAGGGTGGTGTCGGCATTGTGACGCGGCTTCCGGTTTACTTGCCGGATGGTGAGGGACAGGAGCGTTTCTGGGGGATCATCAGCGCGGTTGTTGATGCGGAACTGCTGTATCGCAACAGTGGACTCCGCGACGAAAGTTCGCCGATCGAGATTGCGATCCGTGGCAAGGACGGGAAAGGGGCTGATGGGGAGGTGTTCTTCGGTCGGCCAGACTTGTTTGCCGAATCACCGGTACTGGCCGATGTCCTGCTGCCTCAAGGCACATGGCAGCTGGCTGCGGTGCCGCGTGGCGGCTGGCCGATCCGGGCGGATAACGTCTGGTTGTTGCGCCTGGGTATGTCGGTGGTGGCTCTTCTCGTGCTGGGGGCTTTCATGGTTCTCGGGCGGGCCTTGCGCCAGGCATCGCAGGCGAGGGAGCGGGCAGAGTCTTCCCGGCGACAACTGTCGGCAACGCTGGAAAATACGCCGGATGTAGCAGTCCAGTGGTACGACCTGCAGGGCCGGGTGGTCTATTGGAATCATGCGTCCGAACGACTTTATGGGTGGTCTGCCGAGGAGGCGGTTGGCAAGACTCTGGACCGGCTGATTTTTTCCCGGGAACAAGCCGCTGATTTCCTGCAGCGGTTGAATGAGGTTGCCGCTACCGGCCAACCCTTCGGCCCGGCCGAATATGCTCCCCGGACTCGCGATGACGAGCTGCGCTGGGTTGAAGCGACGATGTTTTCCATCCCCGGAGAGTCACCGGAAACACCGATACTGGTTTGCATGGATGTTGATATTACCGATCGCAAGCAGGCTGAAAAGGAGCTTGCAGATTTCAATCGGGATTTCGAGGCTTTCCTTAACCAGACCACCGATTTCGTCTATTTCAAGGATGCCAACAGCCGCTTCCGCTTTTGCAGCCAGACGCTGGCCGACATTACCGGGCATGCCAGCTGGCATGACATGATCGGCAAGCATGACCGTGAAGTCTTCCCGCCGGATACCGCCCGGATTTACGCAGAAGAGGAGTACCTTGTCTTCAATGAAGGCCAGCCTTTGTTGAACAAGATCGATCCTTACTATGACGCCGAAGGCGTACGCGGCTACGTGCAGACTTACAAATGGCCGCTCTATGATGAGCAAAAAAAGGTTGTCGGCCTTTTTGGGGTCAGTCGGGATATTTCCGAGCAGGTTCGCAACGAAGAAGAGCTGCTGCGGCACCGCCAGCATCTGGAGGAGCTCGTTGCCGAGCGCACCGTAGAGCTGGCTGTGGCGAAAGAATCCGCCGAGGCAGCCTACGTGGCGAAGAGTGAATTCCTGGCCAACATGTCGCACGAGATCCGTACTCCGCTCAATGCAATTACCGGCATGGCGCATCTGATCCGGCGTGGCGGTCTGGCTCCTGAGCAGATGGAGCGGCTCGACAGGCTGGAACTGGCTGGTGAGCATTTGCTGGAAACGATCAACGCAATTCTCGACCTGTCCAAGATCGAGGCCGGGAAGTTTTCGGTCGAGGAGGCGCCCCTTCGGGTGGCTGGCATCCTTGATAACGTGGCGGCTATCCTTCGGGATCGCGCCCACGCGAAAGATCTGGAACTCCTGGTCGAGTGCGATTCAGTTTTGCCTCCCCTGCTGGGGGACCCGATCCATTTGCAGCAGGCCTTGCTTAACTACGTGACCAATGCCATCAAATTTACCGAATCGGGTCGCATTACCTTGCGGGCAAGTCGGGTCGATGAAGATGCCAGCAGTATTGTGATGCGTTTCGAGGTCGAAGATACGGGAATCGGCATTGCGCCCGAGCATTTGCCCAGGCTCTTCTCGGCCTTCGAGCAGGCCGATAATTCGATCACCCGCCGCTTTGGCGGGACAGGTCTTGGCTTGGCAATCACGAGGAAGATCGCCCGTTTGATGGGGGGCGATGCCGGCGCAAGCAGTGTGCCGGGGCAGGGGAGTACTTTCTGGCTGACCGCCCGTTTGCAGAAAGGTGCGGCTACCGACGCGGTTGAAGGCGCTCAGTCTTTCGACGGCGCAGATGAGATTCTGAGGGGCGACTATCGGGGCCGCCGAATCCTGCTCGTCGAGGATGAGCCGATCAATCAGGAAATTGCGCTGGCCATGCTGGACGATGTCGGGCTGATCGCCGATGTCGCGGAGGACGGTCTCGTGGCTATCGAAATGCTTGGCCGGAACGCCTACGACGTGATCCTGATGGACATGCAGATGCCGAGGATGGATGGCCTGACGGCAACCCGCAAGATTCGTGAACAGGCAGGTGGGGCGGAGATTGCCATTCTGGCCATGACGGCAAATGCCTTCGCCGAGGATAAGGTTCGCTGCCTCGAGGTGGGGATGAACGATTTCATCGCCAAGCCGGTCGATCCCGGCCATCTCTACGCCATGCTGGCCAAGTGGCTGGCGAAGTCACAAGCCTGAAATGCTGATGCGAAGGCCGGGGGCGACTAAGTCGCACCCGGCTTTGGCTACTTTCAGGCAGCGTGTGCTTTTTCGTATTCCTTGAGCAGGCGCTGGTGCAGATCGCATCCGGCCAGGTCGAGGCCCGGTGAAACCAGCCCGAAGAAGCGGATTTCGCCATCGATCAGATCGGTGGCCATGTCCAGCGTTTCTTCGCCGTAGAGGCTGACCAGCGCATCTTCGAAGATGTTCGGGTCTTCCATTTCGAGCAGGGTGGCGATGCACTGATAAACGCGGCGGCGTCCGGCGTCCAGCTGTTCAAACTGGCGCACCCATTCGCAACCTTCGAGCGTCGCGTCGGTGTCGCCGACAGCCAGTGCCAGCATGGTCTTCAGTTCGCCAATACGCAGGTCGGCCCATAGCGAGCCGGCATCCGGGGCAAGGCCGATCAAGGCGGCGACCGGGCGTTCGTCGGCGATGTTCAGTTCGTTCAGGGTGTCGAGCAGCTGGCCGCACTGGTCTTCGTCGAGTTCGGCCAGATTCAGGATGGCCGGGCGAACGGCGGCGCCGTTGCTGTTGTTTTCCCATTCGAGGTCGTCGATCGGGTAGATCTCCGACATGCCGGGAACCAGGATGCGGCAGGCGTAGACGCCGAGGTGATCGAAGTCGGCAACGTAGATGTCGTGGCCATCGGCGTGGATGCGTTCGGCCAGCCAGGCGTAGTCGTCGCTGGTCTTGCCGTTTTCCAGATCGTTGAAGTTCCAGTCGGCGAATTCGAAGTCTGGCGTATCGCCGAAGTAGTTCCAGTGCACGATGCCGCTGGAGTCGACGAAATGGATTTCGATGTTCGGCGCGCTGGCCACTTCATCGAGATCAAAGCCCGGGGGCGGGAAGCCGTCGAGGGCTTCGAGGGCGCGGCCCTGCAGCAGTTCGGTCAGGGCACGTTCGAGGGCAATTTCGAAGCGCGGGTGGGCGCCAAAACTGGCAAAAACACCCTGGTCACGCGGGTTGAGCATGGTCACGCACATCACCGGGTAGTTGCCGCCAAGCGAGGCGTCCTTGACCAGGATGCCGAAGCCGGCATCGCGCAGGCCCTGGATGCCGGCGGCGATGGTCGGGTAGCGGGCGATGACCTCTTCCGGCACGTCCGGCAGGCACAGGCCTTCGGCGATCACCTTGAACTTGACGTGGCGTTCGAGGATTTCCGACAGTGCCTGGGCACGGGCCTCGGCCTGCGTATTGCCGGCCGACATGCCATTGCTGACATACAGATTGCTGATGATGTTGACCGGCACGAAGACCTCGGCGCCGTCGCGCTGGCGCACATAGGGTATGGCGCAGATGCCGCGTTCGTAGTGGCCGGTGTTCATGTCGATCAGCGATTCGGCCGGGATGCTGCCTTCCGGGTTGTAGAAGGCTTGCAGCTCCGGCGTCAGCAGTTCGGCCGGCCAGTCCGTGCCGATGACCGGAAACCAGCGTTCGCGCGGGTAATGGGCGAATTCGCGGTTGGCGATGGCGTCGCCGAGGTAATAGTGGTTCCAGAAGTAATTGCACGACAGGCGCTCGAAATACTCGCCCAGCGCGCTGGCGTGGGCGGCCAGTTTGGTGGCGCCCTTGCCGTTGGTGAACATCAGGTGGCAGGCGCGATTGCGCACATGCACCGACCAGACGTTATCGACCGGATTGAGCCAGGAGCATTCCTCGATGTCGAAACCACGGGCAGCCAGCTTGGCCTGCATCGAGGCGATGGAGTGTTCGAGCGAGGCATCCTTGCCCGGAATGAAGTGTTCGTTTTGCATCGGGCGTCCTGCCGAAAGAGTGAGGCGCGCAGTGTACGCCATGGCGCCGGAAAGCCTCAGCGGAATTGTCGGGCAGCGGCAATAAATGGACGGCCGGCGCCTGCTTACGTAAGCTGACTGGATTGTCAAAGCACCGTTCGGTGCAGCTTTCCGGAGAAACCAGATGAATCGCGACGAACAATTCGAGCAAGGCTTGCAGATGCGCCAGCAGGTAATGGGCGAGGCCTTTGTCGACAAGGCTTTTGCCAATGTCGATGCGTTTACCGCGCCGCTGCAGGAATTCGTCACCCGCAACGCCTGGGGCACGACCTGGTGCCGTGACGGGTTGGACCTGAAAACCCGCAGCCTGCTGACCCTTTCGATGTTGACCGCCCTCGGTCGCGCTACCGAAATCAAAGGCCACGTGCGCGGTGCCATCAACAACGGCGCGACGCTGCAGGAAATTCAGGAAACCCTACTCCATGCCGCCGTCTACTGCGGTTTTCCGCTGGCCATCGATGCTTTCCGCTCGGCACACGAGGTACTCAAGGAAATGGGAGTAATTGAAGATTGATTTATGGCGGGGCGGATGCCACTGGTGGTCACACAATTTTCAATATGTGTCTGAAGCAGTTTGGTTGAGGCGTTAAAATTATTGTTTTACGTGATCGGCGAGCTTGTTCTGTCTCAATTTCAGTGCTTTGCTTCGAGGCCGTTTTTTCAGACTGGCACGGCACCCATCCAAAAACGGAATTTAACAATGAAATCCCTACCGCTGTTTCTTGCCGCTCTGCTGGCGCTTCCTGTTCCGGCGATTGCCGAAAATGCCGTCAAGATTGATGTTTATCTGGCAGGCGTTCTGGAACAGTCTGTCTCGCTGAAGGGCGCAAACTCGACCGTGAAGTTTTCACCACGGGACACGCCAGCCACCACGTGTGAACTGCGCTTGATTGCGCCAGAACCGCTCATCGTTGAAATGAAGGAAACATCGACCGATGGTAGTGCCGAGGTTTTCGGGCGCGCGAAGATACCGTCTTCAGGAGGCTCGTTCTCTGTCTCCGAGATGAAAGGGGCGAAATTCCGCAGCCCCTACGTGCTGGTCAGGCACGACTGAATCAGGGGAGTCTGCTGCCACCTGCCGGCGCCCTCGCCCCGGACTGTTTCACCAATCGATGTTTGCTCCTGCCACCTGCGTCTTGGATAGCCCATGAAAATTTCCGATCCAGCACAGACCACGCTGTGCAATGAAGTGAAACTGATGCTCGCCGAGCTACCGTTCGATGGTGCTCGCGTCCTGGAACTTGGTTGCGGCAAGGCCGATAAAACGAGGACGCTGGCCGAAACCGGGCGGGTGAAGGAAATCGTTGCTCTGGAAGTCGATACCATCCAGCACGCCTGCAATCTGCAAGTCACCAACCTGCCCAACGTCCAGTTTCGGCAGGGCGGGGCCGAAGCTATTCCGGCGGAAGATGGCAGCTTTGACATCGTGATGATGTTCAAGTCGCTGCATCATGTCCCGGTGGACCAGATGGATCAGGCATTAAGCGAAATAGCGCGCGTCCTGAAGCCTGGCGGCGTGGCTTGGATTTCGGAGCCGGTTTTTGCCGGAGACCTCAACGACATCATGCGTCTTTTTCACGACGAGAAAGTGGTGCGGGAGGCCGCATTTGCCGCAGTCTGCAAGTCGGTGGACGATGGTCGTTTCACGCTGGAAAAACAGCTCTTCTTCAACACGCGTAGCCAGTTTGACAGTTTCGAGCAATTCGAAGCACGGATGATCCGCGTCACCCACAGCAATCACCAGCTTTCCCCGGCGCTTTACCAACAGGTCAAAGAAAAATTTACGCCCTATCTGACCAGCGAAGGTGCCACCTTCCAAAACCCACAACGGGTGGATGTCCTGAGGAAACCGGACTGATATCGTCGGTTTCTTAAAGTTCGCGATCAAAAAAAGGGGGGTGGCCTTTCGGTCATCCCCCTTTTTTCAGTGAGCCGTGGCTCAGTGCCGGTTCTGGATCTCTTCGATATACCCCAGCATGCCGGTCTGGATATTGCCGGCATTGCCTTCGTCGGTGTCGATGTGCATGGCCAAGCGGAAACCCGGATTCACGCGGACGACGACGTCGCCGAAGATCAGCTGGCGCTCGCCTTCGATGCGCACCCGGACGACGTAGTTGTCGCGGACATGGAAGCGCATGGCGTCTTCCGGGGTCATGTGGATGTGGCGCTGGGCGCAGATGACGCCGCGTTCGATGACCGTGCTGCCGTACGGCCCTTCAAGCGTCACGCCGGGCGTGCCGGTCAGGTCGCCGGACTGGCGAATCGGCGGCTGGACGCCGAGCTTGAACTGCTCGGTCATGGCGATTTCGACCTGGGTTTCCTTACGGGTCGGCCCGAGGACTCGAACCTTGGCGATCCGGCCCTTGGGGCCGACCAGATGCACTTGCTCCTCGCAGGCGAACTGGCCTGGTTGCGACAGTTCGTGCATCGGCGTCAGCTGGTGGCCGGGGCCGAACAGCTTTTCGACATCGCCTTGCGACAGGTGCACGTGGTGAGCCGAGATTTCCACCGGAATCGGCGCATCTTCGGCATTGGCTGCGACCAAGAGGGCGTTGCGCTCAATGGCGCGCAGCGTTTCCCAGGCGACCAGGCGTTCGTCGTCATTGGCGACAACCAGGATGGTGACCGGTGAATCGTCGGCCGAGATGATGGCGTAGCCATCGATGCGGCCGAGGTTGCGGTTCTTTTCCTCGTCGAGCTTGATGCCCATGAATTCGAGGCCCTGACAGGCCAGGCTGCGGACGGCGGCGCTGGTTTCACCGACGTCGCCGGTGAAGGCCAGGACATCGATGCCACCCATCGCCGCGACGTAGGCACCAATGTTCTTGCGCACCTGGTAGCAGTAGGCCTTGTGGGCAAGCAGGGCGCGGTGGTGGCCGTCAGCGGCGGCTGCCTCGATGTCGTGAATGTCGCTGGAAATGCCCGAGATGCCCTTCAGGCCGCTCTCGCTGTTGATCAGCGTCGACAGTTGCTCCGGTGACATCTTGTGCTGTTCCATCAGGTGGATCATCACGGCCGGATCGACACTGCCTGAACGGCTGGGCATGATCAGGCCATCGCTGGGGGTCATGCCCATCGTAGTATCGACCGAACGACCATGGTCGATGGCGCACAGTGAGGCACCGATGCCGAGGTGGCACGAGATGATTTCCAGTTCACCGAGCGGGCGCTTCAGCACTTCGGCTGCCTTCAGCGACACATAACGGTGCGAGGTGCCGTGGAAGCCGTAGCGGCGAATGCCGTGCTGCTTGTAGAGATCGTAGGGCAGGCCGTAGAGGTAGGCGTAGGGCGGCAGCGTCTGGTGGAAAGCAGTGTCGAACACGGCGACTTGTGGCACGTTCGGGAACTGCTTCATGGCGACGCGAATGCCGGCGACGTTGACCGGGTTATGCAAGGGCGCAAAGATGGCCAGTTCCTCGATCTCGGCGATGACCGCCGGGGTGATGACGACAGAGCTGGAGAACTTGTTGCCGCCATGCACGACGCGGTGGCCGACAGCTGTGACGTCTTCCGGATGGAAGGTGAAAGCCTCGCCGAGCAGTGCCGTCGCTTCCTGCATGACCTTGAACAGGTCAGAAAGCTTGAACGGCGCGTGCTCCATGGTCTTCTGCTGCGGCCCGACCATGACGCTGATCAGCGTGACCTGCTGGTCGGCGTGGTCGATGATGCCATGGACGTCGGCACCACTTTCCTCGGTGTCGTAGATGCCGAAATGAATCTGGCTGATGCCGACATTGAGGACGACGACCTTGCCCGGCTGATTGGTGGTCAGCGACAGCGCATAGGGGTCGGCCGAGCGGGTGATGGCGTTGGCCTGGGCGGTGACCAGATCGACCGACATGGCACGGGTGCGGTCGGCGAGCAGGCGGGATAGATAACCGACCGCCTTGGGGTTGGTCAGGATGTGCGTGTTGAAGACATCCTGCGGGATCATCAGCACGAAGCACCGGTTGCCGGCGATGACGTCGGCCACGATGCGGTCACCGGTCAGCAGGGACATGACGCCGAAGACGTCGCCAACGCCCAGTTGGGTGATCACGGCGCGCGTGCCAGTGTTGTCGGTCATCGAAATCTCGGCGTGGCCGCTGATCATGACGCCGATGAAACGGCCTTCGTCGCCGGTTTCGAGGATGGCCTCGTTGCCTTCGTAGGTCGCCAGTCGCGACTTGATGACGATTTCCTCGACCTTGTCGGCCGGGAAGTTCTCGAACAGGCGCACCTGCTCGAGGAAGAAACTCTTCAGATCGATTTCACTCATGCTGTTGCTCCGCCTAGTAGGCTGTATGTTATAGGCGCAAGACTACCATTTTGTTGCAGCGCAGCAAAGGTCTGCTTGAGGCATGTCGGCGTGGCCTGGCATGGCAATCGAAAACGAACGGCAAACGTAGCCGCGCTGTCTGGGCTGCGATGCTTCGGGCGTCGAAACTCCAGCCGGATTTTTTACGCCATTACAGCCATTCATCGCTAAGATTCCGGTATTGGAAAATGCGAGGAGAAAGGCCCCATGTCCGGTGTCTGGTTCCAACTGCAGCTTGGTGATTGCCCCGCCTCCCTAGCCGTCGGTGAGGGGTGCCAGGCCTTGCTGGGCTTCTCGCCTGATGATTTCACCGGCAACAAAGTCTCTTTGCAGGACCGCTTCCACACGGATGATGCGGATATTGCCGAGATGTTGTTCGGCCCCGTTGTTCCCGCCGGCGAATCGAGCTTCAATGCTCGAATTCGGCATGCTGCAGGACGAATCCTCTGTGTTCGTGGGCGTTTCAGCAAGACTGTCGTCGACTCCGGTCCGGTGCAGCTCGATCTATATCTTGAAGATGCCCGAAGCTTGTCGGACCGGCTGGACCGCCAGCCGATGATGGCCAATTTTGTGGCCATGATGGAGAGTACCGATGACTTCATCTATTTCAAGGATCGCAACCACGTTTTTACCGGAGCCAGCCAGACGCTGGTGGCCATTACCCAGAGTACGGCGCATTGGACCGACCTGATCGGCAAGACCGACTACGATGTTTTCCCGGAACCGTATGCGGACATTTACTACCGGCTGGAGAAGCAGGTCTTCGCAGGTCTTGAGGTTGCCCATGAGGTGCAGGCTTACATCGGCAACGACGGTCGCCATGGCTGGGTCGATAACCGGAAGTATCCGATCCGGGACGCAACGGGCGAGATTGTCGGCTTGTTCGGCGTTGCCCGTGATGTCACGGAAAAAATCCTGGCCGAGCAGGCGCTCCGTCGCGAACGCGAGAACCTGCAGCTGATCCTTGACTATGCGCCAATCGGTATCTGGTTGCAAAACGGCAAAGGGAAAATGCATGCCGTCAATCGGGCGTTTTGCCAGTCGACCGGCATTCCGGAAGCCAGCTTTCTGGCCGTAGATCATTATGCCGAGCTGATCCCTCCGGAGTTCCGCCAGCAATGCATGGGTTCCGATGCCAAGGCACTGGCCGGCACAGGGGTCAGTGTGACGCACCAGCGTCTGCCGTTTGTGGATGGAAATGTCCATGATCTGCGGGTAATCAAGGCGGTGAAACGTGATGAAGCCGGAGAGCCGGTGGCTCTGGTCGGCCTTAGTCTGGACATTACCGAGGAGTTGCGGCAGGAGCAGGCGTTACGGCAGGAGCGGGATTACAACCAGACCATTCTGGATACGGTCGACGCGATGATCATTGCCCTGGATCTGGATGGGCGGGTGATGTCGCTCAACCGGAAAGCCGGCGAGGTGCTGGGCTATTTGCCATCGGAACTGGTCGGCCAGGACTGGTTTGCGGTCTGTCTCCCGCCGAGCCGGAATCCGGTGCGGCGCCGGGCCGTTTTCTTTGATGCTGTTATCGTCGCCGAACGGCGGACCGACTACTTCGAGTATCCGGTAAAGACGCGTAGTGGTGAGGTTCGCCTGATTGCCTGGCATGCCTGCCCCATTCGAGACGAGCTTGGCCGGGTGATCGGTGGCCTGGGTGCGGGCGACGACATCACCGAGCGACGGCTATCCGAAGCGCAGGCGGAGCAGGCACTAAGGGTGTCGCAACAGCGCTTTGCCACCGCCTTTCATTCCAGCCCGATTGCGGCGTCGATTGCCCGGGCCAGCGATGGCCGCTTCATCGAAGTTAACCGCAACTATCAGCGTGACTTCGGTTGGGCGCCCGAGGACCTGATCGGCCATACCTCGGTTGAACTGGGGCTTTGGCCCGACGAGTCGGGCCGACTGGCCTGGGTCGACGTCCTGCTGCGTGACGGCCGGGTGGTCGATTGGGAGACGAACTGGTTGCACAAGAGCGGTGAGCGGCGCCTGGTCAGCATTTCGGCCGAAATCACCGATCTGAACAATGAGCGTTGCATTCTCGCCTTCGTGATCGATGTGACTGAGCGTCGCCATGCCGAACGCATTCTGCGCGATCACCATGCCGAACTGGAACTTGAGGTTCGCGAGCGAACGGCCCAACTGGCCAATGCCAAGGAGGCTGCCGAAAAGGCCAACCTGGCCAAGAGTGCCTTCCTGGCCAATATGTCCCACGAGATCCGGACACCGCTCAATGCCATTGCCGGCATGGTCCATCTGATCCGGCGTACCGGCCTGAGCATCGAGCAGGCGCAGCGCCTGGACAAGCTGGAGATGGCCAGCGGCCATTTGCTGAGCCTCATCAATGCCATTCTCGAACTCTCCAAGATTGAAGCTGGCAAGTTCGAACTGGAGGAGCAGCCGCTCGATCTTGAACAATTGCTTTCCAGCGTGATGGCTATTTTTCGCGAGCGTGCCGTCGAGAAAGGCCTGTCGCTGGCGCTGGATGCGGAGGAGCTCAAATTTTCCTTGGTGGGCGATGCGACCCGCCTGAGTCAGGCCTTGCTCAACTATCTCGGAAATGCCGTCAAGTTCACCAGTGCCGGCGGGATAGTCCTGCGCGTTCGTTGTGCCGCCGAGGATGAGGCGTCCGTGACCTTGCGCTTCGAGGTGGTCGATACCGGCATAGGCATCCCGCCGGAGGCGATCGGCCGGCTGTTTTCCTCCTTTGAGCAAGCCGACAATTCGACGACCCGCCGTTACGGTGGGACGGGGCTAGGGCTGGCCATAACGCAAAAACTGGCGCAGCTGATGGGCGGTGATGCCGGTGTCGAAAGTCGC
>Ga0316605_10000915_pt1 | contig 18068 bp, 17 predicted proteins | sample OWC_soil_day20_n_FD_207666 | JGI IMG/M metagenome (GOLD analysis project Ga0316605, IMG submission 207666) | Wetland soil microbial communities from Old Woman Creek delta, Ohio, United States - OWC_soil_day20_noCT | ecosystem: Environmental > Terrestrial > Soil > Wetlands | place: USA: Ohio...
CTCCACTGCTCAGATAATCCTCGATTATCTCTATACGAATTGCATCCGTAATCTTGCCTCTTTTCTCCATTTTTGTTACACTTTTTTTGTATAAAAAGTGTCAACTTTTTTCAGTACAAGACACTCAGGAGTTTTGGATAGTTATCTTGGGAGGTTGAGATAGGTATCTTAGTTTAAAATATTCTTATTAAATATAGTTATTATTTGAATATTCTTTACCAGTTCTTATTATATTCTGATTGGGTTGTTGTTTGAGTTGAGGTTGAGTAGTCGGTGTTGATTTCTTCTAAGTATTTACTACAATCCATTTCAATGCTTATGGTTCCAGGAGAGGTAAAGTCACCTTGATAGAATTTCAAAGAGTTATCTCTTTCGCATCGTTTCATAAACAAACCATAAACAGGCAAAGCCATTGCTGCTCCTTGACCTAAGGCTGTGGAACGGAAATGTATTGAACGCAATTCACCTCCAACCCAAACAGCTGTTGCCAATTTTGGATTAATACCAATAAACCAACCATCGGAGTTATTATCTGTTGTTCCAGTTTTTCCAGCAATTGTACTTCTTAAATTGTAAATATATCTCAACCTTCTACCAGTTCCACTTTCAACAACTCCTTTCATAAGGTCTAAAACCAAGTAGGAGGTTTGTTGGTCAAGTGCAACATTTGATTTTGATTTTACTGCATCCAAAACAACTCCTTTATTGTCGGTTATCTTTGTAATAAAGATTGGTTCAATATGAGTTCCTTTATTAGCTAATGTTGCCATTGCTTGAGCCATTTCAATTACTGACAAATCGCATGTTCCCAAACATATTGAAGGTACAGCAGGAATGGCTGATTTAATACCCATCTTTCTTACTAAAGAAATAACTGAGCTTGGCGTTGTGTAGTTTTTAATTAAATTAGCTGAAATGTAGTTAACTGAATTTGCTAAAGCCCATTTTAGGGTTATCATTTCGCCTTCTCTTGTGTCGTTGGAGTTTCTTGGAGTCCAATTGTCATAATCTTCAAAAGTTACTGGAAGATTTGGAAGAGCAAAACAAGGAGATAGTTCATTATCTCTCATTGCTGCAGCATAAACAAATGGTTTAAATGTTGAACCAACTTGTCTTTGTCCTTGAACAGCGTTATCAAATTTGAAATATTTATAGTCAATTCCTCCAACATATACCTTAACGTATCCTGTTTGAGGCTCAATAGAAACCATACCTGTATTAAGGAAATACTTATAATATTTTAGTGAATCCCAAGGACTCATTATAGTATCTTTGGCACCTTGCCATGAAAAAACTCTCATTTCAATCTTTTCATTAAAAACTTGTCTAATTTCTTTATCAGAATATCCTTCAAGTTTCATTGTTTGATAGCGTTCTGAATTACGCATAGATTGAATATAGGCTTTCTCTATTTCATCCTTTGAAATTCCTGTAAATGGAGCTGAGGCATATCCTTTTGTGTGAGCAAAAAATTGTGCCTGAAGAGTTTTGAAATGTTCTTTTATTGCTTCTTCTGCATAGCGTTGCATTCTTGAATCAATTGTAGTATAAATTCTTAGTCCATCTCTATGAACATCATAAGGTTCTCCATTTTGTTTTTTATGAGTTTTACTCCATTCTTTTATATAGTTTCTTATATATTCTCTGAAATATGTAGCAATTCCTTCATCATGAGATTGTGGGTTATAATGGCTAATGTCCAAAGGGGTTTGCATAAGTTTTTCTGCTTTATCTTCTTCTAAAAAACCATATTTTGCCATTTGAGACAAAACAGTATTTCTTCTTTCTTTAGAACGTTCATTTCTCCTCACAGGATTATATGCAGTAGGAGCTCTTAAAAGTCCAATTAATGTTGCTGCTTCCTCGGTTTTTAGTTCGGAAGGTAGTTTGTCAAAATATGTTCTTGCTGCTGTTTTAATTCCAAAAGCATTGCTGCCAAAATCAACAGTATTCAAGTACATTGTAAGAATTTCTTCCTTAGTATAGTTTCTTTCAAGTTTGATGGCAACAACCCATTCTTTTAATTTAGAGTAAATAACTCCAATCTTTGTTTTTTGATCTCTTGGAAAAAGATTTTTTGCTAATTGTTGAGTAATTGTACTTCCACCACCTGAACCTCTATCTCCACCTAAAACAGTTTTACCCAAAACTCTAAACAAGCTTTTGAAGTCAATACCTGAATGTTTATAAAACCTAACATCCTCTGTGGCAATTAGTGCATCTATTACGTTTTTTGGTAATTCAGAATATTGAACATTAGAACGATTTTGAATCCCAATATATCCTAATATTTCTCCATCGGCAGAATATACTTCTGATGCTAAGTTTGAATTAGGGTTTTCCAATTGTTCAAAGGAAGGCATAAATCCTAGCCATCCTAATGACAAAAAGAAGAAAAACAGGAAAAGAAAAACCATGAAAGCTCCAAAAATCTTCCACATTCTCCTTACATAGATAGAAAAATTATTACTGTCTTTTTTCCTTTTATCTGTTTTATTTTGAGCCATTATTTTTTATTCCTATTTTGATTATGATATTCAATATGCAAACCAACATCAGATATTCCAACTAAGTTAGTGTCTCTTGTTGCTTGTTGCACTTCAAATCTATAAACTCCTTTCATTGGGAATATAACTTTCTGAGTAAACCAGAATCTATTATCTTTTATTCTTCCACTTCCTTTTCCAGTCCAAGTGCCATCCAAATAAGCCACATAGCATTCAACAGTATCGCATTTGGTTATCGAACCATCAGGATAAATTGTTTTAATGAAAAAGAATATATTGGAATTTGGATAGTCGGTTGTGTTTCTGAGATTTATTGCAAAATCATAAAGCCTCATTGTGTCTTTAATATTAACCTCAAATTCTATTCTCTCATTCATATTCCAACCCTTTTCACTTACTTTTTTGTTTTCATCATATACAACATTTGGATTGCAACTTGCGAAAAACAAAGTTATTGAAAAAAGAATAAATCCGAATAATACCTTTTTCATATTAATTAAATATTAGGATTTGTTTTTGGTTCAACTTTAATTTGATAGGTTTCAAGACTGTCAATTGGTTGACGTTTTTTGTTCATGCTGATTAATTTCTTAACATCATCAACTGAAAGCATAATGAAATCGGAACTTCCTTCATAAATATACCACATCAATCTGCGAAAAACATTTGTTTTTATGTAATTTGCTTTTCCTTTTTTTGTGAAAATAGGTACTCCAATTTCAGGAAATGATTTTAGTTCATCTAAATAAACATCGTATTCAAAATTTAAACAACATTTAAGTTTTCCACATTGTCCTGCCAATTTTTGAGGATTGGAAAAGATTTGTTGAACTCTTGCAACTTGAGTTGAAACAGAATTGAAAGTGTTTAACCAACAGCTACAACAAAGCTCTCTTCCACATGTCCCAATTCCTCCAAGACGAGATGCTTCTTGACGAGCACCAATTTGTTTCATCTCAATTCTAACTCTAAACTCATCTGCAAGAAGTTTGATTAGTTGACGGAAATCTACTCTATCGTCAGCAGTATAATAGAAAATAGCCTTAGTATTATCTCCTTGATATTCTACATCATTTATTTTCATATCAAGGTTAAGTTTATTGATAATATCTCTGGTCTTGAAAAGAGTTTTATCTTCTCTTTCAATTGATTGAACCCATTTTTCAATATCTGCTGCTTTTGCTCTTCTATATAGTTTTTTTATTGTGTCAGCTTCAGGATTAACTTTCTTCCTCTTCATTTGAACTCTGCAAAGCTCACCAATTAGAGTAACAATTCCAATATCATGTCCAGGGTAACCTTCAACAGCAACAACATCTCCTTCTGTAATTTCTAATCCTTCAGGCAAACGGAAGAAATCCTTTTTTGAGTTTTTGAATCTTACTTCAACACAATCAAAGTTATTTTCAACAAATGGAGGTTTAATATTACTCATCCAATCGTGAATGGAAAGTTTTGAGTTTCTATCCAATTCAAGTTTATTGACTGGAATATAAGATTGAGGCACATTAATACAGCCTCGAGTAAGCATAATGGAAGGAGTGAATTTATTTTTTCCTACATCTGGATCTTCATCATAATAAGGATGTGCAAACTGTTCTCCAAAAACAATTTCTTTTTCTTCATCAGCTTTAAAATGCTCAGTTTGTTTGCAACCAGCACTTTCTTTTGAACTGTCAATATATTCTCTTATCTCCTCTTCACTGATAATGTCTATTTGTTCATTATCATTAGTGTTTTCTGCCTCATTATTTTCTATTTCTTCTATATTCATTTTTAATTATTCATTAATAAAAAGCCTAATTGAATTGATAAGTCCAAAAATACTATCTTGGCATTACCATTTCTTTCTATATGTAAAATTGATTTATCTAATTCTTTGTAAATTTTTTCTATGTTGTTTTCAGTAATATAGTTTGGGAAGTTATTTCTAAAAGTTTGGTCTGTATCTTCTAATAAATTATTATTTTTTAATCCTGTTTTCAATAAGAAGCTGTTTTGAAACACTTCAATTGAAAAGCTTAAAAATTGCTTTTGTTCTTCTCTGCCTAATTTAGCAATATCTGCTTCAATAATTTTTATTATATCTGCAATATTTGATCGATAATAAAAACAACTTCTAATCCATTGGATGAATAATAGCATGTACTTATTATCGGAGATGTTTTTTTGATTTATATTTGGTACTTTAATTAATTGAGTTCTTGAAATAATAGTTGGTAGAATATTTTCTCTATCGTCAGTTATAAGCAAAAACAATGTGTTTTCGTAGGGCTCTTCTAAAGTTTTAAGTAGTTTGGGAGCTGCTTCATAATGCAATTTATCAACGCACCAAATAATCACAATCTTATATTCTGCTTCATATGATTTAATGCTTAAAGATTTTATTATATTATTAGCATCTCTAACATTAATTAATCCTTGTTTATTGCCTACGTCTAAAAAATCATACCAGTCATTTAATTTAATAACTCCTTTATTATTCAAAACAAATTCCCTAAACTCATTAAGAAGAAGTTCTGAGGAATTTTTAGAATCAATTTTTTTAGTTGTTGTATTTGGAAAAATTAAATGTAGGTCAGGGTGAGATAATTTTGAAATCTTTTTACAAGAAAGACATTCTCCACAAGAGTCAGCAATAATTAAACTATCACTATCAGAAGAGAATCTTTGCTTATTGGTACAATTTAAATATTGAGCATAAGCCAATGCTAAAGCAAAAACTTTTGATGACTCTTCCCCAAAAAGCAATTGAGCATGACTAACTCTTTTGTTGTCTGCTATTCGTATTAGAGAATTTATTAAATCGTGTTGCTCAATAATTTGAGAGAATTGCATAAATATATATCTATCCTTTTAGGAAGACAAATGTACAACAATTCTCTCAAATAAGCATCAAATTAAATGAAAATAGAAATTTTCTAATATTCAAAATCAACTTCACCTACATTATTGAAGTCTTGTTTTGGGTCAATATCTACTTCTTCGCGATTTGTGCTTCTTTGTAAAGAAACAATCATAGCTCCAAGCATCTTTGTCATTTCAACAAGAATTTCTTTTGATTGTTCGTACTGTTGATTAGTAAATGCGCCACTTTTAAATGCCATAGTTGATAAAACAACGCATTCTCTAACAGCAGTTTTTGCATCTTTTAAGAAGTTAACAAATTGTAGTTTGTGTCTTGAAGAGCCTTCTGCAATATTAACAGAAATTTTAATAGCAGCATTAGCTAAAGGTTCAAGAATAAACTTTTGCTCATAAGGATTATTAGCTTTTGCTTGTTCAATAATCCAGTTAAAATAATCTAAAGATTTGTGATAAATTCTCAAATCTTCAAAACGAAAGAAACTTACAGGTTTGTTTTGGTTTTCCATAAATTCAGTTGTTTTTAATAAGTAAATTGGTTTGCTTTTAGTATATTTTTTTAATATAGTTTTAGTTTTTTCTGATTATTCAATACCAGAATAATATTTCATAAATTGAACTCTATGGAATGCAGAAGCATTCTTATTTTCTTTAGTTGCAAGCTTCCCTTTAAACTGACTTATGGAACTATAACCCTTTTCATTCATCCATTCTTCTAACCTATTGTTTGCATTAATAATAAAATTCACTCCTTCATCATATAAAACAGATACAATTTGAACAGTGTCAGCTCCTGCAAGCAAAAGTTTAATTACGTCATCAGGTTTATGTACTCCATTTCCTGCAGTTAAGTCGCATCTAATTGCTTCAGAAAGAATGGCTGTCCATCTTATAGTATTGTATAATTCGTGGTGACTACTTTTTATATCAACAGGTATTGTTTCAAAAGTATCAATATTAATATCAGATTGGTAGAAACGATTAAAAATATTCAAATTTGTGATTCCCATCCAAGATATTTTTTGAGCAAAACGAGTAAGAGAAGAAAAATAGGAGCTAATCTTTAAAGATATTGGAAGAGAAGTGGCTCTTTTAATAATATGAATAATATCTTCATAAAGTCTTTCAATGTCTTCATGAGATATATTAATGTCAGAAGGAAGAATAAACATATTTAATTCAATACCATCAGCACCTGCTTCTTCAACAGTTTTTACAAAAGGTAACCATTCAGAAGCTGTGATACAATTAATGCTTGCAATAACAGGTATGGTTAAATTTGCTTTTGCTTCTTTTATTAAATTTATATATTTATCAATAGCTTGTCCTTTGGTATGTTCTTGAATATAATTATAAGCCTCTGGGTAACCGCTAAAATTTGCACTGTAAACTTTAACATTAACATTCATTTCTTGAGTTATTTGTTCCTCAAATAGTGATTTTAGTATTACAGCACCTGCGCCAGCAGCTTCCATTTTCTTTAAATTTTCAATATTCGCTGTCAAACCGCAACTTCCTATAACTATTGGACTTTTTATATTAAAGCCCATAAAATTAGTACTTATACTCATGGTAACAATTTGTATTTAGAGCACAAAACTACAAACAAATATTCTATTTTGCAAATAAAAAAAGAAATATTATTTATTATGAAAGTAAAAAAAGCACGATATTTCTTTTTAAGTTTAAAGAAAAATGTATCTTTGCAATCTAAAAATAAAAAAGTAGAAAAATAATACATACCTTTTAATATTTATGAGCACAGAACAAAAACCTAAGAATCTTGCTGTAGTTGAAGTAATTTCAAAGTCAGAACAATTTATTGAAAAAAACCAAAAAATAATATTGATTGTTATTGCAGCGATATTAATTCTAGTTGGTGGTTATTTTGGTTATAAGAAACTTTATGCAGAACCTCGTCAAGAAACTGCAGCATCAGAAATGTTTGCAGCAGAACAATACTTTAAGAATGAAGATATGGATAAAGCTCTTAATGGAGACGGAAAGCATTTGGGCTTTTTAGCAATTATTGATAAATATGGTAGCACAAAGAGTGGTAAATTGGCACACTTCTATGCAGGAAGTGCTTACTTAACAAAAGGTGAGTATCAAAAAGCTATAGATTACCTTGAAGACTTTAATGCAAAAGATGTATTCCTTTCTTCTCAAGCTAAGGCTATGATTGGAGATTGCTATATGGAATTAAATAAAACAAATGATGCTATTAAATATTACGAAAAAGCAGTTGTTGATGTAAACGATATGACAACACCTTTTGTCCTTTTGAAATTAGGTTTGGTTTACGAAATGAATAAAGATAACAAAAAAGCATTAGAAAGTTATAAGAGAATTAAAACAGAATTTCCTGCATCAATGGAAGCTCGAGAAATTGATAAGTATATAACAAGATTAGAAAATTTATAAGATATTTTTTTAGTATCTTTTTAATAAAGAGTCTCCTTAAAAAGAAGACTCTTTTTTTAATTTTTAAAATGAATAATTATGGAAAAGTGGAAATTTCAAAGGATAATAGTAATAATATCTACGCTTATATTGATATGTAAATTTACTGCATACTTTATTACCAATTCAGCAGGAGTCTATTCTGATGCAATGGAAAGTATTGTTAATGTAGTTGCTGGATTAATTAGTCTAATGTCATTACGTTGGGCATCAAAACCAGCTGACAACAAGCATCCTTTTGGACATGGAAAAATGGAACTTATTTCAGCCTCCATTGAAGGAATACTTATTATGCTCGCAGGAGGATTAATAATTTATGAAGCAATATTAAGAGTATATTTTCCTCCAAAAGAACTTCCTCAACTTGAAATAGGTATAGTTATTGTTGCACTTGCAGGAATTTTAAACTATTTACTTGGTTATTGGAGCATTAGAAAAGGAAAGAAAAACTCATCAATGGCTCTTATTGCATCAGGAAAGCATCTTCAATCCGATACTTATTCCTCAATAGGTTTAATTTTAGGCTTAGTTTTAATTTCAATAACAGGACTAATAATATTGGATAGTCTTTTAGCTTTGGTTTATGGATCAATAATAATTATTGCTGGTATTAAAATACTTCGCAAGACTGTTGCAAATCTTTTAGATGAAAACGATATGGAAGAACTTAAGACAATCGCAGAAGTAATCAATCAACACAAAGCTGAGGATTGGATAGATATTCATAACCTTAGAGTTATTAGCTATGTAAATTCCTTACATATTGATTGTGACTTAACCCTTCCATGTTTCTATACAATTAGTCAAGGACATCAAGCAACAGATAAACTAAAACAATCTCTTCAAATACAATCAGATGACCTTTATTTTACAGTTCATTCAGATTCATGTGATGAGAAATACTGTTATCAATGTACAATGACTAATTGTCCTTTAAGGAAAGAGCCTTGTTCAAAACCTTTTGTGTTTAGTGTTGAGAATTTAATAAAACAAGAAAATGACTAAAAGGATTAAATTCCTATTGTTTATCATTATTATTCCATTTATATTTCTTTCGTGTAAATCCAATTGTAATAAAATAGAAGTAACTTTAGAGAAATATCAAGTTTCAGAAGAATATAAAGATATAGTTGATTTAGTTTTCCCAATTATTTCTTGTGAGAACTCAAAGGTTAAAGAAAAGATAAATACATATATTCAGTTAAATGAGTTAGATATAATTAAGGGTTTAGAAAAGAATAATATTTTTGAAAGAAGATTTGATGAAGCAAAGTTTACTTTTCCTAGTATTCCAGAAGGACTTGTGAATCTAAATTATCAACTTCTTAACAACACTCAAAATAATTTTTCATTTTCTCTTAATCATCTTTATGAATGGGCTACATCAAGTTATTGGATAGAATACTATAACTTTAATCCTCAAAATGGAGATAGATATAACCTTAAAGACTTTTTTGATTCAACAAACTATCATAAAATGAAAGAATTACTTTATCCTCATTTTAAAGAACTTTTTTATAATGATAATAATCAATGTAAAGATATTGATACAAATTATTATTTAGATGTTTTTCTAAATGAAGAATTCCTTTTTGATGATTTCTATTTTACTAAAGATAGTCTTTTTTTCGACATATTTAATATTCTTGGTAAGCACGATAAGTTTTGTATTGAAAAAACAAGATTTGGTATACCAATATTGAAAATAAAACATCTATTAAATGAATATGGCATAGCTGCAATGATAAGTGGTGATAATCTGTATAAATATTCTTATATTGGAGGTGTCCAATTCTATAAAGGGAAAGTAGATGAAAAGTATGATTTCTATCTGCTTTATTCTTTAAATGAGAGAAAAACTTATTTAAATGGAAAATTTATTACTACAAATACAGGAAAAGTGTATGATTTTGAGGGGAGTGTAACAAATAATATATTTGAATTTCCTATTAATGAGATTGACGATAGAGAGGAAGGTTCTATTAAATTTAAAATTAAAGATAATTGCCTTATTGGTTCGAAATTAGATAGTCTCAATAGGGTTGAATTTTCATTAAAAGCTAAAAGATTATAGCAAATAAATCTTAATCTTACTCAATCAAACCCAAGTTAAAACTTCTAAAAAAAGTAGTTTTTGCCTGAAAGATATGCATCTTTCGTGTGAAAAGATGTTTTCAGTTTTTAAATTAATAATGATTATTTTTTCAATCTTTCTCAGTGAAATTATGTTTTGTGACATTTATTTTTACCTTTGCAGAATATTAATTGAATTTGAATAAAGGAATATAATTAATAACTAATTTAACTATTGACATTATGAAGAAGTTATCTGTATTTATTATTTTTGCAGCCCTTTCATTACTCAGCTACTCGCAAGAATACTCTTTTAGAAAATCAAATAAATTAAATGCTGTAAAAATTAATCCATTTTCTCCATTTTTAGGATTTACTCAATTTACTTATGAAAGATATTTATTCAATAATTACACTATTGAAGGAGGACTCGGTTTGATTGGGTTGGGAAATAATGCGAGTGGTTTTCATCAAAGAGGTGTTAATTTGAGAGGAGGAGTAAAAATGATATTTTGGCATAATAAATATAAACTATTAAGAGGGTTTTATATTAAACCCGAATTGTTTTTTGCTAATTATACAAAAGACGTATTAGTTTATGGAACTCAAATAGGTGTTGGATATACTCCACAAGGCGAGACTTATATCTATTATTATAACGATGATTATACGAAAAATCATAATTTTAAAACTATTTCAGCAATTTTAAATGTGGGCTATCAGTTTCTTTTTGGGAATATTGTAACTCTGGATATAAATTTTGGATTGGGAGCAAACTATTGTATATCTCCAATAAAGCAATCTAATTGGTTTAATTTTGATCAAGGTTATATGTATGGAATATTTACTGATGACGAAAAGAGATATGGTGGTGCAGTTTCAAGTTCACTTAAGTTAGGAATTGCTTTTTAGGATATAAAAAAGCACCTTTACAATTAAGTAAAAGGTGCTTTTTGTTTTATTATAAGTTTTATTCCTTATTCAAAAGAAATAATAGCTTCTTTAATTATTTCAATTGCTTTTCTTAGTTCTTCTTCAGAAATTACCAATGGTGGAGCAAAACGAATTATATGTCCATGAGTTGGCTTTGCCAAAACTCCCATATCTCTCATTTTTAAGCAAACATCCCATGCTTCTTTCCCGTTTTTAGGACGAATAACAATTGCATTTAATAAGCCTTTTCCTCTTACTAATTCAATCATTTCGCTCTTAACCTTACTCATTTCTTCACGGAAGATATTACCTAAATATTCTGCTCTTTCAGCAAGTTTTTCTTCTTTAACAACTTCCAAAGCTGCAACAGCAACTCTTCCAGCTAAACAAAAACCTCCAAAAGTAGATCCATGTTCTCCTGGTCCAATGGTAAGCATTATTTCATCATCAGCCAAAACTGCTGAAATAGGAATAACTCCTCCAGAAAGTGCTTTCCCCAAAATAATAATATCAGGTCTAATGCCTTCATGATCACAAGCAAGTAATTTACCTGTTCTTGCAATACCTGTTTGAACTTCGTCAGCAATGAAAAGAACGTTATGTTTCTTACAAAGGTCATAGCAAGTTTTTAAGTAACCATTATCTGGGACAAAAACACCAGCTTCGCCTTGGATAGGTTCAACTAAAAATCCAGCAACATTCTTTCCATGTTTTTCTAAAACTTCTTCCAATGCTTTTGAATCATTGTAAGGTATTTTGATAAATCCAGGAGTGAATGGTCCAAATTGACCATAAGAATCAGGGTCAGTTGACATGGAAATAATAGATATTGTTCTTCCATGGAAGTTTCCTTCGCAGCAAATTATTATTGCTTTATCTTCTTCAATTCCTTTTACCTTATATCCCCAACGACGTGCAAGTTTCAAAGCTGTTTCGTCTGCTTCAGCACCAGTGTTCATTGGTAATACTTTATCATACTTAAAGTATTCAGTAACATATTTTTCATAAGGTCCTAAGCAATCATTATAGAATGCTCTTGAAGTTAAGGTTAGAGTTTGAGCTTGGTCACATAGAGCTTTAACAATCTTTGGATGGCAATGTCCTTGATTAACTGCTGAGTAAGCTGATAGAAAATCATAATATTTCTTTCCTTCAACATCCCAAACAAAGGCACCTTCACCTCTTTCTAATACTACTGGAAGTGGATGATAGTTGTGAGCTCCGTAATGATGCTCCATTTCAATAAACTCTTCAGATTTTGTCATGATAAATTATTTTTAAATGATTTAATGTGCAAATATATGCTTATTTTATTTTAGGTACAAAGTTTTTATTGTTTAATTTCTCCCTATTTCCCTAAAGGCCTTAATAAAGGTGTTGAAATCAGATTGTAGCCTGTAATTTCTTGCATAGAGAAGATTCAAACGGTTTAAGGTGCTTAAGTCAACATCTTTTTTATCCAAAGAGTCTTGAGTTGTAAGAATACCTTTTTTTATTTTAGGAAGTGAGTTGTTTAATATAGAATTTATGTTTGAATATCCAATCCAAGTTTTACGACCAAAAAAAACAGAAAAAGCATTCTTCCATAATCCAATAGGTCTTTTAATTACAAAACAAAGAATAGGAGAAAATAGCAAAGTGAAAAAAGAAAGAGTGATGTCAAGAAGTCTTTTCTTTCTTTTGTTATCATCATTTGAAATTGAATTTACTGAAATTACATAAAGGTCGGTAGGAGTGTTTATGGTGTTGCTGCCAATGATGAAATCTGTTTCAGGAGGTGCAATAATAAAATGAAGATTGTCGGCTTTCAATTCTGCCATTGTACTAATAATTATTTGTTGAGAAATTGATTTAGCACAAAATATAACTTCATTAATCTGATAGATCTTAATTATTTCCTTAATCTGCGAAATATTACCAACAAAATTAGGATTATTTGTTTCCTTATCATCTTCCTTAGTTAATCCAATAAATTCTGCTTGAGCATCAGTTGTTCTTAAAAGATCTGCAACTCTAACAGCTTCCGTTTCATCACCAATAATAATGTAGCGTTTTCTTCTTTCATCTTTTGGTAGCCAAGAACCTGTTGTAATATATCTATAAACTATTCTAATTGATATTATAACAAATAATGAAACCACAGCTCCCAAAAGAACTAAAGCTCTTGAATATCTCAACTGTTCAGGAAGCAAAGAGTAGAAAACCAAAATAGTAATCATTCCAAAGAAAACACCTGAAATAATTTTTGGAATACGAATAGGTTTTGAGTAACCTCCTGAAAGGTATATTGAAAGAAGCCAAATGAAAATATAAATAGGAACTACAACATAAATATATTGCAAAGGATAGTAGTGAGCGTCTTGCCAAATATTCAAACTCCACCAGGAAACTAAAAGATAGTAAGCTAAGTAAACTAAAACAAAATCTAAAAGAGGTAGGAGTGAGCTTTTGAAAATACGAGAACAGAAAGCAAAACCAGCTCTAAGCCAAATTGCAATCTTAATAAATATTGAAAAAAGTTTGGTTTGTTTCTTGGTTAAATGCTTTTGAGCAAAAATAGCCATTGCATTATAGAAAGTATAAACATAATTAAGCGAAGCCTTCTTTGTGCTTTCTCCTTTATAGTGAATTATTCTTGCCTTTGGGAAATAATAGTTTTTGTATCCTCCTTTTGTTATTCTATAAGATAAATCAATATCCTCGCCATACATGAAATAATCCTCATCCAATAGCCCAACCTTATCTAAACAATCCTTTCTCATCATCATGTAGGCTCCTGCAAGAATATCCACTTCATTTACTTCATCTTCTGAAAGATGTCCCATATAATAATAGGCGTATTTCTTTGAATGAGGGAAAAGACTTGTAAGTCCACTCATTTTGCAAAATGAAGCCCATGGAGAAGGAAATCCTCTCTTGCTTTCTTTCAAAAACTTTCCACTTCCATCAATCATCTTAACTCCTAATGCTCCACAATCTTGATGAGAATCCATAAAAGAGATACATTTTTCAAAAGTGTCTTCTTCAACAACAGTGTCAGGATTAAGAATTAAAACATACTCACCCTTTGAAATTCTAATAGCTTGATTGTTTGCCTTTGAAAATCCAACATTATCTTTGTTAGCAACAAGAACAACTTCAGGGAACTTTTCTTTAAGCATTGCAATAGAATTGTCAACGGAGTTATTATCAACAACAAAAATTTCTGCTTCAATTCTCTTGCAAGCATTTCTAACTGAGTAAAGACAATGCTCAAGAAAGTAAGCAACATTATAATTAACTATTACAATTGAAAGTTTCATTAAAAGTTTTGATTTTGTTTTGCAAAGATATAATTAAAACCGAAGAAATAAAATATTTATTTATTACTTTTGCACTCATGATAAAAAGAATAAAACCAATACTTATTCTAAACTTTATAATTTTTTGTTTTGTTACTTCTCTTAAAGGACAAAATAATAGTTTATTCTCTCAAAATCCAAAGATTGACACTAACGATTTAAAAATACTTTATTTGAAGGTAGATAATCTTAACTTCTTTAAAGATAATGAATTTAAGGCAGAAAAAGTTAGTGGATACACTCTTCCTGGCTTTCGTTTAAGTCCAAAGCTATCACTTGCCTTACATAAAAATATACTTTTGGAAGCTGGAGTGCATATGCTTCATTATTGGGGTGCAAATAAATATCCTTGCTATTCCTATTTAGATATTCCAAATTGGCAGGGAGAACAATATCAAAAAGGAGTTCATTTCCTTCCATTGCTTAGAGCACAGATTTCCCTAAAAGATAATCTTCACTTGGTGTTTGGAAATTTATATGTAAACAATAATCATAATTTAATTCAACCACTTTACAATACTGAGCTTAACTTATCATCTGATCCCGAAACAGGCATTCAATTAATTTACAATTCGAAACAATTCTCTTCAGATGTTTGGGTGAATTGGCAAAGTTTTGTTTTTAGAAATGACAATCATCAAGAAGTGTTTGCATTAGGGGCCTCAACAAAAACAAACTTATTGAAAACAGATAGAAAATTTCAAGTTTATATACCCCTTCAACTAATTGGCCAACATAGAGGAGGGGAGTTAGATACTATAAAAAGCTTCAATATGCATACCCTAATAAACTACTCTGCTGGTGTTGGAATGAGCTATAGATTCAATAAACTTGTTAAGTATATTAATTTTGAATCAACTTATTCAGGATTTATTAATAATGGAGGAGTTGCAATTCCATTCGATAAAGGATATGGTTTTTACAATAAACTTGCACTTGGTTTTAAGGATTTCAATATAAATTTTTCCCATTGGGTAAGTGAAGACTTTCTATCCATTTATGGCTCTCCTCATTTTGGAAATATATCAACTAACACTTCTGATCTTATTTTTGATAAGATGCAAATGATACTTGCACAATTTGACTACTCTCTTTCATTATATAAGGATGTGTCACTTGGCTTTGAAGGAAATATAATTTATTATTTGCCTTTCACAGGTGACAGGCCAGGATATGTGAAAGTTGTAAGAAATGATGTAATGTTCTTTTCTTTTGGAATTTACCTTAAGCTCAATCCTAAGTTTAGATTGTATAAGTTTAAAGAATAGAAACTAATTTTTAATCAGCAACACAGCCATCATGAGTGTGTTTGCAACTTGGCTCACAAACAAACAAACTCTTAAATAGTTTGTTCATTGGGTCAACTTGTTTAGGCTTTAAGATTGCCTTTAAATCTTGGTATTGTCCAACATGTTGATCTAAAAGTTCCTTTTGAAATCTAATTATTCTGTTTTCCAACTCCTCAATTTTTTGTGGATTGTTTTCATTTGAAGCCAAATAATCCATTAGTATCTCTTGACTAACGTGAAGACTATCAATTGCTTTAAGGGCTAAGGCTTGATGCATTTTTTTAATTTCATCATATTTGTTTGTCTGCACATCATCCAATGATAGCTTTTTAGCAACAAAACAATTTGAATTTACATTTTTTTCTCTATTATCAACGTGTGCCTCGCTTTTTGTGCAGTTGCAACTCTTAGTATTGAAAAGGAAGAAAATATTTGCTGCCAAAAGAGCAATTACAATGACTGATAAAATGATGAAATATTGCTTTTTCATAGCTTGATTATTCTTCTTTTAAGAGTTCTACTGGATAAAGGCTTGAAAGGGCATCGAAATGATTGTCCTTAACAAATTCATTATAGGAGTTGTTTTCTGAAATATTTTGCATTGGTTGATTTGATTCAGGATTGAAAGTTGAAAAAATATTAAATCCAATCAAAAGGACTAACCCAATAATGCTCAACTTCAAAACATTCAAACTCCATGAAGGAACAACATAAACATTCTTATCGTTTATCTTGTTTTGAATTTTTTGAAAAAGATAAGGATTAACCTCTGTAATTCTATCTTTGTTAAATAATGTTTCCATAAATATTACTTGTTTTATTTTTTATAGTTTTCTTTGCTCTATGCACCAAAACCTCAACAGAAGCAACAGAACAATTCATAATTTCTGCAATGTCTTTTTGTGGAATTTCGTCATAAATAAACAAAACTAATGCTTGCTTTTGTTTAGACGGCAATTTGTCAATAATCTTATGCAGGTGATTCATTTTTTCTTTTTCCTCCATATTCCAATCAGCTCTATCGTCAGACATAATTGAATGTTTGGCATCATCAGCATTAACAAAAAATTTTCTAATCTTTTCTTTTCTTAAGTAATTAATAGTCTTGTTAATTGCTATTCTATAGAGCCAAGTGGAGAGTTTTGACTTACCTTGAAATCTATGTGCTGAAGAGAAAATCTCCACAAAAATATCCTGCACCAAATCCTCTGCAACCTCCCTGTCATGAACCATACCATAACACAAATTCATAACCTTCAACTTATGTGCGTTGAAAAAGTCTTCAAAAACCTTTTGATTACCCTTTGAAATTTCTTGTGCTATTAGTAAATCGTCCATATAAATAAAGATAAAGCAGGATTAGATAATTCTCACCCTGCTTTATGCTAACAGATTAAAAGAAAATTTATTTTTTTACTTCTGCTTTTGCTTTATCTTTGCAACATTCTTGTTTTTTACCATCTTTGTTTTTTGTGCACTCATGTTTCTTGCCATCTTTTTGGCTTGTACATTCTTGTTTTTTACCATCTTTTTGGTTTGTGCATTCGTGGTTAGCAGCTTTTTTGCCATCTTTATCACAACAAGCTTTTGAAGCGTCTTTCTTGCCGTCTTTTGAACAACATTCTTTCTTAACTTCTTTCTTTTGAGGTTCTTGAGCGCTAACAGTTGTAGCTGCAACAAGAGCGAAAGCAAATGCTAATAAAATTACTTTTTTCATTTTCTTTTTGTTTTGTATTAATAATTAACTTTAAGTCTTTGTTAAGACATATAATCTTTCTAAACCTTACACTTATTTTCAGAAAAATAACATTTTCCAGATGCAAAAATAGGGAAAAATTTTAGTCGTTAAAGAGTTTATTTGTTTTTTTTGATTTTTGTCCACAGATTTCTTGCTAAGGCAAGCGGCAAGCCGATGATTCACAGATTTAATGGATTTTTATCTGAACTTTGATGCATTTGATTATATGAATGGCTATGATTTTTTTTCTTTGCTATTGGGGTTATTTGACTAACTATAAAATATATCAATCATAATTAAAAATATGTCCTTTATATTTAGAAATATGTCCATCATATTTTTATTTATGTCCCTTATATTTTTATTTATGATGGACTTATTTTTCATTATGATTGAGTTTTTTGTGAGTTTAATTCTTTACTTGTTTAATTGCTTTCGGAGATTAATGTTTTTAAAGTCATTAAGGTTTCTAACCTCTCTAAATTAAATGAAAATTCCCTAAAATATTCAATTATTCAAATATTCTATACTATACCTATAAATAAAATAATATTTTATTATGAATATTACTCCAGCTAAAAAGCTGGAGAATATTCAATATTTTCTTGTTGCATATAGAATATTCATCAATTGCATTAAATTGATATTTCGTCAATTATTAACATTAATTAAAAATCTTTTCCTACCTTTGAAAATTCAAATAAAATTTAAAATTAATAATGAATAAATATCGGATTTGTAATCATGAGCGGTAGGAAGATTTTATAATTATTTAACACATTGAAATACAATAATATGCTTGCGTATATCAGGTAATTATTGTAACTTTGTAGCATAATTATTAATTTTATGGGATTGA
>Ga0316605_10000917_pt1 | contig 18065 bp, 20 predicted proteins | sample OWC_soil_day20_n_FD_207666 | JGI IMG/M metagenome (GOLD analysis project Ga0316605, IMG submission 207666) | Wetland soil microbial communities from Old Woman Creek delta, Ohio, United States - OWC_soil_day20_noCT | ecosystem: Environmental > Terrestrial > Soil > Wetlands | place: USA: Ohio...
TTAGTCTCTCAGCTCCCCACCTTTTTGGAGAACTTGTTGCACTTACTTTGTGAATCCGCGTCGCCTAACAAGTCAATCAACCCGACCGCAGGGTACGGGCTTTCTCGCTTCCGCATCAGCGCTTTGGCTGCGGCGGGTTATCTCCAACGTTAGGCGTCCCATGTTCGGAAGATATTTTGAAGATTGGGAAGTCAGGCCGGAATTCATGAAGGAGTTCGTCAGCATATTTGAAGGCTGGCTGGGTGTTGATAACCTTCACAAGCTTGACGAAGTGAATGAATGCGACTGGGAAAAGTTTAATAGGCTGATTGTACTAATCTCAGAGAAATATTCAATTCAATTAGCAGACTGTGAGCGCAAGACCTGTACTCCCGTTTCAAATGTGAAGCCAATTCTTCAAACATTCGCCCAAGCTTTGGAAAAGGACTCATCACTATTTACCAAGTTGGTCATACCAGAACTCGATTGCGTGCTGACTGAAGATTGGGACTACACTTTCATTGTTTGGCATAAGAACAACGGTGCAGTTGAAGCTCTAAAACCTCTATTTGTCGCTGCAGGCCTATACAACTTCCATGACCAGTCATCTCCAGGGTCTTTCGCCTAACAAGTCAATCAACCCGACCGCAGGGTACGTGCTTTCTCGCTTCCGCATCAGCGCTGTGGCTGCGGCGGGTTAATTCCAACTTTAGGCGCTGGCCTCATGCCCCTACCCACACTTCATCACTCTTTATCGAAGGCGGCGGTCGTCACGGTGGCGCTACCTATGTACGTCATTGGTGCAGTATTTTGGATCATCATCGCCTATGGCGTGTTTTCCGACGCCACCTCCCCTTGGCAGTGGCCACCACGAGATATTGTTGTTAGCTTCCTTCTTTGCTTCGCGTTGTTTCCGCTTTCCATTGTCCTGATGTGCGCAATCGCGGTGGCCTATTTCCCGTGGAGGGTTGCACTTACACTGCTCATTCCTGTTCCCGCCATGATCGTCGGAATTGTCTTCACACCCGGGAACGGAGCTCCGTTTCACTTGGTTGCCTCTGCGTTAGCTAGCCTATTTCTAATGGTCATTCTGCTTCAATATTGGGCTCACCGAGACCCCACCCAACGAGCCGAACACCATGTCGCCTAAAACCAAAGGGGTCAGAGTCATTTAGCCTTTTGAGGCAAGTACCATGCCGCGTCGTCCCCGCGTTCTTCTTTCTGAATATCCGCTGCACATTGTCCAGCGTGGCATCAACCGTGAGCCCTGCTTCTTTGCAGAGGAGGATTATCACTGTTACCTGCACTGGCTAGAAGAAGCGGCGCAATCGTGTGGTTGTGCGATACACGCCTATGTTCTGATGACCAATCACGTGCATCTGCTGCTCACACCGTCAGAATCAGGAACGCCGGCTCGACTCATGCAATCACTCGGGCGACGTTATGTGCAGTACGTCAATCGCTTCTAGCGCCGTACTGGAAGCCTGTGGGAAGGACGTTACAAATCGAGCGTGGTCAATGCGGAGGATTATCTGCTGGCCTGCCAGCGCTACATCGAACTCAATCCGGTGCGGGCGGGCATGGTCAATGATCCGGGGCAATACCGCTGGAGCAGCTACCGGCACAACGGCCTGCAAATGGGCGATAGCCGGCTGACTGCGCATACGCTCTACCTTGGGCTCGGGTCGACGGCGGAAACGCGCGGTGCTGCCTATCGCGCACTGTTTCGTCCGCAACTGGATCAAGCTGCGGCAGAAACCATCCGCGAGGCGCTGTCCCTGGGTATGCCGCCAGGTCAAGGGCGGTTTGCCGAAACGGTATGCGCGCAATTAGGCATCCGCAGAAACACCGGAGTGCGCGGGCGACCGGCGAAAAAAAAGAGACAGTGCCCATGGTGCTGCCCGGCCAGTCAGATTTCGGATTTTAAGGAAAGTGAAAATGACCCCTTTCGCGCGCTGATTGGACAACGCTTGCTGGTTGACGATGAGCAGCGTACACAGGGATACTTTGGGGGAATGCGCTTGAATTTCCTATCCTTAAAATTTCAACAGCCTGTTAAGGGAGCAATTACGATGGATGACTTAATGTGCCGTGGACTTGCCATTGGAACCATAGGCGTAGCTTTGTCTTTTTTTTCCTTGCCAGCGTCTGCGGACTGGCAGACTCCATGCAGCTGCGAGCATCTGAAAAGCATCATGAAAACGATCAAGGCAGACGAATACGCAAAACAAAGATATTCTGAAAAGGTGCAGGAGTACGAGAAAAAGGATCCGACCCCCATAGTGCTTGTCGTTCAGGCGGATGACTATACGTACTTTGCCACCAAGGGACTGCCGAATGAATTGAAAAAGCAGTTCGGATACGGCGACACCATAGGAATTTCCAGAGATGCCAAGAGTGACAGGGCCGACCAGGGCAAGATGGACCAATACAAGAAGTCGGCGATCTGCAGGGATGATTATGAATCAGCGGTTGCACACGAAAAATATCATGATCTTGCCGGGCTCAAGATCAAGAAGATGACCCCGGATGATGCCAAAAAGGCCGATCAGGCCCGGAGCCTTGCGAAGGAAGAAGTTGCGGCTTATGAGGCAGGGCTGAAAGTGCTGCGCGCGGCCCGGGACAGGCTTAAAGCAGGGTGCGACTGGGTTTGCGATTCCGCGCGCAAGGGCGCTGGCGGCAAGTCGTACAAGGACCATACGATTTGCGAGCGATCCTGCCCCGGCACATTGGCTTCCAATATGAGAGTTTCGTTCCGATGCTTTAATGCCAAGAATCTGAAATAGGCAGCGAACAATAGAAGGAACTAATGACCACGGTTTTCTGCTATCGCCGTCAGCATGCCGATGCTTCTCTGGGTCTGGCCGCTAAGTGTGAGGTAGGCAAAACCCACTCACGCCTTCACCACCCGCAAATCGCCCTGCCGGCGCGTCAGTTTTTCCTGATCGAAAATGGCCAGCAGCAGGAGTGAGGTTTTCCGGTTGCTGCCGGTCAGATCGCGAAAATCGGCCACCGTGAATCCCTGCTTGTCGCCGGCATAACGCTCGACCAGCTTCTGGCGGCAGTCATCGACGACGCGGCGCGAGATCACCTCATCCTGCACGCGGCAGATGGCGCCATTGACCACCAGATGATGCAGCACCTGCTTCAGATCCTTGTCGCTCATGTTCTGTTTGGCGGCAACGTCTTCCATCACACTCATCAGCGGCACCTGCAGGCCGCAGGACTGGATATAGCTCTCGATGGCAGCGATGCGCTGCCGCTGCTCGTCGCTGATTTCGCCCAGATCACTGACCAGTTGCCAGGTCTTGTCCTTTTCCTGTAGCTTGCCTTTCTCGGTCAGTTGCACCAGCAGGACACGCAGCATTTCCTCGCCCGGCGTGTTGCGGTCGAGACGCAGGAAGCTGCGGATTTCGTCGAAATCGGCGCCGCGCCCGGCCAGCGGATTGGCGCTCTTGTAGGCCTGAATGGCTTTGTTGATACCCTTGCGCATGTCCTCCTGTCCGTCGCGCGTCATCAACAACACGCCACTGCGACCTTCCTGGCGGACGATGTCCGAAGGCAGTTTGCGCGCCAGCGCTTCATCGACCTTTTCAACCGCCACATTGAGGCTGGCGGCAATTTCTACGGGCGTCGTCGCCCGGTAGAACTTGCGCACTTCAATGCCGATAATTTCGCTCATCTTGCCTTCGGCCAGTTTGCCGACTTCCTGGATGACTTTTTCCTTGCGCCTGCGATGATGCAAGGGAGCAATGTCGATCACTTCGCCGCCGCCCAGCGTCCATTCGTCCGAGCTGTTGCGGATGACAAAACGGTCGCCATGCTGCAGCACGGAGGGTTCGCGCAGATGGATTTGCACCAGCGCCGTTTCGCCGGCTTTGAGCTTGTCCTTGTCGAGCAGATGCAGGCGCGCCTGCTGTTCGTGCGTGCCGACGTGAAAGATCACCTGCGACCAGTGGCCAAGCGCCACTTCCGGCTCGTAAATTTCCAGTCGCGCATCAATCATGGTCGAGGGGCGCAGGAGGCGATCTGACAACAACATGCCGCGCCGGAAATCGGCCCTTTCCAGCCCGACCAGATTGATCGAGGCGCGGTCACCGGCAACAATTTCGCCCATTTCGGCACCATGCCGCTCCAGCCGGCGCACGCGGTAGCCGTCTTCCTTGCCCGGCAGCAGATGGAGCGTGTCGCCAGTCTTGACCTTGCCGCTGAGAACCGAGCCGGTGACGACAGTGCCAAAACCGCTGACCGTGAAGATGCGATCGACAAAGAGGCGAAAAACGCCGGCCTCGGGCTTGGCTTCGCTTTGTTGCACCAGGGTGCGGATGGCGTCCTGCAAGGCTTCCAGCCCCGCACCAGTTTTGGCCGAAACGTCAATGATCGGTGCATCTTCCAGAAAAGTGCCGGCCACCAGTTCGCTCACTTCCTCTCGCACCATGGCCAGCAATTCCGCATCGACCAGATCAGCCTTGGTCAGGGCGATAATGCCGCGCTTGATGCCGAGGATGCGCATGATGTTCAGGTGCTCGCGCGTCTGCGGCATGATGCCGCTGTCAGCGGCAATGACCAGCAATACAAAATCAATGCCACTGGCGCCGCCGACCATGGTGTGGATGAAATCCTTGTGCCCCGGCACATCGACGATGCCCAGCGTTTCGCCATCGCCGAGGTCGAGATGGGCAAAGCCGAGGTGGATGGTGATACCGCGCTTTTTCTCCTCGACATGCGTATCGCAATCGATGCGGGTCAGCGCTTTAACCAGGCTGGTCTTGCCGTGATCGACATGGCCGGCCGTGCCCATGATCAGGTGCTTCATGGCTGCGCCTCCAGCACTTGCGCGATGCGATCAGCCACCAGCGGAATCTCTTCTTGCGACAAGGTCAGCACATCGAACAACACTTCGCCCTGGCGCAGGATGCCGACGACCGGCGGCTCAGCGCGATGTAGTGCCAGGAAGACCCGTTCGGCAAATTGCGAACGCTCCTTCTGCGACTTGCTGGCCGACACCAGCATTACGGCAAAGCTCGGCAATTCCAGCAAAGGCAGGGTGCCGCCACCGCAACGACCGACGCTTTCAACCACTCGCGCCACGACATTGCGCGCCTGCAGCGCCTGCTGCAGCCGTTCGGCCTTGTCGCGCAGGGTTTCCGCGCTTTGTTCGAGCATGCCGAACAAGGGAATCTGGCTGACGAGGGTCTCGTCGTTGAAGTAACTGCGGATGACGCTGGAGAGCACCGCCAGCGTCAGTTTGTCGACGCGCAAGGCCCGCATCATCGGCGCCTTCTTCAACTTAGCGATGACTTCGCTACGTCCGGCCACAATGCCGGCCTGACAGCCGCCCAACAGTTTGTCGCAACTGAAGGCAACCAGATCGGCGCCATCGGCGATAGCCGATTTGACATCCGGCTCCTTCTCCAGTGGCAGGTTCTTGGGCTTGCGAATCAGGCCGGAGCCAATATCGTACAAGAAAGGCAAGCCCTGCTGGCGCGAAAAATCGGCCAATTCAGCGACGGAGACTTCTTCGGTAAAACCGACGACTTCAAAATTGGAACGATGCACCTTGAGGATCATCGCCGTGTTGGGCGTGATCGCTTTTTCGTAATCGGACAGCCGCGTCTTGTTGGTCGTACCGACCTCGACCATGATGGCGCCGGAAGCCGCCATAATGTCCGGCACGCGGAAAGAGCCGCCGATCTCGACCAGTTCGCCGCGCGAGACGATCACTTCCTTGCCCTTGGCAAAGGTACCAAGGGCGAACATGACGCCGGCCGCATTGTTGTTCACGATCACCGCATCGTCGGCGTTAGTCAGGTATTTGATTAGCGGCACGACATGTTCGCCGCGCTCACCGCGCTCGGCCTTGTCCAGGTTGTATTCCAGATTGGAGTAGCCAAGCACGACGTCGGCCAGATCCTGCAGCACCTGCCGCCCCAGCGGCGCCCGCCCCATGTTGGTATGGATGATGATACCGGTAGCGTTGATCACCCGTTTCAGCAGCGGCTGCGTAATCACCCGGATAGCTTCCGCGCTTTGACCAACGATCTCCTCCAAGTCACATAAATCGCCTCTCACCCCCTGCGGGAGAGAGGTTGGCGAGAGGGGGCGTTCGTGCCCATCGCTAAGAATGGCCTTTCTGGCGTTTTCGATCACCGACCGAATCACAAAAGTCACCAGATCGCTGCCATGCTGCGCCATCAGCGCCCGGATGGCCGCCTGGCTCAAGACCAGGTCGACGCTGGGCAATTGTCGCAAACGCGCTTGAAGTTCTTTTTTATCCATGCCAAGTCAAAGATGCCAGGGAAGGGGCGATGCTACCGAAGGAAGCCACAAATGCAAAGCGCCCCGCCAGTTTTCGCTCAAATGGCGAGAATGGTAGCGGCCAATTTACAGGCTGGCGGCGCAATGGCGAACGAACCACCAATCCGGAAAACTTGAAAGCGCATACGGTTCTAATGGAGAACGTTTGTCATTCTTATCAGGCTGATGTAACTTCCCGTTGCTGAGGGATCGGATAAACGGAACGCTGATACAACAGGCTTTTTCTGATAACGGAAAACAGTGGTCTGTCCCCTATTTTCCCTTGCCTGATTCGGAAGCGCGCTACATCCCTTCCCCTCCCAACGATGCAGACAGCCACGGCGAACTGGTTCACACCCGTTATGTCAGCCGGGGAATCGAGGTCGAAGAAATCACGCTGGTGGGCAAACTGCCGTAGGGTACCAAGAAGACATCGCCGCCCAAGCCTTGGTTCAGGCCCTGCAGCGTGGCGACCGGATCGAATTTCAGACTGGCACCGACGACGCTTTCCGCGCCACGCTCAAATGGATCAGCCCGAAAAAAGGCCTACTCGTTTTCATGCAACACAACGACGACAGGGCGGTGCCCATCTCACCGAACGCGCTCACTATTCAGTTGCGTGACGGTACGGCGATATTGATCGAAGGTGAAAACATCTTCGAGCGCGCGCTCGGAAGCGTGATCTCAGCCCTCAAAGAGTCGCCTGAGGGCGTCGAGAAATACGTTCCGTCATACCAAAGATAAGCATTCCAGCTTCGTTACTCAGGAACTGGCGGCCTAAACCAGACTTGAGGAATTCAGCGCTCTGGCGCGCCGTCTGAAAGTAATCCACACCTCTACCCCAGCGTTGCCGCCTCGATCTGCTCGGAAACGGTCAGCCACTGTTCTTCATGGCTGGCAAGCTCCTCATCGATTTTCTTCAGCAACGTGCCGATTTCGCTGATTTCCTGATGCTGTAGGGGCGTTGATAGGCGCGCTTCCAGCCCGTGCTTCTTCGTTTGCAGGTCGAGCATCAGTTGTTCAAGCTTGCCCTGGTCACGTTTGAGCGCTTTCAGGTTTTCCGGAATCTTCTTGATGGCCGTGACCGGATGCGGTGCCTGGGTGGCAACCTCCTTCTGGCTCTTCAAGGACTCCTTCAGGCTTTCGCGGGCGCGCTTGGCTTCGTCGAGCAGATAGCGCTGGTAGTCATCAAGATCGCCATCAAAAGGCTCGACCCCACCGCGCGAGACCAGCCAGAATTCGTCGCACACCGAACGCAGCAGCGAACGGTCGTGGCTAACCAGCATCACCGTGCCTTCAAACTCGTTGAGCGCCATTGACAGCGCCTCGCGGGTGGCAAGGTCGAGGTGGTTGGTCGGCTCGTCGAGCAGCAGCAAATTCGGGCGTTGCCAGACGATCATGCACAGCACCAGGCGCGCCTTTTCGCCACCGCTCATGGTGCCGACCGGCTGCTTGACCATATCGCCACCGAAATTGAAAGTGCCGAGAAAGGTACGCAGATCCTGCTCGCGACCGCTCTGCCCAGCCGGCAGGACTTCCTTGGCGAGGCGGAACATGTGTTCCAGCGGGTTGTCGAGTGGGCGCAGCACATCAAGTTCCTGCTGGGCGAAGTAGCCGACGTTGAGTCCTTTGCCTTCGGTGACGATGCCGCTGGTCGGTGTCAGTGCCCGCGCCACGGTTTTCACCAGCGTCGATTTGCCCTGACCGTTGGCGCCGAGAATGCCGATGCGCTGGCCGGCCATTACTGACTTGTTGACGTTGCGCACAATGACTGTTGGCGGCGTCCCGGCCGGAGCCTCTTCCGACGGCGGATAGCCAAAGCAGGCGTTTTCCATCGACAGCATCGGATTGGGCAAATTGGCCGGTTCCTTGAATTCGAAAGTAAAGTCGGCGCTGGCCAGCACCGGCGCCAGCCGTTCCATGCGGTCGAGCGCCTTGACCCGGCTCTGCGCCTGTTTGGCCTTGCTGGCCTTGGCCTTGAAGCGCTGAATGAATTTTTGCAGGTGGGCGATCTTATCCTGCTGCTTGAGGTAGGAATTCTGCTGCAGTTCCATCTGCTGCGCCCGCATGTCCTCGAAAGTGCTGTAGTTGCCGCCGTAGCGCGTCAGCTTGCCGCAGTCGATGTGCAGCGTCACCGTCGTGATGGCATCGAGAAATTCGCGGTCGTGGCTAATCACGATCAGCGTGCCGTCGTAACGTTTGAGCCAGGCTTCAAGCCAGACCAGCGCGTCGAGGTCAAGGTGGTTGGTCGGCTCATCCAATAGCATCAGGTCGGACGGGCACATCAGCGCCCGCGCCAGTTGCAGGCGCATGCGCCAGCCGCCGGAGAAACTGTCGACCGGATTGTTCAATTCGGTGGTTTTGAAGCCGAGGCCAAGGATCAGCGCCTGTGCCCGCGCCTGCGCGTCATGGGCGCCGGCATCGTGCAGCGCCATGTAGGCGTGCGCCATACGGTCGCCGTCGTCGCTGGCTTCGGCGGCATGCACTTCGTTTTCGGCAGCGAGCAGCACGGTATCGCCTTCGATGACGAAGTCGGTAGCGCTCTGGCTGGTCTCCGGCATGTCCTGCGCCACCTGCGCCATGCGCCACTGCGACGGCAGGTTGAAATCGCCGCCATCTTCATGCAATGTGCCATTGAACAGCGCGAACAGGGTCGATTTGCCGGCGCCATTGCGCCCGACCAAACCGACCTTTTCACCAGGATTCAGGGTCACGGAAGCGCTATCAAGCAGCACTTTGGTGCCACGGCGTAGCGTGACGTTTCTAAGGGTAATCATGAGCAAAGTTCCGATAGCAGCAGAAAATTATTGTCTCGATCTATCGGATGAAAGGCCAAGAAAAAGTCCGGAAATATGACAAACATGATTATAGCATATTCTCATGCGGCCCAGCACAGGCTCTTGCCAGAAGAGATGGAAAGAAATGCGAGGCGGGCAAGGCAGGCGAAGTCCAGAAATGTTCCGTCCATTGTGCAATCTGCAGAAGCAGACTTGCTGTTGCTGCGCTAAACTGGCGCAATTCCCAACCCGCTCTCCACCAATATTTTGGACCACCTGACTTTCGCTTTCTGGTTTCTGGTCGCCAGCCTGCTGGGCGCCACGGCGTTTTACAGCGTCGGTGTTTATCGCCAACAAAGCGCCAACCAGTCACGCGAGGCCAAGCTGGAAAATGGCGATCTGGTGCAACTGGCCAAGGTTATCGACGGCGACACCATCGTCGTCAATAAGGGCAGCGAAGGCAGCGTTACCATCCGCCTGCTCGGCATCAAGACCCTGCCCTCCAAGCACGGCAAGGACGAAACGGCCGTTTTTGGCCGCGCTTCCGAAGAAGCCTTGAAGCGCATTATCAGCGACCAGCCGATGCGCGTATTGCTGAACAACCCGCCACGTGACCGTCACGGCCGCACCCTGGCCACCCTGTATGCCGGCGACCAGGATGTTGGACTCGCCTTGGTGGCACAAGGTCACGCCCTGGTCTTTTCGGTTTATCCCTTCCCCTCCATGCCACTCTACCTGCAGGCGCAGAACGAGGCGCGCAGCAAGCATCTCGGGCTTTGGACGGACGCCGAAGTCAGCGCAAGAGCCGAAGCGCTGATGCGTGAATGGGCTAAACAGGGAGGCTGAGCACATGATCCAGATTCTCATGCGCCTCTTTTCGCGCCACCTGATCATCAACCCTTCGGTCACCCTGCGCGCGCTGGTCCTGTTGGCGGCCGTGCTGGCCTACGGCGCCAGCGGCTTTCTTTATTTCGAACTGCCGGGCAATCCCGATCTGACCTGGGGCGACAGCTTGTGGTACACGCTGGTGACGCTGACCACAGTGGGCTATGGCGATTTCTTCCCCAAGACCATGGGCGGACGCTTTCTGGTCGGCGTTCCGCTGATGCTCATCGGCATCGGCCTGCTGGGTTTCATTCTGTCTGTCGTCGCTTCGGCGCTGATCACCGCCAAGAGCAAGGAGCTGAAGGGTATGAGCTGTTTCAATTTTTCCCGCCACGTTGTCCTCGTCAATTTCCCCGGCATCGCCAAACTGCTGCGGCTACTCGACGAGATCGCCAACGACCCAGCCATCGGCCGCGACGCCCAAATCGTGCTGATCGACCGCGATCTCGAAGAACTGCCGCCGGAACTGCTGGCTCGCAAACTGCACTATGTGCGCGGCGATCCGGCCCGCGACGCAACCTTGCTACGTGCCGCGATCAACACTGCCAGCCACGCTATTGTCTTCAGCGGCAAGGATGTCGCCGCTGATGCCATCAATGTCACCATCGCCCTGGCCATCGAGGCGCGTGCGCCACAAGTCAAAACCGTGATCGAATGCCTTGATCCCGGTACCGAAGAACTGCTGCGCAAGGCCGGCTGCGATCATGTCGTCTGCAGTTCCCGCTTCGAGGCCCTGTATGTCAGCCAGGAACTGCTCAACCCCGGCATGCAGGACATTCTCGGCGATCTGCTTAGTAACGATGGTGGCCAACAGTTCTACCTGACCCCCATCGAAGCCAATGCAGACGCCCGCTTTGGCGATCTGGTCAAGGCCGCAAGCAGTGCTGGCCATGTCGTCATGGGCCTGCGCCGCCAAAATGCCAACCACCTCAATCTGTCAAGCGATTTCCCGCTGGCGGCCGGTGATCTGGCTCTGACCATCGGGGCGAGGCGGCAAGTTTCATTCCGGGCAGGATAGCTGCGACGACAGAATCCTTAAGCTGGCGCTGGTCAGGTGCCTGGATGCCGCAATCAGATCAAAATGAACGAACCTCAAAAACCACGCAAGCCCATTTACCCCAAGGTCAAGGTCAGACTGCGGTTTTTCTGCAAAACAGGAAAACACATCACGCCGGAACAATGGTTGAAGGGCATACTTCCGGCGCTTTGGGACGAAAACGACAGGGAGCAGGCAACAGCCACAGCCCTTCATTACGCAGGCTTGTACAACACCAGCCGCGTCTTCTTCTTTCCTTACCCGCTGGACTTCAACCGCACCCGCCTGCTTGACATGCATGCAAGCGGCTGTTATCAGCATTTCCCCTGGGAGCAGCCGGAGGAGGAGATTCACCCCTTGTGCGAAACTTGTGGCAATTGGGATTTCAGTCGCGGTGAGCCGGTGCAGCCTTTCTGGACGCAGCATTCGAAAGCGGCTTTTCTGTGCCCGGTCTGCGGCAACGTGGCCATCGATGACTACGCCGGCGGCAAGGCAGGCACGACCTGCTGGCTGACCAGAAATCAGTTCATGAAAGACTTCGGAGCAGAAGTTCCAAAGACGGCTTGAGGAATCGGATGCTTATTCGTCACTTGAGCGCCGCATGTTCAGCCATTTCAGCATCGGCTAATAGGGGACAGACCACGGTTTTGCTCCGCCGGCTTAGCGCTCAAGGTCTCCCGCAAGAATGGCCGCTGCCAGTTCCTGCAGGCTGGCGGCGTCGAGACGCGCAACCTCGAACTCGGGCGCTTTCGCAAACTGGCTGAATTGCCGCGTCTGCGAACGCTGGTAGAGCGGGTCGTAATGTTGCGCCAGCAATTCCGCCGCCAGTTGCGCGTAGCTGCCGGCTTCCGCCAACGCCAGCCAGCTTTGCAGGGTTTCTCTGCTGTGCATATCCTTGAGGCGCAGCAAACTGTTGCGCAGCAATTCCGGCGCGCTGCTGACCCAGTCGTAATCTTCCACCAGCAATTCAACCCGCGCCGGCAAGGGTGCGGCGATTTTCAGACAAGGCGCTTGCGCCAGCGCCGCGTGCAGGGCGTTGGGCAGGGCAACCGAGCCAATACGCCGACTTTCAGCTTCGGCATAGACCGGCTTGCCGGGGTCAAAAGCGGAAAGCCCCGCGAATAGGCGGCTTTCAAACATTTTCTGGCTGGGCTGCGCCACATCGGGCAAGCCTCCCAGAACCGAACCCTTGTGCGCCGCCAGTTGTTCCAGATGCAGAACTTGCGCGCCCTGCGCCGCCAGCGCTTCCAGCAGGCGGCTCTTGCCGCTGCCGGTAGGGCCGGCGATCAGGCGGAAATCAAACTGTTTCGGCAGGGTCTCCAGCGCTTTGACCACCATCTGCCGCCAGGTTTTGTAACCACCTTCCAGCTTGGCCGCCTTCCAGCCGATTTGCGCCAGAATGTGCATCATCGCCTCACTGCGCTGACCGCCGCGCCAGCAATAAACAAGCGGTTTCCAGTGTTTGTCCTTATCGTCAAAACTCTCTTCAATGTGACGGGCGATATTGCGCGCCACCAGCACTGCGCCCAGTTTGCGTGCGGCAAAAGGCGAGACCTGACAGTACAGCGTTCCGACCTGCGCCCGCTCAGCGTCTTCCAGCACCGGGTAATTCAGCGCACCAGGCAGATGATCTTCGGCAAATTCGGCTGGCGAACGCACGTCAATGAGTGTGTCGAACTGGCCGATCTGTGTCACGTTTGCCAGCCTCGCGCTGGCTGCCATGCGCACCCCTTCGGCATCCCTCATTTTGCGGTTCTCGTCATGTTCAGAGGAACCGATTTTACCGGTATTCGACTACGCCGATTGGGTTCTCATCATGGCGCAGGCAGAAACGTGTGCTTACATTTGCCGCGAAAAGTGAAATTCTCTGCTTACACTCCGCCCCTAAGATGGGAACCGTGGAAGGAAGAAAACCCTTCCTGACAACAACCTGGATCGGAGATCATCATGACAAACTTGAAAACAATCAAAACAGCGGCACTGGTACTGGTTCTCGGACTGGGGATCGTCGGCTCTGCCCATGCCGGCCATCGCGGCGACAGAGTGGCGGCGGCCATCGTCGTCGGCAGCTTGATCGGTGCCGTTGCCGCTGCCAACCAGCCGGTCTATGCCGCACCGCCTGCCTACGGCTACTATGAACCGGCTCCGGTTTATTACGCTCCGGCGCCTGTTTATGTCGGCCCGCGTTATGGACATGGATATCAGTATCACAACCGTCATCATGGCGGCTACCGTAGTGGCGGTTATCGGCAACATTACCGCTAAGCCCTCCGGATTGCGGGCGGTGCGAATCAGGCCAGATCAGATTCTCTCCGCCCGGTCGACTTCGACACGCGACGTTTTCAGCATTTCAAGTGCCGAGAACTGATCTTCCGGCGCGAGGCGCAGGCAGACGCCGCATTCCGAACTCAAATGGCGCGGCACCGGCACAAGCTTGCAGGCAATGCCCGCCTGCTTCAGCACCTTCTCCGCCCGAAAAGCGTGGTTGCTGGTATGAAAAATCAGGACAGAAAACTCACCAGCACTCATCGTGCAATCTGCCTTACCGCAGCGATGGCGCGTGCAATATCGGCGGCGCTGGTGAATAGGCCGGGCGCAAAACGCACACTACCGGCCGGAAAAGTGCTGAAGGTGCGGTGCGCAGCCGGCGCGCAATGCAGGCCGATGCGCACCTGAATATCAAACTCTTCGTCGAGCCGGAATCCGGCCTCGGAAGACGACAGGCCATCAATATTGAAAGCAACGCAGGCCGTCTGCTGCCGCGCATCCTGCGTACCGTACACCTGAACGCCCGGAATACGCTTCAGGCCATCAATCAGTGCCTGTGTCTTTTCGCGCAACTCCGCCTGAACAGACGCCACCCCACGCTCCAGCAGCCAGCCGATGCCGGCATTCAGCCCGGCCAGACCGGCCACATTGAGCGTGCCACTCTCGAATTTGTCCGGCAAAAACGCCGGCTGCTCCTCGTATTCCGAACGGCTGCCAGTGCCACCCCTGATCAATGGCCGGATGCGACCCGGATCGACCCGTTCGCCGATGACCAGACCACCAGTGCCAGTCGGCCCGAAGAGCGATTTGTGGCCAGTGAAGGCCAGCAGGTCAATATTGGATTCGGCCATGTCAATCGGCATCGCTCCCGCTGTTGCTGCGCTATCGACCAGCATCAGCAGGCCATTCTGGCGGGCGATGCGCCCGGCTTCGGCCACCGGCAAAAGGGTGCCGGCCACGTTTGAGGCCTGCATCATGGCAATCAGCACCGTATTGCGGCGGATGGCCGGTTGCAGCAGGCTGGTATCGAGCGTGCCATCCGGTCGGCACTGCAACACCGTCAGTTCCACCCCTTCCTGCTCCAGATGGCGCAAGGGTCGCATCATGGAGTTGTGCTCCATCGACGTGGTGATGACATGGTCGCCCGGCCGCAAAAAACCGTAGAGCACCAGATTGAGCGCTTCCGTCACATTGGCGCCAAACACCACACGCAGCGGGTCTGGAGCATTGAAAAGCGAGCACACACTCTCACGCGCCGAATCGATCACCCGCCCCGCCTCAATGGAAAGACGATGGCCGCTGCGACCCGGATTGGCGCCAATCTGTTGCATGAAACGCAGCATGGCGGCCGCGACCACCGGCGGCTTTGGCCAGGAAGTCGCGGCGTTGTCGAGGTAGAGCGGAGTTTGCGCGGTCACGACCTGAATCTTTCTCAGCGTATCAACAGGGCATAAGCCTCTTGCGGCACAACTTGCCCGATTTCAACTGCAAAGCAGCCACTTTCCGCCGCCCGCTGCAGAAAGGCGGTCGCGTCACCATCCGCCAACGCAATCAGCAGTCCGCCGGAAGTTTGCGGATCGTAGAGGGGCAGCAGGTCATCCTCTGTTTGCGAAATCGCCTTGATCATGGGGGCGTAATGGTCGCGATTGCGGTAAAGACCACCGGGAATCAGTCCTTTGTCGATCAATTCCGCAACACCGGCCATGACAGGAATCGAACTACGCTCGATGACGAAGGTCAATCCGGCGCCACGCGCCATTTCCGTGGCATGGCCGATGAGCCCGAAGCCGGTAATATCGGTGCAGGCATGCGCGCTGCTTTCGAGCATAAGCTTGGCAGCAAGAGCATTGAGCATTGTCATCCAGCGACAGGCTTCGCTAACCACCGATTCATCAGCCATTTGCGCCTTGATGCCGGTCGAAATGATGCCCGTTCCCAGCGGTTTGGTCAGGATCAGCCGGTCGCCCGGCTTTGCCGTCGAATTACGCACCACCTGCTGCGGATGGATCAGGCCGGTCACCGCCAAGCCATACTTGATTTCTTCATCTTCAATACTGTGCCCGCCCACCAGGCAGACACCTGCTTCGCGCATTTTGGCGGCGCCGCCTGCCATGATCTGCCGCAGCGATTCCATCGGAACCTTGCACAGCGGGCAAAACACCAGATTCATTGCCGTCACCGGCCGCCCGCCCATGGCATAGACGTCAGACAATGCGTTGGCCGCCGCGATGCTGCCAAACAGGTAAGGATCATCGACCAGCGGCGTGATGATGTCGGTCGTCTCGACCAGGGCACAGTCCTCGGAAATAGCGTATACCCCAGCGTCGTCACACGTTTCCGGGCCGACGATCAGATTGGGGTCCGGTATTTCAAACAATCCGGACAAAGCAGCTTCAAGACCCCCCGGGCCTATTTTTGCGGCTCAGCCCGCCGCTTTGACGAGATGGGTGAGCTTGATGTCCTGCTGTGTCATATTGTTAATCCTGAGAAAAACACCATTTTATCCAGAAGAAGCTGCGATCCACTTGAAAGAACACAAAAAAGGCAGCGCATCGACGATGTGCTGCCGGTTTGCCTCATTTTTTGGTGATTGTTACCGTCATGCTACTACCCTGATCGGCGGCTACCGCATCGTAATTGAGCGAGCGTGCCGTGCGCAGGACATTTTCGCGGGCGGTTACTGTATCGACCAGCACCTGCAGCACCTCGCCTGCCGCAAGATTTTGCAGGGCTGCGCGTGTCCTGACCACCGGCTCCGGGCAGGAGAGTCCGGTTGTGTCAATTGTTTTCATTCCATTTCTCCAATCATTCAAAACGTTCGCGCATGGCAAAACCAAGGATCAGGCAGAACGCCAGACCAATGCCGACCGCAATCTGGCCATTGAAGCCCGGACCACCAACGGTCAGCACGCCTTCTGCCAGCTTGTCCGGTACAGCCGCCAACAGCCAGTTGTGGGCAAAGCCAGCGCCGACAATCATGCCCAGCACAAAGACGCCGGAATCGGTATCACCCTCACCCGACAAGATCAATTGCCGGCCAGGGCAGCCACCCGCCAGCGCAAAGGCCAGCCCGGAAAGCACCATACCGAGGAAGTTCCACAAAGTATTGCTGTGGGCGATCGGCTGCGCCGCAAAGCCCGGATTGAACTTGCCCACCGCAAGATTGACGGCGAAAGCGGCAACCAGCATCGCCACCACACCGTAGAGCAGATGAAAATCGCGGATTAGCAGGGCATCACGGATCGATCCCATGGTGCAGAAACGGCTGCGCTGCGCCAGAAAACCGATCAGCAAACCCGCGCCGAGTGAAATCAGAATGGGGGCGTGCAGCGAACCTGGCCCCTTGACGCTGGCAAAGATGAAGGCGGGTTGCACGAAGGCCAGAATGAGCAAGCCAATCATCAAACCGGGCATGATCCAGCCCACTGGTTTCAAAGCCTCGCGGGCGCGACCAAGGGTGAAACCGTTTTTCAGAAACAGCGCGCCGATGCCAATGCCGAAAGCCAAACCGGCGAAGCCAATCAAGGCGTTGAGATCACCACCGGCAAGCCGCAGAATGGCGCGCCACGGGCAGCCGAGAAAGACCAGCGCGCCAATGGCGGCGAAGGCGCCAAGAAAAAAACGTGCGATCGGCGCCGATCCGGCGCGGACGCGGAATTCGCCAAACAATAACGCCGCTGCCAGCGAGCCAAGAACAAAGGCCGGAATTTCCGGGCGCAGGTACTGAACCACATCGGCACGGTGCAAGCCGATGGCTCCGGCCAGATCACGCTCAAAACAGGCGACGCAAACGCCCATATTGGGCGGATTACCCAGTACAACCAGCCAAGCCGCCAGTACGCCGATGACCAGGCCGACAAAAACGGTGCCCCAGCGCGAAGCAAAAAAAGCCGAGATTTGATGACGCATTATTCCTCCTAAGGACTAAAAAAACCGTCGTCCGCAACAGGCCTGAAAATCCGCAGCAATGAACAGCAAACCTGCAAGCAGGCTCGACTGAACTCAGTTTCATGGCACAAATTTTCCAGCAACATCGGACATCCGTTCGGGACAGGAATCGAACCTGTTTGACAAAACGCCGACCAGAAAACTGATCTGGAGCACCAGCTCCCCCTATCTAGGTTTTGGCAGAGAGGGCAGGAATCGAACCTGCCAAGGACGGTGTTATCCGCCCTCTACTGGTTTTGAAGACCAGTTGAGCCACCAGAGTCATCCTCTCCAACAGCCCCGGAGGGTATTTTAGCGCCTTACGCTTGTCAAGCAATCAAGAGAGAAGCCCCGCCAAATAAGCGCTATCGCCAAGCTGCACTTTACAAAACGCGCACACCAGTCAGCACTGTGAATAATTTCACAAATATTTTGCATTTGTTCACAAATTCACATTGTGAAATGTTTCACATTGTGATATTGTTCACTCAACGATACAGAGATAGGCAATACAACAACGATTTTTAAACCCATAGAAGGAAATCATCATGACCAACATCACATTGACTCACCCGCGCGACTACGTTGAAACCCTTGAGGAAAACAAGGTCACCAACCCCGTTGCAAACGCTGTGCGGACTTTGTTTGTCGCGGCCGAATCTGAAATTGATCGCAAGGCCAACTTCCTGGATGCCTGGGAACAATCGAACAACGGTCAGGGCTAATTTTTTAACGATTAGAGGAGTTCACATCATGACAACCTTAATTCTCAATGCTTTTCAGGCCTTCTTCCCGATCGAAGTGGCAACTGAACAAAAACCGACTTTCCTTGACGCCTGGTTCATGACCAACAACGGTCAAGGCTAAATTCAACGAATACTAGGAGAACATCATGA
>Ga0316605_10000919_pt1 | contig 18059 bp, 16 predicted proteins | sample OWC_soil_day20_n_FD_207666 | JGI IMG/M metagenome (GOLD analysis project Ga0316605, IMG submission 207666) | Wetland soil microbial communities from Old Woman Creek delta, Ohio, United States - OWC_soil_day20_noCT | ecosystem: Environmental > Terrestrial > Soil > Wetlands | place: USA: Ohio...
ACCGTTTTCAATGGCGATATTTTTTTTCTTATTATATAAATACAGATATGAAGGCAAAAAGCGAAGGCCTGCAACAGAGATGGGTCGTATATATCCTGAGGTGTTCGGACGACAGTTTTTATACCGGCATAACCAACAACATCGAAAAGAGGTTATTTGACCATAACCGGGGGACGGCTTCCAAATATACCCGGTCCAGAAGGCCGGTGACTCTGCTCACGACCAGCATTGCAATGGATAAGGGCGGAGCCCTGAGTCTGGAAATGAAGATAAAAAAAATACCCAAAGCAAAAAAGGTTGCCTATTTGAAAAACAGCTGCACGGAAAACGAAAAATCATCGTAACTCCCTGCCACAGGATGCAGACATCCGAAAAATATTGACACGATAGTGAATTCTGATAAGTTGTCGCCAGTGGTTCGGCATTTCGATGATTATCATTTAAAAAAGCAGTAAAATTTCACAATATATTATTTAAATATAGGCAACGGGAGGTGTGCTGATGGATGGACAGAAAATACCCGGCAAAGTGTTTTTCATAGGGGTTGCAGGGATTGCAATCCTAGTATTGATTATATCAACTTATTTCGGAGTAGATGCCGGAGAACGCGGCGTCGTGCTGCGCTTCGGAGAGGTCAACCGCGTGGTTGAACCGGGTCCTCATTTCAAAATACCACTGGCGGAAGAAGTGGTCCACATGTCTGTACGGGTCCAAAAAACCACAACCAAGACGGAAGCAGCCAGCAGGGATTTACAGGTGGTTCAGACCACAATGGTTCTTAACTATAATCTCGAACCGTCCAAAGCAGGTTCGATGTATTCCAATATCGGTTTAAATTACAATGAGCGGGTCATTGATCCGGCCGTGAAAGAGAGCTTCAAGGCGGCCGCCGCCCGCTACACGGCGGAAGAGTTGATCTCTAAGCGAGAAGCGCTTAAAACGGAAGTGCGTAATTATCTTCGCGACAGATTGAAGGGATTTGGCGTCATCGTTGTGGAGCTTTCCATTACGGATTTCGAGTTTTCCCAGGAATTCAATAAAGCCATCGAATCTAAGCAAACCGCTGAGCAGAATGCGCTCAGGGCGAAACGTGATCTGGACAGGATCCGGGTGGAAGCAGAACAGAAAATTGCTTCAGCCCGGGCCGAGGCCGAAGCGCTGCGACTGCAGCGGCAGGTTATTTCACCCGAACTTATCCAACTGCGCCAGATTGAAGCCCAAATCAAAGCCATCGAAAAATGGGATGGTAAGCTGCCCAATGTAACCGGCGGTACGGTGCCCTTTATCCAGGTGGACAAGCAAAAGTAACTTGATCGACAAGGAGCCTCACCGGGTAATTTTCTTGCCAATTATTCAAACAGAGCAATAACTTTTTAACGGCCGAGTCCGTTTAGAGAATTCGTCTCGTCAAAATCAGCTTGACTTTTTTTTATATATATTTAACCATCCGGTTAAACCTTATGGTTGACCCAGATGCTTCGGCATTTTCGCAGCGGGGATTGAATCCGGAGATGAATTCCCGCAGGCAAATTTCGACGGCCGCTGCATGGACCGGGGCCAATTTCAAACGCTTTGTTTCGGAAAAGGACCATGGATCGCAGAAAACGGAAACCTGCGTTGATTAAAAAGCAAATGGATTTCAAGGAACCGGGAAAGACTGCCGAGAAGATTCTAACTGCGGCAAGGAAGGTTTTTGCCGAAAACGGCTATAGCGGGACGCACGTGGACGAGATTGCCGCACGGGCCGGTGTAAACAAGGCCACGCTTTACTATCAAATCGGCGACAAGGATACGCTCTACGCCAATGTCATACATCAGGTTCTGGGAAACGTAGCGCAAAACATCGTTGAATCTGTAGCGAAAGCCGATAATCCTGAAGAGAAACTGAAAATATACATCAACTGCATTGCCTCTGCCGTGGACGAGAATCCCGAAATTCCTCCGATTATGATGCGGGAGATGGCCTCAGGCGGGACGCATTTGCCCCGCGTTGTCGCTGAAGATATGGCATCAGTTGTGACGATTCTGCTGGGCATCCTTGAAGATGGGACCCAAAAGGGAGTATTCGTGGAGACAGCGCCATTTCTGATTCACATGATGATCATGGGTACGATTCTTTTTTATAAAAAAGGTGCTCCTATTAAGGAAAGACAGTTGTGGCTGCCTGCTGTGCTTAAATCCCGTGATAAAAAACTCAGGGGAAGTTTGGGGGATGAGGTGGGAAAGCTTGTTCTCAGGGCGATAAAAAGATGATGCTAATGTTCCGTTTGCGCAATTGGCATGGTGTTGCAGATTGTTTCAACCTGCTTTGGAGAATGCTGAATACTGAGGACCGCAGAGAGACGTTTACTTTCAAAAACATCGTCCTCCTTTGAACGAAAGTATTTTAAAGTATCATCGAACTGAAGAATTTTGAGTCTGGGGTGGAACCGGTGAAAAAGAAAATAATCATTGCCGTGTTTGTGCTGCTTTTTGTCAGCGTGGGTCTGCTTGTTTACATTGGTCAGAAGAATAAGAAGCCCGGGGAATTGTTTTATTCAGGAACGATCGAGACGACGCAAGCCAGATTGTCATTTCAGGTTCCGGGACGGATTTCCATGGTGGACGTCCAGGAAGGTCAGGCCGTTAAAAAAGAACAAATCATCGCAGAGCTTGACAGGGCGGATTTTGAAGCTCGTTATGAACAGGCCAGGGCCAATCTTGATCGGGCGCAGAAAGTGAAACAGCAGCTGGAAACGGCCCTTGCAATCAGCAAAAATACCCTGCCCGCGGAAGTTTCCCGCGCGGAAGCCGCCCTGAAGAGCGCCAGAGATTCGATGATGGATGCCGGGAAGAATTACCGGCGCTTTGAGGAATTGTTCCGCAAAGAAGTGGTTACGGAAAAAGAACGCGACACGATGAAGCTGCAATATGATGTTGCAAAGTCACGGGTTGTGGAGGGCGAATCGCTTCTCAGGCTGGCCAGGGGAAACCTTGAGCGGATTGACTCAGCCAGGGATGAGATTGCCACGGCAGAGGCTCAGATTGATGTGGCCAGGGCATCTCTTGCCCAGGCCGCTGTCCAGCTGGGCTACACGAGGCTGAAATCTCCGCTCGATGGAGTGGTAACCAGCCGTAATATCGAACCGGGGGAAACCGTTAATGTCGGGAGGGAAGTAATTACGATTTCCGATCTTCATCGGGTGGATTTGAAAATATTTGTGGATGAAACCGTGATCGGTAAAGTGAAACCCGGGCAAAAAGTTGAAGTGACCATCGATACGTTTCCGGGCAAGGTATACAATGGAACGATTTCCTTTGTCTCACCGGAAGGGGAGTTCACTCCCAAAATCATCCAGACGCAAAAAGAAAGAGTCAAGCTGGTTTATCTTGTAAAAGTATCCATTCCCAATCCGGATTATGACCTCAAGGCAGGCATGCCGGCGGATGCACGCATACGTCAGTAGCAGGAGGCGCAATGGTTGACTCGTCGGAAAGCCGGCAGCAGCTGGTGGAAGTGAAGAACCTTTCACATACGTTCAAGCTCGTTGAAGCGATCCGCGATATTTCATTTCGTGTGCCCGGTAAAAGTATTTTCGGGCTGGTTGGATCCGATGGAGCCGGAAAGTCCACGGTTCTTCGGCTGGTTGCCGGGATGATGAAACCGTCCAATGGCGAAATTATGATAGACGGCTTGTCCACCGTTTCCGAGCGGCAAAAAATAAAGCACATCATCGGCTACATGCCCCAGCGGTTTGGTCTTTACCAGGATCTGACCGTGGAAGAAAACATGATTTTTTTTATGGATGTTTTCGGCATTCCGCGCTCCGACAGGAAAAACCGCATGGAAAAGTACCTGGGCTTTTCCAACCTTTTGCCTTTTACGGACAGACTGGCCGGTGATCTTTCCGGCGGTATGAAACAGAAACTGGGCCTGGCCTGTGTTCTGGTTCATGAGCCGCATCTGCTGATTCTGGACGAGCCGACCAATGGCGTTGACCCGGTCTCCCGGCACGAATTCTGGGACATCCTGGACAGTATGAAGCAGGAGGGGATGACACTCATCATTTCGACCGCCTATTTGGACGAAGGAGAAAAATGTGACCGTCTGGCGTTGATGCATGCCGGCGTCATTCTGGAGGAAAACTCACCCGACGCGATGCGGGGAATTCACCCAACACTGGAAGCGGCTATTATTGCGCGGATTACGGAAGTGGACAAGGAGCTTGCTCATGACGCTTTCTCCTTCTGAATCCATTTCGGTTTCCCAACTGGAAAAAAAATTCGGCAAATTTGTCGCAGTGAATAAAATCACGTTTTCCGTCAAAAAAGGAGAAATCTTCGGCTTCCTGGGCTCGAACGGATCCGGAAAATCAACGACTATACGCATGCTGTGCGGCATTATTACCCCCACATCCGGTACCGGTATGGTTGCCGGATATGACATGATAAGCCAGACCGAAGAAATCAAGCATGCCATCGGCTATATGTCGCAGAAGTTCTCCCTCTATGAAGATCTGACGCCTTACGAAAATGTGCGTTTCTATCTGGGAATATACAGTGTTCCGCAAAATCAATGGCCCGAACGCATCGAATGGATACTGAATATGACGCGTCTGCAGGATGTTCGCGATCGCCTCACGCGGGAATTGCCTCCGGGCTGGCGTCAGCGGCTGGCGCTGGGCTGCGCACTTTTGCATCGGCCGCAGATTCTGTTTCTCGACGAACCCACGTCCGGCGTTGATCCCATCACGCGCCAGCACTTTTGGAATTTTATCAGACGTATCGCGGCTGACGGTGTTACGGTCTTTGTCACCACTCATTACATGGACGAAGCCCTTTTTTGTGAACGCATTGTCATGATTAACTCGGGCAGCATTGTGGCGTCGGGCACTCCTGCAGAAATTATCGCGGGAGCCTGCCCGAATATGCCTGACGCTGATTTGAACGATGCCTTCGTGTCGCTGATGAAGAGGATGCCGGAGTGAATCCCTTAAGATTGAAGGCCATTGTCCAGAAAGAGTTTTACCACCTGATCCGCGATTACCGCAGCCTGTATCTGGCGTTCGCCATTCCACTGATTCTGATCATCCTTTTCGGTTATGCGCTGAGTCTGGACGTCGATCATATCAAAACCGTCGTGATTGACTATGACAAGACATGGCTGAGCCGTGATTTTACGACGAAACTGGATGCATCTCCCTACTTTGACGTGGTGGCGAGGCTGGATTCTTCGCGGCAGGTGGCAGACTATATCGATCACGACAGAGCATCTGTAGCGATTCATATCCCTCCGGATTTTATGAAAAATGTAGGAGCGGACCGGGAGGCGCAGATGCAGATAATTATTGACGGCAGTGATCCGATCTTTGCCGGTGCCGTGCGGGGGTATTTGACGGCGTTTACCGAATCTTATAATTCAAAACTGCTTGTTTCTTTTCTGAACCGTCAGGGACAAAGGGCCATCAAGGTTCCCTTGGAAGGCCGTATCCGCATCTGGTTTAACGAAGATCTGGAGAGCCGCAATTTTATTATTCCGGGGATCATCGCCATTATCATCATGATTGTCGGAGCCATGCTGACGTCACTGGTGATCGCGCGGGAATATGAAGACGGTACGATGGAAACGATCAAGTCCCTGCCCATCCACGCCGGTGAATTTCTTCTGGGCAAGTCGATCCCCTATTTTTTCATCGGATTGGCCAATGTGCTGATTGCCATGCTGCTGGGGCAGCTTCTTTTCGGGATTGTGCTCAAGGGGAATTTCTGGCTGATGCTCATCGCCACATCTTTGTACCTGCTCTGCGCGCTGTCTCTGGGGCTGTTTATTTCATCCGTGACCAAATCGCAATTAGTAGCCAATCAGGCAGCAATTATGTTAACATATCTGCCGTCACTGCTGTTGTCTAATTTTGTTTTTCCGATCATCAATATGCCGCAGGTGCTGCAATGGGTAACGTATGTTGTGCCCGCAAGATACTATATCGACATTCTGGTCGGGCTCTACCTGCGCGATACCGGTCTTGCCTACCTGGGACCAAACATGGTTATCCTGGGCAGCATGTGCCTCGTCATGACCGGGCTCAACTATATTCTGCTGAAAAAGGAAGGTTTATGAACTGGCCGAGGATTCGGGAATTAGTCCGCAAAGAATTTATTCAACTGCTGCGCGATAAGCGCAACCGTGTGATTCTCTTTGCGGCACCAATCATCCAGATGCTGGTTTTTGGCTATGTGGTCAATTATGACATCCGGAATATCCGTGTAGCCGTTGTTGATTATTCACACACAATGGAAAGCCGGAAACTCATGGATGCCTTTGAAGGCAGCCGCATTTTTTCAATCACCCATTTCCTGAATGACGAAAGGAAGTTTGAGGATCTGCTGCTCAGGGGCCAGGTGGATATGGGGATTAAAATTGCACCCGATTTTGCGTCGATCATCCGCAGGGGACAGACGGCCCCTGTCCAGATTGTCGCGGATGGTTCCATGAGCAACATGGCGGCATTGCGCATGGCCTATACGACGTCCGTACTCGATCAATTCAACCGCGGGATGCTCCGGGAGCTTTATCCACAGCACATGAGCTATGGCAGAATCGACGCGCGTATCCGCACCTGGTATAACCCGAATATCGAAAGTCAGCATTTCTTTGTCCCGGGGATTGTGGCGTTTGTCATCATGCTGATCTCCCTGCTTTTGACGTCCATTGCCATTATCCGTGAAAAAGAAGCGGGCACAATGGAGCAGATCATCGTCACCCCTTTGAAATCATATGAATTCATTCTCGGGAAAACGATTCCCTATATCATCCTTTCTCTCTTGCAGTTGACGGTGGTCATTATCGTCGCCATCTACTGGTTTGAAATACCCCTGGTGGGAAGCATTCCGCTTTTGTTTTTTGCTGCCTGTTTGTTTTTGCTTGGCACTTTAGGCATCGGTCTGTTTATCTCGACGATTTCAAAGACACAGCAGCAGGCCATGATGACGACGTTCTTTTTTATTCTTCCGTTCTTCATGCTCAGCGGTTTTGTTTTTCCGATTGCCAATATGCCGGACGTCGTTCAATGGCTTACCTACCTGAACCCGCTGAGGTATTTCCTGGTTATCCTGAGGGGGATATTTCTCAAGGGCGTCGGGCTGGATGTTCTCTGGCCTCAATATCTCCTGATGGCTGTTTTGGGTATGATCGTTTTTTCGGGTGCAATTGTCCGCTTCAAAAAACGCCTGGATTAGTGTAAACATGAGCTAAAGCCGAAAGGCCTGAGGATGCGGATGCTCAAAGTTATTGAAGATGAAAAACTGATTGTCAGATATGCGCGGCAGTTTGCGGGAACTTTCAGGCCGTTCACGGACGAAAAGATCAGGGTAAAGCTGGGGCACCAGGGCGCGAGTTTCAGCGCGAAGGTCTCATGGTCAAAAAGACTCGGTATCTGGATATTTTCCCACTCGGCAAAGGATGTCCGTTACTGGAACGCGTTCGGCCTTGGCAAGCCGCAGGTATCCGGCCACCTGCCGATAACAGCGGAAATCAATTTTCCACGGGCGGGAATCGACCGGAAAACGGGTGCGGCTTTTGCCCGGGACGCATGGAACCATGTCTACGTAATACACCGGGGTAAAATTGGCGGCGGAAAAAAGGGTATCGGAAAGACCCTTTTTGAAGAAAACTATCGGGGTAACTGGGCCTGGATGGAAGACGGTGATTCACTGGCGGAAGTTGCGGTGATCGGTGCGCTGCAGAGCCCCCGTTTTGCCCTTCAGGCAGCCCAGTTTATCAGGAAAATTGAAAAACTCAAATCGGCGGCATCGTTTTCTTCCCAGACATCCCTTAATTTTTCAGAGGTGACTTTTCATGAAGAGCTTGTTGGATGTCCGCCCTCGTTACCTCCGGATAATATTGCCGACGCCTGTGACCATGACTTGATTATCAGTCAACTGGCTGCGCTTCTTCACCGCTGGAAATTTAAGATCGGCAACGACGCAAATATCGAGTTGTTCCTGACGCAGCCGGCCTCGGACGGACTGTCTCACATCATCGCCGTCTGTGCTGACGGAAGGGAGAAAACAGTGATGGCTGTGGCGGCAAAACTGTTTTTACAAAAAGCCGCCCAGACGGGTCATCCCTCCGCCATCCTATTGTTGCCGGAGGACAAAGTGGATCTGTATGCGCATCAAATGCAACGGATACAGATTGAAGTGCTTGGTTATCGGGTGGAAGGTGAAAAAATAATTTTCCCGGATCTGGGAAGAATCAGGCATGAAACTATGCAGCATTAAAAAACAGAGTATAAAAACAAGGAAGCATCTATCAAATATTATTGACATCTTTATGGACGAAAAGAAAATCATTCGCCACCAAATCCTAAGTAAATCTATTATCTTTTTAAAATCATTTTGTTATGCAGACCCTGCCTTTCATGGAAATCCTTTTTTTGTAAATATTTGCTTGTAAAGGCCATGGATATTTGGTTAATTATGAGGTGAGGTTTTTAACCATATTAAGCCGGGCAATGAAAATAAATGAGGAGCATCTATGGGCGAAGGCATAAATGATTGCACAAACAATATCGTTGATCTGAGGCGACACATGTGGATGGATGGCGTCGAAGTGGAATTACGCCGGCTGATCTGGCAGATTGCCGTGGTGGGCAAGTACATCTCCGCAAAAATCCATGAATCCAATCGCAAACTGGCCGGTTTTAAAAATATTTACGGGGAGGAACAGCTGGCGCTGGATCGCATAACTGACGACATCCTGAAAAACAAACTGCATCATTCCGGATTCGTCAGCCACTACGCTTCCGAAGAACTGGAAGACATCGTTGCCATCGGCAATGGGCAGGAAAAATATATTGTCACAGCCGATCCCCTGGACGGATCATCGCTGGTGGATACCAATCTGGCCATCGGCACGATCATCGGCATCCACCAGAAATCCATTTTTGATTGCGGAAGAAATTCAATGGTCGCGGCGCTCTACATCACCTACGGTCCGCTGATCACGATGATTTATTCGGCGGGCAAAGGCGCGCACGAGTTTGTTCTGGATCGAGAGGGGGAATATGTTCTTTCTGAAGAAAAAATTAAACTCAAAGAAAAAGGATCCATCTTCTCACCGGGAGGTCTGCGGAAAGACTGGACGGACGCGCATTTAAAATTTGTTGAAAAGCTGGAGCAGGATGGTTACAAACTCCGCTACAGCGGTGGGTTTGTTCCCGACATCAATCAGGTTCTGATAAAAAAAGGCGGGTTGTTTACCTATCCGGCGCTGAAAAAATCACCTCAGGGGAAACTCAGGCTGCTGTTTGAGTTGCAGCCAATGGCTTTTATTATGGAGCAGGCCGGCGGGAAGGCGACGGACGGCAAACAGGATATTCTGTCGCTGAAAGTGACCTCGGTCAATCAACGTTCGCCGATTTACATCGGCTCCGCGACGGAAGTGACAATGGCGGGACAATTCCTGTCGCAATAATTTAAGATGATAAGGAGCAGCCATGATTTACGAAAACAAAAATCAACTGAAAAAGGGATGTAAATCGATTCTCGCCATTGATGAGGACGATGTCCGCGTTTTAGACGAAGGCAGATTTCGGGATAAATTAATCGATGATTTGATTTATACGGTTGTGTTCAGCCCCGATCCGGGAACAAAAGAGGCCGCGGGATTTCTGATTCGCCGGGGGGGCGCCGCGCTGGGGATCATGTCTTCATCGATTCAGACGCTCTATGAAGCGATGGGCCGAAAGGAAGTCGGTGGTTTCACGGTTCCGGCAATCAATCTCCGCGGGATTACCTATGATTCCGCGCAGGCTGTTTTCCGCGCTGCTATGAAAGGAAAAGTGGGACCGGTTCTCTTTGAAATCGCACGCTCGGAAATAGACTATACCGACCAAAGGCCATTCGAATATACCTGTGCGGTTACTGCCGCAGCCGTCAAATCCGGGTGGCGGGGTCCGGTTTTTATTCAGGGTGATCATTTCCAGATCAATGCGAAGAAATTCGCCGCGGACGCCGAAAAGGAAACACAGGGGGTCAAAAATCTGATCTGGGAAGCGATTGAAGCCGGATTTTACAATATCGACATTGATACGTCGACGCTGGTTGATTTGTCTCAACCCACCATTAAAGATCAGCAGAGGAATAATTTTTCGCTGGCGGCTGAACTGACGACCATGATCCGCGATTTGGAGCCGCAGGGGATTACCATATCCGTAGGCGGTGAAATCGGCGAGGTCGGCGGCAAGAACAGTACCGTGGAAGAGTTGCAGGCATACATGGACGGCTATCTCGAAGAACTCAAGAAGCGGGGCGACGCGTTGAAAGGCATCAGCAAGATCAGTGTGCAGACGGGGACAACGCACGGCGGCATTCCTCTGGCCGACGGAACAGTCGCGAAAGTTAAAATTGATTTTGACGTTTTGCAGAAATTATCCGAAACATCGCGGCTGAAATACGGTTTGTCAGGAGCGGTTCAGCACGGTGCGTCCACGCTGCCGGATGAAGCGTTTGACCGTTTTCCTGCTACCGGTACTGCCGAAATTCACCTGGCAACCGGTTTCCAGAATATGATTTTAGACAGCAGTGACTTCCCGGATGAGTTGCGGGTAAAAATTTATGATTATTTAAAAAGCAACATGAAAGATGAATGGAAAGAAAAAGACACGGAAGAACAGTTCATTTACAAAACCCGCAAGAAAGGCTTCGGACCGTTCAAACTGGAGCTCTGGCATCTTCCGGCGGACGTCCGCAGCCGGATCTGCGATGCACTGGAGCGTCAGTTTGCCTTCTTGTTTGAAAAACTGAAGGTTAACGGGACACGGGACGTTCTGGATCAATACATTCAGCCGGTTGATGTGCCGCTGAAAATGCCCGCGGCATTGAAATAAAATCATGAAAGCGGCTGTTCTGGAGAAAATTACGAATCTTCGTGACAATCTGCAGCCGCTTTCTTTTGTGGAGCTTCCCGATCCGGTTCCCGGCGAAAGGCAGATCCTGGTTCGTGTATCCGCCTGCGGAGTCTGCCATACGGAACTCGATGAAATCGAAGGCCGGACTCCTCCTGTTTCATTTCCTTTTGTCCTGGGTCATCAAATTGTCGGCTTTGTGGAAAAGCGGGGTCCGAACGCTGTAAAGCATGCTGAAGGTCTGCGGGTAGGTATCGGCTGGATCGGGTCAGCCTGTGGAAAATGCCGTTATTGTCTTGGAGGACGTGAAAATCTCTGTCCGGATTTTAAAGCGACAGGACGCGATCTTCAGGGCGGCTACGCGCAGTATGTGGTTGTAGATCAGGAGTTCGCTTTTCCCATTCCTCCTGTCTTTTCGGACGCACAGGCCGCGCCGCTTTTATGTGCGGGGGCCATCGGCTGGCGCTCGCTTCATCTGGCGGGACTTCGCGACGGCGAATCCCTGGGCCTTACCGGTTTTGGCGCGTCGGCGCATCTGGTTCTGACGCTGGCCCGTCATCTTTATCCCTGTTCAGAAATATTTGTGTTCGCGCGTTCCGAACACGAACGAAAATTTGCTATGGAGTTGGGGGCGTCCTGGTCGGGTGATACAACCGAAAAGAGTCCGCAAAAGCTTGCTGCGGTGATCGACACGACACCCGCATGGAAACCGGTTATTGAAGCGCTGGAAAACCTTGCGGCCGGAGGAAGGCTCGTCATCAACGCCATCCGCAAGGAAGAAACGGACCGCGATCAGATCCTCCGGATGGACTACCCGCTGCATCTCTGGCAGGAAAAAGAGATTAAAAGTGTGGCGAACTTGGCGCGACGGGATATTGAAGCGTTCCTGGCAATCGCCAGCCGCATTCCTATTATACCTGATGTCGAAGAATATCCGTTTGCCGATGCCAACCGGGCGCTTATAGATCTGAAGGAAGGTAGAATCCGCGGGGCGAAAGTATTGAAAATGGACGGGTTCATTTGAACTGCAGCATCCATCATTTCAGATCCCCTTCTTCTGTTATACAGCCTGCCAGCTTGTGATATATTCCCACGGTTTTATTTCAGGGACGGATTCATTTTGCCGCCAGTTTCCTTCCAATCCGAGCTCTCTGGCGGTCAGTTCAAAGTGGCACATGGCGATGCCCATGTCGATCTCCTGCAAAGAAACGTCACGAAGCTTCCGGTAGCCGATGGCGCGTGAAAGATAGAAGAAAAACGTTTTTTGCCGGTCATCATAGACAATGCGCCATGGCTGTTTATTGGATGCCGAGGGTGCGAGGCGAACGTTTTCCAGGGCTTCACCGTATTCACCTGCCATTTCGGATGAAAGAGGGGTTTCCGCATTGCCATGGAAGAAAAGCCCCGTCCAGGGCAGGCGGTGATCGGAGCCGGCGAAACGCCGCATGAACCGTTCTGTCAGGCTTTTATGTTCTGCGGCGTAGCCTATGGGGCTGATGGTTGGCAGCAGTTCGTTGCGGCGCATTCCGGCCGCGTTCCTGAAGGCGCTGATCGCAAATGTGCCGCCCAGCCAGCAGGTGTTCAGCCCCAGTTCGGTGGCCTTTAATATGAGTTTTTCCATACAGTATCCGTAATCACATGTGGCCATTGGCGCCGGGCTGATCATTCCCGCGAGATAAAGCCGTGCATTTTTAATGACGCCGTAAGTGCCGAGCTTTTTCCATTCTTCGCGGGGCAGCGCCGCCATTGAAATCAGAGCAAAGCGCGGCGCATTTCCCAATGGTCCGCTATGGGGTTCATTGACCTGTTTTCTGAATGTCTCCAGAACGGATTCTTCGACTGGATTGACTGAATAAGAACGGCAAGAATAGCGTTTTCGGATGATTTCCGATATGGGCATCATAACCTCTCCTTAAAATGTTATTGGTAAATAATGATGAATTATTTTATACTATAAAAAGAATTATTCAAATCAAAACATGAGGAATGTGAGGAAAAAAACCATGAAACTGGCCACCGTGGAACAAATGCGAGGGATGGATCGGCATGCAATAGAAAAATTAGGTCTTGCTGAAGAAATCCTGATGGAAAACGCTGCACTGGCTTCTGTTGTTCTGTTGCAAAGAAAAATCGGTATCCGAGGCAAAACGTTTGTGATTTTTTGCGGAGCCGGCAACAACGGAGGCGACGGCCTGGCCGTGGCGCGTTTGATTTACTCGGCAGGCGGGCAGGCAAAAGTATTCCTGGTGTCTTCGCCGAAGAAATACAGTGGAGCGGCAAGGACGAATTATGATGTTTTGTGCAACCTGTTCGGCGACGTTCAACTGTTGAGCCGGGCCGATGAAGCACGGGTTGACGCGCTGCACTGTGATGCCGTCGTGGACGCTGTTTTCGGTACGGGACTGGATCGAGATGTCAAGGGATTGGCCGCGGATGTGATCAGTCTGATTAATTCCAGCGGACGCCCGGTATTGAGTCTGGATATTCCTTCAGGGATTTCAGGCGACACGGGAAGGGTCATGGGGGCCGCGGTCAGGGCCGCTTACACCGTAACGTTTGGTTTGCCGAAAATCGGCAACCTGCTTTATCCAGGTTATGACCATTGCGGAGAGCTTTTTGTGACACATATTTCCTTTCCTCCGGCACTTTATGACCGGGATAGTCTTCTGACACAGACCAATGAGCGGGTGTTGCTGCCTCCACGATCTGCCGAGGCCTATAAGGGGTCGATGGGTGATGTGCTGTTTATTGCCGGCGGGGCCAATTACTTTGGCGCACCGTATTTTTCCGCCATGTCGTTTTTGAAAGCGGGCGGCGGCTACGCAAGGCTTGCGGCGCCCGCCTCGATCATCCCGTTCATTGCTCAGTCGGGACGCGAAATTGTTTATCTGCCTCAGAGGGAAACAGCGGCATTCAGCCTGTCTCTAAAAGCCAAACCGGAACTCCTGTCTTTTGCGGAGAAGGCCGATATGGTGGTGATCGGGCCGGGCCTGTCTTTGCAGGAGGAAACGACAAAGCTCGTACGCGAGATGGCTGCCGTCATTTCTAAACCTCTTCTTATTGACGGCGACGGTTTGACGGCAATTGCCGAGCGGCCGGAAATACTGCTCAAAAGAAAAGCGGCAACGATTCTCACCCCTCACGCGGGAGAGATGGCGCGTTTGATGCGCAAGACCGTGGCTGAGGTGAATGCCGATAAGATTGATATTTTGCGGGCGGCGGCCGCGAAATTCAACGCAACCGTTGTTTTCAAAGGCGCTCATTCGCTGATCGGGTTGGTGGATGGCCGGGTGTATGTCAATTTGAGCGGCAATCCGGGAATGGCGACAGCCGGAAGCGGTGACGTACTGACCGGATGCATCGCAGCTTTGCAGGGATTTGGTTTGAGTTCGGAGATGGCAACGCGCAAGGGTGTCTTTCTTCACGGATATGCGGGAGATCTGGCAGCCGGGCAAAAAGGCCTGGACGGCATCACCGCAACGGATATTCTGGAACATCTGCCGCAGGCATTGAAAGACGACCGGGCGGGAACTATCGATTCAAAATATTGCGAACCGCCGGTTATTTTGTAATGGGGGCGAAAAGCTCGTCATATAAGCTTGATGTCCGGGGAGAAACGACAGGCCCGTTTATTGAAAAACGGGCCTTCACCAGGCAATAAACACGATTTACACCTGGCGGAAAACGTCGAATGTGCGCTTTATCCTTGCGGCATGAAGATTTTCTTGACATCCAAAACCGCGTTTTCTATATTAACAAAGATTTAAGGAGTGTTTGCCGATCAGCACGTTTTGTGACAGGCTTGTGGCCCTTCAGAACAAACGGTCAACCGGCTTATGATAGATCAGGAATGCAGACGGCCTTCCTCAACGCAAAAAAAGGAAATAAAAAACTATGTCCAATAACATCGTGTTCTCCGGGAGCCTGATATTCTTAACGCTTGCTGATGTTTTTCAGCTACTGGGAGGAAATAATTGCACGGGAACATTGACCTTGCGGAGTCAATATTCAGCGGATAAGGGCGTTGTGCATTTTATCGACGGCCAGCCGATTAATGCCGTTTTGGGCAAACTGAAAGGATTGGACGCGGTATACGCTCTTTTCGGGTGGACTGACGGAACGTATGATTTTGCAGAAGGTGATTTAACCGGCGTTGAACGTGTCATTAAAAAGAGCATGATGGAGATTGTGCTGGATGCTTTGCGTCTGGTGGATGACGGAGGGATAGCCCTGGTCGGTTCCGGTCCCGTCGGTCCGGAAGAAGGAGAGGAAGGCGGAGCCGGCGGTGTAAAAGCAGATTTTCTGCAGCCTATTAAAGGGCCAAACGTCGATTACCGGTATGTGCGAATCGAAGAAAATTATTCCGCCGGCGCGACGATCGTGAAAGAGGGCAACCACGGCAAATGGCTGTGGGTCATCGCTGACGGTACCGTAAAGATCATCAAGGAAACACCCAAAGGCGCCATAACCCTGGCCAGGCTTGGAGAAGGATGTTTTATCGGGACCATCCGGTCGTTCCTTTACGGTGCATACGAGAGAAGCGCCACGGTGATTGCCGAAGATAACGTTCAGCTGTGTCTGCTCGATGCGGAAGCCCTTAACCAGGAGTACTCGTTACTGTCGGAGGATTTCAAAAAGATTCTTCTGAGCCTTGATAACAGGTTCAGGATGATCAACATCAATGCCATTCAGGCCCATATTGGTGAATACTCAAGAGAATTGCCGCAAGACAAGGTTGTTGAAAGTCAGTTTCACAATAATACGGAGTTCTATATTATCAGGGAGGGAACAGCCGATATCATTGGTAAGGGTCTCAAGGGAGATGTGAATCTCATGACTATGGGAGCAGACGATGTTTTCGGTAAGATTCCTTTCATGGCCTTCGGTCATGAACCTTTATACGCGTCCGTCATGACATCGAGCCCTTTCCAGGCCGATGTTCTGGACAGCGCGGCGCTTCAGAAGGAATATGACAATCTTTCCCATACGTTCAGAAATTTTGTTTTCAGCACGGCCACAAACATATCCATGACAACGAAACTGTTCTATCACCTGCTTGGACATACCTAGCCGTGTATTTCCCGGCTATTGTTTTCGCGACAGGACGTAATCGGCTACTGCATGCAGATGGTCTTTTGCGGGACTTTGGTTAAACACGTCCAGATCGTTGATGGATTCCCGGATAAATGTTTGCGCCCGGGTCAGCGAATAGTCGATACCGCCGGAACCCTGGATCAGGGCAAAGATCTTTCTGATGGTTTCAGGCGAAAAAGATTTGTTTTCTATGGTGGTTTTAATCATATCCCGTTCGGTCTGAGAGCATCTGGCCAGTGTGTAGATAAGCGGCAGCGTCATCTTGCCTTCTTCCAGATCCTTGCCGATGGCTTTTCCGAAATCTTCCTCCTGGGCCATGTAGTCGAGGGTGTCGTCCGTGATCTGAAAAGCCATGCCGATTTTGTATCCGTACTGCCCCAGCGCTTGGATTTGCTCATTTGACGCACATGCCAGAACCGCAGCGCTTTCGCAGGCGGCGGAAATCAATACGGCGGTTTTCTTTTCTACAATACTCAGATATTCCGCTTCTGTCAGATTTGTATCTCCGCACTTCATCAACTGAAACACTTCGCCCTCCGACATGGTGTTGGTCATTTTCGACATCAGCCGGTAAATTTCAAGGTCGCCGATTATGGAAAAAAGAGTGAAGGCTTTGGAATAAAGAAAATCACCAACCAGGACGCTTGCGGCGTTGCCCCAGACATGGTTTGCGGAGGTTTTGCCGCGGCGGATGACGGCTTCATCAATGACATCGTCATGCAGGAGACTGGCTGTGTGGATGAATTCTATGGATGCGGCGAGCGGAAATCGCGACTCTCCCGTAAAACCGCAGAGTCGTGCACAAATCAGATGCAGCAAGGGCCGGAACCGCTTGCCCCCGCTGTCAATCAAATGGTGCGCCACTTCGGGAATCAGTTTGATGTCGGACGAGATGTATTGATCGAGGTAGTCCTCGATTTGAACCATCTCATCAGCATAAGCAGCGAAAACATCGGATATCTGCATGACCCTTGTAACCTCAAGAATATTTGGAAAAACTATATGAGAAATCCGTGACGATTGTCAAATATGTTTTACAGGAGTTCTCCGTACAGATCATAGTGATCGGCCGCGGTTATTTTGCATTTCATAATGCTGCCGATTTTAGCGCCATTGTTTCGGATGTATGTGACGCCGTCGATTTCCGGGGCCTGCCTTCGGCAGCGTCCGATAAACGCAAATCCTTCGCGGTCGCTTTTCTCTTCAATCAGCACCTCCTGAACCGATCCGGTTAATTTCTGGTTTATGGCATAAGAAATATCTGCCTGTTCAGACATAATGAGATCGCGTCTTCTTTCTTTTTCTTTCTCGCCAATCCGCGAAGGCATTTTTGCCGCAGCCGTGCCTTCTTCACGGGAATAGGTGAATACGCCGAGGTGATCAAACCGTGCTTCCTTGACGAAATCGAGCAGACGCTCGAACCGCTTTTTCGTTTCTCCCGGAAAACCGACGATCAGCGATGTCCGGAGTGCAACATCCGGCATGAGGCTCCGCGACAGGCTGATGATTTCACGGATTCTTTCTGAAGAACCCCCGCGGTTCATCGCGGCCAGGACCGTATTGTCAATATGCTGAACCGGCAGGTCGATGTAACGGCAGATCTTTTGATGATCTGCGATGGCTTCCAGCACGTCTGCTGTGATGTGTGCCGGGTGTGTGTAGAGCAGTCTGATCCAGCTTAAGCCGGGCAGAGATGCCAGATCAGACAAAAGAGCGGAAAGCTTTGGACGGGTTTTCAGATCACGACCGTAGGCTGTTGTATCCTGACCGATCAGGATGATTTCCCTGATGCCGCGATCAATAAGTTTTTGCGCTTCCTGCAGGATGTCGTCGGGCCGGCGGCTGCGTGCTTTGCCGCGAATGGATGGGATGGCGCAGTAGGCGCAGCAGTTGGAGCAGCCGTCGGATATTTTTAAATAAGCCGTGGCGGTATCCGGAGAGAGGATTCTGTCGTGACGGGAGCTCATCAGGAAGTCAGGTTTGGTTATCACGGCCGAACGTCGGTATTTCTCCGTATTCAAGTGCCGCAGGTGATGTCCGATACGGCCGACTTCCCCCGTGCCGATCACCAAATCCACT
>Ga0316605_10000920_pt1 | contig 18056 bp, 14 predicted proteins | sample OWC_soil_day20_n_FD_207666 | JGI IMG/M metagenome (GOLD analysis project Ga0316605, IMG submission 207666) | Wetland soil microbial communities from Old Woman Creek delta, Ohio, United States - OWC_soil_day20_noCT | ecosystem: Environmental > Terrestrial > Soil > Wetlands | place: USA: Ohio...
GCTTTTGAATCTGGGGCAACTCGAACAGGCCCGCGAAAGTTTTCAAAAAGCACTGCAACTCAATCCCAATCTGGCAGATGCACACAATGGCATGGGAAACATCTGCGAACGACAAGGTCTGCTTCACCGGGCCACCGAGCACTACCGCCGAGCAACCGCACTGAGCCCCCAATCCCCGATTGGATACTACAACACCGCTAACATAAAACGCCAACTCGGGCTTTTTGAAGAAGCCGTTGCCAATTTCCGAAAAGTCATCGAACTCGATCCGGATTTTGATCTGGCCTGGAGCAACCTATTGTTTGCACTAATCCACAGCAGCGAAGTAGACCCAGAAACCATCTTTGCCGAACATCTGCGCTTTGGGGAGCGTTTTGAAAAACCTTGGCGCAATTCCTGGCCGAAACATCAGAACAGCCGCGACCCGAATCGCACACTTCGAGTTGGCATTGTCTCCGGCGACTTTCGAGACCATGCCATGTCAAGTTTTATCGGCTCACTACTACCCGAATTGGCAACACTCAATCAATTAGAACTGCACGCTTACCACAACTATCCAAGCGAAGACAGCACCACTGCATTCCTCAAGCAGCACTTTCAATACTGGAACCCTATCTCCAGCCTTACCGATGAAGAATTGTTCAACAAAATTTTTTATGACGGTATTGACATCCTGATTGACTTATCAGGCCATACCGACAGAAACCGCCTGACCTGCTTCGCCCGTAAGCCAGCCCCGATTCAGCTTAGCTGGATGGGCTACCCTGGCACAACAGGTTTGCAAGCCATGGACTATTACCTTTGTGACCCATATTACCTTCCACCCGGAAAGCTAGACTGGCAATTCACAGAAAAAATAGCACATTTGCCTGCAGGAGCACCGTTTATGCCCTTTGACGACGAACCAGAAGTCAATGTTTTACCAGCGCTTGAAAATGGATATGTCACTTTTGGCAGCTTTAATCGGCCGAGCAAATTGAACCGAGATGTTATCGAACTATGGTCTGAATTAGTAAAGGCAATACCCAAATCAAAAATACTGCTCGGTGCTATGCCAAAAGATGGGGACATCATTCATGTCGCAGAGCTATTTGAACAAAACGGGATTGAACGCCAGCGGCTAGTATTTCAGCCTCGCACCGAAATGAAGAAATATATCGAATTGCACCAACAGGTGGATCTTTGCCTAGACACCATTCCCTACACAGGCGGCACGACAACCGCGCATGCCTTATGGATGGGTGTCCCCACCCTAAGCATTATCGGAACAACAACAGCCGCCCGCCAAGGAGCATGCCTGTTGGCACATGTTGGTCTAGTAAATGAATTTGCATGCGCCGACAGGATTGAATTTCTCAACAAAGGGCAGTACTGGGCAGAAAACCTGAACAAACTATCTGAAATACGAAGCGGCTTACGAGAGCGATTCAAGCACTCCACGCTATGCCATCCAGAAGATATCGCAGCCGCTCTGGAAAAAACCTTGCGGACGATGTGGCAACGCTGGTGCAATGGGCAGCCACCCGAAGCCATTACAATCAGCAAGGCAAACTTATGAGTTTTCTGTCCAAACAACCATTTATTCGCCCACTTGGTGTCAAGATCTCTCTTCCAAAAACCGGTGTTAATGAAACTCGACTTTATCGCCACTTACACGGAACATGCGGTACGCATCATGTAGAAGCGCTGTCATTCCGATTTATCCGTAACTACCATTGATGCCGGCTTAATTGGAAGATATAACGAACCACCGGAGCAATCGCAATGAGCCAAAAGCCAATTTTCGTCACTCAACCCTACCTAGCACCTCTGGAAGAGTTCATTCCTTATCTGGAAAAAATCTGGTCAAGCAAAATACTCACAAACTGTGGCCCTTTCCACAACCAGCTTGAGGAAGCGCTTTGCAAACATCTGCAAGTTGATCATATCTCTCTTTTTTGCAACGGCACACTTGCCCTGGTAACAGCACTTCAGGCACTACGCATCACCGGAGAGGTGATTACCACTCCTTATTCATTTGTCGCAACGGCACATTCGTTACTCTGGAACGGCATCAAGCCAGTTTTTGTCGATGTCGACCCCAACACCCTGAATCTTGATCCCAAGAAAATCGAAGCGGCCATCACGCCACAAACTACAGCAATACTTCCTGTCCATTGCTACGGTCATCCATGCGACATCGAAGCCATTCAGGCAATTGCCGATAATTACAACCTCAAGGTCATCTACGACGCTGCGCATGCATTCGGTGTCATGGATAGTGGCGGCAGCATACTGAGATACGGTGACCTTTCGGTGCTGAGCTTTCATGCCACAAAAGTATTTAATACTTTTGAAGGTGGAGCCATCATCTGCCATGATAGCAAATCCAAGGTGCGCATTGATCATCTGAAAAATTTCGGGCACGTCGGTGAGGTCAATGTAGTAGCTCCCGGCATCAACGGCAAGATGAGCGAATTCAATGCTGCGCTGGGCTTATTGCAACTCCAGCATATCGACCGAGCTCTGGCATGTCGCCAGAACATCAATGCGGCTTACCATGACCGCCTGCGCGGTATCAAGGGTATTCGTTGCCTGGGCGATGCCGGAGAGAAAACACCTAACTACGCCTATTTTCCGATACTTGTAAGTGATGATTACCCGCTTGGCCGCGACGGACTATATCAGGCCCTGAAAGACCGCAACATCCATCCGCGCCGTTACTTCTACCCCCTGATCACGGAATTCCCCATGTACCGTGGCTTGCCCACTGCACACTGTAGCAATCTCCCCGTGGCAAGATCAGCGGCACGACAAGTACTTTGTCTGCCGATCTACCCCGACCTTGAATTAGCGGTCGTTGATGAAATCTGTAATTTCATCTCAGAACAATGACCCTCGCTAACATATCCTCAACAACCAGTTTCTGGAATATGGCAATATGAGACTGGCCATCATGCAGCCCTATTTATTCCCCTATGTGGGCTACTATGGGCTGATCAATGCTGTCGACAAGTTTGTATTCTACGACGACGTAAGTTTCATCAAGAACGGTTGGATCAATCGCAATCGGATTCTACTGAACGGAAAACCGCATTATCTGACGGTGCCACTTCTGGCTGCCAGTTCCCACAAATCAATTTGCAGTACCCAAATACAACCTCATCTAACATGGCAACGTCAGTGCTTTGAACTGCTTCGACATGCTTACATTCGGGCACCTCACTTTGAAACAACGCTTGAACTGATCAAAAGCGTATTCGGAGAAGAAGACAACTCAATAGCCGCCATCGCCCGAAAGAGCGTAATGATGACCTCCAAGGCATTATCCATCGACACTGAATTTGTCCTATCCTCAAGTTTCTATTCAAATCATCATCTCTCCGGGCTAGACAGAGTTATTGATATTTGCATTCGCGAAGGTGCATCCGAGTACATCAACCTTCCGGGAGGCAGGCACCTTTACCAGGAAGCTGATTTTTCCGCCCATGGAATCCAGCTTTCCTTCATGGACGTATGCTTCACTTCGTACCCGCAATCATCGACCCCCTTCGTTCCAGGACTCTCTGTGATCGACCCGCTCATGTCGATCCCGAAAGAAAAATGCTTCAAATTGATTTCAGAACAGCGCGTCATTCGATAACTCCACCTTCCATGATATCTTGATGCAATGAATCCCCCCCCTATTGGCGGATATTTTGAACTTGAATTCCCGCAGACGCGTCCAATCAAAAAGCGGTCGGCGTTCGAGTTTCAGACTGCACGCGCTTCCTTACTGGCACTTTTGCGGGCATCAAATTTCAAGCGTGTCTGGATGCCATACTACATTTGTGATGCGATGCTGGATGCAGTTCAAGTCGCCGGTATGGAAGCCTGTTTCTATTCGATTAATGACCACTTTGGAATACGCAACCCGATAGAACTTGATAAATCGGACCTATTACTTTTCGTAAATTATTTCGGCGTCTGCTCGCATTCTGTCCAGGATGTGTTGAGCCAATACAACGCATCACAAATCGTTCTTGATTGCTCCCAGGCTTTCTATTTTGATAATGCGAATTGCCTTGCCTGTATATACTCACCTCGGAAATTCTTCGGCCTACCTGACGGAGGCCTTCTTGTGAGTAAATTGTCAATCCCCGTTCCAACCGAAGTCGACCAGGGCAGTCAGTTCAGAATGCAGCATTTGATCAAGCGTCTGTATGGATCACCGGAATCCGGCTACCCTGACTATCTTGAGGCGGAAGCCAGCCTCTCAGAGCCTGAACCTAAACAAATGTCTAAACTGACGCGACGCATATTTTTATCTATTGATTATGATTCTGCGCGTATCCGACGAAATCACAATTTTTCAGTTTTACACAAGTCTCTTCGGTACACAAACCTTATCAATGTCGAACTCGCTAGCGTCGATGGTCCTTTATGCTACCCCTACCTCTGCCGTAACAATTCGCTCAAGAAGAAACTTATCGCAAACCGCGTATTTATTCCAACATATTGGAAAGAGGTACTATCAAGAGTCTCTGACACTTCTTTTGAAAAACAGCTTGTTGAGAACTGCTTGCCGCTCCCTTGTGATCAGCGCTACGACCACAGATCCATGATGCGATTGGTTGATATACTTCAGTCATGCGCGCAGGGGATTTAATGACCAACATTAATCAAAATGTCGAGCAGTTCCGCCGCAGACACTTTAGACAACAGTTGGGTCTGAAATAATGGCTTTCAGCAAAATTAACGTGCTTGTTTTCCCGTGTGGCGCGGAAAACGGCTGTGAGATTTTTCAGTCGCTGAGATACTCTCTTCACGTAAAGCTATTTGGCGCCACCAGCATCGAGGATCATGGCCGCTTCGCCTTCGACAATTACATCGGTGGCCTTCCTAGTATCCACGAACCTGGTTTTGATGAGGCTTTTGTCGAATTAGTACGTAGCCATGATGTCCAGCTTGTTTTTCCAACGCACGACACTGTCGCCGAATACCTAGCACCAAGAGCAAGCGGGTTCGGCATTCAATTGGTCAATGGCGACCCCATCACCAGTTCAACCGCTCGTCGCAAAAGCGCCACCTACCACCTGTTCTCCGACTGCCCGTGGACTCCTGACGTATTCTCTGACCTAGATGACACTCCCCCGTCTTTCCCTATCGTCGTCAAGCCGGATCGCGGACAGGGAGGCCAAGGTGTTACTCTGGTCCACAATCGCCAGGAAGCGTTTGCTGCCGCGCAAAGCATTGTGGATCCGCTTTTTGTCGAATACCTGCCGGGAAAAGAGTTGACCGTGGATTGTTTCACTGATCGCTTTCGTCGCCTTGTCTGGATTGGACCTCGCACACGTGAGCGCGTGCGTGCTGGCATTTCTATGCGTTCCGCCAGGGTAGAAGTGGATGATCGGCTAAGAGACATGGCACAGACGATCAACACACGCTTGACTCTGAGGGGCCCCTGGTTTTTTCAGGTCAAACAAGATGCGAAAGGACAGTGGAAACTGCTCGAAGTCGCGTGCAGAGTCGCCGGATCGATGGTTTTTCAGCGAGCGCGCGGCATCAACCTTCCGCTCATGGCGGTGCATGATTTCATGGAACGCGATCTCCTGCCACTGGCTAATCCATTCATCAATTTGATTGAACGTAATATCGCCACCCGTGCGCAGCTTGATTACTCTTTCGATCACGTTTTTGTCGATCTTGACGATACCCTAATCATGGAAGGCAAGGCGCTGCCAAAAATACTTGCATTTCTCCATCAATGCGCCAATGAAGGAAAAAGTATTCACCTGATCACACGCCACCCTCAAAATCCTGCTGAAACGCTGCAACAGTCGAAGATCGCCCACAATTTATTCGACAGCATTATTCATTTGACAAATGGCCAACCCAAGTCGGATTTTGTTTATGGAAAAGCCATCTTTATTGACAACCATTTCCCAGAGAGACTGGAAGTCGCTCAAAGTAAAATGATTCCGGTATTTGACACCGATGCGGTCGAGCTATTTCTCAAATGAGGCCATAAAACATGAACCGAGGCGACGACACCTTTCTTGACATTCTCCGCAAGGAGCGGAGAGATATCCTTGACCGCTTGCGCGAGACGCGTTTCACCTGCCTCCGCCCTGGCATCAGTCACGCTCAAATCATTTCGTTCGCCAGCTATTCGCCTTGGTTGGACGACATTGATTTTTCTGAAATTTTCAAAGCAATATCCGAATCCACCTTGGTTGACATCTACCGATGTTATGAGCTTTACACCCTGGCAAGACAACTCGCATACCTGCCCGGAGAGATTGTCGAAGTTGGTGTCTGGCGAGGCGGTACTGCAGCCCTGCTCGCCAAGGCCGTGCCCGGAAAAATCATTCACTTGTATGACACATTCTCTGGCGTAGTAAAGGCCAAAAAAGAATTCGATACCATATATACCGGCGGCGAACATGCAGACACTGGCGAATATCTTGTTCGAAATTTGTTCAAGAGCCTCGATCTTCCATGTCAAATTCATGTCGGAGTTTTCCCAGAAGACACCGACGGTGCACTGCCCGAAACAGTCAGCCTTGCGCATATCGACGTAGACACCTATCAGTCCGCCCTGGACTCCTTCCTCACCATCTGGCCAAGGCTAAGTATTAACGGCATGATGATATTTGACGATTACGGTTTCTTTGGTTGTGAAGGCGTGACCCAAGCTGTCCAGGAAGTTCTTGCCAGTACCCGCAATGCGCTATTTATCTACAATCTCAACGGCCATGGCATCCTGACGAAAACCAGCCCTTGAGGAATACAAGATGAAGAAAAACGCACACTATCAAACACTCGAGTACGAGAAGGTTTGCAAACTTATAGAGGGTTGGCAAAAAACAAGCCCTCTACCATTACGTATCCTCGACTTTGGTTGTGGTCACGGCAAATACCTCCGAGCGCTGGCGAATATGGGATGCCAGGTGGCGGGGGTTGATACCAACCAAAACTACATTCGCGAGGCTCAATCCGAAGGTTTTGTTTGCCATTCCGACGAGGCCTTCCTTTCGGAAACGAGGGAAATCTTCGACGTAATTCTTCTGAGCCATCTCATAGAACACCTGACCCCGGAACAACTTATCAACTTGATACCAGGCTTATGTTCAAGACTTGGCGCCAGAGGGCGCCTGATTATTATTACCCCAGTACCAGGCGAGCGTTTTTTTCATGATTTCTCACATGTTCGCCCTTATCTTCCACAAAGCATCCGACATGCTTTTGGTCAGGCCGGCGCGCCGCTTTCGTTCGGGGAACGCAAATTGATTACCTTGACCGAAATCTATTTTTTTAAAGACCCCTACAAGACACGCCTATGGCAATCTTTTTATGTTGGCAAGGGCAGCCTGAGACATTCTCTAACTTTTATTCTCAATGCCGCCTTCAACACACTGTGGCGACTATCGGGAGGCAGAATAGGGGTTACGGCTTCATGGCTAGGCGTTTACGAACTCGGCACCACCCACTGATGTACTCAGCGGACATAAACAAGCGCTGACAGCATACCGGACAAGCAGTGATCAAACCAATGCGAATACCTTCAACACAAATCCACGCCAGGCAAACGCCTCTGAACCTCCTGCGGTTCATTCGGAACAACCCGCAAAATCTGCTCCATATCGGCCAAATAGTCATTTACATCAATTGACATACACTCCCCGTAAAGACTTTCAAAGTTCTGACTCAGTAAACTTGAATTTTTATCAAGTCCTGTCACGACCCCAAGACCGCTGGGCATGGTCGGAATGGTGAATATGTTCAAATCCGGCCTGTTTTTGGCAAGAATGAGCATCACCTTCCAAGTGTCACCAACCCAGAAATCCGTTTCCCGCTCGCGCTTTGCCGTCTCTGGTATCACCGGAAAAATATCATGAAATACAACCACGGTTCGGGGACTTGAATACCGCTCGACGTTTATAAAGTCGCGCAAAGCCTGATCAAAAGTATGCAACCCATCGATAAAAGCAAAATCAATCGAAGATTTGCCAAAGACTTCCGCAATCTCCTGTTGGGCGAAAAAATCATCACTGGTCAGAGCGAAAAATTTGCTCCAGGTCGTCTGACTATGCACAACGCGTAAGGCAGGGTCGACCCCCACAGCCCGCGTTGGTGATTTGGCATATTGTAATGATTGTCCTGATTCGACGCCGATTTCGAGATACGTTTCTGGTTTTAGCATGGCATGAAACCATTCCAGCCAATTCAGATAATGCATACCAGGGAAACGCTGCTGGACACTCCTGATGACTCCGGCATGTGTGATATTACGCAGCGCTAATACAGCCTCCTGATGATTAGGCTCAGACGCCAGAATCTTCAGACAAAGCGCCTGCGCTCCGGCCTCATCACCCATTTGCAATTTCTTTTTCACTTCGCCAATCGAAATCTCCGGACTTTCTGCATATCGCACATTATTGCCAGAGCCGAATAAATCTTTAATCAAATTGACCAGAATCGACAATTTCATCTCCCTTCAAAAAAACAGAAGCAAAGTTACTCATAGCAGAATAGACTGAACCCGATTGTTGAAAATCGCCAAGCGCAAAAAATTGGTCTCACTCTTGCCCTTGCACCACGGAGAATGATTCGGGCGGCAAACCATCGCACCATCGATTCCACATTATCCGAAAAGCAGCCTCAAATCCTGCTCCGGCAATCTCTTTTCGATAAAGGGGTGAACTGCAAAACCGCTGCCTTAATCCAGACCTAATCTCGCTCAACCCATCAAGATTTGCAGCCCAAGCATTGCCTTTCGAGACAAAATCGTCTGCATCAGTTGCGACAAATTCATCGCCCAAGCCAACGTGTTTCAATAAAGATGCGCCGAACCGACCAGCCGGCGTCTTGCCCGCAATGGTCAAAGTCGGCACCCCCATCCAAAGAGCGTTGTTTATTGTTGCTCCACCAGCAAAAGGGAATGTATCCAAGCAGAAATCCACCCGATGATGCAAGGCCATATACTCCTGCATTTTAAGCTTTCCATGAAATTCGAGTCGGCTCAAATCAATTTTACACTTCTTGAATATATTACCAATCCGCTTAATTTCAGTCTCGTTCGGCATTGCACCCAAAAGCATTTTTGACCCAGGTAAATTATTCAAAATTTTTGACCATAAGCAAATAACATCTTCACTCAGTTTACTCGGGCGATTGAAACTACCAAATGTCAGGTAACCGGTATTCAAAGCAGGCAGCACATTGACGGCAGGAGCGTCTTCTTTCGGCATGAAAGCGCTGGTAACAGGCAAATGCACTAGCTTTTCGGTAAATTGCCAAGCGAAATCATCTACATTCAAAAAATAAGGGTCGCAAAGATAATAATCCATGGTTCTCATACCTGTCGTCCCCAGATATCCAAGCCAACTCGCTTGTATTGGCGAAGGTTTCAAAGCAAAACTGAGCAAGCGGTTATTTGAAGAGTGGCCGCTCATATCAACCAGTATATCAATTCCGTCTTCTCTGATTACTTCAGTCAATTTTGCATCCGGTAGTTGAGAAATTTGATTCCAACGTTTGAAATATGTTTTAAAGCGCTCAGTTACAAAATCGACATTATCGTTGTTATAGTAGGCGTGCAATTCGAATTGATCACTCTTGGAAAGATGCTGCAGGATTGGCTCAATAAAATCTGCCATAACATGAATACAAAAATCGCCAGAAACAAACCCTACGCGCAAACGTCGCTCTTTATCACGCTCATTTGAAAATGCCGGCACTATAAAAGAGCCAGACTCTTCAATTTGTGCACCAACCCGACAATGTTCTGAGTACAAGTCTTCCGGTGTGACTTTATTGATATGGCTAAGGCAAAATAACAGGCTGGTAAGGGAATAGAGATAATCCGGTTTAACCAAAAGCGATTGCCTATAAAACTCAATTGCTTCCTCGCATCGGCCGAGACTCTGAAGCGCATGACCCATATTATGGAGTGCTTCCAAATGCCGTGGCTGAATTCGTAATACTTCGCGATAACATTCAACCGCTTGTTCAAATCGACAGAATTTTGTATAGATTACTCCAAGGTTATAACGTGGCCATTCAAATTGTGGCCTTAAACAAATCGCGCGCTTAAAACAGTCTGCCGCCTCCTCCATACGCATCATTTTCCACAACAACCTACCCAGATTGCAATGCACTTCAAAATAATCCGATTTGATTGCAAGAGCCCGGCGATAACTCTCAACCGCAGCTTCGCTGAAGCCAAGATCTTCCTGCACACAGGCCAACATAAACTCGGCATCCGCAAAATCTGGTTTTGCCCTTATCGCTTGACGAAATGCTTCTGCGGCTTCCTCCAGTCGCCCTATTTTGTAGAGTGCGTTGCCCTTGTTGTAATAGGCGGGCATCCACAAAGAATCTTTCGAAACAGCTGATTCGTAATCGGCAAGAGCATCCTGCACCTGCCCCTTCTCCAACAACAGATTACCCCGATAGACATAGGCCTGCGGAGCATTTGGCCACCGCTTGACGATGTCCGTATAGCCTAAAAGTGCCTCATCAACCTTACCGGACTTTTCTTGCTTCTCTAATGCCTTCAAGAGATTTACCACCTCGGTCTCATCGAATGGTGGCTCACCCTGACTCACCTTCCCAGAAAATATTGAAAGCACTGATTGCCACAGGCTCATAAAAAAATCTCTTGATTAAAAAGAATCATTAGCCAATAGGTGTGCAACAAGTTGCCCGCCCTACAAGACATTATCGAAATTGCCGGAAAATCTCTGACCACCCTGATCCAGGAGTGCCTGTGTAAAACACAAAAGATACCGCCAACCAAACTGTTATTTCAGGATACGCGCCACCAACGCAACGGTTTCATTGATCAGTTGCTCGTCATGCCCGGCTTCGCGCAAGTCCCATTTGACAGTGTTCAACAGCTTGGCCTTTTTGTAGATATTAAGACGATTTTGCTGCGCAAAAATCTGGACACGGCGAACCAAGCCATCAAGTTTCTTCATTTCCTTGAGCGCCTCTTTCCTGCTCCGCGCCGGCCTGTCGCGAGTTTCGTCACGCGGAAATATCCGGTTGACTTCATCGACAATCAACTTTGCAAAAGCAACGGCCTGTTTTGCATCAAACCAATTAAACATCATGACGATAGCGCTCCATGTGAATATAATTCCCACCACCTGCCAACAACAATATTTTATTGAAAGGCAGCATATTCAGCAGTCTAACAAAGTTTCTGTGTAAAGTTGCGATATGAAATTCTTGGGCACTCTTCAATTATTCAGAAATTTTTTTGGCAAATCCGGTGCCAAGCCGTCTGAACTTGATCCTAAAGTTGAAACCCAGCTCAAGGAAGCGCAAACCCTTGAGCAGAATCTGCACTTTGAGCAGGCACTTCGCTGCTACGACGAAGTCATCCAGTATCATCCTCATCTTTTACGCGCTCATCTCATGCGGGGCAATCTCTTATCGACCATGGGGGATCACCAGGACGCGCTAGCCGCATACCACAATGCCCTTAGCCAGAAGCCGGATTATGCAGCTGCTCATTACAATATTGGCGACACTTACTATCAATTGAAGCAGTACGACCAAGCCCTGGCTTCTTTTCACCTGGCCATTGAAAACGATCCTGAACTTGTTGATGCTGAAGTTGCCATGGCTTGCATCCATGAGGACACCAGCGATTTCAGCCAGGCGATTGCCTGTTATCGCAAGGCGCTGTCCATCCGACCAAACTATACGGAAGTTTTAAGAAATCTCGGAAACCTGCTCAGAAGGCTGGGCAGACACGAAGAAGCTTTGGGCTACATCAAGCAATGTGTCGCCATCAAACCTGATTCTGGCGCACTGGATAGCCTGGGCAATCTACTTTTTGAACTTCACAGGCCACAAGAAGCCATAGGGGTTTATGAGCGCGCCCTCATTCTTGAGCCGGATTCAAGCATCGTACACGGCAATCTGGGGCATGCCCTCAAGGACTGCGGCCGGTTTGAAGAGGCGATAGCTCATCTGCGCCGTGCCATCGAACTCAATCCAAACAACGATCAGGCACACAGCAATTTACTGTTCTGTCTTATCCATGATCCTGAAACCTCCCCAAAAGAACTATTTGAAGAACATCGCCAATTCGCCAAGCAATTCGAAACGCCACATATCCCCAATTGGCCAAGGCATGAAAACATGCCCGATCCCGATCGCCGCCTGCAAATCGGCTTCATCTCCGGCGATTTCAATTCACACCCTGTCGCCACCTTTTTCGAATCTGTTCTTGAACACTTGTCCAGACGCAATAATTTGACCTTGCATGCCTACTACAATAATTCCGTCGAAGACCACGTCACCCAGCGCCTGCGTAAAAACTTCGATCATTGGCATATTATTGCTGGCATGCCGGACATGGATCTGGCCAAAAAAATCGCTCAGGACAAAATTGACATCCTGATTGATCTCTCCGGCCATACCGGTTTAAACCGGCTCCCATGCCTGGCGCGCAAACCCGCCCCAGTACAGGCAAGCTGGATCGGCTACCCCTACACTACCGGCCTTTCCGCCATTGATTACTTTTTTGCAGACCGTTTTTATCTGCCCCATGCCGAATTTGACCCGCAATTTTCAGAAGAAATTATTTACCTTCCGGCTTATGCGCCATTTTTGCCCTTTCAACATACGCCAGATATCAACGCGCTCCCCGCATTGACAAATGGCTTTTTGACCTTTGGCAGCTTCAATCGCCCGATCAAGATCAACGCCAAGATAGTCGGTATCTGGTCAAGACTTCTGAGAGCCCTGCCCGACTCGCACATGATTCTCGGCGCCATGCAACCCGACCCGTCCTATCTGGCTAAATACTTCACGCAGCACGGCATCGCCCGCGAACGCCTTGAATTTCATCCGCGCACAGATGTACAAAGCTATCTTGAACTGCACCATCAAGTCGACCTCTGCCTCGATACTTTTCCTTATACCGGCATCACCACCGCGCTTAATGCTCTATGGATGGGCGTTCCCACCCTGACCATTGCCGGCTCCACTCCACCAAGTAGATTAACCACTATGGCACTTTGCCAACTGGAACTGGAAAATTTTGTTGCCAAAGACGCGGAAAATTTTGTGGCAACAGGCATGGCATGGGCCAATAATCTGCAAGACCTCGCGGAAATTCGTTGTGATCTGCGGAATCGCATCAACCACTCCATACTCATGTACCCGGAGGATATTGCCACCGGGCTGGAAACCGTTTTACGAGAAATCTGGCAACGCTGGTGTAATAAACAGACAAGTACAAATGCCAATTGAACGCTCGCATTCACGCAAATAAGACCACAGGAAACTTTCCGCAGATTGCCAACATGAAATTGACGTTTTTTTTTCGTAGTTTGATCAACCGCCTTTCTAGTAAGGAGGCTGAGCAAAAGGTACAGGAAATTCTGGAGCTGGCACAAGTTCTCGAAAATGAACACCGTTTTCAAGAAGCCCTAGCCCAATACGAAGAGGCAATCCGTCTAAAATCAAGCCTAGCACGCGCACATCTGTTGAAAGGCAATCTTCTTGCCAGAATGGAAAAACATGAAGAAGCCAAAGCTGTCTACGAATCAGCAATTGCCTGTGACGCAGATTACGCCGCTGCCTATTACAACTTGGGCGATACCTGCTATCAACTGGGGCTGCATGACCAGGCGCTACAACATTTGCGTATGGCTTTGCTAAAAAAACCTGATTTCATTGATGCTGAAATCACCATGGGTTCTATTTTTCATGATCTGAAAAAAATTGACGCTGCAATCGCCTGCTACCAGCGCGCTCTTGTTGTTCAGCCAGATCACTTTGGTGCGCACCAAAATCTGGCCTGCGTCTTAAGGGAATCTATGCGGCTTGAGGAAGCAGTAGAGCACTATCAAGCCGCACTGGCCAGCAATCCTCATTTACCTGGCGCACTATACGATCTGGGTCACGTTCTGCATGAGTTATGCCGTTATGACGAAGCTACGGAGATTTTTCGGCGGGCGCTTATGATCCGCCCTGATTCAAATGTAATCCACGACTACCTGCTCTTTGCCTGTTGCCACAATCCTGCCATTACACCGGAGGTGCTGTTTTCCGAACATTGCCGTTTTGGCGATCAGTTTAAAAAAAACAGCATTAAGCATTTGCCGCAGCATTCGAATACTAAAGACCCGGAACGACGCCTACGCATTGGCCTCTTGTCGACTGATTTCAAACGGCATGCCATGGCCAATTTTATCGAACCCCTTGTCAGGCAACTTGTGACTCATGACGACGTTGAGCTACACGCCTACTTCGGAGCAAACAGCGACGACCGAACTGAACGCTTCACACAAATAATTCAACACTGGCATCCAACCGCCCAATTATCCGACGATGCACTTGAACAAAAGATCCGGGAAGATGGCATCGATATCCTGATTGATGCTTGTGGTCATAGCGCCGGCAACCGATTGACTTGCCTTGCGCGCAAGCCGGCACCAATTCAGGTTGGCTGGCTCGGCTATCTTGGCACCTCCGGCCTAAGTGCCATGGATTATTACCTGTGCGACCCCTATTTTTTGCCACACGCTGATTTTGCCTGCCAATTTACCGAGAAACTGGTCTATCTGCCAGCAACTGGCGCTTTCCTGCCAGAAGAAGACAGACCCACCGTAAACCGCCTGCCGGCGCTTAAAAATGGCTATATCACATTTGGCAGCTTCAATCGTTATAACAAACTTGGCCGTGAAGTCATTGCACTCTGGTCAGAGTTACTTAAAGAAGTACCTGAAGCCAGAATGCTGCTTGGTGCCATGTCAGAATCGTCGCAAAAACGCATTACGGAGGCATTTGCCGACGAAGGCATCGCGGCTGAGCGCTTGCGGTTTTATCCAGAAGTACCGATGACCGATTATCTTGGCCTGTATCACCAGGTTGATCTTTGCCTGGATACCTTCCCATTTGCCGGTGGCACCACGCTGATGCACGGCGTAACAATGGGTGTGCCGACCTTGACCATTGCCGGACGAACACCGCCAGGGCGTTTTGGCGCATCGCTGCTTGCGCATCTTGGTCTGGCGGATCAATTTGTCGCCACAGACACTGTCGACTTCATCGAAAAATGCAAACACTGGGCGCATTCACTGGATGCGCTTGAAGAAATCAGGTCTAACATGCGCCAGCGATTTCAAGATTCCATCTTGAATCAACCGGGGTACATTGCGACCAGTTGGGTAATTGCATCACGCATAATGTGGAAACGCTGGTGTGACGAATTACCGGTCAAGAACATCGATATTTCCAGGCACAACAACGGCCGGTAATCATATTTCTCGAAATCGAACCAAAAAAAGCGGCCAAGGCCGCTTTTTTATCTAATTACGTAACTATATCAGGTGCACTTGCCCGGCTTGTACTTGTCTTCCAAGTCGGTTCTGCATACCCACGAACCATCTGATGCACGATTATACGCAATAGTCTTAGTATTGAACTTGCCTGCATTACCGCCAGTTGCTTGGCATAGAATAGCGGGTGTGGCGACACCAGTCGCGTCAACATTGTTAATGGTAATATTGCAGTATGAAGTCGTGGAGCCAACGCCAACATAACCCGTAGCATTCGGATCGGTGCTGGGCACTTGCCCTTTATTAACCATCAACTCATACTGATCGCGGGCCGGTGTAATTTCCTTCAAAGCACCAGTAGCCTGCGACTGAACGATATAGTCCTGATAGGCCGGCAGCGCAACAGCAGCCAGAATACCGATAATCGCCACAACGATCATCAGTTCGATCAGGGTAAAACCCTTTTGAATACTCTTCATATTAAATCTCCTTTTGCAAAAGATTGTGGAAAACCCACGTCCGTAATGATACATGATTCATGCCAGGCTTGCATCCAACTCTCCATTCTGCATTTAACACATTGTTTTTTATGTGTTAAATGACAAATATTACCGTATCCCGCATTTCCCGCTAGGCAGTGCACTGACATTTATTGGCAGCCGCACACTAAAAGTTGGCAGCAGGCAACGCTTTATTGCGATGTGTTTTGAGCTACTGGATTGTTTCGAGCGGTATATGCTCAGGCGGCAGTCCTTGGCACCAGCGCCGCCACATGAAACGCCAGCTTTTTTGAGCGGCCTCAGTAATCACTTCGGGGCGTCCCACAGGCGACTTGGCAAGCTCTTGTCTCAGATTTTTTCGTATCAAGGCAAGTTCATCAAGGTGTTCGGACCAGTACTTGCCCTTTGCCACAAAATCGTCAGGATTCTCACAAACAAATTCCTTGGCAAGATTGACATGGGACATGGCACACCCTCCTTGGCGACCAGGTGGTATGGAACCCGGCATGGTCAAAGTGGGAACGCCCATGCATATGGCATATAACACAGTAGTTCCTCCCGAATAGGGAAGGGTGTCCAAGCACAGATCGACCTGATGATGCAGCGCCATGTAGTCCTCTAATGAAAGTCGATGCACGAATTGCAAGCGATCGCTACTCACTCCACCTTTGTGAAACCAGGCTTCTATCCGAGAAGTGACACTTTTTTCTTCGGGTATATCCGCCAATATCAGCCTGGATTGCGGAACTGATCTGAGCAAATCACACCAGATCAATACTATCTGCTCATTCAATTTATTCAGCCGATTGAATTCGCCAAAGGAAAAATAACCGTTCTTGATCGCTGGCAGGTCTGAAACTTCGGGTAGGCTCTCTGGAGGAAGAAAGGGTGCGGCCGCTGGTAAGTACGCCAATTTTTCTGTGAATTGCCCTTCCATAATCTCAATCGGAAGAAAAAATGGATCACAATGGTAATAATCCATGGCTTTAAGACCACTGGTTCCCGGATAACCGATCCAAGATATCTGTATGGGGGCGGGTTTTTTTGCAAAACAGGCAAGACGGTTTCTCCTAGTATGACCCGCCAAGTCAATCAGTATATCTATCTTGTCGTCCATGATTTTTTTGAAGAGAGCATCATCGCTCAAGCCAGAAACAGAATTCCAGAAATGAAAACAGGTCTTCATGCGCTGAGTGGTATGATCTTCAATTACATGGAAATAATATGCATGTAAGGTAATTTCTTTTGATTGATTGAGACTCTGAATGATAGGTTCGAAAAAAAACAAAACCGGATGATCACTGAAGAAATCGCCTGAAACAAAACCAACCCGCAGAGTTCGTTCCTCATCACGTTCATTCTTGTGCTCCGGACACGAAGTCAGCAAAGGGGTCTCTAATATTTTCCCGAAATAACAATGCTCCTCAAAAAATTTATTGGGATTCACTAAGGGACATCGACTAAGCACAAAAAGAAAAGCACTATAAACTTGTATCCAAACGGATTTATTTGACATCAACCCTTCCGTAGTTCTCAATTTTTCAAGCACTTGAAGTGCTTCTTCCAAGCAACCTGATTCGTGAAGTGCTTTTGCAAGTTCAAGTTCAATTTCGGGCTGATTGGGGTCAGAATCGAGAATGAACCTTAAATGTTCAATTGCCTCATGAAAACAGAAATACTCAACAAGAATGGAAGCCAAAGCTCTATGCGCCAGAATATGAGATGGGTCAATCATCAATGCAGAGCGATAGGAGGCTATTGCTTCAGCAGCATGGTCTAAATCTTCGAATACCTTGCCACGTGCGATTATTGCGTCGATAAAATCCGGTCGTATATATATTGCTTCACAATACGAAGAAAAGGCGCTTTGAAAATATCCGAGGCTTCGGTAAATGTTACCCAGATAAAAGTGAGTATCCGCATCATGGGGTTCACAAACAATCGCCTCATCGTAGGCCGCTATTGCCTCTTGGAGTCTTCCTTGGGAAGTCAGGAAATTACCATACAATAGATGCAATCGGGCAGATTTCGGTTGGATATATATAGCTCTTTTATAACAATCTTCTTTAAATTCTCCAGAAATTTCAGCTTCTTCAGCTTTACCCAATAGCAATTTCACCTTTTTCTCAGAAGAAAGGAAAAATCTCTGAAATATTTGCGAAACAAAATCAATGTTTGATAAGAGTTTACTCATATTTAAACTCGCTGCTGTCCGGTCAAATATTGGGTAGATTCAATTGGTTGCATGATTGGTGCTGTTCCGATCTGTATTCGTTTTCTGTAAGCGCTT
>Ga0316605_10000921_pt1 | contig 18043 bp, 16 predicted proteins | sample OWC_soil_day20_n_FD_207666 | JGI IMG/M metagenome (GOLD analysis project Ga0316605, IMG submission 207666) | Wetland soil microbial communities from Old Woman Creek delta, Ohio, United States - OWC_soil_day20_noCT | ecosystem: Environmental > Terrestrial > Soil > Wetlands | place: USA: Ohio...
GCAAGGCACCCAGCAGTTCGTCGCCGGGGCTGGTCTTCGGCACAAAGCCGGCCGCTCCGCCACGCATGGCGCGGGACACGGTTTCGGCGTCGTCGAGGGCGGAGATCACCACCACCGGCAGGGTCGGGAATCGCTTGCGCAACACGGTGAGGAAAGCCAGCCCGCTGGTGCCCGGCAGCATCAGGTCGAGCAGCACCAGGTCCAGATCGGGGTTGGATTCGAGCAGGGCAAGAGCCTCGTCGGCGTTCTGGGCGCCGAGGGTTTGCACCTCCTCTTCGAGATTGCAGAGGGTTTGGAGCAAACCTTCACGCACCAGTGCGTGGTCTTCAATGGCGAGAATTTTCAGCATGGCGCGCCTCCTATCATGACAAATGGTACTTTACAGGAAAGTAGGGCAATTAGGCTAAGATGAAAAACAATTGGCCGTGACGGAATGCCAGAGAGCGGCCTCGCATTCACAAGGGAGATGACATGAGCACGAATTCACAAGACCCCCTCGATTTCCTCAAGAACATGTGGGGCAACATGGGCTTCAACCTGCCGGGCATGGTCACGCCCACCCTCGATGTCGATGAACTGGAAAAACAGATCACCAACATGAAAGCCGTCGAAGGCTGGCTGAAAATGAATCTGCAAACCCTGCAAATGACCATCCAGGGCCTCGAAATGCAGCGCATGACGCTCCAGGCCATGCAGGCCATCAGCCAGGCCTCCACCGCGAACGCCCAGGACAGCAGCGCCAACGCCAATGCCTTTGCCAATGCCGCGATGTGGCCCTGGAACATGATGGCCAGCGCCGGCGCGGCGGCCACCGAAGCAGCCCCGGCAGCGGCGGCGGAAAATCCCCCCGCTGCCGAAGCCGCTCCCGCCGCCAAGGAAAAGAAGCCCTCAGCGAAGAGCTAACCAGAGCGGCAGGCTAATCATGGCCAGCAGGGTGCTGGCCGAAATCAGCCAGGCGACGCGGGGTGCGTCGCCCCCCATGCGCGCCGCCAGGATGTAGGCCGAACTAGCCGTCGGCAGGGCAGCAAACACCAGCGCGACATCGAAATACACCCCGCTCAAGCCCAGCGCGATGGCGACGCCCCAGGCGATGGCCGGCATGGCGATCAGCTTTACCGCCAGCAAATAGCCGGCAGCGCCCATGCCGCCTTCTGACGGCCCGCGCAACTTGAGGGCCGAACCCACCGCCAGCAAACCGAGGGCGACCGCCGCGTCGGCCAGGCGGCCCAGCATCTGGCCCGCCGGGGCCGGCATCGGCAGGCCGGCGATGTTCCAGATCAAACCGCTCACCGTCGCCAGCACCAGAGGGTTACGCACCAGTTCGCGCAGAAAGTGCGCCTCGCCGTGGCGCGCCATCATGCCCACCGCCGCCACGTTGGCCAGAGGCACCAGGCCGCCGGCCACCAGGCCCATGGCGGCGATACCCGCAGCACCGTGGAGCTTGCCGGCAATGGCGATGCCGATGTAGGTATTGAAGCGGAAGGCGCACTGGAACTGGGAGGCGAAGCTCATGGGCGTCATCGGGAACAGCCAGCGGGCTCCGTAGCCCAGCACCATGGCGCCGATCATCGCCGAGGCGCCCGTGGTCACCAGGGGCAGCGCCGTCGCCAATGCCAGAGGGGTACGCGTCAACGCGTTGAACAGCAGGGCCGGGAAGAGGATGAAATACACCAGCTTCTCCACCCCGGCCCAGAAATGGTCGCCCAGATGCATCCAGCGTCGCAGGGCGACACCCAGAAGAATCAGGGAAAAATCCGGCAGCAGGGTGAGGGCGGTGTTCACCGCCCTAGATTATCTTTTTCTCTCGCAGGGCCGCAATGTCGGATTCTACGTAGCCGGCCTCGCGCAGAATCGCCTCCGAGTCGGCACCGCTGCGGGGCGCCGGATGACGGATGGCAAACTCGAAGCCCGACATCTTCAGAGGCGGCGCGAACTGGGTGAGATCACCCTCCTCCACCACCATGCCCCGCGCCCGCAGTTGTGGATGCTCCAGGGCCTCGGCAAAGTCCAGCACCGGCGTCACGCCGCAATCCACGTCCTTGAGTTTGTCCGTCCAATGGGCCAGGGGCTGGCTGGCGATCAGAGCCGCCAGGTCGGCCTTGGCGCGAGCGCCCTCCTCGCCTTCGGCAAGGCCGAAGGGCTTCAGGTCCGGGCGGCCGAGGGCATCGCACAGCAGATGCCAGAACTTGGGTTCCAGGGAGCCCACCGCCAGATGGCGGCCGTCGGCGGTGCGGTAGAGGCCATAGCCTGGCAAGGCGCCGGTCAGTCCGTCCGCGCCGCGCGGCTCAGTGCGGCCCTTGACCAGCATCGACAGCAGCGGCGTGTAAGCATGGGCGAACACGGCATCGGTCATGGAAACATCCACATAACGCCCCTGGCCCGTGGCCCGCGCCGAGAGCAGGGCAGCCAGAATGCCCATGACGCCGGTGAGCGCGCCGCCGAGCAGATCGCCGATCTGGAAGTTGGGTATCGCCGGCTCGCCGCCCGCCGTGCCGATCTGATCCAGCACCCCTGCCGTCGCGACGTAATTCACGTCATGCCCCGCCAGATCACGCCACGGCCCGGTCTGGCCGTAGCCAGTGATGGCGCAATAGACAATGCGCGGATTGATCGCCCGCACCGCCTCGTAGCCAACGCCGAGCTTATCCACCACACCGGGGCGGAAACTTTCCACCACCACATCGGCCTCCCGCGCCAAACGCAGGAACACCTCCACGCCCTCCGACTGCTTCAGGTCCAGACGCAAAGCGCGCTTGTTACGGTTGGCGATGCGAAAAAAATAGCTGTCCTCCCCCGGCGCCGCCGCCGGACTCATGCTGCGGGCGTAGTCGCCGACGCCGGTGTCTTCGATCTTGATGACTTCCGCGCCCAGGTCGGCCAGGTGCAAAGTCGCCACCGGGCCGGGCAGCAGGCGGGTCAGGTCAAGAACGCGAATGCCGGCGAGGGGAATGGAGGATGTGTTGGAGGTCATGGATAAGTTTCAATCAAGGCAGTACAGGTGCTCATGTTACAAGGCCTTGGGAAGAGACATAACAGAGGAGAAATGCGCTACTGCGACAATTGCGATGAAAGTCGCAGTTCATCTTGCAACGGCGATACGAAAATGCCTCCTCAATGCGGGAACCAAAGCACCGATCTAACTCAATCTCCTAAGTAGAGCAGTTGGGTATCAATCGGCCATAATGTTGCGCTTGATGAGTTTTGGAGAAAGACTATCCAATACTATTTGTTTCAGGAGTAGCAGAAAGAGTGGTCCGTGCGGTGCTGACGTGGAGAGAGTTCAAATGGCGGATAAGCAGGAAATATTCGACTACTTAAGAAACCGGCAAAAAGCAGCAGAGATTGAGGCCAAGGTTAATGGCATCAATCTTTGGGTGCTATTTGGTGCAATGGCAGTTGTGACATGGCAGTTGCTTGGAAGCATTGGGGGGGACTTTCTGAACAACCCCGAACTTATTTTGCGCACATTACTGTGCACCGAAGCGATCTACATGTTTAGTTTTTTGGGTGAGACCGCCCGCCGCACAAGAGAAGATATACGCTACTCGCATTGGGGGCCAGCCGATATAGAGTCGCCATTCCTAATACTGCTCCAAGGAACATTGCTTCTATTGCCGCCCCTACTTTCACTGGTTCTTATTGGACGGAGTTGGAGTTCAGCCATCTTAGGCATTTTCGGGCTAATTTTTGTCGGCCTAAGCGTCGCAGCAATTGGTAGTCGCTTGCTCCAAGTTGAAGGGCGTACAGAGAAATTCCCGAAGCCAACTTTTGAGTTAACAACGCGCGCAGATGCGGTGGGCAATATTGTTATGGGGATTGCTCTCTCTCTAGCAGCTCTTGAGCAAGGAATGTTCGCTAGGGATCATCATGAAATGTTTACTATTGAGTTGGCGAGGCAACTGACGTTGCTTGCAGCCCTATATCTCTTATTCATGGTGACCGTCCAGCGAAAGCATCGAAGCAATAGCACTGCGTGGACATACGAACTAGAAACAGAATTGTTGTTGGATGCCGTATCGGCTGAAGTCGCAGCAAGGCGAATCGAGCACAGAGGATTGGGGCGCCGGTTGCAAGACGTTATGGATCGATTTTTCGATGATATGGACGCCAGATTTATCGAACTCGATTCTCTCTTCGATCAATCTCGTTCGCAACTAGATTCAGCAAAAGAAGTGCCTGCGGAATACGGTGCCGAACGTGCCGCTAGAACCAAAGAAGCAACTCGGCATTTATCTGTGCACATTGACACCCTGACACGCGATTGCGATGAGTTTAGGAACTATCTGAAGAAGATAGCGGAGAAAAACCTCGCAACAGAAAAGTCGATCCTTGCCCCTCATCTTATTAGTCTCAACGCCAGACATGCAACATACGCAGAGCGGCTGCGCAGAGCCGAGACTGAGTTGAAAAATCTTATGTCTTAACCATAGAATTTTGGGGGCGTTCTAGGTATGGCCCTGAGAGCATATGCTGGCCAGTATTGATCGGATGGGTTGCAGTTCTAAATGGCCGTAGTGGTTCGCTCATATTCCAAGTTGAAAGCCTGCTTACGTAAGTTGTAATAATTTTCATTCGGTACATAACAGGCGAACAAATTCCATACGCAATCAGTTCGCCTCAGTCGTACTTTCTCCCGTCCTCGATCACCTTGCCGTCGTTGGGCAGTGCGCCGGGGGCGACCAGTACTACATCGCCGCGCAGTTTGGTGATGTCGCGCAGGCTCTCGGCGATGGCCTTGGTCAGGGCGTCACCACCTGCCGCCTCGCAATGAAGGGTCATCAGGTCATTGCCGTCGGGGTTGGTCACCACCAGGCGGGCGCGCTTGATTTCGCTGTGGCGCTTGAGTACCTCGGCCACTTGCTCGGGGTGGACGAACATGCCCTTGACCTTGGTGGTCTGGTCGGCGCGGCCCATCCAGCCCTTGATGCGCGTGTTGCTGCGACCGCAGGGCGACGCGCCGGGCAGCACGGCGGAGAGGTCGCCGGTGCCGAAGCGGATCAGCGGGTAATCGGCGTTGAAGGTGGTCACCACTACCTCGCCCACCTCCCCCTCGGCCACGGGGTCGCCGGTGCCGGGACGGACGATTTCGAGGATCAGGCTTTCTTCCAGCACCAGCCCTTCCCGCGCCGGGGTTTCGTAGGCGATCAGACCCAGGTCGGCAGTGGCGTAGGCCTGGAAGACGTCAATGCCGCGCTCGGCGAAGAACTGCTTTTGCGCCGGGAACAGGGCCTCGCCGGAGACCACGGCCTTCTTCAGCGACGACACGTCGACCTTCAGTTCCTCGGCCTTTTCGATCAGTATCTTGAGGAAGCTCGGGGTGCCGACGTAGCCGGCGGGACGCAGGTCGGCGATGGCCTGGACCTGCTGCTCGGTCTGGCCGACGCCGCCGGGGAACACCGGGCAGCCGAGGGCGCGGGCGCCGGCATCGAGTATCCAGCCGCCGGGAGTCATGTGATACGAAAAGCTGTTGTGCACCAGCTCGCCCGGCCGGAAGCCGCCGGCATAGAGGGCGCGGGCGGTGCGCCACCAGTCGGCGGCCAGGCCCTCCGGCTCGTAGATCGGTCCGGGCGACGAGAACAGACGCCCCAGCCCGCCGACGGGGGTGGCGTTAAGGCCGCCAAGCGGCGGGCAGGTCTTTTGCAGCCCGATCAGGTCATGCTTGCGCAACACCGGCAGCCGCGCCAGAGCGGCGCGCGAGGTCACCGCCGTCGCATCGACACCAGCCAGGGCCGCCGCAAAATGGGACGCCGCCTTGGCACGGGCCACCTGCGCCGGCAGCCGCGCCATGAGGTCGCATTCGCGCTCATCCGGGTCGCGGGTTTCCAGGGCGTCGAGATAATTGGACATGACAGACTCGCAAAAAAATTAGCAGAGAAGATGGAGACGGCAGAACTCTAGGACGGCGAAGCGCCGGGCAACACAAGGTTGGCAACCACCAGCGGCAAGCATTTCGCTGCGAGACAAGGCGCGAGGAAGCGCCGCATAGCAGCGCTATGCAAGCGCCCGAGCAACGCCGTATCGCAGTGAAAGGCGCCGCCGCTATGCAAGCCAGCGTTTGCGGCGGCGGTAATGCTTGTTATCGCGGAAACTCTTGCGCTCGCCGCTCGACAAGCCGAGATAGAACTCCTTGACGTCCTCGTTGTTGCGCAGGCTTTCGGCTTCGCCTTCCATGACGACGCGGCCGTTTTCGAGGATGTAGCCGAAGTCGGCGTAGCGCAGGGCGACCATGGTGTTCTGTTCGGCGAGGAGAAAACTCACCTTCTCGCGGGCATTGAGGTCGCGCACGATTTCAAAAATTTCCTCGACGATCTGGGGCGCCAGGCCCATGGAGGGTTCGTCGAGCAGAATCATTTCCGGGCCGGCCATCAGGGCGCGGCCGATGGCGCACATCTGCTGCTCGCCGCCGGAAGTGTAGCCAGCCTGGGAGGCGCGGCGTTGCTTGAGACGCGGAAAATAGGCGTAGACCTTCTCAAGGTTTTCCTTGATCTGGCTGCGGGAAATGGTGCGGGTATAGGCGCCGGTGAGCAGATTGTCCTCGATGCTCAAATGGCCGAAACAATGGCGGCCTTCCATGACCTGGATCACGCCGCCCTTCACGAGTTCGTTGGGCGTCAGTTGATCGACGCGCCGATTCTGAAACTGGATGTCGCCCTTGGTCACCTCGCCGCGCTCGGCGCGCAGCAGGTTGGAAATCGCCTTCAGGGTCGTGCTCTTGCCAGCGCCGTTGGCGCCCAGCAGGGCGACGATCTTGCCTTGCGGCACTTCAAGGGAAACCCCCTTGAGCACCAGAATGACGTGATCGTAGATGACCTCGATGTTATTGACGGAGAGATAGCTGGACATGAACTGAATTCCTGGACGGGCGCGGGCAGAAAAAACGGGAAGGCAGGCAGCGCCCGCCTTCCCGGTCCTCTTACTTCTTCGCTTCGGCGGCGCAATCACGTGGGGTGATGCCCTTTTCCTTGGCGTACTTCTTGGCGTCGGCCTGGAACAGGGGGTGGATCAGAGCCTTGTTGCCCTCGATCCAGTCGGTCAGCACCACCCACTTGCTGCCGTCCCACTGCTGCATCTTCACCTTGCCGGAACCTTCGTGGTTGTCGCAGGACGTCTTCACTTCCGGCAGCAGACCGGTAGCGCCGAGAGCCTTGAGGCGGGCGTCGGTCAGGTTCAGATTTTCCATGCCCCAGCGCACTTGCTCGCCGTTCATGGCCTTGCCCTTGCCGTACTTGGCCTGGGCGGCGCGAATCGCCTCCACCGACAGCACAGCGGCAGAAACACCACGGTTGTAGAGAATGGTGCCGAGCTTGGCCTTGTCGGAGAGGTTGCCCTTGCCGCCGTCATACACGGTCTTCTCGATGTCGGCGATCAGGGGTACGCCCTTGCCGGACACGTTCCAGGTGGCGGACATGTAGCCCTTGGCGGCATCACCCGCCGGGATCACGTCCTCCTCGGAACCGGCCCACCAGGAACCGATCATCTTTTCACGCGGGAAGCCCATCTTCTGCGCAGTCTTGATGGCGGTCATGTTCATCACGCCCCAGCCCCACATGATGACGTAGTCGGGCTTTTCCTGACGGATGCGCTGCCACTGGGCGCCCTGTTCGTTGCCAGGGTGGGCGACGGGAATCTGCACCAGGTTGAACTTGTTCAGGCGCGACTCGGCTTCCAGGGCCAGGATCGGTTCCTTGCCGTAGGCGGAGTCATGGTAGAGGAAGACGATCTTCTTGCCGTCCAGGCCGCCCTTGTCCTTGAGGAACTTGATGATGGCGGAGGCCTGCATCTGGTAGGTGGTCACCAGGGGGAAAGCCCAGGGGAATACGGAACCGTCCACCGCCATGGTCAGGCCGTAGCCCATCATGGCCAGGGGCAGCTTGTCGGCGGTTACCTTGTCAACCAGGGCGTAGGAAATGCCGGTGGACATGGTGTGGATCGGGCCGGGCGCCGCCTTGGCCTTGCTCTTCAGGCGCTCGTAACACTCGACGCCCTTGGCGTTGTTGTATTCGGTTTCGCACTCGTCCCAGGCGAGCTTGACGCCATCGACGCCGCCCTTCATGTTGACGTAGTTGAGGTAATCGACGAAGCCGCCGTAGAAGGCCTGGCCGTTGGCGCCGTAGGGGCCGACCCGGTACGAGGGGATCATGAAGTACTGCTCTTCGGCGGCCTGGGCTGCCGGAAGCGCAGCGCCGAACAGAGCGGCGGCGATGGATGAAGCGATGACGAGTTGCTTGGCTTTCTTAATCATGGATGTCTCCTACCTTGGTTGAGTTATATGTTTCAGAAACCAGCATCAAACAAACTGCGGCCTTCTTAGTGCGGGAAAGGCCACAGACGTAACTTCTCCTTGGCGATCTGCCACAAACGCGCCAGACCGTGGGGTTCGACAACGAGGAAGAACATGATGAGCGCCCCGAACACCATGAGCTGGATGTGGGACACCGTAGCGCTATCAAAAGGCAAGTGCAACAGCTCGGCAATCGCCGGCAGGCTGATATCGAGGAAGATTGGCAGCAGCAGAATGAAGGCCGCGCCGAGGAAACTGCCGAGGATGCTGCCGACGCCGCCGACAATAATCATGAACAGGATCTTGAACGAGAGATCGAGGGAGAAGCCGTCGGGCTCCACCGAACCGAGGTAGCAGAAGGCATACAGGGCGCCGGCGACGCCGCAGTAGAAGGAGCTGACGGCAAAGGCCAGCAGCTTGGTGTGCATCAGGCGGATGCCGATCACCTCCGCCGCCACGTCCATGTCGCGCACTGCCATCCAGGCGCGGCCCGTGGTGGAACGCACCATGTTCTTCGCCGCCAGGGCCATCAGGCTGACGATGGTAAGCACCAGCAGGTAACGGGACTGGGGAGTATCAAAGTCGAAGCCGAGAATACTCACGCTCGGCACCGAGATCACGCCCGACGATGAGTTGTTGGACAGGTAGGGGAACTTGGTCAGACACCAGACGATGAAGAACTGCGCCGCCAGAGTCGCCACTGCCAGGTAGAAGCCCTTGATACGCAGGGAGGGCAGACCGAACAGAATGCCGACGCCCGCCGCCGTGAAGCCGGCGAGAATGAAGGACAGCAGCACCGGCATGCCTTCGACTCGCACCTGGAAGTTGTAGGCGGCATAGGCGCCTACCGCCATGAAGGCCGCCGAGCCGAGGGAGAGCTGGCCGGCATAGCCGGTGAGGATGTTCAGGCCCAAGGCTGCCAGGGCGAAAATGAGGAAGGGAATCAGGATGGCATTGAACCAGTAGTTGCCGGCCACCAGCGGCACGACAACGAAGGCCGCCACCAGCAGGAGGGCGATGCCGATACGGTCCTGGCGGATCGGAAAGATCTGCTGGTCAGCGGCGTAGCTGGTCTTGAATTGTCCGGTTTCGCGATAAAACATGTCTGTCGATTCCTAGCCGTTAAACGCGGTCAATGTGTTTCTCGCCGAACAGCCCTTCCGGCCGCACGAGGAGGAAGAGGAGCGCCATCACATACGGGAACCAGCCCTCGATGCCGCCAAAGTTGCCGCCGAACAGATCCTGCATCACTGGCGGAATGTAGATCTCCGCCAGCTTCTCCGAGGCGCCGATGATGAGGCCGCCGACAATCGCGCCGGGCACCGAGGTGAAGCCGCCGAGAATCAGCACCGGCAGCGCCTTGAGGGCGGTGAAGGTGAGCGCGAACTGAACGCCGTTGCGCGAGCCCCAGAGCAGGCCCGCCACCAGGGCGACGAAGCCGGCGACGCCCCACACCAGCGCCCAGATGTGTTGCAGCGGAATGCCGATCGACAGCGCCGCCTGGTGGTCGTCGGCCACCGCCCGCAGGGCACGGCCGACGCGGGTGTATTGGAAGAACAGGGCCAGGGCCGCCACCAGCGCCAGAGCGAGGCCGGCGGCAATCAGGTCGAAGCTGCTGACCACCATGTTGTAGTTGTCGAGGATGTAGGGAATCGGTTCATCCTTGAGACCGATATCCAGAGGACGCACGTCGTTGCCCCACATAAGCGGCGCCAGGCCCTCAACGAAGAAGGCGAGGCCGATGGTGGCCATGAAGAGGGAAATCGGCGCCTGGTTCACCATCTTGCGCAGCACGAACTTCTCGGTGGCGATACCGAACAGGGTCATGATGGCGAAGGCAAGAATGATCGCCAGCCACAGCGGCGCGCCATAGCCCATGCAGCCCACCACCGAGAGAGCGGCGAAATACACCATGGCGCCCTGGGCGAAGTTGAACACCCCAGAGGCCTTGAAGATCAGCACAAAGCCGAGGGCCACCAGGGAGTACATGACCCCCGAGAGCAGGCCGCCGATCAGCACTTCAAAGAAGAATTGCATGGTTCAGATCCTCAGTGTTGGGTGCCGAGATAGGCAGCAATGACCTCGGGGTTGTTCTTCACCTCGTCGGGTACGCCGTCGCCGATCTTCTTGCCGTAGTCGAGCACCACGACGCGGTCGGAGATGTCCATCACCACGCCCATGTCGTGTTCGATGAGAACGATGGTGGTGCCGAACTGGTCGTTCACGTCGAGGATGAAGCGGCACATGTCCTGTTTCTCTTCCACGTTCATGCCCGCCATCGGCTCATCGAGCAGCAGCATCTTCGGCTCGGCGGCGAGGGCGCGACCGAGTTCGACGCGCTTTTGCAGGCCGTAGGGCAGGCGGCCCACCGGCGTCTTGCGGATGTGCTCGATTTCGAGGAAGTCGATCACCTCCTCCACCTTGCGCCGATGCTCCAGTTCCTCGCGCTTCGCCGGCCCCCACCAGAGAGCGTGGTGGATGAAGTTGCACTTCATCTTCAGGTTGCGGCCGGTCATCAGGTTGTCGAGCACCGACATGCCCTTGAACAGGGCGATGTTCTGGAAGGTACGGGCGATGCCGTAGGCCGCCGCGGCGTGGGTATCCATGTCGTGACGCACCTCGCCGTGGAAGACGATCTCGCCTTCCTGGGGCCGGTACACGCCGTTGATGACGTTGAGCATGGAACTCTTGCCGGCGCCGTTGGGGCCGATGATGGCGCGAATTTCATGCTCACGCACATCGAAGGAAATGTCGGTGAGGGCCTTGACACCACCGAAGCGCAAGGAGATGTTGCGCAGATCGAGGATGACGTCGCCGATTTCTCTTGCCATTTACGCTGCCCTCCCGACGGCGGCGAAGGTCTTCGCGTCGCGGATCACCAGATCGGCCGCCACCTTGCCCTTGCGGCCATCTTCAAACTTGACTTCGGTTTCGATGAACTGGGTCGCCTTGCCGCTGTAGAGGGCATCCACCAGCACCGCGTACTTCTCGGCGACAAAGCCACGCCGCACCTTGCGGGTGCGGGTCAGCTCGTCGTCGTCGGGATCGAGTTCCTTGTGCAGCACGAGGAAGCGATGAATCTGGGTGTCGGCCACCATGGCATCGGCGGCCAGCTCGGCATTAACCTGCTCGACGCATTCGCGGATCATCTCGCCGACTTCCACCTTGGCCGCCAGATCGGTGTAGCCAGCGTAGGCGATGCCGCGCCGCTCGGCCCAGTTACCCACCGCGCCCATGTCGATATTGATGAAGGCGCAGACCATATCGCGGTCGTTGCCGAAGCACACCGCTTCCTTGACGTACTGGAAGAACTTGAGCTTGTTCTCGACGTAGTTGGGAGCGAACATCGCCCCGTTCTTGAGCTTGCCGACATCCTTGGCGCGGTCGATGATTTTCAGGTGGCCTTCGGCATCGAAGAAGCCGGCGTCACCGGTCATGAAATAGCCATCGGCGTTGATCGACTCGGCGGTGGCGTCGGGACGCTTGTAGTACTCCTTGAGCAGCATCGGGCCCTTGACCAGAATCTCGCCGTTGTCGGCGATTTTCACTTCGACGCCGGGCGCCGGGGTGCCGACGGAATCGAGCTTGATCTGGCCATCGGGTTGCAGGCAAACATAGGCGCAGGTTTCGGTCTGGCCGTAGAGCTGCTTGAGATTGATGCCGATGGAGCGATAGAAACGGAACAGGTCGGGGCCGATGGCGGCGCCGGCGGTATAGGCGATGCGCACACGGCTGAGGCCGAGTACATTCTTCAGCGGGCCGTAGGCGAGCAGGTTGCCGAGGGCGTAGAGCAGGCGGTCAGAGGCTGCCACCGGCTTGCCGTCAAGCACCTCGGCGCCGCAGCGCTTGGCCACATCCATGAAGAAATGGAACATCCTGCGCTTGATAACGCCGGCATCTTCCATGCGGATCATGACCTGGGTCAGCAGGTTCTCGAACACCCGGGGCGGAGCGAAGTAATAGGTGGGGCCGATCTCGCGCATGTCGGTCATCACCGTGTCGCCGGACTCGGGACAATTGATGGTGAAGCCGGCATAGAGGCTCTGGGCGAAAGAGAACAGGTGGTCGCCAACCCAGGCCATCGGCAGGTAGGAGAGCATCTCCTCGCCGTCGGTCAGATGATCGAATTCGGTGCCGCCCCGCGCCGCCGAGAGAAACGAATGGTGGGTCTGGCAGACACCCTTGGGCTTGCCCGTGGTGCCCGAGGTGTAGAGCATGACGGAGATGTCGTCGCTCTGGCCCTTGGCGATTTCCTGGTCGATGAAGTCGGCCTGATTTTTGTCATGGATGCGGCCCATGGCCAGCATTTCGTCCATGCCATGGAGGAAAGGCTGGGTGTAGTGGCGCAGACCGCGCGGTTCGTCGTAAAGAATATGTTCCAGAGCCGGGCACTGGTCGATAACTTCGAGCAGCTTGTCCACCTGCTCCTGGTCTTCGACGATGGCGATCTTGATCGCGGCGTCCTGGAGCACGAACACCATTTCCGACGCCACGGCATCCTGATACAGAGGCACTGGTATGCCACCAAGCATCTGCACCGCGCACATGGACCAGTAAAGACGGGGACGGTTGTCGCCAATGATGGCAAGGCGGTCGCCGCGCTGGAAGCCGAGTTCGGCGAGGCCGCAGGCCAGGGCGCGCACCTCGGTGGCAACCTCGGCCCAGGACCAGGTCTGCCAGATGCCCATGTCTTTTTCCCGCGTCGCCGGCCGTTGGCCGCGCACACGGGCGTGGTGCATCAGAAGGCGAGGAAAGGTGTCGAGCGCAGAAGTCGCGTCGACGCCGGGCGTCGCTGCCATGGTGAGTCTCCTCAAATTTTCTGCCGCTTTGCCTCTCGGGCCAGGATAGCCTCGGGGCGCGGTCTGTTGCCAGCCAATCTAGCCATCCCAGCTTACACGTTCCTGATAGGAAACATGCTGCATTGCACCAGGCGTCCGATGGGCAGGCGGGGCATCGGAACGTGATTCAGTCTAGAGACTTGCGGGGCATATAATTGTCACGTGGCTGACAATTCAAAAAATAGTTCACTTTCTCTGGCGCAAACCATCCGCGCTTCCCAATGGGCAACCGGGCTGACCGAGGACGAGTTGGCCCGGGCCGAAAAGGGCATGGTCGAGCGTCTGGTGGAGGCCGGCGGTTTCATCTGCCGCAAGGGCGAGCCGGTGGACTGCTGGCTCGGCATCATCGACGGCCTGGCCAAGATGTCCAGCGACTGGGTTACCGGCAAGACCGCCTCGTATACCGGCATCCCCCCCGGCGGCTGGTTCGGCGAAGGCTCCATCCTCAAGACCGAACCACGCCGCTACGATGTCATCGCCCTGCGCGCCACCCGCGTTGCCTGCATGCGACGCGAAACCTTCCACTGGCTGCTCGACCACAGCATCGCCTTCAACCGCTTTTTGCTGGTGCAGATCAACGAGCGCCTGGGTCAATTCATCGGCCTGCTCGAATCGGAACGCCTGCTCGACACCGACGCCCGCGTCGCCCGCTGCATCACCGCCATGTTCAACCCGGTGCTGTATCCAGGGCAGAACCCCCAGCTCGCCATCTCGCAAGAAGAAATCGGCTACCTGGCTGGCGTCTCCCGGCAGCGGGTCAATCGCTCCCTGAAAATTCTCGAAGACGCCGGCTTCCTCGGCGTCGAATACGGCGGCATCAGCATCCACGATCTGGAAGGTCTGCGCCAGTTCGGCGGCTGACCGTAGCTGACGTTGGTCGCCCTTTGTCGCGCTTGCGACAAGCCCCCGCGCCCTAACTCGCTGATTTAGAACGCCGCCCCCCTGGCATCGGTATTGCATCCGCTGTCTAGCTTATGAAAACCCATCTCGATTGGTCGGCCTACGACAGCTACGGCATCGGCGATGCCTATTCCGGCATTCCCGCCAGCGGCGGCAACTACGCCAAGGCGGTGGCGGTGTGCATGAACAACCGTCAGTGCCAGCGCGAAGGCAAGGGCGTCATGTGTCCGAGCTACCGCATCAGCGGCGACGAGGCCCATTCCACCCAGGCGCGGGTGCGGGCCTTCAAGGCCGCCCTTAACGGCGAATTGGGCGACGAACCCTTCGCCTCGCCGGTGCTGGCCGAGGCCATGGACCTGTGCGTTTCCTGCAAGGGCTGCAAAAAGGAATGCCCGAGCGCGGTGGACATGACCCTCATCAAGACCGAATATCTGGCCCAGCGCAACGACCTTCTCGGCATCCCGATGCGCGCCCGCCTCTTCGCCGGTCTGCCCCACTGGCTGCACCAAGGGCGCGGCGTCCTGGCGCAATTGGTGGCCTGGCACAACCGCTCTCCTTTCATCGCCCGCCTGGCTGAGAAACTACTCGGCATCAGCGCCCGGCGCCATGTCGCCGCCCCGGCACCGCTTCCCTTCCAGGCCCCCTCGGCGGATATTGCCCCGGCCCCGCGCGGTGACGTGCTGTTGTTCGTGGACACCTTCGCCCACCACTTCGAGCCGCAGATCGCCGCCGCCGCCCATGCGGTGCTGACGGCCGCCGGCTACCGCGTCAAGACCCTCGCCCCCGATCCCGCCGATGCCGAGCCGACGCGCCCCCTGTGTTGCGGCCGCACCTATCTTGCCGCCGGCAGGGTGGACCAGGCCCGGGCGGAGGCCCAGCGCATCATGGCCGCCGTCAAACCCTATCTCGGTTCCGGCATGCCCATCGTCGGTCTCGAACCCTCCTGCCTGCTGGCCCTGCGCGACGAGTTCTGCAGCCTCGGCCTCGGCGCCGACGTGGCCCAGCTGTCGAAGCAGGTGTTCCTGTTCGAGGAGTTCCTGATGCGCGAGGCCAACAAGGGCATGACCCTGCCTCTCAAGCCCCTGCCGGGCAGCAAGGCCCTCGTGCACGGCCACTGCCACCAGAAGGCCTTCGGCGGCATGAAGTCGGTGAAGAAGGTGTTGGGCATGATTCCCGATTTCGAGTTCGAGATTCTCGATGCCTCCTGCTGCGGCATGGGCGGCAGCTTCGGCCTCGAAGCCGAACACTACGAGGCCTCGATGGCCATGGGCGAACTCGCCCTGCTACCCCTGGTCCGCGCCGCCGAGGCCGACGCGCCGATCATCGCCGACGGCTTCTCCTGCCGCCACCAGATCAAGGACGGCAGCGGCCGCCGTGCCCAGCATGTCGCTGTGTTGTTGCAACAGCATCTCAAACATTGAAACGGGTGGCGACGCTGCGCAGGCGTTCTGACAACTGTTGCAGGGTGTGCATTTCCGCCACAGTGCGGTCGAGGGCGGCGCTGCTGTCGCTGGAAGCATTGGCGACACCCTGGATGTGGCGCACGATGTTGTCGCTGGCCTGTTCCTGCAATTTCACTGCGGCGACGATGGCATCGGTGTCCACCGTGGTTTCCTGCACCGCCTGATTCGACTCGCCGAGAGCGATGGCGACTTCTTCGAGATATTCCTGACTCACGCCGAGGGAGGTCAGGCCGCGCTGAATCGCGCTCTCCACCTCGCCGGAACGGCCGCCCATGGCCTGGGTGACGCTGTCGATCTGCGCCGCGGCGACGGCGGATTTCTCCGCCAGCTTGCGCACCTCGTCGGCCACCACGGCGAAGCCGCGGCCCTGCTCGCCGGCCCGCGCCGCCTCGATGGCCGCGTTGAGCGCCAGCAGATTGGTCTGGTCGGCAATGTCGCGCACTTCCCGCGTCATGCCGGTGATGGCCCGGGTGCTCTGAATGAATTCGGTGGCGGTACTGGCGATATCGCTCACCGCCGCCTCGACGGTGGAAATTTCGCCGATCATGCGCGAGAGGCTTTCATTGGCGGCCTCGGTACGCTCCAGGCTGACGCCGATCTGGCGCCCGACGTTACCGACGTTGCCGGTCACATTGCCGATGCTGGAGGAAAGCCCATCGGCGGTCGCCACCGTGTCTCTCACCGCCTCACTCTGGCGTCCGAGGTTGGCCTGCAAGTCATCGGCGGTGGAACCGATGCGGCCGACGGACTGTTCCACCTGAAGACTGGCGGTGCGCAGTTCTTCCACCGTGTGGCGCAAGCTCTGCTGCATGCCGCTGATGGCGGCGCACAGGCTGGTGGTATCGCCGCCTCGCAGCGGCAGCGCGGCGCCCAGATCGCCGCTGGCAATGCGTTTCACCGCATCCGAAACCGCCTGGGGTTCGCCGCCAATCAGACCGAGCAGCATTTGCGCCAGCATCACGAAAGCCGCCAGACCGACCACCGAGGCGACGGCGCTGACAAGCACCATCCAGGTCAGAGAAGAACTGGCCGCCGCGCGCAGGGCCGGCAGCGCAGCGCCCGCCTGGTCGGCAAAGCCCATGAACATGATGAAGCTGAAGCCGTTGGCGATCACGGTCACCACGGCCAGCACGGCGAGGACGAGATACAGGCGATTGCGCAAGCTCATGGGAGACTCCTCGATTGTTCGTGTTGGATGGTTCAGGCGGGTCGATCAAAACCCTAGAGCATCTCGATCACCCACTGGGTCACCTTGCCCGTGGCGTTGGCGCACTGCTTGCCGCGGGCATCGTCGAAGGCCTTGTATTGCGCCGCATCCCACATGTCGTAGGTGCGACCGGTGAAGCGCTGCTGCAATTGCTGGCAGGTGACGCCGCCAAACTCTGTGCGGAACTTCTCCGTCAGCTCTTTCGCCTTCTTGAAGTTGTTGATGTAGCGACCCTTGTCGAGCTTGTCCCGGTCGCGGCCGTATTTGGCGCTGAGGGCCATCAGGCCGCCGGTGAGCGCGCCACAAACACCCTCACCGAGCAGACCGCCGCCGCCCGACAAGCCATGACTGGCCTTGATGGTCTGATCATCGACGCCGCCCACAGTCTCCTGCACCACGGCCAGCACACACTGAGGACAGCAGCCGTAATCCAGTTCGTACTTGACTGCCTTCTCGTAGGCCTGAGCGGCCAGTTCGTGCTTCTGTTCGGATTCCATGGATGCCTCCGTAAGAGGGTTTCAGGCTAGATCACGCACCCATGTTAGCCGATTCAAATTCTCCCCGGTCAGTCCAGTGGTTTGGGAGAGAATATTGCGACAGCCCTTCCCTAGAAGAAAGTCTCCACCATGCGACTGCTCCACACCATGATCCGTACCGGCGACCTGGACCGCTCCATCGCCTTCTACACCGACGTCCTCGGCATGACGCTGCTGCGCCGCCAGGACTACCCGGAGGGGAAATTCACCCTCGCCTTCGTCGGCTACGGCAGCGAGCGCGAGAACTCGGTGATCGAACTCACCTACAACTGGGGCGTCACCAGCTACGAGCAGGGTAATGGCTTCGGTCATCTGGCGATTGAAGTGGACGACGTCTACGCCGCCTGCGCCGCCATCCGCGCCAAGGGCGGCGTCATTCTGCGCGAGGCCGGGCCGATGAACGCCGGCAGCACCATCATCGCCTTTGTCGCCGACCCTGACGGTTACGGCATCGAATTGATTGGCAGGAAATCCTGAGTCGAGGGCGATGGAAACTTTTTTCAAAATCTACATCGCGCTCTGGGCGCTGGCCTGCCTTGTAGCCTTCGCCCTGTTTCTGCGCCGGCCCCTGGCCCACGCCATTGCCCACCGTAACTACTGGCACTTCCTCACCGAACCCTGGAAGGTGCTGACCTTCATCGCCGGCGCTGCCCTCATCACTCTGGTCGCCCCCTACACCGGCGACCCGACATGGGATCACACGGATGGCTTCTTCATGTCCGTGTTCTGCTACACCACCGCGCCCTGGGTTGTCGCCACCCTGTACTTCGCGGCGCGTCGGCAGGCGGGACCGGTGCAGGTCTATGTCGCCGTCTGCG
>Ga0316605_10000925_pt1 | contig 18006 bp, 19 predicted proteins | sample OWC_soil_day20_n_FD_207666 | JGI IMG/M metagenome (GOLD analysis project Ga0316605, IMG submission 207666) | Wetland soil microbial communities from Old Woman Creek delta, Ohio, United States - OWC_soil_day20_noCT | ecosystem: Environmental > Terrestrial > Soil > Wetlands | place: USA: Ohio...
GGAAGCGCACCAGAAATTGTTCGAGCCATTCGACGGATTCGGCGTCGAGGTGGTTGGTCGGTTCGTCAAGCAGCAGCATGTCCGGTTTGGCCAAGAGCAGCTTGCACAGTGCCACGCGGCGCTTTTCGCCGCCGGACAGGTTGCCGATCACGGCTTCCCAGGGCGGCAGGCGCAGGGCGTCGGCGGCCAACTCCATCTGCGCTTCGGTATCGGCACCGGCGGTGGCGATGATCGCTTCGAGGCGGGCCTGTTCCTCGGCCAGCTTGTCGAAATCGGCATCTTCCTCGGCATAGGCGGCGTATACAGCCTCCAGCTTGGCCTGGGCCTGCATCACTTCGCCGAGCGCCGATTCGACTTCGTCCTTGACCGTCTTGGTGGGGTCAAGTTGCGGCTCCTGCGGCAGGTAGCCGATCGACACGCCGGCCAGGTGCTGCACCTCGCCGTCGTATTCCTTGTCCACGCCGGCCATGATCTTGAGTACGGTCGACTTGCCGGAACCGTTCAGGCCGAGCAAACCGATCTTGGCGCCGGGGAAAAAGGAGAGGGAAATATCCTTGATGATCTGCCGCTTGGGCGGGACGATCTTGCTGACGCGCAGCATCGACATTACGTATTGAGCCATTGAACCTGCCTGTGACTATAAGGTTGAAACGGGTGAATTCAGTTTTCAGTTGCCAGCAATATCCTGGATGGCATCGACCACCATGCTGGTGCCAATGGCGATCAACAGGATGTCGCCGGCCACGCGAACGTAGCGGTGTCCGGATGGCGGCGCCGGCAAGCGCAGCATCAGGTCGTGGGGAAGGGGGTAGTAAGTGACGTCTCTGGGCAGGGGGCGTCCCATGTTCCACTTCTTGGCCTGCCCGGGGGGCATGCAGCCATTGCCTTTCTTGGCCAGTCCGGGCGGGCAGTTGCCGGCCCGCATGCGGGGGGCGTAATAGTCGTTGATGGCCGAACGATGGGAGTCGCCGAAGTGGAAGTCGATAGATGTGCCGCCGTCGCGTTGCCGGGCATCATCGCGCCGTTGTTCGTTACGGTCGCCGCGTTCATTGCCGTGATCGTTCCCGTGACCATGCCCATGCTTTCCGCCTTTTTCGGCGAAAGCACTGCCGCTGCCGAGTAGCAACGAGATGGTGGCGGCAAGAATGATTTTGCGCATTTTGGTCTTCCCAGAGATTGCAGAGACTTTGAGTCTACGAGGCTTCTCGCCAAATGACCAGCCCTGTTACCGGGGTGAGAAAAACAAAAAAGCCAATCCGAAGATTGGCTTGATTGTTTAGTTCTGCTGGCGCGCCCGGAGCGATTCGAACGCCCGACCCTCTGGTTCGTAGCCAGATACTCTATCCAACTGAGCTACGGGCGCGCTGTCAGAGCCGCGCATTATACGGATGAGCGCGTAGAATGCAAGCCTTATTCAGACAAATAGTCATCATGAGCCAAATTTCCGTACGCATGCCCAAATATCCGGAGTGCTGGGAGAGCTGCGGGTCGTGCGCCAGCGGTGATGTATTCATTCTCGAGATCGCCGTTAAACCCGGCGACATGCTGGCCTTCGACGACACCATCCTGACGCTTGAAACCGGCAAGGTGGCACTGGATATTCCTAGTCCCTATGTCGGCAGGGTCGTGGAAGTGCATGTCGTGGAAGGCGACGCTGTGGATGCGGGCGCCTTGCTGGTGACTCTGGATACCGTTTAACCGGGGACATCAAACGGTCACCTTGGCAGGGCATTATTGGCGAAGGAGAACCGAATATGGTGCAGTGCACAAAAAGTTGTTGACATCATTCATTCAGTGTATAGAATGAAATCATGTTGCAGCGCAGCAAAACTCTTATAGATGCATCCCAACCCCACGGAGAAAATATCATGATCACCAAACCCGAAGATTTCGCCAAGTCTGGCTTCAATTTCGCCCTGTTTTTCGTCAATACCGCTTTCGATGGCATCGAGCGCCTGGCCCTGTTGAATCTGGCTGCCGCCCGTTCGGTTTTCGAAGCCTCGATGTCCAACGTGACCACGTTGCTGGGCGCCAAGGATGTTCAGTCCTTCGTCAATCTGCAAAAGCAATTGTCTGCCCCGTCCATCGAGAAGGGCATGGAGTATTCCCGTAACGTGATCGCCATCGCGTCGGAAACCAAGGACAAGATCGCCAAGGAAGTTGAAACCCAGGTTGCCGACACCAACGCCAAGGTGACCGGTCTGGTCGAAAAGGCCCTGGCTTCCGCCCCGGCTGGTTCCGAAGTGGCCGTCGCTGCCGTCAAGACCGCCATCAAGTCCGCCAACGACGCCTACGAAGGCCTTAACAAGGCTGCCAAGCAGGCTGCCGAAGTTGCCGAAGCCAGCGTTGCCGCGGCGACCGAAGCGACCCTGAAGGCTGCCAACGTGGCTGCCCCGAAGGCCGCCGGCAAGAAGGCTGCCTAAACGCAGACTGCTAACTTGCAGTAAAAAGCCGGAGCTGGTCTCCGGCTTTTTTTCGTCTGTCAGCCGAGCAGGGTGAGTACCACTTCCCGGCGATGGCCGTGCGTTCTATGTTCAAACAGGTAAATGCCTTGCCAGGTGCCGAGCAGCAAGCGGCTGTCGGCGAAGGGAACGCTCAAGGCGCTGCCGGTGAGCAGGGCGCGGGCATGGGCGGCCATGTCGTCGTCGCCTTCCAGATCGTGCCGGTAGGCCGGGTCGCCGTCCGGTGCCCAGCGCTGGAGCAGGGTTTCCAGATCGCGGCGCACGGTCGGGTCGGCATTTTCGGTAATGGCCAGGCCGCAACTGGTGTGACGCACGAAAATATGGGCGATTCCGCAGTCGACCGCAGCATTGCGGACGACTGCGGCAATCTCTTCGGTGATATCCACCGAACCCCGACCATGGGTATTGAAGGTGAGCCGATGCTGTGCGGCCATCAGCCTTGGTCCTTGAGCAGCGATTTCAACGCGGCGAACGGATTGTGTGTGGCGCAACCCTTGGCCGAACTGCTGTCGGTGTAGCCGCGGTCGGCTTCGATCTGCTTCTGGTGTTCGTTGTCGTGGCAATAAATGCACAACAACTCCCAGTTGCTGCCGTCGGCCGGGTTGTTGTCGTGGTTGTGGTCGCGGTGATGCACGGTCAGCTCACGCACGTTGGCCTGGGTGAATTCGCGGGCGCAACGGCCGCAGATCCACGGGTAGATTTTCAGCGCCCGTTCGCGGTAGCCCTCGGCTCGGGTGTCGGCGGCTTTGCGGGCGTCGCGGACGACCTGGTCGAGGCGGTTGTGGTCGATGGCTTTCATGTTGACTCCAGGGTTTTTGCCTGATTTTACGCCGTAGCCCATAAAATGCGGTTTTCCAAACCCATTGCCCTTTCCCCATGCCGCGCATCAAGATCGATTTGCCCGAACGTTTCTGTTTCTCGACCGAAATCCCCATCTATATCGGCCACATCAACTACGGCCACCATCTCGACAACTCGGCCCTGCTGTCGCTGGTGTCGGAAGCGCGGGTACGCTTTTTTAAGGCGCTCGGCTACAGCGAGCTGGATATCGAGGGCGTCGGCATCGTCGTCGCTGACGCGGCGGCGCAGTACAAGTCGGAAGCCTTCCACGGCGAAATCCTGGTGGTGGACATGGCGGCCAACGACTTCAACAAATATGGTTGCGACCTGGTCTGGCGCATCGCCGACAAGGCCAGCGGGCGCGAGGTGGCGCGCGGCAAGCACGGCATCATCTTCTTCGACTACGCCATCCGCAAACCGGCGCCGGCGCCGGCCGCCTTCATCGCCAAGGTCGGCGGTTAGGCGATGCTGCCCATCCGCTACGTCGAGCCGGTGTTCCGCCCGCCGAGCGAGGCGGAGTCGCTGATCCTGCCGGTCACCGACGGTTGTTCGTGGAACAAATGCACGTTCTGCGAAATGTACACCGCGCCGCAGAAGAAATTCCGGGCGCGCGACGAGGCCGAGGTGCTGGACAGCATTCGCCTGACCGGCCAGCGCTACGGCAACGAAATCCGGAGGGTTTTCCTGGCCGACGGCGACGCGCTGGTGCTGCCGACCCGACGCCTGTTGGCCATTCTTGAGGCGATCAAAACGCACCTGCCGGCGGTACGGCGCATTTCCTCCTACTGCCTGCCGCGCAACCTGTGCAAGAAATCGCAGCAGGAAATTGACGAGCTGGCTGCCGCCGGGCTGTCGATGGTCTATGTCGGCGCCGAATCCGGCGACGATGCGGTATTGGCTGCGGTCGACAAGGGGGAAAGCTTCGAATCCACCTGCAATGCGCTGGGTAAGCTGGGCGCCGCCGGCATCACCCGCTCGGTGATGATCCTCAACGGCCTGGGCGGCAAGGTGTTCAGCCGCCAGCATGCGGAGAATTCAGCGCGCCTGGCCAACGCCACGCAGCCGGAATACCTGGCGACGCTGGTGGTCAGCTTTCCGCTGGGCGAACAGCGCCTGCGCGCCGGCTTTCCGGCTTGGGAACCGTTGACCCAGCACGAACTGTTCGTCGAGATGGAGCAGTTTCTGGCGGCACTGGAACTGAAGCGTACGGTATTCCGCAGCGACCACGCCTCCAACTGGCTGGTTCTCAAGGGCACGCTGGGCGCCGACAAGGAACGCCTGCTCGCCCAGGTGCGCCAAGCCATTACCGCGCCGGATAATGTCCGTCTGCGCCCGGCCTGGGCACGTGGTTTGTAGTTTTTAGATGGTCTTGCCGACGCGTAGGGCGGTGAAGATGGCCAGGGTTTGCAGCACGGCGATGCCGATCAGCACCTGGCCGAAACGCCCGCCATCCATCAGGCCGCCGAAGATGACCGGGGCCATGGCCAGCCCCAGGTCCAGCCCGGAATAGACGAAACCATAGACCCGGCCGAATGCCGCCTGGCCAAAACGCGCGGTGGCGGCCCGGCGCACCAGCAGGTCGCGCGACGGCCCGGCGACGCCGGTGCAGAAGCCGATGCCGGTCATCAGCGGCAGGATGGCCCAGCCAGGCAGCACGCCGGCAGCGAGCAGCACCGCCAGCCCGGCGGCGACGCCGAGGGCAATGCCGATCAGGCGGTCGTGTCCCCCCCGGCGGGCGAGAAAGCCGCCGAGCAGGATGCCGACCGCGCCGCCGAGCAGATAGCTGGACAGGGCGCTGGCCGCCACGGTGATCGACAGGCCGTAGAGCGCTTGCAGGATGGGGCTGGCGAAATTCTGGATCGCGCCGAAAGCGGCGGTAATCAGCAGGAAGAACAGGAAACACAGCCAGACGGCCGACGAAGACAGGAAGCCGAAAATCGATCCAGTCGCCGGTTGTTGTTTATCTTTCGTCGCCGGTAGCGGGTCGGCCAGTGCCTGGCGGCGCCAGTACAGCAACGCCAGGGCGAGCACGGCCAGGCCGGCGGCGGCTAGTGCGGCATTGCGCCAGCCGGCGAGGCTGGCGATGCCGGTCATGAATACCGGGGCCAGCGCCCAGCCAAGATTGCCGGACAGGCCGTGGATGGAAAAGGCATGACCGAGCCGGGCGGTCGACACCTGCCGGTTGAGCACGGTGAAATCGGCCGGGTGGAAGACGCTGTTGCCCAGGCCGGCGAGGGCGGCGACGGCAATGAGCAGGGCGTAGCCGTTGGTGAAATGAAGCAGCAGGCCGGCCAGCGCGAAGCAGCTAATGCCGGCACCGAGGATGCGCGCCGCGCCGAAGCGGTCGACCAGAAAGCCGGCCACCGCCTGGCCGATGCCGGAGACGACGAAAAACACCGTCATGGTCATGCCGATGGCCGTGAAACCCAGGCCAAATTCTTCCATCAGCCACGGGAACAGCGGCGGCAGCAGCAGGTGGAAGAAGTGCGAAACGCCATGAACGAAACCGATCAGGGAAATGGTTTCGAGGTCGTGGCGGTCGGCCGGGGGCAGGGCGGTGGCGGTCATCGGCAACGGCAAAAAGGCGAGGGGCGTGAGTTTAAAGCGCTTTGCGCGGCGGCGTTTCAAATCATCGCCAAATCCGATATTCGCAACTTTCGGCATCGAGCGGCAAAGCGTGTGGTTGGCGGGTTCGGCGCAGGCACCTATACTTGGCCATGATTCAGAAAGTCTGCCAAGGATAAAACGACATGAACCCCACCCCTCTCAGCGACGCCGAACTCGACCGGCTCGAACAACTGCTCGAAGCCGATGTCTTTCAGGAAGACGCCATGCGCCTGGACGAAATCCAGGCCATTCTGTGCGCCATCGTCAGCGGCCCGGAACCGGTGCCGCCGACCGTCTGGCTGCCGGATGTGCTGGGCAAGGGCATGGAAAACGCCGACGACCCGGTGGTCGGCGAAACCATCGAACTGCTGATGCGCCTCAACAACGACATCGCCGCCGCCTTGCTGGCCGACGAAACGGTGTCGCCGGTACTCTATCCGCTCGATGAAAGCTGCGAGGAATACGATTACGCGGCCTGGGCAGACTCCTACGTCTATGGCGCCGGTCTGGCCGGCGACTGGTTCGAACTGGCCGGCAAGCATGCCGAAGACCTCTCAGAACTGCTTGAGCCGATGTTCCTGCTGAACGGCATGCTCAAGGAAGATGTCGAGAAAAGCGGCGAACGCTGGTTCTCGCCGGCCGAGGAGGCGCGTCTGGTCGCCGACATTCAGGACAACCTGCCGGTCATTGTGCAGACCCTGTACAACTTCTGGCGCAACAAGCGCAGCGGCGGCACAGTCAAGCGCGAGGAGCCGAAGTCCGGCCGCAACGACCCGTGTCCCTGCGGCAGCGGGCGCAAATTCAAGCAGTGCTGCGGCTCGCCGGAAAAGCTGAACTGATCGACAACGGGGCCCAAACGGTCCCGTTTCAACGTACTACCCAATGAAACTCTACCTGGCCGGCCCCGACGTCTTTCGCCCCAATGCCCTGGCCTGGGCCGAGCAGGCGCGCCAAATCTGCGCTGATTGCGGCCACCGGGCATTGATTCCGCTCGATGGCGTCGAAACCACGGCGGCGGGCATCTATCACGCCAATATCGAACTGATCCGCTCGGCCGATGCCGTGCTGGCCAATCTCAACCCGTTTCGCGGCTGCGAGCCGGATTCCGGCACCTGCGTCGAAGTTGGTTTCGCGCTGGCGCTGGGCAAGCCGGTGATCGGTTACGTTGCAGAGGTGGAAACGACGACGCAGCGGGTTGCCCGGCTGCTCGGTGGGCCGCTGGAAATTCACGCCAATCGGCCGGTCGACCGCAACGGTCTGTTTGTCGAGGATTTCGGCCTGCCGCTCAACCTGATGCTGGCGGTGCCGGCGACCATCGTTTTCGGCGGCCTGGCCGAGGCATTGCAGGCACTGCCGATGCCGGTTTAGGCGATCAACTCGGTATCGTCGTGCGCATAAGCCGGGGCGCAGCAGCACAGGATGTGCAGCGCCTCACTGCCGGTGTTGGCCACGCAATGCGCGCTGCCCGGCGCAATTACGATGCTGTCGCCGGGCGCGATGGCAAAACGTTCGCTGCCCAGCGTCATGAGCCCGTGGCCACGAGTGACGTGGTAAATCTCTTCCGTTTGTCGATGGCGATGCAGCAGCGTCGTGCCGCCGGGTGGCACCACTGCCTCGGCCAGGCTCTGCTGGCGCACGGCGTGCTGGCTCGGGTGCAGCAGTTCGCGGATTTCCGAGCCGTCCTTGGTCCGGTAGGGGACGACCTCGCCGAGCGCGGTCTTGACGCTCATTGGCCGCCCCAGGGCTGGATCGGTACCGTCGAGATGGCATTAGCCGGGGCGCCTTCGATCAGCTTGCGGCTGATCGCCAGATAGACCAGCACCTTCCGTTTGTCGTCGTAGCTGCGGTGGATGGCGGTTTCCTTGAAGAGCAGCGAGGTATCTTCGCTAAAGACGATTTCATCCTTTGGCAGCTTGGCCGGCAGGACGATCGGGCCGATCTGGCGGCAGGCCAGCGAAAACTCGGAAGGGTCCTGAGCCAGCCCGAAGCTGCCCTTGACGCCGCCGGTCTTGGCCTGGCTGACATGACAGGTGACGCCGGGGATCTTCGGGTCGTCGTAGGCATAGATGCAGACGCGGTGGTTGGCGCCGATCAGCTTCCAGGCGGTGGTGACGCAGCCGATTTCCTCGGCGCCGGCGCTCAGGCTGGCGCCCAGGGCGAGGGTGACGATCAGGGTTTTGGCGAATTTCATGGCGTTTTCCTTGGCTCAAGCGTCGAGTTCTTCGACCCATTCGACGCGGGTGACGGACTGGGCCAGTTTCTGTTTGCGGGCCGAGCAGGGGCCGTCCGGGAAATGAGCCAGGATCTGCTGACGCAGATCCTTGGCCTTGGCAGTATGCAGCAGGGTATTGTTGGCCCCGTACAAACGGTAGCTGCCGGGGTTGTCCGGCAACTGGTCGATGAAGGCGCCATCGAGTTGCGGCGGCAGTTTCGGTTGTGGGTTTTGCAGGCGCAGCGCGGCGGCAATTTGATCAATGCTGCGGTCGACGTGGATTTTTTGCCAGAATTGCTGGATCAGCTGGGCATCGGCCAGAGCCCGGTGGCGGGCCTCGGCGCGCAGGTCGTGGCGCTCGATCAGGCTGTCAAGGTTGTGTTTCTTGTGCTCGGGAAACAGCGCGCGCGACATCTTCACCGTGCACAGCACCGAGGCGCGGAAGGTGATGCCAAGGCGGCGGAATTCGTGCTTCAGGAAGCCGTAGTCGAAACGGGCGTTGTGGGCGATGAACAGGCGGCCGGTCAGTCGCTCTCGCACCGTGTCGGCGACTTCGGCGAAAGCAGGGGCGTCGGCCACCATGGCATTGCTGATGCCGGTCAGCTGTTCGATGAAGGGCGAAATGTAGGCGCCGGGATTGACCAGTTGCTGCCAGGTATTCACGGTGCCGTCGGGATCGACGGTGACGATGCCGATTTCGGTGATACGGTCGTTGCCGGGTGTGCTGCCGGTGGTTTCCAGATCGACAAAGGCGAGCGCTTGCGTGCGGTGGGGCATGAAGGTTAGTCTGCGGTTAAGTGCGTGTAGAGCGCGAGTGTAACGGTCCGCAGGTGGCGGCGTACATCATTGGGGCAGAAATGGGCAGCGAAGAAATTCTCGGCGACGAGTTCAAGACATACATCCACAACCTGCTCAAGGCCATGGTCCAACACGGTGGTTCCGATCTGTTTGTGGCCCGCGATTTTCCGCCGACCATGAAAATGCACGGTACCATGAAGGCGTTGTCGTCGCAGAAACTCACCGCCGATGTCGCCCGCAAGCTGGCCTGGATTCTGATGAATCGGGGGCAGCGCGAGGAATTCGAGCGTGAGATGGAATGCAATTTCGCCATTTCGCTGCCCGGCGTGGCACGTTTCCGGGTCAATGTCTTTCAGCAGCAGGGCGCGGTCAGCATGGTTATCCGCACCATCACCAGCGAAATCCCGAATTTCGAAAAACTCGGCCTGCCGCCGGTGCTCAAGGAAGTCATTTCGGCCAAGCGCGGCTTGGTGCTGGTGGTCGGCGGCACCGGTTCCGGCAAATCGACGACGATGGCGGCGATGATCGACCACCGCAACAGCATCGCGCCCGGCCACATCATCACCGTCGAAGACCCGGTCGAATACGTGCATACCTCCAAGCAATGCCTGGTCACCCACCGCGAAGTCGGGGTCGATACGCATTCCTGGCACAACGCTTTGAAAAACACCCTGCGCCAGGCGCCCGACGTCATCCTGATCGGCGAAATCCGCGATCTGGAAACCATGGAACACGCGCTGGCCTTCGCCGAAACCGGCCATCTGTGCATGGGCACGCTACACGCCAACAACGCCAACCAGACGCTGGACCGGGTGGTCAATTTCTTCCCCGACGAGCGCAAACCGCAAGTCATGATGGATCTGGCCTCCAACCTGAAGGCGGTCATCTCGCAACGCCTGGTGCGCTCGCTGGACGGCAAGCGCAAGGCGGCCATCGAAATCCTGATCAATACGCCGACCGTGGCCGAGCTGTTGTCCAAGGGCCAGTCCGCTGCCATCAAGCCGGTCATGGACAAGAGCCGCGAACTGGGCATGCAGACCTTCGACCAGGCCCTGTTCGACCTCTACGACCGCGGGTTCATCAGCTACGACGAAGCCATCCGCAACGCCGACTCGACCAATGAACTGCGCCTGGCCATCAAGCTGAAAAGCAAGAAGGGCGAGCCGACAACGAGCAGCAGCATGTCGCTGTCGATGGAAGAAAAGCCGGAGCCGCCGCCGGAAGAAGCGGCCGAACCCGCCGAGGCGCCGCCGGATAGTGGCTTGCAGTTCCGCTGATCGACTACCAAGCTCTAAATCCGGGCGGGGTTACCCGGGTTTTTGTTCGGATACGACTAACGGGAACCACTTGGTCTCCGAACCGTCCACCACCGGCAGGGCGGCTGGTGCTGCCAGCGAAAGGTATAGCGATGCTCTTCCGTCGAACAATTCAAGGAATCGTCTTGGTCATGACCACCAGTCTTCTGCTCGGCGCTTGTGCCGATAGTCAATCCGCCGGCCAGCCCTGGCAACCGGCCGTCGTCGACAGCATCGTGCTCGGCATGGGCTGCTTCTGGGGCGCGGAAAAGCGCATGGCCGCCATTCCCGGCGTACTCGACGTCGAAAGCGGTTACGCCAACGGTGAAATCGCCGGCAACTACGAAGCCGTCCTGACCCATGAGCGCCTGCGGCAATGGGGCAAGACCAGCCAGCGCAACCATGCCGAAGTGGTCAAGGTGACCTTCGACCCGACCAGGGTTGGCCTCGACAAGGTGCTTGCCCAGTTCTGGGAAAGCCATAATCCGACCCAGGGCGACCGCCAGGGCAACGATGTCGGCAGCAATTACCGCAGCGCCATCTACACCCGCAACGAGGCCCAGCAAGCCCTGGCGATCAACACCCGCGATACCTACCAGGCGGCGCTGAGCGCGGCCGGTTACGGCCGGATCACCACCGAGATCGCGCCGCTGGAAAAATATTTCCCGGCCGAGGAATACCACCAGGATTACCTGCAAAAGAATCCGAACGGTTATTGCGGGCTGGGCGGCACCGGAGTTCGCTATCCACTAGCCGGCGCTGCCAGCACGCCGGCCCCGGCCAAAGCCCCCCGCCTTGATGCCAGCACTTTGCATTTCGACCGGCAACTGGTTGTCTTCGAGGCCGAGGACTGCGCCTACTGCCGCAAGTTCAAGGCCGATGTGCTCGATCACTGGCAATCGCCGGTCGCCGTGGTCCGCACCCTGAATCCCGAGCCGCCGGCCGGCTGGGTCCTGGACAAGGCTTTGTTCGCCACGCCGACCATCGTGTTGTTCGAAAAGGGCAGGGAAGTGTCGCGCTACACCGGTTACAGCGGCGAAACGACACGCTTCTGGCAGTGGCTGGGTTTTCACTTGCTGACCCCGGCGCAGCAGAAGATCGCGTTTGAGCAGGGTACCGAGCGCCCCGGCACCGGCTCCAACCTCGACGAGAAGCGCCCCGGCACCTTCGTCGACCCGATCAGCGGCGTGCCACTGTTCCGCAGCGACAGCAAGTTCGAGAGTGGTACCGGCTGGCCCAGCTTCTTCAATCCCTTGCCCAACTCGATCACGTTGCACGAGGACATCAGCCACGGTATGCGGCGCGTTGAAGTACGCAGCGCCAGCTCCGGCATCCACCTTGGCCATGTCTTCGACGATGGCCCGGCGCCGACCTACAAGCGCTATTGCATCAATGGCAATGTGCTGAAATTCGTCCCCGACCAGGCCTTATAGCCTGGCCACCAAGGGCTTTGCGGGCCGACTTGCCGGCCCGCCGGTGAGCCGCCCCCCTGGTTCCAGCCAAGGTTTAGCTGCAGCGACGGCTGAAATGCTGCGGTGCATGATAAAATTGATCGCTTTTTCCGGTAACAACAGCGGAGAGCAAGATGAGTACCCTGACCGCAGGCGATCGAGTGATGCACCCAAACCAGAAGGAATGGGGCCTTGGCAAAGTGCTCGGTGCAACACCCGAGAATCTGGATGTCTTTTTCGTCGGCGCTGGCCGCAAGCGACTTTCCCGTTCCTTCATCCAGTTGGAGAAGGCCGAAGGGGTCGCCTCGAAACACCGTCTACTCGACAACCTGATCGAAACTTCGGAAATCGGCAAGGACAGTTTCCTCACTATCCCGATGGCCATCGAACGTTTCATGGCCATCTACCCGGATGGCTTCGAGGATGCCGGGTTTATCAAGACGGCGCGTGAAGCCAACCAGCGGGGCCACAAGTTCTGCACCCAGTTGCTCAGCCAGGACGAGCTTTCCCGCCTGATCGAGGATGGCAATTTCGACGCGGTCTGCGACCGGGCACGACATGTCGAATCGACCACCAATCTGCTGACCAAGACCGAGCGCAAGGTATTCCACGAAGCCCTGGAAACGCCGGCCTGCCAGAAATTGTTCTCGCTCGGCCTGGCCGAACTGTTCTATGGTGCAGAGACGGAGGAAGCACGCTTCAAGCACTTCCTGCGCACGCTGGGCATCCTGCACCTGAACAAATGGCCGTTCGCGACGCTGTTCGGCGCCATTCGCTATCCGCAGCAATTCGCCTTCGTCAAGGCGACGGCGATCCAGAATGGTGCCCGGGCGCTGTGCTGGCGGATCAACTATAAGGTCGATCCGAACTGGAAAACCTACGATGCCATCTTGCGGATGTGCAGCTACGTTCGCACCAACCTGATCGAAGAAGGGCTGATGCCGCGCGACCTGATCGACGTGCAGTCCTTTATCTACGCCATCGGCCAAAAATAGGCTGGCCACACCCGGTCCGCCCGTCAAGCCAATTTCATCGATTCGCCGCCGGCCTCCTGGTACGGGCGGCCCCTATCCGGAGATAATAACCATGAACTCGCAAGCCCTGGCCGAGAAACTGAACAAACTCGGCTTTACCCCGGTGGCTCTGAGCGAACCGTCGAAGAAGGAAGACGGGATGATCGTGTTTACCAAGAGCGTTCATGTGCAAGTGCCGCTGCATGGTGACGAGCCCAATGTCGTGCTCGAAATCGGCGACGGCGACTTCGAGTTTTACGATGCACATAGAAACATCGCCGACCTGATCGTTGACCTGAAAGCGGCATTGAAGGAAGAACAGGCGATGAACCTGGGGCGCTAACCAATATCCCGAACGGCGAGCAGAACGCATGACTTCCTTCCGATCCACCGTTTTCATACTGCTGTTGGCCCTGGCGCAGGCCGGCTGCTCGACGGCGCCACCCGAGGGGCTGCATTCGGTGACGCCATTCGACCTCGATCGCTATCTGGGCCGGTGGTATGAAATCGCCCGGCTCGATCATTCTTTCGAGCGTGGCATGAGCGACGTCAACGCCACCTACCAATTGCAGGAAGACGGCAGCGTCAAGGTCATCAACCGGGGCTACGACACGCAGCGTCAAACCTGGAAGGAAGCCATTGGCCGAGCCTTGTTCGTCGGCGACCGACAGACCGCCTCGCTGAAGGTGTCGTTCTTCGGCCCTTTCTACGGTGGCTATCACGTAATAGCACTTGATCGGCAGAATTACCGCTGGTCGCTTGTCGCCGGACCGGACCGGGATTACTTGTGGATTCTTGCTCGCGACAAGACGCTGCCGGCCGAGAGTCGCGAGCAGCTAGTCAGCCAGGCGCGGGCGCTTGGTTTTGCCACAGACAAGCTGATCTGGGTCGATCAGGCGCGGATCGACCCGCGGGAATGATCCCGCTCCGGCCAATGAACCTATCCGGCCAGACATAACCGCGAATATCCGACCCCTCCGCTCTTTTCCACGCGGATCTGGGCCGGGATGCGCTCCTTCATGCCTTCGACGTGACTGATGACGCCGATCATCTTGCCGCTGGCGTTGAGCGTATCGAGGGCGTTCAGCGCGATTTCCAGGGTGTCGGCATCCAGCGTGCCGAAGCCTTCATCGAGGAACAGCGAGTCGATCGAGGTCTTGTGGCTGACCAGGTCGGAGAGGGCCAGGGCCAGCGCCAGGCTGACCAGGAAGCTTTCGCCGCCGGAGAGGGTGCGCGTGTCGCGGGCGACTTCGCCTTGCCAGCTGTCGACGATGTCGAGTTCTAGTTCGCCGGTGCGCTTGCGGCGCAGCAGGTAGCGGCCGTGCAGGCGGGCGAGGTGGCCGTTGGCCAGGTGCAGCAGGTGGTCGAGGGTCAGGCCCTGGGCGAACTTGCGGAACTTGTCGCCCTTGGCCGAGCCGATCAGGCCGTCGAGGCGCTGCCAGATATCGCTCTCGGTGGTCTGCGCGGCGATTTCGGTGAACAGCGCTTGCTGGTTCTGGCGCGCCTGTTCGTCGCGGGTGAGTAGGGCGCGCTGGGCGCCGAGTTGTTCGCTGAGTTCGCGGCGCTGGATATCGAGTTGAGTGAGGGTTTCGTCGAGTTCGGCGAGCGGCGGGATCGGTGTTTCGCCGTTGCCGGCTTGCAGCCGGGCGAGCTTTTCACGGGCGGCCTTGAGGAAGGCTGCGGCCTGCTGCTGGGCCTGAAGCAGGCTTTCTTTCTGTAGCCGCAGGCGCTGGCGTTCTTCGGCTGGCTGTAGTGCGGCACTGTAAGCGGCGAGGTCGGCGAAGGGGCTGGCGGCGAGGGCGGTTTTCCAGGCGGTTGAGGCTTCAGCGAGGGCTTTTTGCTGTTGCGCGAGGTTTGCTTCTAGTTGCGTGTGGCGGCCTTGTTGGGCGGCGAGTTGCTGGGTCAGGTCGGCGATGCGCTCGGCGCTGCGGGCGAGGGCGGCGGCCGGGTCATCGGTGGTTGGAATTTCTGCGGTCGACGGCGTTTCCGGGCAGTTTTTCCGGCGTTCCGCCCACTGCACTGCCTGGATTTGTGCGGTGTCGTGGCGCTCTTGTTGTTGGATGAGGAGAGCGGTCAGCGCCTGGCGGCGTTGCTGCGTCTGCTGCCAGTGCTGCCATTCGCCGTCACGTTCACCTAGCCAGGCGACGGGGTCGGTCGGGATTTCGTTCAGGGTTTCGCTCAGCCGGGCATCGAGCTCGGCCTGTTCCCGGGCGATGACCTGCAGCGTCTTGCCAATTTCTACCTGGCGGGCCTGAGCAGTTTGCGTCGCCTGCAGCAGCAGTTTCTGCTGGTTGTCGGCGGCGAGTAGTGCCTGGGCGGCGTCGCCGACGGTCTTGCGGGCGGCGTTCAACGCCTGTTCGCCCTGATCGGCGGCTTGCATCCGTGCGGCGAGTTGGGTTTGGGCCTGTTCGGCGTCTGCGCGGGTGGCGGCGAGGGTTTTGGCCTCCTGCCAGGCGTCGACCGCAAGCGACTGGCTCGCGGGCAGCGCGGCGATGCTTGCCAGCCATTCATTTTGCAGGCGGGCGCTTTCCTGCGTCGTTTTGGCTTGCTGTTCCAGTCCGCTTTTTTGCGTGGCTTGCGCGGCGGCTTGTTCGGCGCGCAGTTGCTGGCCTTTCTGGGTCAGCGCTTCGAGCGCTGCCTGCTTTTCCTTGAGCGCGGTTTCGGTGGCGGAGACGTCAAGCGCGGCGTAGGCGGCGATGGCCGGGTGCTCCAGCGCGCCGCACAGCGGGCAGGCTTCGCCCGGCTGCAGTTGCCGGCGATGTTGCTCCAGGCGCTGGATGCGGCGTTCCTGTTCGAGCAGTTTCTGCTTGTCGGCGACCTGGCCGGCGAGTTCCTTGTGTTGCTCGCGCAGGGCGATCAGCAGTTTTTCCTGGGCGGTGATCTTCTGTTCGCCCTGCTGCTGTTGCGTGGCCTGCGTTGCTTGTAGTTCGGCCAGTTCGCGCCGGCGCTGGGCGAGGGCTTCGAGCTGCTGCCAGCGGGCGAGGCCTGCCTGTTCGCGTTGCCAGTGCTGGCGCAGCTCGGCCAGGGTTTGGCCGCTGGTGTTGGGAGCATTCAAGCGCTGGTTTTGTTCGGCCTGAGCTTTTTCCAGTGCAGCGTCGGCGGCGGTTTTTGCCTTGGCAGCGATGTCGACCGCAAGATTCTGCGCGGCGAGCTGGCGGGTGGTTTCGGCGTGTTCCAGTTCGAGTTTCTGTAGCGCCTGTTGCTGGGCGGCGAGATCGCGGCCGAGTTTTGCCCGCTGCTCGAACTGCTGGCGCCAGACGCCGAGGCGTTCGCCGAGTTGGGCGCGCTGCGGGTGGGCTGCACAGAAGTCGTCGAGTGCTTTGGCTTCGCGCTGGTTTTGTTCCAGAGCTTGTTGCGTTTGCGCGGCGAACTGGGCGCTGTAGTGTTCGGCGGCGATGTGCCGGGCGAACTGTTCGCCTTGCAGTCTTTCGCGCTCGGCGTGCAGCGCCTTGAGGTCGGCTTCCGTTTGCTGGCAGGCCGTGGCCGCCTGCTGCCATTGCTGGTGCAGCGGCTTGAGTACTTCAGCAGGTTCGCTGGCAGCGAGTTTTTGCAGGTCTGGCGCGGCGGCGGTCAGCGCGGCTTCGGCTTCCTGTTGCCTGGCCTCGGCGGCTTTGATTTCCTGCTCACCTTGCGCCAGGTCGAGGCGCCATTGACGCTGACTTTGCGTCTGCTGGTGGCGGCGCTGGAGGACAGCGAGTTGCGCATCGAGACCGGCGACTTCCGTTTGCATCGCGGCGCGTTGCTCGTCGTTCAGCAGCTCCATGCCGTCGGCACGGGATTTCAGCTGGTCGAGCTGGCTTTTGGCTTCGCGCGCCAGCTCGAAGACCTTGCGCGAAATCTCGCCGTAGATTTCGGTGCCGGTTAGTTCTTCCAGCAGTTCGGCTCGTTCGTTGGCGCTGGCATTCAGAAACGCCGCGAAGCCGCCTTGGGCGAGCAGCATCGACTTGGTGAAGCGCGGGAAGTCGAGGCCGGTGATCTCGGCGATGCGCTTCAGCTTGTCGTTGGTCTGCGTGCTGAGGATGCTGCCGTCACCGGCGGCGAGTTCGACCTTGGGCGCTTGCAACGCGCCGTCGATCTTGTCGCGGGCGCGGCGCTGGCTCCAGAAGGCGCGGTAGACGGCGCCTTTCACTTCAAACTCGACCTCGGCCAGACAGTCGGCGGTGTGCCGCGTCATGATGTCGTTGTCGGACGCCGAGATGGTCTTCAGGCGCGGCGTCTGGTGGTAGAGGGCGAGGCAGATGGCGTCGAGCAGCGTCGACTTGCCGGCGCCGGTCGGGCCGGTGATGGCGAACAGGCTGTTGTCGGTGAACGGCGGCTTGGTGAAGTCGATGGTCCATTCGCCTTTCAGCGAATTGAGGTTTTTCAGGCGAAGGGTGAGGATTTTCATGCGTCCTCTCCCTGCAGGCCGGCGACCACGGCGCGGTAGCGGTCATTGAGCGCCGTTTGCATCTCGTCGCTCAGTTCTTCCTGCTGCAGGCGGCGGGCGAAGACGTCGTGCGGGCTGAGTTCGTCCAGCGTTTCGCTGGCTGCCGCATCCAGGCGGGCGGCGGCGTTGCCACGCTGGCGGCGGATGCGCAGGACTTCGACCGGCCAGCCATCGGTCAGCACCTTGATGCGGGCCGGCAGGTCGACCAGGTAGTCGTCTTCGGCGACGATGACTTCAAGCCAGGCCGGCTGTTCGTAACTACCTTCGGCCGCTGCGGCGCCGATGGCACCGGCCAGGGTTTCCAGATTGCCGCTGACCGCGACCAGCCCCTGAAAGCGCGGCACCGGCAGCGGGGTGATCGCCCGCAGTCCGTCGTTGTCGAGATCGACCAGCAGCACTTCCTTGGTCTGTTTGGCTTCGTCGAAGGACAGCGGTAGCGGCGAGCCGCTGTAACGGATGTGCTCCTTGCCGCCGACCTGCTGCGGCCGGTGAATGTGGCCGAGGGCGATGTAGTCGGCCGGTGGGAAGGCGCTGGTCGGGAAGGCTTCGAGGGCGCCGACATAGATTTCGCGGACCGATTCGCTGCTGCTGGCGCCTACCGTGGTCAGGTGGCCGGTGGCGACGATGGGAAGCTTGCCCGGCAACGTTGCCATTTTTGCCCGCGCAGCGGCGTCGACCGCAGCATAGTGCTGCTGGATGGCTTGTTGCAGCGAAAACTGCTTGTCCTCGGCGCTTTGCCCGGCCTGGCTGTGCAGCACGTCGCGCGGGCGGACGAAGGGGATGGCGCAGACCAGGCAGCCGGGTTCGCCGTTACGTTGCGGCAGCACGATAACCTGCGTCACCGGATCGTCGTGGGTAGCTGCGATCACCGTGGTGCCCAGGCGGGCCAGCAGTGCCCGGCT
>Ga0316605_10000927_pt1 | contig 17981 bp, 11 predicted proteins | sample OWC_soil_day20_n_FD_207666 | JGI IMG/M metagenome (GOLD analysis project Ga0316605, IMG submission 207666) | Wetland soil microbial communities from Old Woman Creek delta, Ohio, United States - OWC_soil_day20_noCT | ecosystem: Environmental > Terrestrial > Soil > Wetlands | place: USA: Ohio...
TGGCCATGGAGGAGTCGCGCCGCGTGTTGCGCCATTTCGACGCGCTGGCCCTCGAACACACCAATCGCGACCAGCTGGGCCGGGCCGACCTCGTCGAGCACGCCAGCACCGCCGCCGACGCCATCGTCGGCGGCCTGTTCGACATCGCCGAAATCTACGATGGCGCAGGCGACAAACTGGCCGAAGCAACAACGGAACAGGGCAAGAAAATCGAGTCGCTGCTGCCCAAGCATGGCCGGCCGGACTACGCCGCTGCCTCCTACGAAAGCCTCAAATTGCGCGGCAAGCGCTGGGTGCTGCGCGTCTTCGTTCCACTCGAGGAAACCAAGGCCGACGGCCGCAAGGTAATCACCGGCTATTTCGAAGGGGTCCGCCTGGTCCCCGACTGGCAGCGCCAGCAAATACTCGACGACGCCCTGGTCGCCGCCTTGCTGGTCAGCCTGGCTTCCCTGCTGTGCGGCGCAGTGATCTACCCGGTGGTCGTCCGCCTGTCGGCCGACAATGCCCGCAAGGCCCGCGAAGTGCTCGATTCGCACATCTCGATGATGGAAGCGCTCGGCCGGGCCATCGCCAAGCGCGATTCCGACACCGGCGCCCACAACTATCGGGTCGCCTGGATCGCCGCCCGCATCGCCGAAGCCCTGGGGCTGACCGACTCCGCCATGCAATCCCTGATTGCCGGCAGCTTCCTGCACGATGTCGGCAAGATCGGCATTCCCGACGCCATCCTGCTCAAGCCGGGCAAGCTCGACGCCGACGAGTTTTCGGTCATGCAGACCCACGTCCAGCTTGGCGAGGAAATCGTCACCGGCATCGGCTGGCTCGATGGCGCTCAAGCAGTCGTCGCCGGCCACCATGAGAAATGGAACGGCAGCGGCTACCCGCGCCGCCTGGCCGGCGAGGACATTCCGCTGGCTGCCCGCATTTTTGCCGTAGCCGACGTGTTCGACGCACTATGCTCGAAACGCCCGTACAAGGAACCGCTCGGCTTCAATGCGGCGATGGCCATCCTGGAAAAAGACACCGGCAGCCACTTCGACCCTGAGGTCATGGACGTCTTCCGCCCGATCGCCCGCGAGATCTTCGACCGCCTGGCCGAATGCGACGAGGACGAGGCGCGCCGCCTGCTGGAAGAACGGGTCCGCCTGCATTTCGGCATGTAAGTACTGGCCCGCGCCATGCACATCCTGATCGTCGAGGACGACCGCCAGATTGCCGAAAATCTCTACGATTTTCTCGAAACGCGCGGCCACGCCTGCGACTTCGCCGACACACTGGCCGCTGCCCGGCGTCTGATGGCCGCTGGCGACATCGACACCCTGATCCTCGACCGCAACCTGCCGGACGGCGATGGCGCGAACCTGGCCCGCGAACTGCGCGCCGGCGGAAAAACCCTGCCCATTTTGCTGTTGACCGCAAGAGACACCCTGGACGACAAACTCGAGGGTTTCGCCGCCGGCGCCGACGACTACCTGGCCAAACCCTTTGCCCTGAAGGAGGTCGAGGCCCGCCTGCTGGCCCTGCACCGGCGCACCGCGCCGCAGCGCGACGAGGGCCGGCTCGCCGTCGGCCCCCTCAGTTACGACGCCGCCAGCCAGGAAATCCGGCTGCATGGGCAACGCCTGGCCCTGCCGCCGAAAGCCATTCGCCTGGCCACACTACTGATGCAGCATCCCAACCGGGTATTTTCCCGGCAAGAACTGGAACAAGCCGTCTGGGGGCAGCCGCAGGAATCGAGCGACAATCTGCGCAGCGTCCTGCACACCCTGCGCAAGGCCATCGGCGAAGCCGGGCCGCTCAGCATCGTCAACCTCCATGGCCTCGGCTACAAGCTCGTCCTCGCCTGAACGCGGCCCCAGCATGCGCCTGCGCATCGCTGCCTCGCTGGCGGCGCTAGCCCTGCTGGTCATTCTTGCCCAATCGCTGGCCGTCATCCTGATGTACGACGACAACGAAGAAGCCGTCATCGACGCCCTGCTCAGCCAGCAGATCGAATACAGCATGGACATCTGGCGCAAGTCGCCGGAAGCCGCCTTTCCCAACACCCCGTCGATGTGGCTCTACCGCGTCGCCAAGGACGGCCGGCAGAGCAAGGAACACAGCGTGCCGCCGCTCTTCGCCCAACTTGGCGTCGGCAAGCACGAAGTCTACCTGGGCAGCCGGGAATATCACGTCGCCGTACGCGAAGACGACAGCGCCCGCTACATCCTTGCCTACGATGTTGAAGACAACGAAACCCGACGCAACGGCCTGATGCTGCTCACCATCGCCACCTCGCTCGGCCTCGCCCTGCTCACCCTGCTCGCCGGCTACCTGCTGGCCGGCCGTCTGAGCGGGCGACTCGAACGCCTGGCCGAGCGGGTCGGCGACGACGGCGCCGGCCAACTCGCCGAACCCGGCATGGAACGCGAGCTGTACGCGGTGGCCGAGGCCCTTGACCGTTACCGAAAAAAGCAGGCGGCCATGCTGGACAGCGAACGCGCCTTCGTCGCCAACCTGTCGCACGAACTGCGCACGCCGCTGACCGGCATCCGCACCGATGCCGAGCTGCTGGCCGCCCTGCCCGAGCTGCCGGAAGCCGTCGCCCGCCGGGGAAACCGCATCGTCGACAGCGTCGACCGCATCAACCAGATGGCCAACAGCCTGCTGCTGCTCGCCCGCGATGCCGTGCCCGCGCTGGTCGAGGAAATCCGCCTGCGCGATGCCACCGAGGCCATCTGGAAAGCCGTGCACCAAGCCCAGCCCAAGGCAGTCGGCCTGCGCCTGGAGATCGACCCGGCCTGCACCGTACGCGCCGACGCCTCGCTGCTCGATCTGGTACTGCGCAACGTGCTGGACAACGCGCTGCGCTACAGCGACGCCGGCGACATCGTCTGCCGTCAGGAAGGCCGCCGCCTGCGCATCGCCGACACCGGCCCGGGCTTCGCCGCCGCCGACATCGAGCGCATCTTCGACCGCTTCCACATCGGCCCGCGCGGCGCCAACGGCCTCGGCCTGGCCCTGGTCCGCCACATCTGCTCGGCCAGCGGCTGGTCGGCAAGCGCCGGCAACACCCCGAGCGGCGGCGAAATCGTCATCGATTTCGGCGAGAGCCTGGCGACAGGCTGATCCCTCACACTTTCCTCACGCTCGCCCTGCTAGACTGCGCGCCGTTTAAATCCCGGCGATCCGACATGAAACGTCTGCAAGCAGTGAATTCTTCCGCCCTGCGTCTGTGGGGCCTGGCCGCGCTGGTCGCGCTGGTCGTTTTCTCCCTGACCCGGGTCGCGCTGCTGATCCATTCGGTCGCGGTCGGTGAGCAGGCAGTCGATGTCTTGCTCGGTGCCCTGTGGCGCGGCCTGCTGCGCGACCTGCCGGCGGTGGCCGTGGTCGCCTCGCCGTTCGCCCTGTTCGAGTTGATGTTCCGGGAAAAATGGCGCAACCGTCTGCGCTTGCCGCTGCTGGCCATCTACGTCTTCACGCTGCTCTTTGTTGCCGTTTCGGAAGGCATTTTCTGGGATGAATTCAGCGTCCGCTTCAATTTCATCGCCCTCGATTACCTGGTATTCACCACCGAAGTCATCGGCAATATCCGCGAGTCCTACCCGGTCGGAAAAATCATCACCGGCCTGCTGGCCGCCTCCGCCCTTGTCACCTGGAGCCTGCGCCGGCCGCTGAGCAAAACAGTCGTCACCAACGTGGCCGGCCAACGCCAATGGCCGCTGGTGCTGCCGCTGATCGTTCTGGCCTGGATCGGTGCCTACAAGATGGCAACGCCGGAGTTCTCGACCAACAGTTTCGCCAACGAACTGGCCGACAACGGCTGGCGCAGCTTCCTGTGGGCGGCCCGCCAGAACAAGCTGGACTACCGCCAGTTCTACGCCACCCGGCCGGATGCCGAAGTAATGGCTGACCTGCAGCGCCTGTCCGGCCACGCCAAGGTCACCGCCAGCCTCGACCCGGTGCAGAAAGTCGCCCTGAAGACCCAGCGCCAGCCGAATGTCGTCGTGGTCATGATGGAAAGCATGTCGGCCGAGTACATGAGCACCTTCGGCAACCAGGAAGGCTTGACCCCCAACCTCGACCGCCTGGCCGGCGAAGGCCTGCTCTTTTCCCGCCTGTACGCCGCCGGCACGCGCACCGTGCGCGGCCTCGAAGCCCTCTCCGCCGCGCTGCCGCCGCTGCCCGGCAAGTCGGTGGTGCGCTGGCCCGACGTCAGCAACCTGAACACGCTGGGCAGCACGCTGGCCGCCCGCGGCTGGGCGCCACATTTCCTGTACGGCGGCTACGGCATGTTCGACAACATGAACGGCTTCTTCGGCGCCCAGGGCTACCAGGTCACCGACCGCACCACCTTCCAGGACGGCATTGTCGAATTCGAGAATATCTGGGGCGTCGCCGACGAACACCTGTTCGACCAGACCCTGCTCAACCTGGACAAGGAAGCGGCCGCCGGCAAGCCTTTCTTCGCCCACGTGATGACCGCTTCCAACCATGTGCCCTTCACCTATCCGAAGGGGCGCATCGACATCCCGTCGCCGGGCGGCCGCAACGGCGGCGTCAAGTACGCCGACTATGCGGTCGGCCGCTTCGTCGAGATGGCCAAGAAGAAGCCCTGGTTCGACAACACCATCTTCCTGTTCGTCGCCGACCACTGTGCGCGCAGTGCCGGCAAGACCAAGATCCCGGTCTATCGCTACCACATCCCGGCCATCGTCTATGCGCCGAAACTCATCAAGCCACGCCGTGTCGACCAACTGGCCAGCCAGATCGACCTGGCGCCGACCCTGCTCGGCCTGCTCGGCCTGGACAAGGACGACCACTTCATCGGCCGCGACATCCTGCGCACCCCGCCGGAAGAAGGCCGCGCCCTGCTATCCACCTACCAGAACCTCGGCTACCTGAAGGGCGACGTGCTGACCGTGCTGCAACCCAAGCGCCGCATCGACGCCTTCCGGGTCAGCGCCAACGGCCAGGACGCACAATCCATCCCGCTCGACCCCAAGCTGGCTGAAGAAGCGATCGCTTACTTCCAGGGCGCAGCGCTATTGATGGAAAAGCACGGCAAGAACGGGGCCGGCGGTTAAACCTGAACAGCGCCGTTGAACGCGGATTGGGCGGATGAAAGTCCGCTCAAATCGGATAACCCGGAAAAACGGCGCTGCACAAAGTGTGTCCAAACGACAGGATTTATCCGCGTCAATCGGTGCTATCCGCCCAATCCGTGTTCAGGAAGTGCAGATTTTAGGTAAATAGCGCCACGCCGGCGCCGGCTGAGCAGGCTACGGCCAGAGCACGCAGGCCCAGACCACCCCTGCCAGCAGCAGGCTTAGTAACACCGCGGCGCTGCCCATGTCCTTGGCCCGCTTGGCCAGTTCGTGCTTTTCCGGCGAGGCCTTGTCCACCACCGCCTCGACCGCCGAATTGAGGATTTCGACGATCAGCACGAGCAGGATGCTGCCGATCAGCAATGCCCGCTCGACGCCGTTCTGGCCCAGATACAGCGCCAGCGGGATGGCGATGGCAGCGAGCAGGATTTCCTCGCGAAAGGCCGCCTCGTTTTGCCAGGCGGCGATCAAACCGTCGCGCGAATAACCCAGCGCGTTCCATAGCCGGACCAGCCCGGTCTTGCCCTTGAATTCGTGACTCATTTCAGAATGCCGCCATGCGTTGATTGGCCAGCGACAAGCGGGCCGCCAGCACGTCGAGAAAGCCCTGGTAGAAGTGCATGCGGCAGGCTTCGGAAGCGCGTTCCAGCGCCTCGCCGCGCACGGTAATGATGTTGGCGGCGGTCAGCGAGGTGACGTCGGCCCCCCGGATCTGGCCCTGGCGATTGATGACCGCCATTTCGCCGAAACAGTCGCCGTCGGTCAGCAGGTTCAGGATCTTGCCGCCCTTGGTGACTTTCAGTTCGCCTTCGGCCAGGAAACAGAAGAAATCGCCCGGCTCGCCGTCGCGCATGATCTGGGTGCCGGGTAGCACGCGCTCCCAGTGCGAGAAGCGCAGCACTTCCCAGATTTCGACGTCGCTGAAATCGGCGAAGAAGGGCATGGCGCGCAGGATGGCGAATTTCTCGGTATCGGCAAATTCGGCGGCCGGCCCCTCCAGCGCCCGGCTGCGTACCGCCTGCGCCAGATCGTGGGCAAAGGCTTCCCAGCTCTGGTAGCGGGCGTCGATGTCCTTGGCCATCGCCTTGGCGACGATATCGTCGAGCACGGCCGGCAGACCGGGGCGCACCTTCGATGGCGGCGTCGGCTGGTGGTGGATGATCTGGTAGACGATGTTGTAGTTGCTGCTGGCCTGGAAAGGCAGTTCGCCGGTCAGCAACTGGTACATGACGACGCCCAGCGAATAGATGTCGGTGCGGTGGTCGAGCGGCAGCTCCTGCACCTGCTGTGGCGACATGTAGGCCGGCGAGCCGATGCCGGAGACCTGGGTGCGCTCGTTCTGCCCGCTGGTGATGGCAGCGCCGAAATCGGAAATCTTGATGTCGTTGGGACCGGACATCAGGATGTTGGCCGGCTTGATGTCGCGATGGGTGATGCCGAGGCGGAAGGCGAAATCGAGCGCCCGCGTGCATTTGAAAATCAGCTCGACGACGCGGTCGACCGCAAGCAGATGGCCGGGCCGCGCATGCGCCTCCAGCGTGCCGCCGGCAACGTATTCCATGACGATGTAGCAGAGCTTCTCGGCCACCACCGCGTCGTAGATCTGCACGATGTGCGGGTGGTTCAGCTTGCCGACCAGCGAAGCCTCGGTCAGGAACAGGTGGGTGTACAGCTTGCCCTTTTCCGGGTCGCTGAGAATTTCCGGCGTGGCGACCTTGATCGCCACGTCGCGCTGGGCGAAGGGGTCGCGCCCGAGATAGACGGTGCTGCTCGCCCCCTCGCCGAGCTTTTGCAATAGCTCGTATTTGCCGAGCTTCTTGCTCACCACGTTACAGGCGACCCCGGGCGCGAGCGACGGCCGCCCGCACCTGCTCCGGCGCCGTGCCGCCGATGTGGTTGCGCGAAGCGAGCGAGCCTTCGACGGTCAACACGGCAAACACGTCGGCCTCGACCTGCGGGCAAAAAGCCTTCAATTCGTCCAGCGTCAGTTGCGGCAGATCGACGCCCTTCTGCTCGGCCGCCTTCACCGCATGGCCGACCGCTTCGTGCGCATCGCGGAAGGGCAGGCCCTTCTTGACCAGGTAATCGGCGAGGTCGGTGGCGGTGGCGAAACCCTGGGTCAGCGCGGCCTTCATGTTGTCGGCGCGGACGGTAATGCCGCCGGCCATGTCGGCGAAGATGCGCAGGGTGTCGGTGACGGTATCGACGGCGTCGAACAGCGGTTCCTTGTCTTCCTGGTTGTCCTTGTTGTAGGCCAGCGGCTGCGACTTCATCAGGGTCAGCAGCGAGATTAGCTGGCCGTACACCCGGCCGGTTTTGCCGCGAGCCAGTTCCGGCACGTCCGGGTTCTTCTTCTGCGGCATGATCGAGGAGCCGGTGCAGAAGCGGTCGGCGATCTGGATGAAGCCGACGCGCGGGCTCATCCACAGCACCAGTTCTTCCGACAGGCGGCTGATGTGCATCATCAGCAGCGCACAGGCGGCGGTGAATTCGATGGCGAAATCGCGATCCGACACGGCATCGAGCGAATTTTCGCAAACCCCTTCGAAACCCAGTTGCTCGGCGACGAAGAGGCGGTCAATCGGGTAGGTGGTGCCGGCCAGGGCGGCGGCGCCGAGCGGTAGGCGGTTGGTACGCTTACGGGCATCGACGAAACGCTCAGCATCGCGGCCGAACATTTCGAAATAGGCCAGCATGTGATGACCGAAAGTCACCGGCTGCGCCACCTGCATGTGCGTGAAGCCGGGCATCGGCGTCGCCGCTTCCTTCTCGGCCAGATCGACCAGCGCCGAGCGGAAAGCCTTGAGCAGTTGCAGGATGTCGTCGATGGCATCGCGCAGGTAAAGACGGATGTCGGTCGCCACCTGGTCGTTGCGCGAACGGCCGGTATGCAGTCGCTTGCCGGCGTCGCCAACCAGCGCGGTCAGGCGCTTTTCGATATTCAGATGGACGTCTTCCAGATCGAGCGACCATTCGAACTGGCCGGATTCGATCTCGCGGGTGACGATTTCCATGCCGCGTTCGATATGGGCCAGATCGTCGGCACCGATGATGCCCTGTTTGGCCAGCATGCGGGCATGGGCCAGCGAGCCGCGGATATCCTGGCGCCACATGCGCTTATCGAAATCGACCGAGGCGGTATAGCGTTTGACCAGATCGGAAACCGGCTCGGAGAATCGTCCGGCCCAAGTGTATTGTGCGGCGTTGGAAGTCATAAAATAGGCGCCATCGAGGCGAAAAGCATCAGGAATGACAAGTATACGGCACTTTCCGGCAACCCATCCCCTGCCCGACTGGCGTAATTTCGGGGTGATGCTGCGCGTGCTGCTCGGCGCCAACCTGCTCGCCCTGCTCGCCGCCCTCGCCCAAACGCCCGATCTGGGCGGCTGGCTGCTCCGTTTCATCGAAATGGCGGCGCTGGTCGAACCCCTGCTGCTGTGCGCCCTGCTCGTCCTGGCCGCCGCCCGCGACCCCTTGCGCCGCCTGCCCGAACGCCTTGGGCAAACGCTCGTGTTGCTGGTCAGCGGCGGCCTGGCTTATGCCCTGAGCACCTACTGGCAAGCCCTGAGCCTGGGCGAAGCCAGCGGCAACCTGCGCCCCACGCTGCTGGCCATGGCCGGCGCCGGCCTGCTGCTCGGCTATTTCGAACTACGCTCGCGCGCCTTCTCGCCGGCCCAGGCCGAGGCCCGCCTGGCCGCGCTCAACGCCCGCATCCGGCCGCACTTCCTGTTCAACACGCTGAATGCCGTGCTGTCGCTGATCCGCGCCCAGCCGCAACGGGCCGAAGCGGCGCTCGAATCCTTGTCCGACCTCTTCCGCGCCGCCATGCGCGACCCCGGCGCCCTGGTCAGCCTGGCCGACGAAATCGAACTCGGCAAGCAATACCTGGAACTCGAACACCTGCGCCTCGGCGACCGTCTGGCGGTCGACTGGCAAATCGGCCCGGTTTCCCTGAGCCAGCCGATCCCGCCGCTGATGCTGCAACCGCTGCTGGAAAACGCCGTCTATCACGGCATCGAACCGGCACCGACCGGCGGCACCGTGCGTATCGTCATCGAACAGCAAGGCGACGAACTCCGGATCGCCATCGCCAACCCCACCGCCAGTCGGGCACACCATGCCGCCGGCAACCAGATGGCGGTAGCCAATATCCGCGAACGGCTGGCCCTGTATTACGATCTCGAAGCCCGCCTGGAAATCGAAACCGGCGACCATCACTACGAAGTCAGGATCACCCTGCCATGCCGTCAGCAAACCCCCTGAAAATCCTGCTCGTCGACGACGAACCGCCGGCCCGCGAACGCCTGCGCGCGCTACTCGGCGACATTGCCGGCCAACTGCCGACCGAGGTCATCGGCGAAGCCGGCAACGGCCTCGCCGCGCTGGAGATACTGCGCGAACAGATGGTCGACGTCGTGCTCGCCGACATCCGCATGCCGGGCATGGACGGCATCGAACTGGCCAGCCACCTCGGCCGTCTGGAAAAACCGCCAGCCGTCATCTTCACCACCGCCTACGACAATTACGCGGTGCAGGCCTTCGACCTCAACGCCGTCGATTACCTGCTCAAACCGGTACGCGCCCAGCGCCTGCTGGTCGCCCTGCAAAAAGTGGCGGCTGCCCACCCCGACCCGGCGCTGCTCAACCACATCGGCCAGGAGGCACGCGGCGGCGGCCGCACCCACCTATCCTGCCACGAACGCGGCCGCCTGCTGCTGGTGCCGATCAGCGAAGTGCTCTACTTCAAGGCCGACCTCAAATACGTCACCGCCCGTACCGTCGACCGCGACTACCTGCTCGACGAGGCGCTGACCCACCTGGAAACGGAATTCGCCGACCGTTTCCTGCGCCTGCACCGCGCCGTGCTGGTTGCCAAGAACGCGCTGGCCGGTTTCGAGAAAGCCGCCGGCGACGACGCCGAAGCCTACGGCTGGGCGCTGCTGCGTGGCGTGCCGGAAAAACTGCCGGTCAGCCGCCGGCAATGGGCGCCGGCCAAGGCGTTGGTCAAGAATTCCTGAACGAGAGCAAAGCCGATGAGCCGCATCTGCCCGCATTGCAACCATGCCCGAAAAACCGACGAGCAGGCCCCGGACTGGCAATGTCCAGCCTGCGAAAGAGCCTATGTGAAAGGCGGCGGCGAACTGCCACCGGCAGGCTTTCGCAGCTACAGCGCGCCGCCGGAACGCAGCGGCGGCGCCGGGCGCTGGCTGGTTTTACTGCTGATCTGCGGCGCCGCTTTCTGGTTTGGCCGGCCGCTGTGGCAGCAGAAATCGGCGCAGGCGCTGGCCGCCCAGTCGGCCAGTCAGCCGACCGTGCTGCTCTACGCCACCGACTGGTGCGGCTACTGCAAAGCCAGCCGGGAATTCTTCGCGGCCAATGGCATCCGCTACATCGAGCACGACATCGAGAAGAGTTCGGTGGCGCTGGCTGAACACCAGAAACTGGGCGGCAGGGGTGTGCCGCTGATTGTTGTCGGCGACGAGGTGGTGCGGGGGTATAACGAGGGGACGTTGAGGGAGTTGTTGCGGCCGTGGGTGAAGGGGTGAGGGTTGGTCTGACAGTGCAGTCAGGCACAACGGATGCCCCGATTACAAAACCGTGGTGCGTCCCCAATTATTCGAAGTGCTCTACTCGATAGAGATTAGTCGTCACGATTACTATCACACAGCATGTTTCCGTTTGTCACACGGTATATGAAAAACCCGATAAGCGCCCATATAGCCAGCGCAACAAGAGGACCTACCACATTAGCTTGTGGTGAGTACACGCTGCCATAGATAGCTTGCTGCACCTCGAACGAACTGAAGGCGCCAAGGACTAGCCACAGCGGCGCCGCTGCAAGGGCCCAAATTAAGAGTCTCCCTCCATGCTCTACACTCACCACACCTGGCACAGCGAGCGCCAGAAATGGACCAAGCGCCCCCAATAGCTCCGCGCCATGAAACCATGGCCCTCGAACAGCAAGTACGATAAAGCCAGCAGGGACCCATGTGAGCAACGCGACAATGATTGGCAGAACTGCCTTCATTGGGGCCTAACAGCTATTAAACAGGCCCGTTTGGGTCTGCATATGAATTAAATTGATAAACATGGATTCATTATGCCCAATGAATTCTCCGTAAGACAAGTGAGCTGTGTCAGTCAGGTCCGTGCAAAACAGCACAAAAAACCGCAGATAAAACCGGGTGGGGGCAGACCACTATTTGAGGCAAGGCTCTTTCAACCGCTGTTTTCCGCCTTGCGGGCGGGCGTACTTTCTTCTTGCTTCGCCAAGAAGAAAGTAGCCAAAGAAGAAGGCGACCCCAAGGTCGGCGCCGGCTACGCCGGTTCCTTGCGCTACTCGGCTGGCCGGGCGGCTTGCCTGAACTCGCCTGCGGCTCAAACAAGGCAAGCCGAAACCTCCCGGCCAGCCTGCGTTGCTCAGCGCCTGCCATGGAGGCCCGACAGGCGTCACGAGCCGACGGCTCTGCCCTGAAAATTCCGTTGCTTGCGGTCGACGGGGAAAAAGTGGCAAAAATCGGGGGTAAGGACGGGGCGGCGTCCTGTCTGCGCCATGGGTCGCTTCGACGAGCCCATGGCGGACAAGCGATTCAGGCAGCCGTTTGATTTTTCCCGAGCCAGGTCAGCAAGGTTGCAAAGAGCGTATCCGGCACCACCGGCTTGGCGATGAAGTCGTCCATGCCGGCGTCGAAACAACGCTGCTTGTCTTCGGCAAAGGCATTGGCCGTCATCGCCAGAATGGGGATTCGATGCTTGTTGGACAATTGCCGGATGCGTCGGGTGGCCTCCAGGCCATCCATGTGCGGCATCTGCATGTCCATCAGGATGAGCGCGTAGTCGTTGTCGCTGGCCAATTTCAAGGCTTCAACGCCATCCTCGGCCGTATCGGCGACGAAGCCGACATCGTCCAGCAATGACAGCGTCACTTCGCGGTTGATCGGTTCGTCCTCGGCCAGCAGGATGCGGGTACCGGCATAATCGCGCTTCAGGGTGTCTTCGGCTTCGGTGACGGCGTTCGGGTTGAGCATGCCGGTTGCTGTCGCAGACTTGCGCAAGCGAACGGTCAGCCAGAAGGTGCTGCCTTTGCCGATTTCGCTCGATACCCCGGCCTGCCCGCCCATCAGTTCGGCGAGCTTGCGGGTGATGGCCAGGCCCAAGCCCGTTCCGCCATACTTGCGGCTGATCGAATTGTCGGCCTGCTCGAAGCTCGAGAAGAGCCGGGGGATGGCGTCGGGATCTATGCCCATGCCGGTATCGGTCACTTCGAAGCGCAGGAGGCTGTTGTCGGGGCTGTCTTCGACCACATGGGCGCTCAGCGTGATCGTACCCGTCTCGGTGAATTTGACGGCATTGGCCAGGTAGTTGAGCAGGGCCTGCTGCAGCCGGGTACTGTCGCCGTGCAGGCCGCTGGGCATGCCCCCCGCCACCTTCAACGCCAAGCGCAGCCCTTTGGCTTTGATGCGCTCGCCGACCATGCTGGCGACGTTGTCGAGCATTTCTTCGATGCACAACGGCATTTCGTCGAGGGCGAACTTGCCAGCTTCGATCTTGGAGAGATCGAGGATGGCATTGATGATCTCGAGCAGATGTTCGCTGGCGCCTTCGATCTTGCCGAGCTTGTCTTCCTGTTCCAGGGTGACGCCCTTGCGCCGCAGAATATGCACCATGCCGGTGATGGCGTTGAGCGGCGTCCGGATCTCGTGGCTCATGTTGGCGAGGAAGGCGCTCTTGGCAATGTTGGCGGTCTCCGCGGCGTCCTTGGCGAGCACCAGTTCCTCGGTGCGCTGTGCCACCAGTTCTTCGAGGTGATGGCGATAACATAGCAGTTCCGCTTCGGCCCGCTTCTGGTCGGAAATATCCAGGCCAAATGCGACGGCGCCCATCTCGCCATTGATGGAAATCGGCGATACGTTATAAAAGATGGGGTTGTTACGACCATCCGGCGTCAGCACACGTGCCTCCAGCACCTGCGGTTTTCCTTGCAGGGCCATGGCCAGGGCCGCGCTAACCTTTTCACGGTAGTCGGGATGGGTAAATGCTCCGATGCTGCTGCGCATGTATTCCTCAGCGCTGACGCCCAGCAGGTTCAGCAGGTTCTTGTTCCAGCGCAGCCGCCTTCCCTGGCTGTCGAACAGGAGGAAGATGCCCGGCATTGAATCGATGACCTGGGCGAGAAACTCCCGTTCGCGCTCGAGGGATACCTCGACAAGTTTGCGCTCGGTGATGTCGGTATGGGTGCCGCACATGCGCAGCGGCTTGCCATCCGCCCCGCGTTGCATCACGTTGGCCTGATCGAGTATCCAGCGCACGCTGCCGTCCTTGTGGAGCATCCGGTACTCGACCTTGTGGATGTCGGCGCGGCCTTCGAGAACGGCACTGATCGAATCCCAGGCGCGGGCGCGATCATCGGGGTGGATGAAATCCGTCCACTGCCTGGTGGTGTGCTGGATTTCGCTGGGCGTGTAGCCCAGTATTTCGGCCCATCGGGCATTCCGGTCGACTTGCCCGGTCGCGATATTCCAGTCCCAGAAGCCGAGCTCCGAACCTTCCAGGACAAAGCGCAACTGCTTCTCGCTGCTTTCCAGTGCACGCGCCTGCGCCTTGGTATCGGTGACATCGAGCAGCGTGACCAGATGCACGGCATCCACGCCCTCCGGCAACGAGGTGGCGGTCACCAGCACGGTGCGGAGCTCTCCGGACTTGGTCGTAACCTGGACCTCCAGAGGATCGAAACGCATGCCCCGCTGGGTGACGGCATCCATGTGCGCCTGCCAGTCGCGGAGCACCCGCGCCCGATAGTCGGGATCGGGATAAGCCTTGGGCCACCAGTCGGCGACGGTGGGAATATCCTCCGCCGTGTAGCCGAAGCTGCGCGTGAAGGCCGCGTTCAGGTAGGTGATGTTGAGCGCATCGTCGTTGAGTGCCATCGGGATCGGCGAGGCCTCGATGATCGCCTTGAAGCGATCCGAAGCCTGCCGCAAGGCCGTTTCCAGCCGGACCTGCTCGCTGATGTTGCGAAAAATGGTGGCAAATTCGTCGGGTGCGTGGGAAACCACGGAAATGGCGAAGGTCTTGCCGAGGGGAAGGTAATGGCTTTCGAACTGGAGCGGCTGCCCCGTCGACACGACCTGTGCATATTGCTCGAGATAAGGGGTGCCACCGTAGGCTGCCGAGGCGGTCTTGCCGACGACCTCTTCTGCCCGCAGCCCGGTGTGGCTCTCGAACGCCGGATTGACCTCGAGGATCACATAGTCGATCGGCTGGTTGGCGGCATCGCGGACGATGCGGTGCAGGGCCACCCCCTCGGCCATGGTGGCGTAGAGGGAACGGAAGCGCTGGTCGCTGGCCTCCCGGGCCGCAGCGGCCTGACTGTGTTCGGCGATTTTCCGCATCAGACTCACCGTATTGCTGGTGAGCGTGGCGTAGATGGACAGCACAAGATCGATGAGGGCGCGGGTGCTGCCGCCCATCTGCTCCCTGGCCTGACGCTTGGCCGCGCCGATGTCCAGACCCGCCTGCACGCCCACCACGGTGAAGGCCAGCTGCTTGTCCGCTTCGAGGATATGCGAGGCCAGCCAGCCGGCCAGGAAGGTCAGGGCATCCTGTAGCACCTGCTCGGTCGGCTTGACGGCCAGATCGCGTTTCAGGTTATGGATGGTTTCCACGAAACTGGCGTGGATGGCCCGGTGCCCGATTTCATCGGCGTCACCGGCCAGGTAGGCCTGCCAGATTTTTTCCTCGGTCCGGAAGTGATAGACGGTGTAGTCGGCCAATTCGTCAAGCACCGCATTCAGTTGCGGCAGATCGGTCCGGTAGGCTACATGGCTGGCGAGGACGTTGAGCAACTGAACCAGCTTGCGATGCTGTTGGTCGACCTCGGGGAGCCCCGTGTTGAAATGGTCGTTCCAAGGGAAGATGTCTAAAGACTGCATGAATTTGGAGCGACGGGTATGCACATGAGGTGCAATTTACCGCACAACGAAAGCAGCAGGCAACGCAGCCTTGACCAAGGATCGATGAAGGCACATCAGGTCAGCCGCTGCGTGTTGGCAACTTCTTCTTGAATTTGGCGCCTTCGATGCCCCCCTCCGCGAGGTCATGGCACGGCGGCTCTCCCCGGGAAATACCAGTGCCTGCGGTCAACCGGATAAAAGTGGCAAAAACCGGGGAAGCCATCTCCTTCCCCGTTGTCGCTGCAAAACAGCCGACGGTCGTCCGTCGCCGAAAACTAGCCCAGCGCCCGCGTGACGATTTCCAGCACGTCGCGCGACAGGCCGTCATGGTCGCGGATGCTTTCCAGCGCCTGGCGGGCGGCGGCCTGGCGGGTAGCGTCGAATTTCTTCCAGCGGTCGAAGCAGCGGGCCAGGCGCGAGGCGACTTGCGGGTTCCGGGCGTCGAGCAGCTTGATCTGGTCGGCCAGGAAAGCGTAGCCGTCGGCATTGTGGAAGCGGACCAGGTTGGCGCCGAAGTTGCGCAGCAGGGCGTACACCTTGTTCGGGTTGCCGAGGTCGAAGGCCGGGTGCGTGGTCAGCTTTTTGACCGTGGCCAGCGTGTCGGGCAGGCGGCTGCCGGATTGCACGGCCAGCCATTTGTCGACGACCAGCGCTTCGTGCTGCCAGCGGGTGTAGAAGGCGGCCAGCGCCGTTTCGCGTTCGGCGCAGTCGTGCTGGGCCAGCGCGGCCAGCGCGGCGAACTGGTCAGTCATGTTGTCGGCGTCGGTGAACTGCTCCAGGGCCAGTTGGCGGACGCTGTTCGTGCCGAGTTCGAGCAGGTAGCCGAGGCACAGGTTGCGCAGCGCCCGGCGGCCGGCGTCGGCGGCGCTCGGCTGGTAGGGACCGTTCGGCGCCAGCGCAGCGTAGACGCCGGCCAGTTCGCCGACCAGCTGTTCGGCCAGGTGGCGGCGCAGGCCGTTGCGGGCGGCGTGCAGGGCGTCCGGATCGACCACCGTCAGCGCTTCGGCCAGCGTCGATTCGCCGGGCAGGGTCAGCGCTTCGGCGACGAAGGCGGCACCGCGTTCGGCCTGCGTTTGCAGCAGGCGACGGGCGGCGGCGACGAAGCTGTCCGGCCAGATCGGCTCCTGCCCGGCGGCGATGGCCGCCGTGGCGTCGAGGATCAGTTGCGTGGCCAGACGCTGGCCGGCTTCCCAGGCATTGAACGGGTCGCTTTCATGGGCCAGCAGCAGGGTCAGTTGCTCCGCCGTGTAGTCGAATTCGAGATTGACCGGCGCCGAGAAGTCGCGCAGCAGCGAGGGCACCGGTTCGGCGGCGATGTCGTTGAAGACGAAGGATTGCGTCGTTGCGGTCAGCTGCAGGGTGCGTTCGCTGTTCGGCAACAGGCTGCCATCCTCGGCGAATAGCGCCACGCGCAGCGGGATCAGGTAGGGGCTGTCGTCGCCGGCGCGCGGGTTGGATTGGGTGCAGGTCAGCGTGTAGCTGCGATTTTCGGCATCGAAAAAGCCGTCGACCGCAACCCTCGGCGTACCCGGCTGGGCGTACCAGCGCATGAATTGCGTGAAGTCGAAACCGGAGGCGGCAGCCATCGCGGCGACGAAATCGTCGCAGGTCACCGCCTGGCCGTCGTGCCGGCGGAAGTATTCGACCATGCCGGCGCGGAAGGCGTCGCGGCCGATCAGGGTCTGGATCATGCGCACCACTTCGGCGCCTTTTTCATAGACGGTGGCGGTGTAGAAATTGTTGATCTCGATGTAGGACGACGGCCGCACCGGGTGGGCCATCGGGCCGGCATCTTCCGGGAACTGCGCACCGCGCAGGCCGCGTACTTCGCGGATGCGGGCGGTCTGGCGGTTGTGCAGGTCGGCACCGAACTCCTGGTCGCGGAAGACGGTCAGGCCTTCCTTCAGCGACAGCTGGAACCAGTCGCGGCAGGTGACGCGGTTGCCGGTCCAGTTGTGGAAATATTCGTGGGCGACAACGCGGTCGATGTTCTCGAAATCGGTGTCGGTGGCGACGTCGCTCCGGGCCAGCACGTACTTGGTGTTGAAGATGTTGAGGCCCTTGTTCTCCATCGCCCCCATGTTGAAGTCGCCGACGGCGACGATCATGTAATGGTCGAGATCGCACTCCAGGCCGAAACGCTGTTCGTCCCAACCCATCGACTTCTTCAGCGCTTCCATGGCGTGCGGGCACTGGTCGAGTTTGCCCGGTTCGACGTAGATGGCCAGTTGCACCTCGCGGCCGGAGGTGGTGCGGAAGGTGTCGCGCAGCACGTCGAGCTGGCCGGCGACGACGGCGAACAGGTAGGCCGGCTTGCGGAACGGGTCCTGCCATTTCGCCCAGTGGCGGCCATCGGCTTCGTCACCGGTCGCGACCGGGTTGCCGTTGGCGAGCAGCACCGGGTAGCTGGCTTTATCGGCGTGCAGGGTCACGGTGTAGGTGGACATCACGTCCGGCCGGTCGAGGAACCAGGTGATGCGCCGGAAGCCCTGCGCCTCGCATTGGGTGAAATAGCCGTCCGTCGAACGGTAGAGTCCGGACAGCCGGGTGTTCTTGTCCGGATCGATGCGGACGACGGTGTGCAGCGTGAAGGCGTCGGGCAGATCGGCGATGGTCAACGTGTCGGCGGTCGCGGAATACGGCACGTTTTTACCGTCGACCGCAACGCTCAGGGTTTCCAGCTCGTCGCCGTCGAGGACCAGCGGCTGCGCGGCAACGGCAGGGTTGCGCCGCATGGCCAGCGTGGCACGCACGGTGGTGCCGCCGACGGCGATGTCGAAATCGAGGTCGACGGTGTCGACCAGGTAGGCGGGCGGGGTGTAATCCTTGAGATAAACGGTCTGCGGGGTATCGGTTTTCATGGCGGGGCTTGGCAGGAGATTAGCCGCCGGATGATACGTCAAACTCGGGTGCGCAAAAGTCCCAGTGCCTCGACATAGTC
>Ga0316605_10000931_pt1 | contig 17889 bp, 15 predicted proteins | sample OWC_soil_day20_n_FD_207666 | JGI IMG/M metagenome (GOLD analysis project Ga0316605, IMG submission 207666) | Wetland soil microbial communities from Old Woman Creek delta, Ohio, United States - OWC_soil_day20_noCT | ecosystem: Environmental > Terrestrial > Soil > Wetlands | place: USA: Ohio...
TCCCCATTTTCGGCGGTGTCGATTACCAGCCCCAGTTCTTGCAGGATTTCTCTGGCCACCTCGCGATTGATCGGTTCGTCTTCGACCAGCAGCAGACGTTTGCCGGCCAGTGCCGCCGGTTCGGTTGCCGGGGATGGGGCAGGGGCGACCAGCAGGGGCTGCGGCCGGCTGTCCGGACGGCGCAAGCGGGCGGTGAACCAGAAGGTGCTGCCGGCTCCCGGCATGCTGTCGACGCCGGCTTCGCCATGCATCAGGCGGGCGAGACGCTGGGTGATGGCCAGGCCGAGTCCGGTGCCGCCAAAGCGCCGGGTAGTCGAGTTGTCGGCCTGCTCGAAAGGCGAGAACAACCGTTCCAGGGCTTCCGGGGCGATGCCGATTCCACTGTCCTGGACCTCGAAGCGTAGCAGCAGGCTGTCCGGGGATTCCTCAAGGCAGCGGCAGCCGATGCGAATCCGGCCCTGATCGGTGAATTTGATGGCATTGCCCAGATAGTTGAGCAGGGCCTGTTTCAGGCGGACCGGATCGCCAAGGACGCTGATCGGTGCAGCGTCGTAGTCGACGAGCAATTGCAGCTGCTTTTCCTGTGCCTTGCCGGCCAGCATGGTCACGGCTTCGTCGATCAGGCGGGCCGGTTGCAGTTCGGCTTCCTCGATGCACAGCTTGTCGGCCTCGATGCGCGAGAGGTCGAGAATGTCGTTGATGATGTCGAGCAGGTGCTGTGCCGAATGGATGATGGTTTGCAGGCGTTCGTCCTGGCTCGGGCTGGGATTGTCGCGCCGCAGCAGGTAAACCATGCCGACGATGCCGTTGAGCGGAGTGCGGATTTCGTGGCTCATGTTGGCCAGAAAGGCCGACTTGGCCCGGCTGGCCGCATCGGCGGCGGCCAGGGCCTCAACCAGCTCGTGGGTTCTGGCGTCGACCATCTGTTCCAGGTTGTCGCGATAGTCGGCCAATTGCCGTTCGTTGTGCAGGCGTTCGGTGATGTCGGTCAGGCTGAATTGCAGCAGGGTCTTGCCGTGGTAGTGGAATTTCATCAGGCGGACTTCCGCCTCCCAGATTTCGCCGGTAGAGCGCTGGTGCCGCCACGGGAAAACGGCCAGACCATCGCTCAGGCAGCGTTTGATCTGTTGTTCGGCGGCGATGCCGGATGGGGTGCCGTCCGGCTGAAAGGGGGTCGATACCTCGGCTGGAGTCAGGCCGAGCACGGCGGCACGGGAGGTGGCGCCATAGATCTGCACGGCGGCGTCGTTGCAGTCGATGAAGCGTCCGCTTTCGCCGTCGATGACGACCAGGGCCTGCTGCGAATCGCTGAACAGCAGGCGGTTGTAGGCTTCGCTTTCCTGGAGTTCATCCTGCCGGGCGAGCAGCGAGCGTTCGGCGCGCCGCCGCCGGCGAATGGCATAGACCAGGGCGACGATGAGCAGGAACTGGGCGGCCACGGCGACCAGGAAGAATAGTTGCCGCTCGGATTGCTGCCGGGTGATCTGTGCGGTCCGTTCATCCACCAGTTGGCGCAGGCGTTCCTGATAGTCCAGCAACTCGGTTTGCGGCAGCTGTTTGCCGGAGGCGTCGTGGATGATCGACAACAGCAGTTTTCGCTCGTCGCCCAGCTTGACCGGTGCCGAGTACACCTCGACCGTGCGGGTTTTGCCGTCTGCCAACCGGTGCGGGAACATGAAATAGTTGCGTTTTTCGCTCTGGGCCAGCTGCCGTTCGCGGGCAATTTCCTCCGGGTTGAAGGCGTTGATGTCCTGGATGGACAGGGCTTTCAAGACGGCGGGCGGATAGCCGTAGAAGTCGCTGGCGGCTTCGTTGGCATCGACGATCCGGCCGCTTTCGGCATCGATCAGCAGCATGATGGCGTTGTGCTGGCGGAGCAGGCCGGACAGTAGTTCGGCCGTGTTCCCGTTTTCCACCGCCCTGGCCAAAGGCGTTCCGGCCAGGACGCAGGCGAGCAGGAAAAAGCAACCGGAAAGCTGCTTGAGCATTGGGTATATGCCTAAAGTAATAGATTGGCGACATACTACCTGCTTGGCGACTGCCGAGCCAACCCGGCGGCGTGGAATTAAGGAGCGCTGGCAGGATTGTTCAGGTCGCGCCTTGGCTCAGTGGCTTCCCCGACTCAGGCGCCGGATTTCCGCCTTCTTGCGCAGCGGGGCAAAGGTGTCGCGTTCCAGCCATAGCTTGAAACGCAGTGCCCGTTGGTCCAGTTGGTGCGCCTTGCCGTCCAGCCAGTCGAGCACGGCAGCTTCGGTGAACCACCATTCCTGGTCGGCATCGACGAATACACCGCCGTCGGGGTAGTCCAGAGCCAGGCGGCGCAGGGTCTTGGCGCGGACTGCCGGCGGGATGCGCATGACGGCAAACACATCGCGGATCGCGACATGGCAGGATTCGTCTTCCCACAAGACGCGAACCGGCAGGTCGTCGTAGGCGTGATGGACGCCTTGCGTGCCGGCGTAGGCCGCCTTTTTCATCCAGTGCAGCGGTTTGCCCGACCAGTGCTGGACCAGTCCGTAGGACAGCGCCACGCCGATCAGCGGCGAAGTCCAGATCAGGGCAAGGAAAAAGCCGGCGACGTGCGCCAGGCCGGCGAACAGCAGGGCGTAGAGCAGGGCGCCGAAGATCAGGAAGCGGCGCTTGTCCCGTTGTATCTGTTGGTCGATCTGCATCCTCGGTTTGACGCCTCAGGCCAGGTCTACTTCGGTGATATTGCGGTCATTCTCGCGCTGGTAGCGGACGGCCCGGCTCATGCCGTGAATCAGCGCGAGGCCGACGCCTCCGATCGCTGCGGTCGACGGCTCGGCGCCGGCATTTTCCGCAATGTCGAAGGGAGGAGCGCCGTCGCTGTAGCGCAGGGTCAGTTGGTCGTCGGCGAAATGGAGAGCGACGTTGACCGGTTGGTCGCATTCGGTGCCGTGACCATGGTTGATGGTGTTGGCGAACAGTTCTTCGACCACCAGTTGCAGGCGCTGCAGGGCAAGGCCGGCCAGACCGAAATCGCCGGCCTGCCGGCTGAGCGCGTCGATCAGCCCGGGCAGCGAGGAATAGCGCGCGGGAACGGAAATGTCCGTAGAATTGAAAGCCATGCCATGCATTTATTTGGGGGTGCCATGATTAAAACACATTGGGCTGTCGCATGCGCGCTGGCCTGCTTCAGCACGGCCGGCCTGGCGCAAGCCCCTGTGTCGGCGGGAACGGTGAAGAATGCCGCCGGTGAAGTGCTGATCGAACGGGCCGGCCAGAAGTTGCCGGCTGCGGTCGGCGCCCCGGTGTTCGCGGCGGATCGCCTGCGTACCGGGGCTGACGGTTCGGTCGGCATCACCCTGAAGGACAATACCCTGCTCTCGGCCGGGCCGAATTCGCTGCTCAGTCTCGTCAAGTTCGCCTTCGACAGCACGACCAACGCCGGAGCCATGTCGGTCGGCATCAGGAAAGGCACGCTGTCGGTGGCCACCGGCAAGATTGCCCGACAGACGCCGGAATCCATCGATTTCCATACGCCGACCACGGTGCTGGGCGTGCGCGGCACCGAGTTCGTCATCGAAGTGGGGAGGGGGAGCGATGAATAAGCTGAACAGGCTGGCCCTGCCGCTGCTCTTTACGCTGCTGGCTGGTTGTGCCAGTGAGCGGGTGGTGTTGTTGCCGTCGGCCGATGGCCGGGCGACTGCCGTGGTGGTTCGCGACGAAGTCGGCAAACGCATGCTCGACAAGCCTTACGCCGGTTCGGTGCGGCGCTTTGGGCTGGGTAGCGACTACCAGTCGTCGCCGGCCGAGGTGCAGGAGATTTTCGGCCAGGCGCTGGCTGCCCGGCCGCCGCGCCCGAAGAGCTTCATCGTCTATTTTCAGGAGGGCAGCACCGATGCGCTGACCCCGGCCTCGCTGGCCGAGTTCGAGACGGTAAAAAAGGAAATCGCCAGCCGGCCGGCGGCGGAATTGACGGTCATCGGCCATACCGACCGGGTGGGTAGCCTCGATCTGAACGACCAGCTGTCGCTCAGCCGCGCGGCGACGGTGCGCGATCTGCTGATCGCTGCCGGGCTGGCCGGTGACAAGATCGAGACGGCTGGTCGCGGCGAGCGTGAGCCGCTGGTGCCGACCGCCGACGAGGTGGCCGAGCCGCAGAACCGACGGGTGGAAATCAGCGTTCGCTAGCCGGTCGACCGCACCAGCGGACGAGCAGCAGGGTCAGGTCGTCGGCTGGTGGATGGCCGGCTTCGAACGCCCGCACGCTATCGCGCAAGGCATTGAGACAGGCGGCGGGGGGCGCGTCGCATGGCTGGCCGGCCAGGCTGCCGCTCAGGCGTTCGCTGCCGAACAGGCTGCGGCCGTCGGTGGCTTCGGTGACGCCATCGGTAAACAGACAGAGCAGGTCGCCCGGCTGGAGTTGCTGGCGTGCCGTTTCAAACGGGTAGTCGCCGACCGCACACAGTGGAGGGCCGGCGCTCGGCAACGTGTCGAGACGTGAAACCTGGCCGGCGCGCAGCAGCAGCGGCGCATCGTGACCGGCGCAGACGAATTCCAGTTCGCCGCAGTCGACATCGAGCACCCCGACAAAGGCGGTGACGAACAGGAATTCCGCATTCTCCCGGTTCAGTTCCGCCTCGACGGCGCGCATGGCCAGGGCCAGATCGGCTTCGCGCCGGGCCAGGGTGCCGGTCAGGGTCTTGGCGATGGCCATGAACAGGCTGGCCGGAATGCCCTTGCCTGAAACGTCGCCGATGACCAGGCAGAGCCGCCGGTCATCGAGCATGAAGCAGTCGTAGTAGTCGCCACCGACGGCGCGGGCCGGTTCGAGCAGGGCAGCCACTGCGAAGCGCGACTCGGCGGCGAACTGGCGGGCCGGATCGGGCAGCAGGCCCATCTGGATGCGGCGGGCGGCATCGAGTTCGCCATCGACCCGGGCTGCCGCCTCTCGGCTCTGCTGCAACTGCCGTTCGGCCTCGCGCCGGCGGGCGTCGGCGGCGATCAGCGTATTGCTCAGCAAGGCCATGAACACCGGACTGAGCAGCAGCGCCAGCGACGGGCTGTCGACCAGCCATTGGCCCTGCCAGAAAGCCAGGTAGCCGCTGCCGACCAGCAGCGCCGACAAGGCGCCGTAACTGATCGCCGCATAAGCCGGCCGCAGTATCGGTACGGCGGCGATCAGCAGCAGACCGCCAAGCAGCAGTGCCAACAGTTCGAGGCGGGGCAGCCAGGGCGGGCGTTGCAGCGCGTGCCCGGCGAGCAGGCTTTCGATCAGCTGGGCATGCACGTCGACGCCGGGCAGGTTGTCGCCGAGCGGCGTGATGATGCGGTCCTGCAGGCCGGGACTGTTGAAGCCGATGAGCACGAAGCGGTTGGCGAACAGGTTGGGTGGATGTGTGCCGGCCAGCACCTCGGCGGCGGAGAAGTAATAGTTGGCGCTGGCCTGGCCGAAATGCAGCAGGATTTCGCCATTCGGCTGGGTGGGCAGGCTGTAGTCGCCGATGGCGATGCGTTCCATGCCCTGCGGGCCGAATTGCGGGCGGACGCTGCCGGCTTCGCCGAGGGCCAGGCGGACCATGTCCAGCGACATGGTCAGGAAGGGTTGGTTGCCGATGAAGGCCAGGCTCGGTGCCCGACGAAAAACGCCGCGTTCGGTCGTCGACCGCAGGCGATCCGGGCTGGCGTTGATCAGGCCGTTGCTGGTGGCGCCCTGTTCGAGCAGCGGGCGGCTGGCCAGAGCGGCGGGGTAGCGGGGCAGGTGGGCGTGGGCGGCATCGCCGCCGGCTAGCGCGGTGAGCGGCTTGCTCGGTTGGCGCGCACCGGGCAGTGGGTTGGCGACGCCGATCACGGCCAGCACGCTGGGTCCGCCAGCCAGCGCCTCGGCCAGGCGGCGGTCCGGTTCGGGCAATTGTTGCAGGTTGCTGCTCGACAGGCTGGGCAGTTGCTCGGCCAGCACCGCCGGACTGTAGCGGTCGGCTTCGGCGAAGACGATGTCGATGCCCAGCGCCAGCGGCTGGCCGGCCATGATCTGGTCCACCAGGCGTGCCATCAGCTGGCGCGGCCACGGCCATTGGCCGTAGGCGGCGAGGCTGGCGCTGTCGATGCCGACCACGACCACCGGTTCGGCATCGCGCGGGCGCGGCATCTGGCGCTGGTAGCGGTCGAACTGGGCGTTGCGCAGGCTGGCCAGCGGTGTCGCCTCGAAATTTTCCAGGGCCAGCCCGGCCAGGGCCAGCAACAGCAGTGGCAAGGCCCGGCCGCGCCCGGCGCGCAGCAGCGACAGGGCGAGCGCGGCCAGTGTTTTCACAGGCTGACGGTCAACCCGTCGTAGGCCGAGAAAACATCGAGCGCCGGCTGGTCGTGGCGGGTGATTTCCTCCAGGCGGCGGGTTTCGGCGAGCAGCGCGGCGAGTTTCTGGTCGTCGTGCATCGGCTCGTGGTGGAACAGCGCCAGGCTTTTGACGGCGGCGGCCTGGCACAGTTCGACGGCGACCACGTTACTGGAGTGGCCCCAGTCCGATTTGACCGAAACGGCTTCGGCCAGCGAATACATGGCGTCGAAAATGACCAGGTCGGCCTTGGCGAAGAACTGGACGAAGCCTTCGCGCTCGCCCGGGTCTTCCAGCTTGTGCTCGGAATCGGTGGAGTAGACCACGGTGCGGTCGACGCTCTCGAAGCGGTAGCCGTAGGAGTCGCCGGCGTGCAGTTGCAGCTTGGGGGTGACGTTGAGGCCACCGATGAAGTGCGGCTTGCCAGGCGTCATCAGGTCGAACTCGATTTTGGCGCCGGCCTGCGAGTAATCGACCGGGAAGCAGGGGGCCCGCATTTGCAGGCGGACCGCTTCTTCCAGCTGGCGGTGGCAACCGTGGATGATGATCCGGTTGCCGGGGATGTACATCGGGGTGAAGAACGGGAAACCCATCAGGTGATCCCAGTGCAGATGGGAAATGAACAAGTGATAGGTTTGCGGATGCGGCACGCCGTAGGTGGCGATCTTGGCCTGACCGAGCGGCCGGGCACCGCTGCCCATGTCGCAGATGAAGTGTTCGCCGCCGTCGGTGACGATTTCGACGCAGGACGAGTGGCCGCCGAAGGTGCCGGCGGTGGCGAAGGGCAGGGTATCGACAAAGGCGCCGAGCGCCGCCTGGCTGGCGAATTTCCGGCCGTTGGCGGCGCTGAGTGCGGCGACGATTTTCTGGCGGATGTCGCTGCTGGTGAGGGCGACCGGCAGCGAACCGCGGGTGCCCCAGAAAATGACCTTCTTCATGCGCCGAGCACCTTGCAGGCAGCGTCGATATTGACGTAGCACGGCATGACCAGGTTGAAGCGGGCGATGGCGAAGACTTCCTGCACCATCGGCTGCATGGCGGCGATGGCCAGTACGCCTTGCTGGGCCTTGGCCTTGCGTGAGGCGATCATCAGGGCGCGCAGCCCGACGCTGCTGATGTAGTCGACGCCGGCGAAATCCAGTACCAGCGGTGCCATACCCGGCCGGCAGTCGGCGAGCAGCGGTTCGAGGGCGGCCGCGAACGCATCGGCACTGGCGTGGTCTATACGCCCGCTGACCGAGGCTATCGTGACACCGGACTGTGCACGGAGGGGTAGATTCATGATGGACTCATTTTGGCAACAGCCGGGAATTATGCCACGCACGGCTGGCGTGTGCGCTCAGGTAAAATAGGACATGAATTCGATTCAATCACCGCAGCAAAATGCCATTCGGCCCCTGTTTGGCTACCGTAAATTCTGGGCCCACCGCTTCGGCCCGGCCCCCTTCCTGCCGATGTCCAAAGCCGAAATGGATACGCTCGGCTGGGATTCCTGCGACGTCATCCTGATCACCGGCGACGCCTATATCGACCACCCCAGTTTCGGCATGGCCCTGGTCGGCCGGCTGCTCGAAGCGCAAGGTTTCCGGGTCGGCATCATCTGCCAGCCGGACTGGAATTCCGCGGCCGATTTCAAGAAGCTGGGCAAGCCCAACCTGTTCTACGGCGTCACCGCCGGCAACATGGATTCGATGATCAATCGCTACACGGCCGACCGCAAGATCCGCTCTGACGACGCCTACACGCCGAATGCCGAGCCCAACAAGCGGCCGGATCGTGCCGTCACCGTTTATGCCCAGCGTTGCCGCGAAGCTTTTCCGGGAACGCCGGTCATCGTCGGCTCGATCGAGGCCAGCCTGCGCCGCATCGCGCATTACGACTATTGGTCGGACAAGGTGCGTCGTTCGGTGCTGCCCGACTCCAAGGCCGACTTGTTGATCTTTGGCAATGCCGAGCGCGCCGTCGTTGAAGTGGCACATCGCCTGGCCCGGGGTGAAAAAATTTCGGAAATCCGCGACCTGCGTGGTACCGCCTTCATGGTCTCGCCCGGCTGGCTGCCTTCCGACGACTGGGACGTGATGGATTCGACCGAGGTCGATACGCCGGGACCGCTGGCCAAGCACGCCGATCCATATGCGATGGAAAGCGATCTGAAAAATGGCCAGGATTCTGCGTCGACCGCAGCCCCGCCGCCTGGTGAGCATCCGGTGCGTATCGTGTCGCGCGCCGAGCGCTTGGCCGCTCGCAAGGAACGCCGCGCCCACACCGTTGTCCGCATACCGTCCTACGAGCAGGTCAAGGACGACCCGGTGCTCTACGCCCATGCCTCGCGTACCTTGCACCTTGAATCCAACCCCGGCAATGCGCGGGCGCTGGTCCAGGCGCACGGCGAGCGCGATGTCTGGCTGAATCCGCCGCCGTTCCCGCTGAGCACCGAAGAACTCGACCAGGTCTATGAACTGCCTTATGCCCGCCGGCCACACCCGAGCTACGGTGAGGCCAAGATCCCGGCCTGGGAGATGATCCGCTTCTCGGTCAATATCATGCGCGGCTGTTTCGGTGGGTGCACCTTCTGTTCGATCACCGAGCACGAAGGGCGCATCATCCAGAGCCGTTCCGAGGATTCGGTGATCCGCGAAATCGAGGAAATGCGCGACAAGACGCCGGGCTTCACCGGCGTCGTCTCCGACCTGGGCGGGCCGACCGCCAACATGTTCCACCTCAAGTGCAAAGACGAGAAGATCGAATCGGCCTGCCGCCGGCTGTCCTGCGTCTATCCGGACATCTGCGAGAACATGAACACCGACCACTCGCAGTTGATTTCCCTGTACCGCCGGGCGCGTTCGATCAAGGGCGTCAAGAAGGTCCAGATCGGCTCCGGGCTGCGCTACGACCTCGCCGTCCGTTCGCCGGAGTACATCAAGGAACTGGTTACCCACCACGTCGGCGGCTACCTGAAGATCGCGCCGGAGCATACCGAAGAGGGCACGTTGTCGAAGATGATGAAACCGGGCATTGGCTCTTACGACCGGTTCAAGCAGTTGTTCGACCGCTTCTCGCGCGAGGCCGGCAAGGAGCAATACCTGATCCCGTATTTCATCGCCGCCCATCCGGGCAGTAGCGATGAGGACATGCTGAACCTGGCCCTGTGGCTGAAGAAGAACAACTTCCGTCTCGATCAGGTGCAGGCTTTCGTGCCGACGCCGATGGCGCTGGCGACGACGATGTACCACACCGAGCGCAATCCGTTGAAGAAGCTGCAACGCGATGGCGGCGAAGTGGTCGGGGCGGTGCGCAGCGGCCGGCAGCGCAAGCTGCACAAGGCTTTCCTGCGCTACCACGACCCGGCCAACTGGCCGCTGCTACGGGAAGCACTGAAAGAAATGGGCCGGGCCGACCTGATCGGCAATGGCAAGAAGCAGTTGATTCCTGCCTGGCAGCCGGCCGGGGTGGCGGTCAAGCCCTGCGGTCAACCGCAAAAAACCGGCAAAAATCCGGTGCGCCCAGGCACGCCAGCGCGCGGCGGCAAGGCCGCCTTCATTTCGCCGGCATCACGGGCGCCCAGCGGCAGGCCGCCTGCTGGCGGTGTTCCTTCAGGTGGGCGAGGAAAGCGGCGGCCGAGCTGAGCGGCGCCTGTTCGCTGAGGGTCGGGTCGGGCAGGCTGAATACCGTGACATCGCGGTCGACGATGTTCAGCCCATCGGCCGAGGCGATGGCGACCAGGGTGGCAATCTTCTCGATGACGCTTTCCGGCGTAGTGTAGGGCGCGAGAATCCAGAAGTCGGTGCCGTCGCGGGCGACCAGGTCGGTCCGGCGGAAGGCCAGACGCAGCTTGCTGCCGACTTCGGCCAGCAGGTGGTAAGCCTCCGGAGCACCGTAGATCTGGCCCAACCGCTGCTGGTCGTGGAAGCAGACGTGCAGCAGGGCGAAATCGAGCGAATTGCCGGGGTAGCGCTCATGCAGGGCGAGCAGCCAGTCCAGCGTGATCATGAAACGGTCGCGTGCGGCGAAATCCTCTTGCATGGTAGCCTCCCCTGGCGGCTTAAAGTGCGCGCCTGTTTCCAATCTAGCACTCGGTCATAGTCTTCGGCAAGCCGCTTCCGCTCGGGTAAAATGACGCGATGGAAGAAAAAACCACCTATGAAAAAATCGGCGGCGAAGCCGTCGTTGGCCAACTGTGTGACCGATTTTACGAATTGATGGATACCGTGCCGCAGTTCAGGGAATTGCGTGCCATGCATCCGGAAAGTCTGGCAGGTTCGCGCGAGAAACTGTTCATGTTCCTGTCCGGCTGGTTCGGCGGTCCAGACTTGTTCGTCGAGAAATTCGGCCATCCCAAGCTGCGTGCCCGCCACATGCCCTTCGCCATCGGAACCCAGGAGCGCGACCAATGGGTCGCCTGCATGGTGTTGGCCATGGAGGATATCGGTATCGAGGAGGGTATCCGGGCAAAGCTGCTCAATAATTTTTTCAATACCGCTGATTTCATGCGTAATAAAGAGGGCTAAAACCGCCCTTGGGGATGTTGCGGCGCAGCATGGGGTGTTAAACTTACGTTTTTGTATATTCAGGCCTCCCCATGTCCGCTCGTCCGATCCGCAACATCGCCATCATCGCCCACGTTGACCACGGTAAAACCACCCTGGTCGACCAGCTGCTCCGCCAGTCCGGTACCTTCGCCGCCCACCAGCAATTGGTCGAGTGCGTCATGGACTCCAACGATCTGGAAAAGGAACGCGGCATCACCATCCTGTCCAAGAACACTGCGGTCGAGTACGAAGGCGTCCACATCAACATCGTCGACACCCCGGGCCACGCCGACTTCGGCGGTGAGGTCGAGCGCGTGCTGGGCATGGTCGATGGCGTGGTGCTGCTGGTCGATGCCGCCGAAGGCCCGATGCCACAAACCCGTTTCGTCACCAAGAAGGCATTGGCCCAGGGCCTGCGCCCGATCGTGCTGGTCAACAAGGTCGACCGCGACGGTGCCGATCCCGACAACGCCGTCAACCTGACTTTCGACCTGTTCGACAAGCTGGGCGCCACCGACGAGCAGTTGGACTTCCCGATCGTCTACGCCTCCGGCCTGAACGGCTGGGCAGCGATGGAACTCGACCAGCCGCGTGAAAACATGAAGCCGTTGTTCGATACCATCCTGCGCCACGTGCCCGCCCCGGATGCCGACATCGAAGCGCCGCTGCAACTGCAGATTACCGCGCTCGACTACTCCTCCTACGTCGGCCGTATCGGCGTCGGCAAGATCATCCGCGGCCGCGTCAAGACCGGCCAGAACGTGCTGGTCATGTTCGGCACCGAGGAAGAGGCCGCCGAGCACGAGCGCACCCCGATCAAGGCCAAGATCGGCCAGGTGTTCGGCTACAAGGGCCTGAACAAGGTCGAGATGGAAGAGGGCCTGGCCGGCGACATCGTGCAGATCACCGGTATCGAGGATCTGGTGCTGGGCTGTACCGTGACCGATCCGGAACAGCCGGAATCCCTGCCGCTGCTGAAGATCGATGAGCCGACGCTGTCAATGCAGTTCATGGTCAACACCAGCCCGCTGGCCGGCACCGAAGGCAAGTTCGTCACCAGCCGCCAGATCCGCGACCGCCTGCACAAGGAACTGCTGACCAACATGGCGCTGCGCGTCCATGACACGCCGAACGGCGACGTCTTCGACGTGGCCGGCCGCGGCGAACTGCACCTCGGCATCCTGCTTGAGAACATGCGCCGCGAAGGCTACGAGCTGGCCGTCGGCCGTCCGCGCGTGGTCAAGAAGATCATCGACGGCGTCGAGTGCGAGCCGTACGAGCAGCTCACCGTCGACGTCGAGGAAGACACCCAGGGCGGCGTCATGGAAAGCCTGGGCATGCGCAAGGGCGAAATGCTCGACATGGTGCCGGACGGTCGCGGTCGCGTGCGTATCGAATACCGCATTCCGGCCCGTGGCCTGATCGGCTTCCAAGGCGAGTTCATGAACCTGACGCGCGGCAACGGTCTGATGAGCCACGTGTTCGACGACTACGCACCGGTCAAGGACGGTAATGTCGCCGAGCGCCGCAACGGCGTGCTGATCTCGCAGGACAACGGCGAGGCCGTCGCCTACGCGCTGTGGAAGTTGCAGGATCGCGGCCGCATGTTCGTCAGCCCGGGCGACAAGCTGTACGAAGGCATGATCATCGGCATCCACAGCCGCGAGAACGACCTGGTGGTCAACCCGATCAAGGGCAAGCAGCTGACCAACGTCCGTGCCTCCGGTACCGACGAAGCGGTTCGCCTGGTGCCGCCGGTCCAGCTCAGCCTGGAAGCTGCCGTTGAGTTCATCGACGAGGACGAACTGGTCGAACTGACGCCGAAGTCGATCCGTCTGCGCAAGCGTTTCCTGACCGAAATTGAGCGCAAGCGCTCGGTGCGCGGTCTGTAAGACAGAAACGATGCGCTTTTGCCAGCCCTGAGTGGAACTGGCAAAGCGTCACCGGAAGGCGGCCCGCTGGGTCGCCTTTTTTATTGTCCTGTCCTTGGTCTTGACCGGTCTCGGCACGGTAGCCAAGCCGGTGAACGCTACTGGTTTTTGTCTGGTTTATCCCTGATCGGCGCAAGCCAGCGGGGATTCCTGCGGCTTGCGGTCGACCAGAAAATGGGTCGAAAAATCGGTAGCGGGCAGCGGTCGGCTGATCAGGTAGCCCTGGATGACGTCGCAGCCCAGGTCGGCCAGGTGTTCGCGCTGCTCCAGGGTTTCGACGCCTTCGGCAATGACTCGCAGGGAGAGGCTCTTGGCCATGGCGATGATGGCCCGGACCAGCGGCTCGCTGCCGTTGACGCTGCCATCAAGGGCAAGATCGCTGACGAATGAGCGGTCGATTTTCAGCGAGTTGATCGGTAATCGTTGCAGGTAGGACAGCGACGAATAGCCGGTCCCGAAATCGTCGAGTGCGATCTGGATGCCGGCGGCGCGCATTTGCAGCAATTCCTCGATACTGCCGCTGTCGGCATTGAGCAGCACCGATTCGGTGACTTCCACTTCCAGCGCCTCGCTGGGCAGGCCGGCCGCCGCCAGCCGGTCGATGATGAAGCGGGCCAGCGACGGGCGCCAGAATTGGCGTGGCGACAGATTGACGGCAATTGGCACCAGCTCGCCGAACTGTTGGCGCCAGGTAACGATCTGGGCAATGGCCCGTTCGATCACCCATTCGCCGATCGGGATGATCAGCCCGGTTTCTTCGGCAACCGGAATGAACTGGTCGGGTGGGATCTGCCGTTCGCCGTCGTGCCAGCGCAACAGCGCTTCGGCACCGACCAGCTGGCCATTCCAGCCGTCGACCTGGGGCTGGAAGTGGAGATCGAGTTGCCCTTCCTGCAGGGCACGGCGCAGACGGGTTTCGAGCGACACGCGGGCGGTGACCCGCAGGTCCATTTGCGGCGTGTGCGCCCGGATGGCGTTGCCGCCGGCTGCCTTGGCTTCATACATGGCGGTATCGGCGTGGCGAAGCAGCGTTTCGCCATCGTCGGCATCGGTCGGGAAAAGGCTGATGCCGATGCTGGCGCTGGTGAAGAAATCGTTTTCCCCACCGCAAAATGGAGCGGTGATCTGTTCCCTGAGCAGGGTGGCGATATTGATTGCGGTGCCGAGATCGCTTGCCCGTTCGATCAGTACGATGAACTCGTCGCCGCCCTGGCGGTACAGGCGGCAATGGTCGGGCAGGCAAGCCTGGAGGCGCTGGGTGACGACTTGCAGCAACTGATCGCCGGCCCGGTGGCCCAAGGTGTCGTTGATATTCTTGAAACGGTCGAGGTCGATGAACAGCACCGCCACTTGGTGTTTGCCGGCTAGGGCGTTCTGGATGGCCTGATTCAGCTGTTCGGCGAACAACAGACGATTGGGCAGACCGGTCAGTGCGTCATGCTGGGCCAGAAACTCCATGTCCTCCTGATGGTTGCGGCGTTCGGTGATGTCGGTGACCGAACCGACCATCTGGTAGGCCTTGCCGTGCCGGTCGCGCACGGCAAGGCCGCGCGAGGCGATCCAGCGATATAGGCCGTCGCTGGCCAGTACGCGATATTCGCAGTAGAAGAAGTCGCTTTCTCCCTTCAGGTGCTTGGCCACGGCGCTGTTGTAGGTATTCACATCATCCGGGTGCACGAGGCGCAGCCAGGCGTGGGTGTCCGGCAGGAAATCTTCCCGGTAGCCTAGGATCTGGAGCAGGCGGGGGCCGACGTGCAGTGTCTTGGTCAGCGGATTCCATTCCCAGAAGCCGTCATGGGCGGCCAGCATGGCCATGTCGTAGGCACGGCGCACCGACTGGAAATCGCGCCATTCGCCATAGGCCAGCAGCAAGGCGCCGCAGACGGTGGCGGCGAGCAGCAGGCTGGATAGCAGGTTTGGCGTCGCAACGTTGATGATCAATGCGATGAACAGGCAGGCCAGCAGGGCGATGGCCTGCGGCCGGCGGTTCTGCAGGCGACGCTGGAGCGAGGACGACCAGACCAGTTGCGAGAATTGCATCCGAGTGGCCTGTTCGGTTCAGCCGCCGGTCATCGACATGAAGCGGACAACCTGCGGTGCGCTCATCTGGGCGGTGAAGTCGTGCCCGTAAGGCTTGATGCCCATGCTGTCGACAATGGCCTGGTGCAGTGGCTGATCGTCGCTACTGGCACGCAGGATGGGTAGCAGGTGCATGGCGTCGTTCTGGCCGAGGCAGGGATAGAGCTCACCCTTGGCGGTAATCCGTACGCGGTTGCAGCTGTCGCAGAAGTTGTGGCTGTGCGGCGAAATGAAACCGACCCGGGTCTGGCTGCCGGGAATGCGCCAGTAGCTGGCCGGGCCGCCGGAGGATTCGGTGGAGGGAATGAGTTCTATGGTTTGCGCCAGCCGTTCCCGGGTTTCCTCGGAGGAAATGTAGGTGGTGGAGCGCCCGTGGATTTCGCCCAGAGGCATTTCCTCGATGAAGGAAATGTCGAGTTGATGGTCGATGGCGTACTGGACGAGATCGGGGAATTCGTCGTCGTTCATGCCGCGCATCATGACGACGTTCAGTTTGGTCCTTTGGAAACCGGCGGCGCCGGCCGCATCGATGCCTTGGAGGACTTTTTTCAGGTCGCCGATCCGGGTGATCTTCCTGAATCGTTCGGGGTTCAAGGTGTCGAGGCTGACGTTGAGACGCTTGACGCCGGCGCCGTGCAGGGCCGGGGCGAAACGGTCGAGTTGGGAGCCGTTGGTGGTCAACACCAGATTGTCGATGCCGGGCAGGGCGCCCAGACGCTCGATCAGCCACATGGCATCCTTGCGGACCAGGGGTTCGCCGCCGGTGATGCGCAATTTGTTGACGCCCAGACCGGCAAACACCGTGGCTACGCGCAGGCACTCTTCCAGGCTCATTACCTCGCGACGTGGCAGGAAAGTCATTTCCTCGGCCATGCAGTAGGTGCAGCGAAAGTCGCAACGGTCGGTAATCGACAGCCGGACATAGGTGATGCGGCGGCCGTACTTGTCTACCAGCGTTCCCGGCGCATGGGGGACTGTCGCCATGGGAGGCGAAAATTCGGTGAGCGTGGGTTCGGCCCGCAGGGTTTCGTTGCGCATGGCTGGAGGATTGGTCCGACAAAACTTCGAGTTTGGCGAGCGCCGATTATGGGTTTTTGCTTGCCCACAAACAAGTGGATGGATCAAGGCGCAAAAAAGTTCATTATCGAAAACCTGCAAAAATCCGCGTCGACCGCAGGAATCGGCCGGTTTATGACGAATAGTGGCCGGTGGAGGTAGAATCGGTCGACAATCAACCTCGGGAATATACGCCATGCTCTGGTTCAAGCGCCGCCATCCGAATGCGCGGCCAACACATCGACTGGCCCAGGCCAGCCTTTTTGCCAGTCTCTCCGAGCGTGAACTCGATACCCTGCAAAGCTTTATGCATGCGCGCCAGTTTTTGCCGGGCGAGGTGATTTTCGATGAAGGCGAAGACGGGCAGGCCTTGTATATCGTGCTCAGCGGTCATGTGCTAATTTGCCGGCATGGCGGCATCAAGCAGCCGATTGCACAATTGGGAATCGGTGAATTCTTCGGCGAACTGGGGCTGCTCGACGACTGGCCGCGCTCGGCTCAGGCGGTGGCTGGCCAGAGTACGGAACTGGCGGTACTCTTTCGCGGTGATTTTGAACGCCTGATGGAATCGCATGCCCAGATCGCCTCGCGCATTGCCATGCAGTTGGCCCGTTATCTCGGTCAGCGCCTGCGGGGCATGGTCGGCAAGACGGCTGTCGAGGCCGGGGAATGAACGTGTCGCGTCACCCCTACCAAGCCGGGCCGGTGGTCTGGGCTGGCATCATCGCGTCGACCTGCCTGGTTCTCTTCTTTTTCCAGAAAATTCTCTGGCTGGTCGTGCCCTTCGTCCTTGCCTTGATCATCTACTACGTGTTGCTGCCGCTGAAATTGCGTTTGGTGCTGCAAGGCATTTCGCACGATACGGCGGCCGGTTTGGTCAGTGCCGGCGCCTTTTCCCTATTGGCGCTGACGCTGGTATTCGGGTTGCCCGGCCTGCTGGCCGAAGCGGTCGGCTGGCAGGAATCGGCCGGTCGTTATCTCGATGGCGGACTCAAACTGCTGACCGTTACGGTCGGTCAGCTTGAAGGGCGTTTCGACATGCTGGCCAAGGCGCATGTCGGTGACGAACTGGCGCGCCAGGTTGCCGACTTCTCCGGCCATTTCGCCCAGAAGTACCTGCCGGGGATTGCCATGACACTGGCCGCCTGGGCGCCCTCGCTGTTTCTCGCGCCCTTCCTGGCTTTCTTCATGTTGCGCGATGGCTGGCGTTTCAAGAAATTCCTCGGGCGTGCGGTCCCGAATGCCTTCTTCGAACGTACCCTCTATCTGCTCGACCAGGTCGATCGTACGGCGCGACTCTATTTTCTCGGACTGATCGAACTGACCTTGCTTGACACCTTTTGCCTGGCGGTCGGCCTGTGGTTGATCGGCGTGTCCGGTGCTCTCCTGCTCGGCCTGCTGACTGCGGTATTGGCCTGGGTGCCCTATGTCGGATCGATTCTCGGTTGTCTGCTGGTGGTGCTGGTCGCCGCCACCGATTTTCCGGGGCAGCCCGGGGTCGCTTACGCGGCGGTAGCCTTGTTTGTGCTGGTTCGCCTGCTCGACGACTTTTTCTTCATGCCGATGACCATCGGCAAGAGCCTGAACATGCACCCCTTGCTGACGGTGCTGATGATCTTCGTCGGAGGCGCGGTGGCCGGGGTGCCGGGCTTGATGCTGGTGTTGCCGGTACTCGGGGTGGCCATGGTTTTCGGCGAAACCATCGGCCAGGTGGTCACCGATCCCCGGTTGCAGGCTCGCCATGTGCATGGCAAACGCTTGCGCCAGGCTTTGGTGACCCGCGATCTGTCGTTGTAATCCGGCGGGAGAGGCTTAGCCGGCCTTGCGACCGAATTTCTCGGTCAGTTGGGCCAGTTTGGCTTGCCGGCGTTCTTCCGCCTGGCGGGCTTCATTGGTGGCGCGGCGTTCTTCTGCTTGTTTCTTGAAGCGTTCGCGCAACAATTCGGCAGCGTGCTGGCGCTGCTCCTCGGTCACCTCGCCGGCGATCTTGCCTTCCAGG
>Ga0316605_10000933_pt1 | contig 17869 bp, 17 predicted proteins | sample OWC_soil_day20_n_FD_207666 | JGI IMG/M metagenome (GOLD analysis project Ga0316605, IMG submission 207666) | Wetland soil microbial communities from Old Woman Creek delta, Ohio, United States - OWC_soil_day20_noCT | ecosystem: Environmental > Terrestrial > Soil > Wetlands | place: USA: Ohio...
TCCGTGGAACGGATCAAGGACCCCTCATTGTGCGGAAAGCCGGTTGTCGTCGGCGGTTCGCCTCAGGGGAGAGGCGTGGTTGCCTCGGCATCGTACGAAGCCCGGGCCTTCGGCGTCCGGTCGGCGATGTCCGCCGCCCAGGCCCTCCGGCTCTGCCCGCGGCTGATCCTGGTGCGCGGACACCACCATGAGTACGGGGAAATCTCCGACCGGCTCTGTGAACGCCTGCAGGAGCTGGCGCCCGTGGTGGAACGAGCATCGATCGATGAATTCTATCTGGATCTGACGGGGTGCGAAGGGCTGTACAAGAAAGACCTGGTTGGATTTCTGCGAAACCTCCAGCAGCTCGTCCTGTCGGAGTTCCAGCTCCCCTGCTCGATTGCGCTCGCCACGACCAAGACGCTGGCGAAGATTGCGGTCGCGACAGTCAAACCTTCCGGACTCTGCCACGTCCCTCCGGGGACGGAGGAGGAATTCCTTGCCCCTCTCCCGATCGGCGTGATTCCGGGCGTGGGGACAAAGACCGAAGCCCGGCTCGTGGCACGCGGGATCCGGACCATACGCGACATGCAGCGGCTTTCGATGGATGACGTGACCACGCTGATCGGCGCGCACGGAGTCTGGCTCTATGATGTGGCGCACGGCCGCGGGAGCGAGGAGCTGATCACCCAGTGGACGCGCAAGAGCATCAGCCGGGAAGAGACGTTCTCGCACGACCTGCTCACTCTTCCCGAACTCGAGCACGAACTGCACCTGCTGGTGGAAGATGTCTGCGGCACTCTGAGGGGCAAGGAGTGGCGGACACAGACCGTGCAGGTGAAGATCCGGTATCATGACTTCTCCACACACACCGCGGCACGGACCATCGAAGAAACGAACGATGACCCGGTCGTTTTCCGGGCCGCCTGCGAACTGCTCCGGCATCTGTACACCGGGCGCCCCGTCCGCCTGCTGGGCGTCCACCTCTCCAATTTCACGACAGGGGAGCAGCTCAGTTTCAGGTTCTCTGACCGGGATGAACATCGCGAGCGGATGCTGAAGGCGGTGGATGTGCTGCGCGCGAAATTCGGGGAAGATGTGATTCACGTGGGGCACGCATGATCGGTCCCCTGGCCATCGTGGACCTGGAAACCACCGGCACGAGCGCCACGTACGGCCGTATTATTGAGATCGGCGTGATCCGCGTCGAGAAGGGCAGAGTGGTAAGGGCATACGAATCGCTGGTGGATCCGGAATGCTACATCCACCCGATGATCGAGCAATTGACAGGGATCGGGAACCGCGACGTCAGGGGCGCTCCGCTGTTCTCCGAGATCTCCCGCGAGGTTGCGGAACTCCTGGACGGGGCGATCTTCGTCGCGCATAACGCACGCTTTGATGTTGGATTTCTGAAACAGGAGTTCGCGCGCGTCGGACGCGCTTTCTCGCCCCGGTGTCTGTGCACGATGAAGCTCTCCCGGCGGCTCTATCCGGAGCACCGCCGCCATGATCTGGGCAGTATTATCGAACGCTACCAGCTCGATTGTCCAGCCCGGCACCGCGCCATGGGCGATGCCCGCGCCGTGCATGCGTTCCTTGAGTACCTCGGGCAACAGGAGCCGCCGGACCGCCTGGAAGGGGCGCTGCAGCATGTCCTCAAGGATACCCGACTGCCGCCGCACATCGAGCGCACGGACGTGCGGGTGCTGCCGGACTCAAGCGGCGTCTATCTCTTCTATGGAGCGCAGGGTGAGCTTCTCTACGTGGGCAAGAGCAAGACGATTCGTACGCGCGTGCTGGGACACTTCGGGGACGACGCGCGATCGCCCAAGGAGATGGAACTGAGCCGGTCTGTCACCCGGATCGAGACCCGCCCGACAGCGGGGGAACTGGGCGCTCTTTTGCTCGAATCTGCACTGATCAAGGAACTCCACCCGATCTACAACATCCGCTCCCGAAGCATCCGGAAACTGTATATCGCGCGCGCTGCAGAGTCACGGGAGGGATACACGACGGTGGCGCTCGAACCGACTGAGGAGATTGTCGCTGCAGACTGCGGCTCGATACTCGGCGTGTTCAAGTCACGCAAACAGGCCGAAGAGTTCCTCCGCGAGTCCGCCCAGGAACATCACCTCTGCCTCAAACTGCTCGGCCTGGAGCGGAAGAAGGGTGCATGCTTTGCATATTATCTCCATCAATGCTACGGCGCGTGTCTGGGCGAAGAGCCGGCAGCAGAGTATAACCACCGTGTCGGAGAGGCATTCCATCGCCGCCGCATCGTCGCCTGGCCGTATCCGGGTCCGATCGCAATCGAGGAAACTGACTCGCACGCCGGGACGACAGAGCTCTTTTTCGTGGACAACTGGTGTCTAATCGGGAGCGCCCGGGCGTCGGACGGGATGGAGCGAATGGAGCGTGCGCCGTCCGTCCGTTTCGACTACGACACGTACAAGATTCTCCATCACTACATCATGAATCCGGCACACAGACGAACAATCCGCCGGATGGCCCTGCCTTCAGCCTCAGAAAGTCCACTATGAACCGGAGCATGAGGAATACACTGAGCCCGGATGAGACAATGCGGGACGTGACCACAGACATGATCCGGCGGGCGTTGCGCCTGGCGCGGAAAAGAGGCCGGACCATCACGATCTCGAAATCGGCAAAAGGGAAGGGCGTGGATATCGGCACGCTCGACCCGGATTCTCCTGACGGCGCTCAGCGTCTCGCCGCCTATCTCACTCCCGTGCAGCGGCATTACACGTTTTCAGGGCTGGGCGCGCCTGAAGAGAAAGATGCCATCAACTGGAGAAAGATCAACCTTCCGCCGGGCCGGCGCATCAGAGTGCTCATCCAGGTCGGCATTTCGTTCTTCCTGAAGGGGACCCCGATGAAGAACCGGCTCTACCGGAGGATGGGCGCCCACATCGGGACCAATGTTGAAATCATGCAGATGGTCTGGCTGGATCACTTCAGGCCAGAGCTGGTCTATGTGGGAGACAACACCCTGATCGGCGCGTTCAGCCGGTTGACCGTTCATGCGTACGAGGGATCGGGGAAATTCCGTTACGGACTGATTGAAATCGGCAAAAACTGCCTGATTGGCGCCGGGACCGGCATCGGGCCGATTCTCATAGAAGATGGCGTCCGCACACTACCAGGTACGACGCTTTCTCCGTATCTTGCAAGAGTGCGGGCGGGGTCGGTGGTGGGGTTCTCGCCGCCTCCGGTCAAGCTCCCCGAACCTCAGACGACTGCCTGATTGCAGTCGCAGCTACTCAATCATAACTTTGGAGTCACACGTGCATATCCATGTTGCCAACCTTCCCCGGGAGATCGATGAAAAGAAACTCCGGGAACTCTTCGCTCCGTTCGGAGCGTTGACCTCAGTACGAATCGACATCGACAAAGTGACCGGAAAACCGACGGGTTTTGCCGAGGTGGAAATGCCTGAGGATGAAGAGGGGAAAAAGGCGATCAGCGGCCTCCAGGGCAAGAAGCTGACGGATTACGCGCTGTCCCTGAAAGACATCACCAGTGCAAAGCTGGAGGAAAAGCACCATGCGGAGATGGGCGGCAGGGGCAGGAAAGGCGGTGAAGGAGCCAGGGGCGGGGCCCGGCAGGGATTCCGCGGAGGTGCAGGATTCCAGGGCGGGGCGCCGCGGCGCGGAGGACAGCGTGGTTCGTAGTGCGGCCGGGGTGCAGCCCGGTGGTCCTCGCGTTGTGCGTGCTGTGGCGAAGAGCACGCTCAGGCAGGAGATTTCCTGATGCACGTGCGCGTACTCGGGAGCTCCAGCTCAGGCAACTGCACCGTGCTCTGGGACAACGGCCGTGCCGTTCTGATCGATATCGGCTTCAGCCTGCGGTATATCAGCAGGCACCTCCGGCCCATCGGACTCAGCTTCCGGGAGGTTGCGGGCGTCGTGATCACGCACGCGCACGGCGACCATGTCCACCCGAACACGCTCAGCAGCATACTCGCGCTGGGCATCCCCGTCTTCGCCCCCCATCCGATTCTGGACGTGCTCTGCGAGTACTTCCGCGAGGCGCGGAAGGCGCGGGGGACGCCCCGGCTGCGGCCCATACAGTCGGGACATGCGGATGTCGGTCCGTTCTCCGTGGATGCCTGGGCAGTCCCCCACGATGCGGCGGGAGGATGCTACGCATACACGGTGTCCGGAGAATGCCTTACCGGCGTGGCAAAGGCAACGGTCGCCACGGATCTCGGCTATGTCCCCGAGGGGCTCACGGCGCACTGCGCAGATTCCCATGTGCTCGTCGTCGAATCGAATCACGATCCGGTCATGCTGGAATCATCACGGAGGCCTCTCTGGCTGAAAGAGCGGATACGCACCATCGGCCATCTCTCCAATGAGAAGGCCGGTCACTTCGTCCGCGATGTCCTGACCGCATCGCGTTTTCTGCCGGATGCCGTCGTGCTCGCGCATGTGAGCAAGGAATGCAACACGAACGCGCGTGCGGTGGAGTCGATGCAGCGAAGCTTGCACGAACACGGCGCCGGCTCGGTCCGCGTGGTAGAGACGTTCCGCAATGCGCCGAACGAGACGGTGTCGTTCTGCCTGTGACCGGAAATGGGAGCCGGAAGAATGAGGGGACGAAATGGAATGGAGAGGGAAGGAAGAAGGAGAAACGTGCGAAACAGGAGGGAGAGGAGTATGTCTTGGATCATCATTGCAGCGATGGCGCTGCTGATGGCGGCGCCGATGGGTGCACAACAACCACAGCGAGGGAGAATGGAAAAAGCGACTTTTGGTGCGGGATGCTTCTGGTGCGTCGAGGCGGTTTTCGAACGCCTGGACGGCGTGCAATCGGTGGTCGCCGGGTACGCGGGCGGACATACGCCTGATCCCACCTATGAAGCGGTGTGCACAGGGAAGACCGGCCATGCGGAGGTTGCTGAGATCACGTTCGATCCATCGCGTATCTCGTATGCGAAACTGCTCGATGTGTTCTGGGATGCCCACGATCCGACAACCCTGAACCAGCAGGGAGCGGACGTCGGTACGCAGTACCGCTCGGCCATTTTCACGCACAGCCCGGATCAGCAGACAGCGGCAGAGGCCTCCCGCTCGGAAGCACAGAAGCGGTTCAGCAAGCCGATCGTGACGGAAATCCGCCCGCTGGAGCGCTTCTATCCTGCAGAGCACTATCATCAGGACTACTTCCGCCTGAATCCCAATGCGCCGTACTGCAGGGTGGTGATCAAACCGAAACTCGACAAGCTGAAATCGAAGGTGGATGCGGGGACGAAATAGGTGCCGCAATGGCTGTTGACCATCGGACATGAAAGGACAGGTGACGATGCTACGGATGATGCGCTGTGCATCGGTGGTGATGGTGCTCGCAGTGATTCTTATTGCCTGCAGTACCGTACCGATTACGGGAAGAAAACAGTTGAGCCTGATTCCTGCGAGCGAGATGCTGAGCATGAGCTACCAGGAGTACGGAGAGGTGCTGAAGACGAGCAAGCTGAGCACCAATACGCAGCAGACAGCAATGATCAAGAACGTGGGGGCGAAGATCCAGAAAGCCGTTGAAACCTACTTTGCCCAGAAGGGACTATCGGAATCGCTGGCAAACTACAAGTGGGAGTTCAATCTGGTGGAGAGCGAAGATGTGAATGCCTGGTGCATGCCCGGAGGCAAGGTGGTGTTCTATACCGGCATTCTGCCGATTACCAAAACAGAGGCAGGCGTGGCGGTCGTGATGGGGCACGAAGTGGCGCATGCCATCGCCGAGCATGGAAACGAACGCATGAGCCAGCAGATGCTCGCACAGCTCGGCGGAATGGCCCTCTCGGAAGCTCTCAGCAAACAGCCGGAGGCGACGAAGAATCTCTGGGCGACTGTCTATGGGCTGGGTGCACAGGTGGGTGTGCTGCTGCCCTTCAGCCGCACACAGGAAAGCGAAGCCGACCACCTCGGGCTGGTCTTCATGGCGATGGCCGGATACAATCCGAACGAGGCCGTGTCGTTCTGGGAACGCATGGCAGCCGTGAAAGGGGGACAATCTCCGCCCGAATTCCTGAGCACACACCCGTCGGACGCGTCCAGGATTGCGGAGTTGAAAGCGCTCATCCCGGAGGCGATGCCGTACTACAAGCACTAGTGAGAGGTGCCGCTCCTCACTCTCGCGGTGCGCCGATGTGCCCGAAGAGCAGACGGCGCGCGGAGGCGAACACAACTCCGCACACCAGGAGCACGAGAATGATTGTGATAAACGGCGCGAGAAAGGAAAGTATCGTGGTGAAGATGGATCCGCCGAGCTCGGCCGTTGCCACCACGGGATTTCCCATTCCTGCTGTCACCACGGAAGACTTCGCGCGGGTCAGAACTGTCGCTCCCTGAATCAACCCCGCAATCCCTCCTCCGCCGATGAGGGCAAGCACCCATTTCAACAGGGGTGAGATGTCCGTGATGACGGATGCCGAGGCGATCGTGCCGGCGACGACCGCCGCGGGTGTGGCGATGGTGTCCAGGATGTTGTCCACCCACGGTATGTAGTAGGCCGCGACCTCCATGACCGTGGCGGTCCCGAACGCTATCAATGCGGGGACTGTCCCGATCCAGGCAAAGCCCTGTGACAACTCGAGTGTGCCGGTGAGCCCGGCAATGCTGAGCGCGAGCAGCGGGACGAACACTCTGAATCCCGCTGCTGCGGCCAGCCCGATACCCAACGCAATGCTTACCGCTGTTTCCATCCCATGCTCCGGATTCTGATCCGCTACGACTTCCTGAAGAGTTTGCTCAGGAACCCGCCGACATCATCAATCACGCTGCCGTCCTTGTTTGTATCCAGCATCCCGAGAAGGGAACCCATGACATCCGGCTGGACCGGCACCGTCTTCTGCGCCTGCTGTGCAGTGCCGCGAAGCAGATCGCTGAGACTTCCCGCGTCCAGATTGGATTGTGCCGTCTGCTTGCCGAGAGCTCCCATGAGGATAGGCGCAAGCATTTCCAGAACCTGACCCACCTGGTTGGCGTCCGCGTTCGCTGCCTTGCCAAGCCCCTGCTGCACAGCGGGGCGCTGCGCACCGAAGATGTGTCCCAGAATGCTGGCCCCGTCGCCCTGATCAGAATTTGTGAGAGCCCCAAGGACGTCATCCAGAATGGATCCGTCGTGGTCCTTTTTGAGTGCGTTCTGGAGAGAATTGGCTCCGGCGGGCGTCGAAGAATTGCGGGCGAGGGCCGAGAGAAGCAACGGAAGCGCCGCCTGCACGATTGTGGCAGTTGTCGACTTGGAGAGACCGAGCTTTTTGCTGATCGCGTCGATTGCCCCGCCGCCCAGTGAGGATGTGAGAATGTCGAGAATTGAACCCATGGTCTGTACTCCTGCTCTAAGAGGTCTGGTGCGTCTGGCGGAGAAAGGGTTCCCCCAGGGAGGACTATACTGCAAATATAGAGAACTCTACAGACAAATATGCAACTCTGGCAGAATATTCCTCAGGCAGCGGTGCCGGTCTGCGCTGCGACAAGCTCGGCGATCTGCACGGCATTCGTTGCGGCGCCTTTGCGAAGGTTGTCTGCCACGATCCAGAGCGAGAGCCCGTTCGGTACGGTCGGGTCCCTGCGAATGCGCCCCACGAACACCTGGTCCCTGCCCGCGGCATCAGCCGGCATCGGATAACAGTCCCGCAGCGGATCATCCACGAGCGTGACCCCCGGCGCCCGCCGCAAGAGCATCTGCGCCTCGTCCACGCTCACCGCGCGCGCGCATTCGATGTTCACCGATTCGCTGTGCCCGCCGGTCACCGGAACGCGCACACATGTTGCCGTGACGAGGAGCTCGGGGTCTCCCATGATCTTCACCGTCTCGCGCATCATCTTCATCTCTTCCCGGGTGTAACCGTTCTCCTCGAACGTGTCGATGTGCGGAATGCAGTTGAATGCGATCCGGTGGGGGAACTTCGGAACGGGGGCGGTCTGGCCATGCACCTCCGCCATGAGCTGATCGTAACCACGCTGGCCTGCACCGGTGACTGACTGGTAAGTTGACACGACAATCCGGCGTATGCCGAACGCATCGTGCAGCGGCTTCAACGCGACGACCATCTGTATCGTGGAACAATTGGGGTTCGCAATGATTCCGCCGTGCCGGTGGATGGCCTGCGGATTCACTTCGGGGACGACGAGGGGGACGCCGGGGTCCATGCGGAAGGCGCTGCTGTTGTCCACCACAACGGCGCCCGCGCTCGCCGCAACGGGAGCGAACGCGCGGCTGACCGATGCCCCGGCGGAGAACAGGGCGAACTGCGCCCGGGTATTCCGGAGTGCGTCCTCCGTGAGCGCCTGCACGGCGATGTCAGCGCCTCCGAACCGCAACATCGTTCCGGCCGAACGGGCAGTGGCAAAGAGAACCAGCCGCCGCACCGGGAACCGCCGTTCCTCCAGGACCTGGATCATGGTCCGTCCGACCATTCCCGTGGCGCCTACCACGGCAACGGTATATCGCTTCTCAGTCATCAGTCAAAGATCTCCTCGTACTCGTCGACACGGCTGAAGAACTCCGCATGAAGGGACTGCACCGCAGACTCCACATCGTGCTCATCGATGACAAAGCTCAGATTGATTTCGGAAGCGCCGGATGAAATCATGTTAAGGTTGACATGGGCGATCGCCTGCAGCACACGGGCTGCGACGCCCGGACTGTTGCGGAGATGGTCCCCGACCACACAGACGATAGCCTTCGCACGGTTCACCTCCACGGTTGCGAAATGCCGGAGCTCCTGCGTGATCTCATGCAGGTGCGAGATGTCGTTGACCGTCACCGACACGCTGACGTCCGACGTGGCCACGGTGTGGACAACAGTGCGGTATTTGTGGAACACGTCGAAGACGTTCTCCAGGAATCCGTGGGCGAGGAACATCCGCGTAGAAACGATGCTGATCAGCGAGATGCCTTCCTTGTAGGCCACGGACTTGATGATGCACTGCTTCGCTGTGTTGGGTTGTGCGACGATCAGCGTGCCCTGCGAGGACGGACGGCGGGAGTTGAGCACGCGGACCGGGATACCCTTCCGGATCGCGGGAAGAATCGTCTCCGGATGAAGGACGCGGGCGCCGAAATAGGCAAGCTCCGAGGCCTCACGGAATGACATGATCCGTATTCGCCGGGCCGCGGGCACGATCGATGGGTCTGCGGTGAGTATCCCGTCCACGTCAGTCCAGATCTGAATCTCATCGGCGCCGAGAAGCGCCCCGATGAGCGCGGCTGAATGATCCGATCCGCCCCGGCCGATGGTCGTGGTGACACCCGACGGCGTCGCCCCGATAAATCCCTGGGTGACAATGACGCGCCCGGCTTCCAGCAACGGACCAACGATCCGTTGAAGCCGTGCGCTCGTCTCTTCGAGATCGGGTGTGGCTTTCGTGTACTGGTCATCTGTGACCATGAATGTCCTCGCATCCACGAGCGTGGACCCCGGAGTGCTGCCGTTCAGGGATGCGGCGAACACGAGGCTCGAAAGCCGCTCGCCGTACGACGCCAGGAGATCCAGGGAACGGGGCGTGAGCTCGCCGAGCACGCTGATGCCCCGGACGAATCCGAGCAACTCCGCTCCCGCGGCCTCAATGGCTGCCTCCACTTCCGGCCGGACCGATGGAGACAGGAGATCGCGCGCAATCATGAGATGCCGTCGCGTGAGTTCCTGGATGATAGCCGCTGCTTCTTCCGGGCCTCCATCGGCGGCGAGATGCCCGATGCGCAGGAGCTGATTTGTCACACCCGCACAGGCGGAGAGAACGACAATGGTTTTCCGGGCAGGACTCCTGCGCACGATCTCCCCGACACGGCGCATGGCCTCCGCGCCATCGACGGATGTGCCTCCAAACTTCATGACCACGAGGTTCATCTGTGTCTCCTCGTGAAGTCGTTGAACCGGAAACTCATCTGCGCCCTGAGATTGTGCGATTGATGTATCTCCCCTCCGATTACGTGTTTCATGCAAACTCCTGCAGGAAGTCGCGGACCATCGGTCCAAGTTGATCATAGGCGATCAGAAAAGAGTCATGCCCGTGCGGCGCGTCAATCTCCCGGTAGTGCGCATTCGGCAATGCAGCGGCGATTGCCCGCTGCTCACGCGCAGGGTAGAGGATGTCCGACGAGATGCCCACACAAAGTGCCGGCTGTCGCAACGAACCGAGCACTGCATCCGGACCCGAGCGGCCTGCGGCGATGTCGTGGCTGTCCATGGCCCACGTAATATAGAGATACGTGTTTGCATCGAACCGGTCGACCAGCTTCTTCCCTTGATACCGGAGATAGCGCTCGACCTGGAATCGTGGGCCCTGCAGAGACGACGCAGCCCCGAATGAATCTGAGGGCACGGATGCCACCGACGATCCCGAAGACCGCGGAGATCCCGATGACATAGCGGATCCTGAAGACCCGGAAGAGGCCGATGACACCGAAGCTCCTGAAGACCCAGGAGATCCCGATGACACCGAGGATCCCGATGAAATAGCGAATCCTGAAGACCCACGAGATTCCGACGACACTTTGAATCCCGAAGATCCAGATGACCTCCGGGATGCCGGTGACATGGCACCTTCAGCCGGAGCGACCCGGTCCCTGCCGAACCGGTTCAGGAAGGAGATGTCGCTTCTGTATGACATCATGGCGATCTCCCTGGCAATGGAGAGTCCGCGCTCAGGCTGCGCATCAGCTGCATAGTCGCCCCCCCTCCAGGCGGGATCGAGCATGATGGCCTGCCGGGCAATATCATTGAGCCCGATGCACCAGGGGGAATGCTGCACTGCGGTGGCGATGGGGATGACCGTCGTAACCATGGCGGGGTAGAGGAGCGGCCATTCCAGAACCTGCATCCCTCCGAGCGAGCCGCCGATTAGCGTCTTGAGCTGCGTGACACCGAGATGGTCCATCAGCGCTTTCTGCAGATGTACCATGTCGCGTACCGTGTATTCGGGAAACGCCATGCCGTACGGTCTGCCCGTGTGCGGATTGGTTGACGTGGGGCCGGTCGTTCCGTAACACCCGCCGAGGAAGTTGGAACAGATGACGCAGTACCGGGATGTGTCGAGCGGGCGGCCCGGGCCGATCATCGGGTCCCACCATCCCGCGCTCTTCTCGTCGGGGGAGGAGAGACCGGCGGCGTGGGCGCTGCCGGTGAGTGCATGGCAGACCAGAATGGCGTTGTCGCGTGCTGCGTTGAGCGACCCATAGGACTCGTATGCGACGGTCACCGGCGCAAGGATCCCGCCGCTTTCGAGCGTGAACGGCCGGGATGCAGAAAAGAGCGTGACGCTCTGCGTGCGGACTATGGATGCGCCCTTTGAAGACATGGATGTCATGACGAACCGGCTCCTGCTGCGTCGAGTGCCTGGGCGAAGTCCCAGAGGATATCATCGATATGTTCCAGTCCGACGGAGACGCGGATCAGATCCGGCGTGACTCCGGCAGCCATTTGATCCTCTTCGGAGAGTTGCTGGTGCGTTGTCGAGGCCGGATGAATGACCAGCGTCTTTGCGTCGCCCACGTTCGCGAGAAGACTGGCGAGTTTCACGTTGTTGACGAAGGCCTTGCCTGCTTCGAGACCACCCTTGACACCGAACACGAGCATGGAGCCGAAATGTCCCTGACGCAGATACTTGCGGGCCAGGGCGTGGTCAGGATGGTCCGGAAGCCCGGGATAGGTGACCCAGGCAACGCGCGGGTGTTGCTGAAGCCACTGCGCGAGCTTGAGTGCATTTTCGTCGTGCCGGTCCACCCGGAGTGAAAGCGTTTCGAGTCCCTGAAGAAGGAGGAATGAGTTGAACGGACTGATGCACGGGCCGAGATCGCGCAAGCCCTCCACGCGTGCGCGGATGGCAAATGCGATGTTGCCGAACGGGCTTCCTTCGCCGAATGTCTCCCAGAAGTTGAGTCCGTGATAGCCGGGGCTGGGGGTGGTGAAGATGGGGAAGTTGCCGTTCGCCCAGTTGAACCGGCCGGAGTCGATGATCACGCCGCCGATCGAAGTCCCGTGTCCGCCGATCCACTTCGTGGCGGAGTGGGTGATGATGTCGGCGCCCCAGTCGAACGGACGTGAGAGATATCCGCCCGCCCCGAATGTGTTGTCGACGACGAGCGGTATGCCGTGGCTGTGGGCAATCCCGGCGATGGCCTGGATATCGGGGATATTAAGGCGCGGATTCCCGATGGTCTCGATGTACACAGCTCTGGTCTTGCCGTCGATTGCTGCCGCAAAAGCCGCCGGGTCGTTTCCCTTGACAAATTTGGACTGTATGCCGAAGCGGGGGAATGTGACTTTGAACTGGTTGTATGTGCCACCATAGAGATTCGGTGTGGCGACGATGTTCTCGCCTCCGGAGACGAACGTGCTGAGGGCGAGGAACTGTGCGGCATGTCCGGAAGCCGTGGCGACGGCCGCGATGCCGCCTTCCAGCGCGGCCATGCGCTCTTCGAAGACCGCGGTGGTCGGGTTCATGATCCGGGTGTAGATGTTCCCGAACTGCTTCAGGGCGAAAAGGGCTGCCGCATGCCCGGCGTCGTCAAACGTGTAGGATGTCGTCTGGTAAATGGGCACCGCGCGGGCGTGTGTCGTGGGGTCGGGGACCTGTCCCGCGTGGAGCTGCAGGGTCTCGAACCTGTACCGTGTCTGTGCTGCGGCCATATCTACCTCACTGCTGTTTAAGGGAGAGGACCAGAATTAGCTCATTCAGACTGCACCGCAGCGCCTCTGCGGGGAGAACATGAAAAAACCTCATCCGGTGTGATGAAATCCGAATGAGGTGTGCGTTGTGCGCGCGCCTTGCGGCTTCATCTTTATCCCGCCCGGGAGCGGGAACAGAACTTAGCACCTGGCGAGCGTCGTGGCTCCGGTTGCTGTGGCTTCACAGGGTCTGTCCCTCCGCCACTCTTGATGAACGGCAAGTATGTCTCGACCGTATTGCACCATACGAAACTGAGGGTTGAAAGTCAAATGGCGTGGACGCGTCCGGCCGGGGATTGCCTGGAGCCCGGGGTGGCGGGAATGGGGAGGCGGGGCGGATGGGGTGCCGGGCGGGTGGAGTGCTGGGTGGATGGTGTGCTGAGCGTATGGTGCGAGGACGACGGAGGGGGGGGTTGACTTTCTCCTCCGGGCATGCGATATTAGATACAGTATATTGTATACAATATGCAAACCACCCCTCAGACTGCAGCAGGCGGCACACCCCGCACCGTGGACCTCGGATTCGATCCGGAGGCGGTGAAGACCCTCCGCGACCGCATCGCGGACCGGATACGCTCGCTGATCATCGACGGGCGGATTACGCCGGGAGAGCGCCTCGTGGAACCCGACCTCGCCCGGCAGCTTGGCGTGAGCCGCACGCCGCTGCGCGAAGCCCTTCTGCAGCTCGACTCCGAAGGCTTTGTCCGCGTGGTGCCCCGCCACGGAGCCGTGGTCAGCCCCCTCTCGCGCTCCGATGCCCAGGAGACCTACCAGGTGAAAGGCGTTCTGGAAGCCTTTGCTGCACGGCTGGCCTGCGAACGCTTGAGCGCCGTCGAGCTGAAGACCCTGCGGGAGATCCACGAGCGAATGCGCCGCCTGGCCGCCGCCCGGACGAAAGACGTCCGCGGCATACTCGAGTGCAATTCAGAATTCCATCAGGCGCTGAGCGACGCCTCCGGCAACGAGAAACTCGCCGGGTATATCCGCTCGCTCCGAAGCCAGACACTCCGCTACAATTTTATCTATCTGTCCGTCCTTTCGCATCTCGAAACCTCGATGAAGGAACATGAACGCATCCTCGCTGCTCTCCAGAAACGTGACGGGGCATCGGTGGAACGCCTCGTGCGCGCGCACGGCGATGCGGCAGGGAAGGCGCTCTGTGCGTACATCGAGCATCCGGCGGGAGGGAAACATGCCCACGCATCTCACGGGAGCTGATCATGAACAAAACCCGGGTCGCTGTCCTCGGATACGGTAACGTCGGTCGCTGCGCTGTGGAATCCGTGCTCGTCGAGCCGGATATGGAACTGATCGGCATCATCGAGGTGCCGGAGGTGGTATCGAAATCGTGCGCGTATTCCGAGCGGGACCCCATCGTACTCCAGAAGACGCGCATCGTCGCCGATGTGAGCGAGCTGGCCAGCGTCGACGTGGCAATACTCTCCTGCCCCTCGCGCGTCGTGCGGGACACCGCCAAAGCGATGCTCCAGCGGGGGATCCGCACGGTCGACAGCTTCGACATGCACCACGATATCCCGGCGCTGCGCAAGGAGCTGGATGCGGTGGCGAAGGAACACAAGACCGTCTCCATCCTCTCTGCGGGATGGGACCCCGGCATCGACTCCGTCATCCGGGGATGGTTCCAGGCCATGGCGCCGCGCGGCATCACGTACACGAACTACGGACCCGGGCTCTCGATGGGACACTCGGTCGCGGTCCGCTCGATAGCCGGCGTCCAGGATGCCATCTCCATCACCGTCCCCGCAGGCATGGGCGTCCATCGCCGCATGGTCTATGTGCAACTCAAACCGGGCGCCGTGTTCGAGAAGGTGGAAGCGGCGATCAAGAAGGACCCGTACTTTGTCAAGGACCGGACCTATGTCTTCCAGGTGGATGACGTCAGCTTGCTGATGGACACGGGTCACGGCGTGCTGCTCGAACGGAACGGCGTCTCGGGCGTGACACACAACCAGTCGATGCGCTTCCAGCTGAAAGTCAACAACCCCGCACTTACTGCCCAGGTCATGGTCTCCGCGGCGCGCGCCGCGATGAAGCAGCAACCGGGATGCTATACGATGATCGAGCTGCCGGTCGTGGATTTCCTGTACGGCGACGTCGACAGCTTCGTGACACGGCTGGTGTGAGGCGACCATGAGCGATCCCTACGCGCGCAAACTTGTCAACCGGTCGTTCTATGCGGCAAAAGACGACGTCAAAGGCCGGGTGATCGTGGTTCTCAAGGGTCTTCTCGAGAATCGCAGTCTCAACCTGATCACTCCGATCTCCCGCACCTTTCCTGCCGGCACAATCATCGAGCTGATCGGGACTGACGAGGCAACCGCTGCGCCCGGAGTGAGTGTCCAGCGGATCGCCTACCTGGCATTCGTGGAGCTTCTGGACCCCGCCGTTCTGGTCGCAGGCGACCCGGTTTCCATCAACGGCAAGAACGTGGGCACGATCGTGGGTTTCGACGATACCCACATGCCCAATCATCAGAACACAATCCTCCGCATGGAGAAACGGATTTCAGGGGCGGACCTCGGCCTGCACCCGGGAGATCACGTCTGCATTCACGGAATTTCTACAACTCCATCTTGAGAAAGGACTCATGGTATGGCGAAGCCAGCGTATAAGTTTCAGATGTACAAACGTCTGCAGGTGAATATACCGAAGATCTATGCGGACGCGAAGAAGGCTGCGGAAACCCTGAACATGCCCGCCGAGCTGAAAGGGGCGATCGGCCTCACCGGCGCAATCTCCGGCTGCCCGTCGCCACTGCGCGAAGACATCGAGAAGGCAATGGCCGTTGAATCGCGGAAGGTCGTCCCCCTGACCGTGTATGTCGACCAGATCCGGGAAATCGTGAAGGACGTGTACGGCGACGAGTACGATGCAGCGCCGGTGAACACATGTGAAGGCGGACTCTGGGTCTCGTTTGATACCCTGATGACGCCTCCTGCAATGGGGCGCGGTGACAACTACCGGACACGGTACATCATCCCCTATGAACGCCACCTGCACCACCAGGGCGGCTATGGCCGTCCCTATCCGCCGAAGTACAAGGACATTCTGGCCGACCGCGGCAGCACGGCAGGAGAACTCGGGTTCTATGGCAAGCGCCAGAACAATTTCGACACGGTCATCGTGCCGCTGCCCGGTGCATCCTATCCCGTCCATGGCATCAAGTACCATCCGGTTCCGTTGATGAAGAACGTGGACGTGAAGGCCTCAGTCGCCGCCCTCCGCGATGCTGCAAAACAGCATGAACTCCTCCTGGGTGGATTTGCCTCGCTCGGCTACGACACGCCCGGTTACGGATACGGACAGAAGGACGCCAACGGCACGCCGCTTCTCCTCAAGGGGATCGGCGAACTCGCCCAATCGTACAACGTGCCGTACGTCATCGACAACGCGTGGGGCATCCCATTCATCGGGACCAGCGTGAAGCATGTCGGCGCGGACGCGATGGTCTTCAGCATGGACAAGGCCTCCGGCTCGCCCACGAGTGCCCTTATCATCGGAAAAGAAGAGGCCCTGGTGCCTATCCGCCGCGCACTCGGCTACCACGGCGCGCGCTGGGGCACCGGTTCGTCCTACGGGAAAGCCGCCTACGTGACGATGGACCCGGGCAAGGAAGGACTCTCCGGACAGGTTGCGGCACTCAAGGTGCTCCGCGACAAACCTGAAATCTTGAAGAAGCCTGTGGACGACCTGTACAAGATCGTGACCGAAGAGTTCGGCAAGATCGACAGCCGCATCCGCCCGTTCTTCAAGTTCGCGAAGAGCTACAACAGCGGGACGGTGGAAGTCAACTACGAAGACAGCTGGACCGACGGCAAGCTCGGCATCCCGATCTTCTCCATCGAAGACATGTACTCCGGATCCAATCTGTTCCAGGACGGCATGTCCCAGATGGGAATCATCCCGACCATCGCCTACGACGCCAACTTCTTCATCTCCCCCGGGCTCGGCACGACCGACGAGCACGGACAGCTGATCGAATCCCGTGCGCGCATGGTCATCCGCGGACTCGTGATGCTGGTGGAGATCGTCTGCGAACACTCGGGCATCTTCGAGTAGGCGCCATGAGGGCACTGGACCGGGTGATAGACGGGCTGGATATCGAGACCTATCTCGTCTGTTCGAGCGAACAGGAGGGGAAAGACCTCGCGCTGCGGCTCGGGGAGGAGCTGCACCTGGGCGAGGTGGATTTGATGTTCCAGGAGTTCGACGGGTACGGCATGCGTGTGCGGATCCGGAAGTACGTCCACAAACCCGGCGACCCGTACCGCTGGCTGGATGCGTTCGGCGGTGGGCGGGAGAAGGGGGAAGGCGCATGACCCCGCGCACGATTCTGTGTGTCCCTCTTGATCCCGTTCATGATGCGGGGATCAAGATCATCCGCAATGCGCTCGCCCGCAGAGGGCACAAGACGGTTCTCCTCTCGCCGGACCTCAGCATGGATGCCGTGGTCCGGCGGGCGGCAGCAGAACAGTTTGACGATATTCTCGTGAGCCGGACACTCGGCTATGGAGTCGCGGAGCTGCTCGGACGGTTCGTGGATCTGCTGGATGCTGCGGGTGTCCGCGCACGCAGCAGGGTGATCCTGGGAGGCAAGGCCATTACGGCGGAGCTCGCGGCTGAGCTGGGATTCGACCGGGGCTTCGACGAACACACGCCAATGGAGGATGTGGTGGCCTTCATTGAGGGGCGGCAACGTGAAAGCGAAAGCTCGATACGGACCCGCACCAAACCGGATATCACGGTGGACTACTCCTATACGGTGCACGATCCGGTTGTGGAGGGCTACCTCGATGAGATCGTCGATAAACTGCTGCGCTGGTCCGAAGGAAAGAGCTCGGCGGGAATCGAACGGATGAAGCTCCGGCGGGAGCTTTTGCAGTTGCAGGGGAAGAAGGGAACGGAGGATGTGGAGCGGGCATATCGCGCGCTCTGCGATCCCGTGATCGTGGCAGCACGCGAGGCAGGCACCCTCCCCAAGGGCGTGCGGAAAGTGGACCTGCGCGAGGCAGATGCCGTGCGCGAAGGAATCCGGACGCGCTCCGCCTTCAGGCCGGTGTCGATCCGCCATCAACGATCGAAGCCCCTCGTGTTCAAGTTCCTGGGAAGCGGCTGCCCGATGATGGACCTCGTGCACGGCAAGGTGTGCGAGCGGTGGGGAGTCGATGGATTCCTGGT
>Ga0316605_10000937_pt1 | contig 17852 bp, 20 predicted proteins | sample OWC_soil_day20_n_FD_207666 | JGI IMG/M metagenome (GOLD analysis project Ga0316605, IMG submission 207666) | Wetland soil microbial communities from Old Woman Creek delta, Ohio, United States - OWC_soil_day20_noCT | ecosystem: Environmental > Terrestrial > Soil > Wetlands | place: USA: Ohio...
CCTCAACACCGGCCGCCAGGCCTGGAAGGTGTACCTGCCCATCCGGGCCCGCAAGCCGGGCCAGGCGCCCATCGGCCTCATCCGCGCCTACTGCGATCTCGAGCGCTGGGAGGTGGTCTGGGACAACAACCTCAAGCGGACCCTGCACACCCTTCCGGGCGTGCTCCTGGGCGAGTTCATCCTGCTGTGGCTCATCCTGCGCATGCTCATCAGCGATCCCATCGAGGCCATGGTGCTCGCCATGCAGCGCCTCGAGAAGGGCGAGCCCGGCGCCCGGGCCCCCGTGCGCCGCAGCGACGAGCTGGGCCTGATCGCGCAGCGCTTCAACGACATGGCCGTCCAGCTGGAGCGGGCCGGCGAGGAGCGCGAGACGCTCATCCGCGAGATCCGCGGCCTCAACGCCAACCTCCAGGACCGCATCAACGCGGCCCTCTCGGAGCTGCAGGCCAAGAACAACGAATTGGCGGCCCTGGTGGAACGCAACGCCCTTCTCCGCGAGGAACTGGGCGCCCAGGAGCGCCTCGCCGTCGCCGGGCAGCTCACCGCCACCTTCGCCCACGAGGTGGGCACGCCGCTGAACCTGGTGGCCGGGCACCTGCAGCTCCTGGACGCGCAGAAGGACCTGCCGGACAAGACCCGGGAGCGCCTCGGCGTCATCCGCGCCCAGATCCAGCGGGTGGGCGACATCGTGCGGCGCCTCCTCGACCTGACCCGCCGGCCCCAGCTGCACCGCCAGGCCCAGCCCTTCGCCGACCTGCTCGCGGACCTGCAGCAGCTCTGGACGCCCACCCTGACCGCCCACGGGGTCAGCGTCGAGGCCGAGGCCCCCGCGGACTGCTGCCTGGATGTGGATCGCAAGCAGATGGAGCAGCTCTTCCTCAACCTCATGAACAACGCCGTGGACGCCATGCCCGGCGGCGGCGCCGTGCACCTCACTGCCCAGCCCGCGGAGGAGAGCACCCCGGACGGCCCCTGGTGGGAGCTGCGCTTCTGCGATTCGGGCCAGGGCATCCCTGCCGAGCTGCACAGCCAGGTCTTCCGGCCCATGTTCACCACCAAGCCGGAAGGCAAGGGCACAGGCCTGGGCCTCAGCATCTGCCGCGAGATCGTCCGCGGCCACGGCGGCGAGATCCGCATCGAGAGCGCCGGAGGCCGCGGCACCTGCGTGGTGTTCACCCTGCCCGGCGCGGCGAAGGGCTAGGGCCCCTCGTTCAGGCTTTCGTACCAGGCTTTCAAGGCCTCCAGCAGGGCGGCGGATGCCTCGTGGAACGCTCCCCCGGGCGACACCGACAGCCCGACCTCGAACTCCCGGTGGGCCTCGGCCAGATCCACCACCTGGGCCGCCGCCCGGTGGAATTCCGCGTGGAGGCCCTCGATGGCGCGGACGATCTCCGAGGCCCGCTCCTCCGCGCTCAGGTCCGGGCCGCGCAGCCAGATACCGAAGTCGCACTGGTCATCCGCCGCGATGGCCTCGCGGAACGCCATGGGCCTGCGGGCTTCGAGAGCCGCCTTGAAGCGGCCCTTCCACAGCGCGTGGGTGCCGATCGCCTTCTCGATCTCCGCCTTCGCCATCACGGGAGGTCCCCTTCGCGGTAGGCCCTGCTAGATTTCCACCACTTCGACATCACCCAGCGCCTCTTCCAGGAAGCGGCTGCCGACTTCCTTCAAACGGCTGCTGGCGTCGGTGAGCTGCACGCGCAGCTCGCCCCGGGCGCTGGCCGTGCGGTAGCCCAGGCTGCCCTGCAGCAGGCGATCCACGGCCTTGGCCGTGACGCGGCCGCTGTCGATCCACCGGGTGCCGGGCCGGCTGCGCTCCAGGCTGCTCATGAGCGTGGGGTAGTGGGTGCAGCCCAGCACCACGGTCTTCACCTCGAAGGGCAGCTGGTTCATGTAGCGCCGGCAGATGCTGTCGGTGACCGGATCGTCGAACCAGCCCTCCTCGGCCAGAGGCACCAGCAGCGGGCAGGCCACGCTGTGGATGACCCGCGACGGATCCCGGCGGTGGATGGCCGTCTCGTACGCGGCGCTGCCCACCGTGGCCAGGGTGCCGATGATGCCGATGGGACCCTGATGCTCCGCGGCCGCCTCGGCCCCGGGCTCGATCACGCCGATCACCGGGCAGGGGCTCACCGCCTGCAGGGCCGGCAGCCCGTGGGCGCTGGCGGTGTTGCAGGCGATGACGATGAGCTTGGGATCATGGCGCCGCAGCAGCTCGCCCATCTGCAGGGTGTACCGCTCGATGGTGCGGTGGCTCTTGGTGCCATAGGGCAGCCGGGCCGTATCGCCCAGGTAGATCAGGTCCTCCTGGGGCAGCAGCTGGCGGAGCGCGTGGATGACGGTGAGCCCGCCGATGCCCGAATCGAAGACGCCAATGGGCTGGTCCGCGCGGTTCATGAGCGCCACCACAGAGACACAGAGGCCACAGGGGAATGCCACGGTGACATAGCCGGGGATCGAAGGGATCCTCCGGGTGTTCTTCTCGGTGCCCTCCGTGTCTCCGTGGTGAATGGATTCATGCCGGCTCCCGCACCGCCAGGATGGCGATCCACTCGCCTTCGGTGAGCACCTTCTCGGGCTTGAAGCCGTGGGACATCAGGCTCACCAGGGCCTCGTCGGTGCGCTCGGCCAGGATGCCGCTGGCGATGAGCCAGCCGCCGGGCGCGGCGACTTCGGCCATGCGGGGCAGCAGCTCCTGGATGGTGACCAGCAGGATGTTGGCCAGCAGCCCGAGGTGCGGGCCGTCGGCGCGCGGATGGTCCAGGGTGCCCACGAAGCTGTCGTAGGGTTTGGCGCCCTTCAGCAGGTGGGCGTTGAGCTCGATGAGCTCCTCCATGGCCGGGCCGCAGTCGGGGTCGATGTCGAAGGCTGTGAGCTGCCGGCCCCCCAGCAGGAAGGCCGCCAGGGAGAGGATGCCCGTGCCGGCGCCGATGTCGAGGATGGGTCCTTTGAGACGACCCGTCTCGGCCAGTTCCTCCAGCAGCTCCATGCAGAGCCGCGTGGTCTCGTGGCCGCCGGTGCCGAAGGCGAGGCCCGGATTCACGACCAGGTCCATCCGGCCGGCGGGCCCGGGGACCTCGTCCCAGAGGGGGCGCACATGGAAGCGCCGGCCCACCTCAAAGGCGCCGAAGCCCTCCCGGCTCTTGGCCAGCCAATCCTGGTCGCCGAAGGTCTCGGCCTCCAGCAGCGCCACGCCAGGGAAGGCGCCCAACCCCAGCACGTCGGGCGGCATCTGGTCGGGGGGGAAGTAGGCGTAGCAGGCCCGGGGCGGATCGGCCTCCCGGTAGAAAGCGGAGGACCCGCGGGTCTCCAGCCAGGCGCAGAGCGCCTCTTCCTGGAGGTCGGGCACCTCCAGCTTCCACCTCAGATGCGTCGCGTTCGCCATGCAGCCAGATTAACAGGCCGCTATTCCGGCCTCACGGGCGGGGGCCCTATTCGGCCTCCGCCTCGGCGTCTTCCAGGTCCAGCCGCTTCATCTTTTCCAGGAAGGTGGTGCGCTTGAGGCCCAGCAGGTCGGCGGCGCGCTTCTTGTTGCCGCGGGTGATGGCGAGACTCTGGAGCATCAGCGTCTTCTCCATGTCGGAGACCACCTGGTTCAGATCCAGGCCTTCCGCCGGCAGGTCCATGCCGAAGGCCGCGGCGGGCGGCACCGGCGCGAAGGGATAGGAGGGGCTCGAAGCCGGGGCCTGTCCTCCCGCGGCGGGAGCCGTCGGCTCGGCCACGGGGTGATCGCCCATGCGTTCCGCCAGGAAGGCGAAGTCCTCCCGGGTGAGCACGGGCCGCGTGCCCGACAGCACGATGGCGCGCTCGATGGCGTTCTCCAGCTGGCGCACGTTGCCGGGCCAGGGCAGGGACATGAGCAGCGGGTCCACGCTGGGGTGCAGGGCCTTGGGGTAGAGGCCGTGCTCCCGGGCCTTGCGGTTGAGGAAGTGCTGCGCAAGGAAGGGGATCTCCTCGCGGCGCGCCCGCAGCGGCGGCATGGTGATGGGCACCACTTCCAGGCGGTAGAAGAGATCCTCGCGGAAGCTGCCGTCCTGCACCTTGGCCCACAGGTCCACGTTCGACGCCGTCACCACGCGCACATCCACCTTCACGGGCGCACCGCCGCCCAGGGGCTGCACCTCGCGCTCCTGCAGCACGCGCAGCAGGCGCACCTGGGCGCCCAGGGGCATGGTGCCCACTTCATCCAGGAAGATGGTGCCGCCGTGGGCCTCGCGGAACTTGCCCGGCGTGTCCTTGCGCGCATCCGTGAAGGCGCCCTTGTTGTAACCGAAGAGTTCGGATTCCAGCAGGTTCTCGGGGATCGCCCCGCAGTGCACGGCCACGAAAGCCTCGCCGCTGTCGGCGCTCATGCGGTGAATGGCCCTCGCGATGACCTCTTTGCCCGTGCCGCTCTCGCCCAGCAGCAGCACCGTGGCGCGGGTGGCGGCGGCGGCGCGGGCGCGGGCCAGCACGTCCTGCATGGCCACGCTGGCACCCACCAGGCCGAAGGCGAGCGCCTGCGAAGCACTCAGCTGCGTGGTGGTACCGGAGCGGGGCCGCAGCCCCGGCATGGGCGGCTCGGGGCCCAGCACGCCCCAGCGCACGGAGCCCAGCGAACCCCATTCCGAAAGCGCCTTGGGATCCATGGGTTCCGCATCAGCCTTCAGGCCCAGCAGGATGGGCAGGGCCGCCACTTCGGCCATCATGCGGTTCAACTCCGGGGGCGGCCAGGCGCCCTTGGCGCTGATCACCCACAGGTCCACATCCCGCGGCGCCAGGGCCGGCGAGGCGCCGCGATCTACGGTCACATCCCACAGCGCCGCCCACCGATGCTCCAGCCCCCCGGTGTCGTCCCCGAGGGTGGACCAGTGAAGGCGCGGTAGCTGGGTCATAAACTCCTTGGCTGGAACCAGCCTAGATGCAGGGCCCTAGGGGTCAAGTCAAAAAAATGACGGACGAAAAATCCCCTTGCCCCGCGGCGTACGATGGAAGGAGTCCCCCGGAGGTCCCCATGGCGCTCACGGAATCCACCATGGTTCCCCTCGGCACCGGCTGTCCGGACTTCACCCTCCCTGGCGTGGACGGCCGGCTCTGGTCGTTGCGCGACTTCCACTGCCCAGCCCTGCTGGTGGTGGTGATGTGCAATCACTGCCCCTACGTGCAGGCCGTCGATGACCGCCTCAACGACCTCGCGAAGGCCTACAAGGGGCGTTGCGCCGTGGTGGGCATCAATTCCAACGACGCCGTGACCTACCCCGAGGACAGCTTCGAGGCCATGCGGACCCGGGCCAAGGTCAAGGGCTACACGTTCCCCTACCTGTGGGACGAGGAGCAGACCGTCGCCCGGGCCCTGGGCGCCGTGTGCACGCCGGATTTCTTCCTCTACGACTCGCACCGCCGCCTGCAGTACCGAGGCCGCCTGGACGACAACTGGAAGGACGCCGCCCATGTCACCCGCCGCGACCTCCGGGAGGCCATCGAGGCCGTGCTGGGTGGCCATGACCCGCTGGATCCCCAGCACCCCAGCATGGGGTGCAGCATCAAGTGGAGACCCCGATGAACCGCACCCTTCTCGCCCGGCTCCTGGCTCCGGTCCTGCTGGCCACGACCCTCCCTGCCGCCGCCCAGGGCCTGAAGCTGGGCGACCCCTGCCCCGCCTTCCGGCTGCCGGGAACCGATGGGAAGGTGCACGGCCCCGAGGCCGGCGCGCCCCTGCTGGTGGTGTTCCTGAGCACCGAATGCCCCTACGTCATGGCTACCCAAGCCCGCATCAACGCCTACGCCAAGCAGTACGCGGGCAGCGTGAAGGTGCTCGCCATCAATGCCAACGACGTGGAGACCCACGCCCAGGAATCCATGGCCGCCATGCAGGCCCAGGCCAAGGGCCAGGGCTTCGTCTTCCCGTACCTGAAGGACGCGCCCCAAGCGGTGACCCGGGCCTTCGGCGCGGTGTGCACGCCGGACTTCTTCCTCTTCGACGCCGCCGGCAAGCTGGTCTACCGCGGCCGCATGGACGACAGCTGGCGCGACCCGGCCAAGGTCACCGTGCGCGACCTGGAGGCCGCCACGGGGGCCGTGCTGGCGGGAAATGCCGTCTCGCCCGATCAGCCCGCCAGCCGGGGCTGCTCCATCAAATGGAAGCCCGCCCCCTGAGGCTCTTCTTCGGCCTGCCGCTGCCGCCGGAGGTCTGCGACGCCCTCGCCCGGTGGGAGCGGGCCACGCCCGGCGTGGCGGGCTGGACCCGACCCCAGGGCCTGCACCTGACGCTGGCCTTCCTTGGCGCCCGGGACGCCGGGACCCTGCCCGCGCTGGAGGCCTGCGCCGCCGGCGTCGCCACCCGCCACGGCCCGCTGGAGCTGGGCACGGCGGCCCTGGGCGCCTTTCCGGGTTCCCGGGCCGCCCGGGTCTTCTGGCTGGGCCTGACCCCCGCGCCGGCCCTCGAAGCCCTGGCCGCGGACCTGCGGGAGGCGCTGGCCGCCGCGGGCGAAACCTTCGACGCCCGGCCCTTCCGCCCCCACCTCACCCTGGCGCGGTTCCGGCCGGCGCGGCCCCTGCCGGACGTCGCCGGGCCCGCGCCGCTGAGCTTCAAGGCCGATCGCCTGGTGCTTCTCGAGAGCCTGTCGCAGGGTGGTTACGCCGCGGTGCGGACCTGGCACCTCCGGGAGGTATGATCGGAAGTTCTGCCCGGAGCTTCCATGCGTCTCACCAGCCCATTGACCTGTCTCGCGGCCCTGCTCCTCGGCACGGCGCCCCTGCGCGCCCAGTGGGACCTCCGCCTGGAGCTGCCGCGGCCCACGGGCCAGAGCCTGCCGCAGACCCTCCTCAGCGGCTCCGGGCAGCTGGTCTCGGGGGACTTCGACACCGGCAAGGGCTTCATCGCCACCGTGAACCGGCGGATCTTCCAGGTCGGCCCCCTCCTGAAGCTGGAGGGCGGCCTGGAGTACTCCCAGTTCACCGCCAACGGCAGCCTGGCCACGGGCACCGCCACCCAGGGCACCAAGCTCAAGCAGCAGGGCGTGGGCGTGGACCTCAACGCCCAGGTGTGGGTGCCCTTCGTGGGCATCGCCGGGGAGATCGGGCTCATCCAGCGCCTGCAGCGCTACACCTTCGACACCGCCGGCGCCGCGTCGCACAAGGACCTGAGCCGCACCTGGCTGCGGGTGGGCGCCCGGTGGCGCATCCCCTCGGTGGTGGTGCACCCGTACGTGGTGGCCAGCTACCAGCAGCCCGTCAGCAAGGACCGGCCCGTGAAGCTCGGCAGCGCCTCGGACCTGGCCGCCTACTTCACGGCGCAGGGCAGCGGCCAAGAATTCGAGCGGATGTGGACCTTCGGCGCCGGGGTGACGTTCTAATGCACCGACGCGGCCCAGCCCTCCTCACCCTCCTGCTGGCGGCCTCGCTGGGGGCGGCACCGACACCTAAGGCCCGGCCCAAGCTCGTGGTGGTGATCTCGGTGGACCAGTTCTCCAGCGAGCTCATCCAGACCTACGGGCCCGAGCTGACCGGCGGGCTGGCGCGGCTCCGCACCGAAGGCGTCTACTTCAGCGAGACCTACCACGACCACGGCTTCACCGAGACGGGCCCCGGCCACTCGGTGCTGCTCACGGGCCGCTTCCCCACCCACACCGGCATCGTGGAGAACCGCTGGATCGACCGCGCCACCGGAAAGCTCGTGTACTGCGTGGAGGATCCCGCGGCCAAGTCGCTGAATCCCGCGGGCCAGGCCAGCTCGTCCAATGTCCGCTTCCTTGGCGAGGGCCTGGGCGACTGGCTGCAGGCCCAGGTGCCCGGCAGCCGCGTCTTCGCGGTGTCGGGGAAGGACCGCGCGGCCATCCTCATGGCCGGCCGCAAGCCCACCGCCGCCTACTGGTTCACCGGCGGCGCGGGGTTCACCAGCTCCACCGCCTACGCCGACAAGCTGCCCGAGTGGCTGCTGCGTTTCGATCACGACCTGTCGGACCGCCTCGCCACCGACAGCTGGCTCTGGACCAAGGATCCCGCCACCCCTGAGGGGCGGAAGGGCGCCTGGGCCTTCGGCGCCCAGACCATCCGCAACGGCGCCCTGCCCCGCCTGGTCCAGGGCGCGGGCATGCCCCTCGATAAAAGCTTCGAGGCCCGGTTCCGCAAATCCCCCTTCCTCGACGCCGTCACCCTCGAGGCCGCCGAGGCGCTGCTGGCCGGCGAGAAGGTGGGCCACGGTCCCGCCACGGACCTGCTGGCCATCAGCTTCTCGGCCACCGACTACATCGGCCACAGCTACGGCATCCTGGGCACGGAGATGCGTGACCAGATCCACCGCCTCGACCGCGTGCTGGGCCGCCTGCTCGACCGCCTGCGCCGGGAGCACCCCGACGCCTGGGTGGTGCTCTGCGCCGATCACGGCGGTCTCGACCTGCCCGAACCGATGGCCGAAGGCGGCTTCCCCATGAAGCGCATCCAGGCGGAGCCCTTCCTGGCCGCGCTGGAAGCCGAGCTTCGCACCACCTTCAAGGTGGACCGGAACCTCCTGATGCCGACTCCGGAACCCAACACCATCTACCTCAACGAGGCCGCCTTGAAGGCCGCGAACCTGGATCGCCGCGCGGTGGTTCAGAAGATCCAGGCCTGGCTGAGGGCCCGGCCGGAAGTGGCCGACGCCTTCACCGCCGAGGAACTGCTGGCCACGGATCCCGCCGCCACCGGCAGCCCCCGGGACAGCAGCCTCCGCGTGCTGATGCGGCGCAGCTTCCGGCCTGAGCGCAGCGGAGACGTCCTGGTGGCCGTGAAGCCCTTCGTGGTCTTCGGCACCCCGCCCACCGACTACCCCACGGGCCACGGCACGCCGAACGCCTATGACCGCCGCGTGCCCCTCATCTTCTGGGGGCCCTGGCGCGCCGGCGTTCGCCGCGAGCCCGTGCGCACCGTGGACCTGGCGCCCACCCTGGCCCGGGAGCTGGGCCTCAAGCCCGGGCCCGTGGATGGCAAGGCGCTGGACCTGCGGAAGTAAAAGACGTTTAACCGCAGATGACCCAGGTAACCGCCAATTATGGTTTCAATGCCGGACTCACTTCCAATCCAGAGCGAACGAGTCACCCTTCGCCGGCTTTCCCCCAGCGACCTGGGTGCGTTTCAAGCCTACAGGCACGACCCTGATGTGGGTCTATACCAAGGCTGGAAACCGCAATCTGATTCGGAAGCATTGGCATTTATCGTGGAAATGGAATCAGCTGTGCCGTTCACACTCGGAAAGTGGATGCAGATTGGGATCGCTGACCGACCAACGAACCTTTTAATTGGAGATATCGGCATATTCGTGGCCACTGATGGTAAGTCCGCGGAAATCGGCTTCACGCTGTGCACACAGGCGCAGGGGCGTGGACTGGGAAGCGAAGCCGTCAGCCAGGCCATACAATACTTGTTCCAAAACACCGCTGTCGCCTACATCGAAGGCATCACAGATTCGCGCAATGTTCCATCAATCAAGCTTCTTGAACGAATCGGCATGCGAAAATTGGCAACGCTCTCTGCTGTTTTTAATGATGAGCCCTGCCTCGAATATACATATGCAATTTCGCGCTCGGATTGCGGCTAACCTTTCGCGCTCTCTCAACGTCCCGCCGCCTCGGCTCCGCTCGTCGCCTCGATGCAGGAGAGGCCGGTTAGCTTCCTTCGAGGTGCGAAAAGCTGGGGTCCACAGATTCCACGGATCAAAAGCCTGATGCACTGAACCATCCAGGTCGCGGCGCAGGTGGTCGCCCGTCTGCGCCATCCGCGGTTTCAGCTGAAGGCCAGGTCCTTTGTCTTTCCTGGCGCCTTGGTGGTATTCAGTTGCCACAGTCCGGAGTCGCGTCATGGCCCATCCCCGTACCGCCTCCCTGGTGATCCTCACCGGCGCGGGCATTTCCGCGGAGAGCGGCCTTCGCACCTTCCGGGCCTCGGATGGCCTCTGGGAGGACCACCGGGTCGAGGACGTGGCCACCCCGGGCGCCTTCCAGCGGAACCCGGCGCTGGTCTACCGCTTCTACAACGAGCGGCGCCGCAGCCTTCCGACCGTCCAGCCCAACGCCGCGCACCTGGCCCTGGCCCGGCTCGAGCGGGAATGGCCCGGCGAGCTGCTGCTCGTCACCCAGAACGTGGACGACCTGCACGACCGGGCCGGATCGTCGAACCTGCTGCACATGCACGGCGAGCTGCTGAAGGCCCGCTGCCTGGCCTGCGGCAAGGTGCACCCCTGGCCCGGCGACCTGGACGGCCACAGCCGGTGCCCCGCCTGCACCCGCGAGGCCCTGCGGCCCCACATCGTCTGGTTCGGGGAGCTGCCCCTGGAGATGGACCGCATCTACCAGGCCCTCGACCGCTGCGACGGCTTCGTGGCCATCGGCACCAGCGGCCATGTGTACCCCGCCGCGGGCTTCGTGGAGGCGGTCCGTCCCGGGGCCCGCACCGTGGAGCTCAACCTCGAGCCCAGCCTGGTGGCCAGCGCCTTCCGGGAGGCGCGCACCGGCAAGGCCACGGATCTGGTGCCCGCCTTCGTCCAGGAGCTGCTGGGGACCTGAGACCAGGCCCCCAGCAGGCCCGGCCTCAGGCCTCGTCGGCGCTCGGGCCGTACAGGGCGGGCACCGGCACCTCGAGCAGCCGCAGGTAGAGTCCGAGCTGGGCGCGGTGGTGGATCACATGGTTCAGCACGAAACTGCGCAGCACGGTCGCGCGGGGCATGGTGAACAACGCCTGTCCCTCGTTCTTCAGGGTCCAGTTCTCGCCGAAGGTCGCGTCGGAGGTCTGGGCGAGGACCGCGAGGGCCTTCTCCACTCCGGCGTCGAGGGTGCGCAGCAGGCCGGCGGCATCCTGGCTGGGCGCGGGACGCTTCGCGACGAGGTCGGGATCCGAGAGGTCCAGCTCATCCATGGTGAGGGTGCTCACGGTCCAACCCGGAATTTCCACCAGGTGGTTGGCCAGGTCGCCGAGGGAGAAGCACTTGGCGTGGGGTTTGTAGTCCATCCGACCGGCGGGGATGCGCTCGATCACGCGGCGGAGGCCCGCCATTTCCTGGGTGAACTCCGGGAGGAGGGCTTGCGAGAGGCTCATGGGATCTCCTTGAAAAGAGACCCAGCATGACGGGGGCTCCTGACAGCGTGGTGGCAGGAGGGATCAGCGCTCAGTTGCGCCGCAGCCGGAGGCGCCGCGGTCGTGGCCCTCCCGGCGCACCGAGCCCAGGTAGTCCGTCAGGTTCCAGGCCCGTCCGGCCTCGAAGGGACCGAGGAAGGCCACGGACTGGATGCGGTCCACCCGGAAGGTGCGCAGGGCCTCCCGCAGTTCGCACCACGCGGCCAGGTGCCAGCGGTAGCCCCAGAAGATCAGGCCCACCGGCTGGACCGCCCGCTCCGAGGGCGTGCCGTCCGCCCGGACGTACCCGAGCCGAAGCCGCTGCTTCTCCCGCAGTCCGCGCCGGAGGTCGCCGAGGAAGTGCGCCGTGTTGGGCGGCACGTGCACGTCCGGCACCAGGAAGGGCAGGGCGGCGAAGGCCTCCCGGCGGTTCGGCGGCAGCACCGCCTCCACCTTCCGGAGCAGGCTCCGGGCGGCTTCGCGCAGGGCTGGATCGGCCCAGGCCTCGATGGTGCGGGCCCCCAGGAGGAGGGCCTCGCCCTCCTCCGCGGAGAGCATCAGGGGCGGGAGGTCGAAGTGCCGGGACAGGCTGTAGCCCACGCCGGCCTCGCTTTCGATGGGCACCCCCGAAGCCATCAGGTGGGCGATGTCCCGGTACAGGGTGCGCTCGCTGATCTCCAGTTCCCGCGCCAACTTCGCGGCGGTGCTGATCCGGTCCCGCCGCAGGAGCTGCACGATCTGAAACAACCGGTCCGCTCGCCGCATGCCTGGAGGCCTCCACCCCGGCGGGCCGCCCGGCCGCCTGCCTGCATGGTAGCTGCGTCGGGCCCCTCGGGGTTCAGCGGGGAAGGGGTCAAGGTGAGTGCCGAAACCACCTGACCGGGTTGAACTGAAGCGCGTCTGGGCTCTCGCCGCGGAGCAGCGCAAGGTTCAGGCAATCGTCCCGCAGACCCGCCGGCCAGTGGGATACCGCCATCGTGTCCGTGGACAGGAAGACCACCCCGATGAACCGCCGGGAGGGCTTCAGGGCGATCCGGAAGACTCGTGTGGGTTCACCCGTCCGGCTGGCATTGGCAAGCCATCCCTGGGCTTCCAGAAAGGCTTCGGCCTCCTTGGCCAAAGTCGCTGCGCTGACAGCCCGATCGCGAACCTGCCATTCGAAGACACCCTTCCGGGCCCAGGTTCCATGGGTCCGGATGTAAGACACGTTGCCCAGCGCGGCAGAGGCGTGCAGCACTTCGACCTGATCCGTGTCCCCCACGAAGACGGTGGGGAACCCTTTCGCCGGCCCCCTTACCATCACCTCGAGGTAGGCGCCCGATTCCATCAGCCAGACATCGCCGCCGCCACTGAGGTGCTCCCGCCTGGCGCCCGCCCAGGTCTCAGGGCGGAGAGCGCCATCCATCGGTGGCGTCCCTCCAAAAAGCGCCAGCGCCGCGAACCAGATCAGACAGACAGTGCGCCGTGGCATGCGGGCCTCCTTGGATGTCAGGAAAGCCTGGGCGTCCCGGGCGCGTGCCGCCAGACGGTTGGGGCGCTCCGCGTGCTCCCCGACGCCACCCGAAGCCCCCTGGAATCTCTACCAGACCGCTATTTCGCGCCGCCCCCCAGCCGCGCGCCATCCCAGGGGCAGAAGCTCCAGGACTGCGGCAGCGACTCCCGGCAGGTGGGGCAGGCCTGGGGCGCCGAGAGGCTGTCCAGGGGCGTGGACCAGGTGAAGCGGCTCTCCGCCATGGGAGAGATCGCCTTGAAGCGGAGGCTGACCCTGTCCTTCGAGGCGGCGCTGAGGAGCCACTGGCCCGCCTTGCCCTTGTTGGAGAAGACCAGGGTGGAGTACTCGATGCCTTGGGAATTGGCCTCCACGCCGCGCTTGAAGGCGCTCACGGTGCCGGCGATCTCGTTCGGCAGTTCCCGCAGGGGGAGCCGCTCCGTTCCGTCTCGCAGGATCAGCACCGCTGTCCGCGCCAGGTCCTCGGCGGCGATCACGCGGCTGAGGCCCTGATCATCCTTGTAGGAGCGGCGCACGAGGAAGATCTGGTAGTTCTTCAGCACCTCGATCGACTTGTCGAGTTCCGCGTACTGCTCGGGCTTCGCCGAGGCCCGACCCACGGCCTGGAAGAACTCGAAGGGCGCCCAGAAGGCCACGCTCATGTGGTCGGACTGGGAAGCGAGGTCGAATTTCATCACCTCCTTGAGAAGCGCGTTCACGTCCACCTTCGCCGCCGCCGGCACCGGGATCGTGGCCGGTTTTGGGGCTGCGGGCTGCGTCCCCGCCAGGGCCGCCAGGCCGCCCCCCGACGCGAGCAGAAAGGACAGGGTGATGGCTTTCATGGCGGCTCCACAGGTTGGCGTCGAGGACCAGCCTACCGGGAAGCGGACGAGGCTAGGGCAGCTCCCGGGTCATGAACACGCTGTTGGGGTCGGGGCGGTAGTCGCCGAAGGGCGCGCAGGCCTCGAAGCCGTGGCTGGCGTACAGCCGCCGGGCCGGCTCGAAGGCCGCCTGGGCGCCCGTCTCGAGGCTGAGACGGCGGTAGCCCCGGGCCTCCGCTTCGGCCAGGATGTGCTCGAGCATGGCCCGGGCCACGCCCCGACGTCGGTGGGCCTGGGCGGTGCGCATGGACTTCACTTCGCCGTGGGCTGGAGTGAGCTCCCGCAGCGCCCCGCAGCCCAGCAGTTCGTCCTCCGCCCACACCGTCCAGAACGTGATGTCCGGCCGCCGGAGGCCATCGAGGTCGAGGGCGTGGACGCTCTCCCGTGGGGAGATGCTGTGCATGTTCTGGAGGTGCTCCGCGAGGAGCGCCTGCACCTCAGGGCCGGAGAGATCGTCGCGGGTGATGCGCATGGCGGGTCCGGGAAGGCCCGGGCCGGCCGGGCGGGGTGTCAGCCATGATGGCCCGGCGCCAGGTCAGAGCGGAGCTGTCGGATCGCCAGACCGGCGGATGGCGTCCACCGCTTCCGGGGCGAGCCACAGAACGGCGTTGGCGTCCGTCAGGATCAACTCGATGATCGCCTCGCGCGGGCCCTGTCGCCAAGCATCCGATGCATAGAAGGCGTCCTGCGACGCGTGCAGATGCGCCAGGTCGTCGTAGGCGCGAATGAGGTAGTAGCCGTCCGGCGCATGCAGGGAGCGTCCATACGTCACCACCTCCATGCCCCAGGCCCGGAGCAGGGGCACGCTCTGCGTGGAAACCAGGTCGTGGAACCGGGCCCCGCTGCCGGGTTTCAACTGGTAGGTGCGGATTTCGACCAGACGTTTCATGGGTGCAGCCTACCGGAGAGGCGGTTGGGCCACCAGCAGGCCCAGCCGGCCGGTCGTAGCGCATGGGTTTGCCTGGCGCCCCCAGGGATCCATTCTGGACGACAGAAATGGCAAGGGCTCGAGCCTCGGCCAATCCGCTCGAAAGGCTGGTCGGAACACCATCCTTCCAAATCTTTGCCACGTCGTGGGTCCCGTTCGAATCGTACCCCACGGCATCGGCGCTTCCTGCGGCGGTAGCGAAGCTCACCGGCACGCCGTTCTTCCAGCGGGTGGAGAAGCGCTGATGGTTCACCCAATCGAGCCCGGCGAGGTACACGTCGCTTCCGGCCTCCCAGGGGGACCGCTGCCCCCTAGTCCAGTCGGAGTTGCAGCCCCGCGGCCAGCGCGGTGCCCGCGACGATCAGGCCCGTGCTGAGGATGACGAGCAGGGAGAGCGCCACCTGGACCCGCAACCCCTTGGCCCTCGCGAACCAGGCCAGGCCCAGCAGCACCAGGGTCCACTGGACCACCGCCAGTCCCAGCGCCAGGGGAAACGACACCAGGGCGGCCGGGCGATCCGGGAAGGCGCCCGGGACCGCGAAGCTCGGGTGCGGGAAGACGAGGATGCGCCAGGCGGCCTCAAGGAGCGGCCCGCCGGGCAGGCTCCGCAGCGCCAGGGCCAGGATCCCGGTGCCCAGCAGCCAGGACGTGCTGACGGCCAGGCTTCGCCGAAAGCCGTGGAACCACGCCTCACGAACCATGACGGCACCTCAGGAAGGGGGTCCGGCGGCACCACCGGACGGTCCTTGACCGCAAACCCAGTGGCCTGGAGGGCCTCCGGTTGAAACCGGGGTCAGGCATGGGTCCGCTTCATTCCATCCTGCATGGCCCGTTTGAGGACATTCACATTTATATCTTTTAATGATTTGAACTTAATACAATAGCCCGTGACACTTGCCTTGCCGAGTTCTTTCCCGTAGGTTCGCACCAAATAATGCTTGTCCTCGATCCCCAGAATATAGACGGATATTCCCGTCGTATTTGCGCTGATGCCCACTTGATAGAACGCTTTGGTCTTTCCATTGGCATATTCGATGGTGCGTGTCCCGTATCCAATGTTCGGATTGGAAACCGTCTTGCCATTCTCGTCTTTGCCATCGAGAAACCACAACCTGCCTTCCGGCATCAGCTCCTGAATGATGCCGTGTAATGCCCGCATATCACTGCGCTTGGGTTCAGGTTGGATCGCCATATAGTCCTGAACGAGCTTCTGGATGCTCATATCGATCTCCTGTAACCGGTTCGCCCACCCGAAGAAGCCGTCGAGCGCAGGAAGCGAGACGCCATCCTATGGTTTCGGCTGCTTGGCGTCGAGAAAGTCGTTCACCATCGGGACAATGACGGGCATGCGCTCCATCAGCGTGACGTGCGTCGTGGCGGGGAGAATGGCCAAGCGCGAGGCGGGGAGCGGCTTGATGTCGCCGTGGATGCCGCCGCCCTTCAGGCGGAACATTTCCGCCACGTGCTCGAGCCGCACCCCATCCGAATCGCCGTGGATGAAGAACATCGGGGCCGCGCTGGCCTTCAGTTGATCGGGGGTGATGTCGTGCCCTTTCGAATCCATGGCGAGGAGCCGCTTGACGAACCTCGGGAAATCGTCCGGCTTCGGGTTCAGCTTCTTGTATTCGGTTTCAATGGGCGAGCCCTTGAAGACCTCCGCCGTGAGGGTCGCGAGCGCGTCCTGCCCTTCCTTGACCGCGCCGCTGCGGCGGAGCGTGGCCGAGATGACGACCACCTTTCGCACCTTGTTCGGATGGCGGATCGCGCACTGCATGGCCACCGCGCCGCCCATGCTGTAGCCGAGGACATCCGCGCGGGGGATTTTCAGGTAATCGAGCAGCGCCGCCACATCATCGGCGAGGTTTTCGGCGGTGATGTCGCGGGCGATGTCCACCGTACGGCCATGACCCTGCAGTTCGACGGCAATCACCTTCCGCGTTTTGGAGAGCTCGCCGATCCACCCGGTCCAGTTGTTGGTGATCGTCATGAACGCGCCGTGAAGCAGGACCACCGGCTCGCCGCTGCCGTGGACTTCGTAGTACATCTTGAGTCCATGCACCGGGGCGTACCCCGTCGCGGGCGGTTGCTGCGCCACCGCGGCAGCCGGCAGAAGCAAGGTCAGGAGAAAAGCCAGAGTCTTCATGGTTGACCTTTCATCTTGGGGAGGTTGAAGGTGCCGCGCCACCTAACGAATGAAGCGAACCGGCCATGCCTGCATCGTGACGATGAGCGGAGCCGGGATCGCGAAATGCTGCGAGTGCGCGGAAGGCAATCCGGGCGGTGGTCCGAGATGAGCGGAGGGGTTAGTCCGATGCGTAGTTTGAGATTTCTATTAGGTTTGAATCCGGATCCCGAAGGTAAATCGAAATGATGGACCCTGTTGCACCAGTGCGATTCACGGGGCCATCAATGATAGGAATACCGAGACCTCTTAGGTGCTCGACCATTTCATGGAGAGTCGCTGAGGCAATTAAGCAGATGTCTGCACTGCCAGGCGTTGGTTGCGCTGCCTTGGGCTCAAATTCGTTCCCCTGCTGGTGCAAGTTGATCTTTTGGTTGCCAAAGGTGAGCGCCTTCCTTCCCTCACCGAAGGTCACGACTTTCATTCCGAGTACCTGCGAATAGAATTCGCATGTCGCCTCAATATCAGCAACCGTGAGAACAAGGTGATCAAGCCTGTCGATCTGCATGTTCCACCTGGGGCCTGCTAAGAATTATTCGTACTGTATTCGGAATTCCCGCAGAGAAGCCGGCTGGGCTCGCCCCATCCTACGCTTAACTCGACACGTCTTGGGCCCGCTGGACGCGCGCCATAACCTCCCCTGGGCAACGACCCTCGCCGCTACCCCTTCAACAGCCGTTCCTCCGCCAATCGCAGCATGTGCTCGGCGGCGAGGACGCCGTCCTGGTGGTTCATGCGCTGGAAGTGGCCCCGGAGGTGGCGCAGGGTGCGGGGCACGGCGGGGGCGAAGTGGGCTTTGCGGCGGTGCACCAGCTGGTGGCCGAAGGTGCCGAGGGCCTTCAGGTTGCGCTGCACGGCGCTGAGGTTCAGCTCTTCCAGGAGGGCTTCGTGGCTCCAGCCCAGCTCCTGCTGCAGCGGGCCCAGCAGGGCCCGGGCGGCTTCCCGGGACCAGTCCCAGTAGGCGTCGAAGCGCAGGCTGGCCAGGTCGTACGTGGCGGCGCCCCGGCGGGCGTCCTGGAAGTCGATCGCCACCAGCCGGTCGCCGTGCACCATGAGGTTGCGCACGTGGAAATCGCGGTGGGTGAAGAAGTGGGCCCGGGTCTCCAGGCTGGCGTGGATCTCCTCCATCATGCGGTCCAGCCAGCGGGGCGGATCCTTCGCGAGGAAATCCTGGAAGAAGTTGGTGCGGCAGTAGTCCCACTCGAACTGGAACTTGGCCTGGTCGAAGGACCGCTGCATGAAGAAGGCATGGCCCGGCGCGCCCAGGGTCAGGGGCCCGGCGAGGGTGGCCAGCAGCCAGCCGGCGCGGGT
>Ga0316605_10000938_pt1 | contig 17835 bp, 22 predicted proteins | sample OWC_soil_day20_n_FD_207666 | JGI IMG/M metagenome (GOLD analysis project Ga0316605, IMG submission 207666) | Wetland soil microbial communities from Old Woman Creek delta, Ohio, United States - OWC_soil_day20_noCT | ecosystem: Environmental > Terrestrial > Soil > Wetlands | place: USA: Ohio...
AATATTGTTTCGCCAGTTGGTTAACGACCACCAGAAGCGACTGTATCGCTTTATTCTGAAAAACATTGGTAACTCTGCCGATGCAGAAGACCTGATGCAACAGACTTTCCTGGAGGCGGCTCGTGCCTATGCTACTTTCCGTGGCGAATCGGCGCTTTCAACTTGGCTGTACGGCATTGCGATGAATCTGACGCGCAACTACTTGTCCCGTTCCGTGCAACGTAAGTACAAGTTCGAGGATGAAGAGTCTCTCGCCAACCTGGCATCGGAAACCCCCGATCCCTCAGAAGCACTGGCTCAGCGTCAAGCCGTGAATTTATTGCAGGCCGAACTGGCCGATTTGCCCGGTGAAATGCGCGAAGTCCTGCTTCTCGTGGCGCTCGATGAGGTTTCCTACGAAGAGGCTTCAGTGATGTTATCGATTCCACTAGGGACAGTTCGCAGCCGCGTCTCACGGGCGCGCTCGCGCTTGCGCCGGCGCATGGAAGACGCTGGCATCGAACTCGACTTTCAAACAGCTTGACGCAAGCAGTCAGAAACGCCGATGCGTTTCCAGTCTATTTGATCATCGATAATTCCTTGCCGATTGCCAGAATATTGCGTTCATGCTGAACTACCCGATCCTTGAATGCCTGCAAGCGACTGGTATCCGCTACCGTATTTTTGTCGATAGCGTTCGTCGCCGCTTCTTGCTCGGTTAAATCCCTTTTAGCCTGACTTAGATTTTTCTGCTCGATGGACAATTCCTGCTCGAGAATTCGTTTGCGATCGCTGTCGCGAAATTTCTGCGTATTTTCGCCAACCCTGGGAAATCCGGCGGGAGATGATGCAGAGGCGAGCTTGTTATAGGGGCTGCCAATACGTTTTGCCGTAATCTTCTTGCCGATTTGCAGGGCTCCCACATCGATGGGGAGGCTTTCGCGAGTTATGGTCGGCAGGGTCACAATCCTGGGCTTGATCAGAAAGAGGCGTTCCCGCTTTTGCCGATCCACCGTCCTGTTGGAGAACAAGGCACCCAGAAGCGGAATTTCTCCAAGTACCGGAATGCGGTCAACGCGCTGGATGTCCTGCTCGTTGTTGTAACCGCCAATCACCATGGTTTCGTTATCATTAACCACTGCCTGGGTGCTGATACTGCTGCGCTGCACGGTAGGGATGGTATCAACTACAACACTGTCCTGAATCTTGCCGTCTTCGATATCGACCACCATTTGCACCTGTTGCTTGCCATCGTTGTCAATGACACGCGGCGTCACGCGCAATGTCGTTCCGGCGGTGACTGGCGTAACTGATGCGACCCGCTCGCCTTGTACGCGGACATAAAAAGTTTGTGAGTGATCAAAAAGCGCACCCTGGTTATCCAGGGTCAGCACCGATGGGGTACTACGCACATTGGCGTCACCAATCCCTTCCAGGAGACGGATGCGGGTCACCAGGAAATTGGCCGACTCTACCGCCAGCGTGCTGGGACTGACTGCGCCCCTTATTTTCGACCAGTTCAAAGACAAAGTGCCTGCCGCAGGAACATTTCCAGGATCACCATAACCAAAGGCGCTTTTGTTCGCTCTACCTCCCCAGTTGATACCCAGTTCTTCCATGCGCTGGCTATTGACGTCAACAACCATGGCCTGGATTTCAATGAGAGCCGTCGGGACATCAAGCTCGCGGATCAGTCTTTCATAGACCGGGATACGTTCTGGAATATCCTGAACGATGAGACTGTTCAGACGAATATCGCCCTGGATTGAAGGTGATCGGACACGATTTCCGCTTGCCTGGCTGCCAGCGGACGGGGCTGAATGGGCGTTGGCCGGCGCTGATGGCGCTGCGGCATTGGTGCCCTCGACGAAGACCGCGGGCGGCGCAGCCCGCAATGGCGCGGCAATGGCCGTCAGCGCCTCGTTATTGATGCCAGAACGGTTGTTGCCGCCGGAGCTATTTGAAACCAGATTACGCAGAATATTCATCAAGCCAGGGGTGGTGATTTCCTTGTCCCTGAAGAAAATTACCCGGTCGTCCACCGAGGCATGTTTCAGCCGAAAAACGGCAACTTGCTGACCACCAGCAACCGAGGGAAGAAGCCTGATTGTTTTTTCAATCAGTTCGACATAGGCGGGCGGGCCTGAGATCAGGGCGACGCCCTGGTCTGGCAACTCACCCCAGCCAAAACGCTGATCAAGAACACCCAAGCTCGTCAGTGCATCGCGTAGCTGGCTGGAACTGCTCATGCTGACCAATGGAACCAGCGTCGTTTGCACGTCATCGGTGCGCGAAACGTACAGTGTGCCAGCGTGAGTGAACCAGGTGAAGCCATAGACGCTGGAGAGCTTGTTGATGAATTCGGTCGGGTTCTTGGTGTTGAAACGCCCGTTAACGACCCCTTCAACACCTCGCCCAAGCCGGAGCGACAAGCTGAAACTGCCGGCGAAGTCCTGCAGTACCTTGTCGATATTTTTGTTCTGGACGAAATAGGTGTAAGGCGCATCAGCCCAAGGAGGAACTCCAGCCTGCGCCATGTGGGCATAAACCAGAAACAGGCCGAACAGAAGGGCTTTCAGCAACCGGCTAACCCGGCTGATCGGGGTTGCCAGTTTGGTTGTCGCAAAAGGATTCATAGGGATTTGCCAGTGCGTGCCCAGAAATCGAGGGCGTTTGTGAATTCGGCAACCTCTGCATCCAGTAGTTCGCCGCTGATATCGGATGCCAATGACTGCTGCAATTGCAGCACCTGTCCTTTCGTTTCGAAGCACAGTGTTGAAGCGTGTTCGCGCAGCATTCCTGCGCCCAGATTGAGCAAGCGCTCGATGGCCTGCCCGGCAACGTGGCTACCTTCCTCGCCTGGCAAAGTCATCACCTTGGCCTGCAGCGCCAATCGTCCGTCAGGCGCAGGGAGCAAATGCACCCGGTACTTGCCGTCGATGGTCAGCGTCAGTCGACCGTTGCGCAAGGCGTCGGCTGCAATTCCACGACGCGCCATGAAATCCCGGAGTGCGGGATGAGCGGTGATAGGGCTATTCATTTTGATTGTTGGTCATGTTCGGCATGTTGCGGATAAGCCGCAAGACTTCTGCGACCGGCTCGATAAGTTCGGAGGGTATGTATTGGTCAATTTCGGCAGTATCCATCAGCGAATGGGCCAAGGGGATATTCTGCAGAATCGGGATACCTTCTTCCCGCGCGGCCTTGATCATGCGCTCGGCAAGCAGGCCTTCGCCTTTGGCAACGACCACAGGCAGGGGCGTCGTTTCCTTTTCGTAAAGAATGGCGATGGCAAGGTGGGTCGGGTTGGTCACCACCACGGAGGCCTTGCGGGTTCGACTGACGGCATTTTGCTGCATCATTTCCTGATGCAGGTGCTTGCGCTGTTGCTTGACTTCAGGATTGCCTTCCATTTCCTTGTATTCCTGCTTGACCTCGTCCTTGCTCATCATCAGTCCCTTGGTGTACTGATAGCGCTGGTAGGCGAAGTCTGCCGCAGCGATGATCGCATAGGCAAGCGCAATCTTGACGATCAACGATTTCAGCAGAATCCCCACGGTAATACCGATCCCCGGCAGTTCAGCCTGGGGTATGGTCACTATCGTAGGTAAAGAGTCGCTCAGGATGCTATAGATCAGCGAGGCCAGAATACTGATTTTCAGGATCGACTTCAGTACTTCGATCACATTCTTGATGGCGAAAATATTTTTCAGGTTATTGATAAAATTGAGTTTCTTGGCCGACGGCATCAGTGCCTTGACCGAGAACAGCATCCCGGTCTGCAGCATTTCAACGAACATGCCGAGACCGATAATGATCAGCATGAAGGGCAGCATGATCCAGACCGCCTGGGTTGCCAGCTTGGTAATCAGCACATTGGCCGCATCCTCGAAAGGCATGTTGATCACATCAAGCGGCAACAGCATCAATTCCGCCAAAGACTTGACCAAGGCTTCCGAGTTGCTAAGCAGATAGCCGAACAGAGCCAGAATGATGACCGTTTGGGTAAAGTCCTTGCTGTGCGCGACCTGACCGTCTTCACGCGCCTGCCGAAGTTTTTTGCTGCTGGGCTGTTCGGTCTTTTCGCTCATGGCGCTCCCAACCCATAAGTGGCCCAGTGCTTGTTCAAAAAAGGCATGATATTGCGGAGCGCTTCAACATGATCCTGCGCATAGTCGAACAAGGTCACCAGATAGACCAGCAATACTACGAGGGCAAGCGCACTCTTGATCGGCATGGCCAGAAAGAACACATCGAGTTGCGGCACAAAACGGCTAATCAGCGCCAAACCGATTTCGGCTAGGAACATCGCTACGATGGCCGGCGCGCAAAGCAGAACCGCAACGCGCACCATGTTCGAAAGTTGATCAAGAAAAGCCTGCATCGATTCTGGACGCAGCGTCGGCGACCAACTGAGCACGTCCCAAAGGCGGAAGCTGTCGTAGACCACGTTGAGCAGCAGAAAGAAACCGCCGATGCTAAAGAAAAAAACAATGAAGGCCTGATTGAACAGAATACCCATGGGCGACGAATCGTTACCGGTCAGCGGATTCAAGGTGGCCGAAATACTGGCACCGCGCTGGTTGTCGATGAAGAAACCCACCGCCTCGAAGGACCAGAAGGGGATGGCAATCAAAAAACCTAGCGTGAAGCCGATAAAAGCTTCCTTTGTGATCAGTAGCAAGGCTTGCAAAGCGCCCAGCTCAGTGATCGACATGGTCGGAGCCAGTCTCGGCGCCACCAGAAGACCAATTCCGGCGGCAATCGAAAAGCGCAACATGCCCGGGATGATCTGGGAATTGAAAATGGGAATGGCGACGAACATGGCCAGGATTCTGGGCTGCGTGCTCAATAGAGCCACCAGAAAAGCCTTGGTTTGCGCATAGTCCACCGCTTCGTTCATTGTTGCTGTTCCTAGCGGACGATCTGTGGGAACAACTCGAAAATCGAGAGTGTGAAGTTGTAAAGTTCACCGCCCATCCAGCGCACTGTCAAGGACAACGTCACCATGACGGCTATCAGCTTGATGGCGAAGGACAAGGTCTGCTCCTGGATCTGCGTCAGCGCCTGAAAAAGCGAAAAGAGCGTTCCCACCGTTGCCGCCACGACAATCGGCGGCAAGGACAGCCAGAGAACCAGATACAGGGCCTTGAACATGTAGGAAATAACGTCAGGGGTATTCATGTTCTCAGCTCTAGGTGTAAGTCAATATGAGGCCATGGATCAGGCGTGACCAGCCATCCACCATGACAAAAAGGAAAAGTTTGAGCGGCAGGGAAATGGTCACTGGCGAAACCATCATCATGCCCATGGAAAGCAAAATATTTGAGATGATCAGGTCGATCACGACAAAGGGCAGGTAAAGCAGAAAGCCGATCTGGAATGCGGAAGTCAGTTCGCTGATCAGGAAAGAAGGAATTAGGACCAGAAAGTCGGTTTGCTTAACATCGGCCGCCATTTCAGGACCCCACATCTTTTGGGCAGTACGAACGAAGAAATCGCGTTGCTCAAGCTTGCTATACCGCGTCAGGAAGGTGCGCAGGGGCTCCGCCCCTTTGCGCACGCCACCGATCAGCCCTTCAACACTTTTCATCGATTGTGGCTGCTGTATCGTGTTCTCGTAAATGCTGTTACCGACCGGCGCCATGATATAGGCGGTCAGGATCAAGGCCATCCCATAAAGGGCAATGTTTGGCGGAATCTGCTGAACACCAAGCGCATTGCGAATCAGTGACATGACGATGGATATCTTCAGGAAGGACGTGGTGACTACCACCAGCGTCGGCAGCAGCGCCATGACCGCCAGAACGATCGCTAGGGCAATCGGATCAAAATTGTTCATTTCTGCTTTTCTACCAGCGTCTTGATGGTCACGCCAAGGTTACCCTCGATTTCGATTAATTCGCCGCAACCGATCAGCGCACCATTGGCGCGAATATTGACCCCGCTCGTCAGTGGTCGGCCGAGATCCAGTGCCTGTCCGGGCTGCAACGCTTTCAGTTCAGCCAGGGAAAGGCTGCGCTCGCCCAAATCGAAGGTCAGCAGGACTGGAATCTGCTCAAGCGTTTTCAGTACGGCATCCTGGGGGTTGGCTTGTTCGGTGTTTGGCATTTTCAATCCTGTCTCAGCAGTCAACACTTGGGTAACAATCAGTTTTGTATCTTCCCAGCGGACACGCACACCAAAAGAACTCTGGCCCAGCCAAAGCTCGCTGCCCTGGCTGATCCATGCCTGTTCGATCAGGATCGTATCATGGACATTCAGGTGCGTCAGGGCGTCCGCCGGCAAACTGCTGCGACCAATTTCGGCCCGCAGCAAAATGGGCAATGCATCCTCATCCAGCGTGTTGTTGATCGCCGGCAGGCGCGAAACAAGCCCGGCAATCAACATCAGACCCAGAGAATCGGATGACAGCGTGCCATACAGAATCTGCGTGCCTTTTGCCAGCGTCAGCGCGAAGTGGTGTTCGAGTCCTTCCCGATGTGCATTCGAGGCTTTTTCGCAGCGATCAAGCTGTGCCGGACCGCGTCCCAGCGCCTCAATGGCGGCCAAAACGTCGCCAAGCGCTGACTCCAGGGTGGCCGTCGCAAAAGCCGGCGGCAGGGTGGGCAGGTCAATATCTGGAAAATGTGCTTTAACCCAAATGCCTGGCGCGTCGACCGGCAGGGTGATTGCCAGCCGGGCGCCTGCCCATTGCGCATCAATGCGCCAGTCCGTGTGATCGGTGGACGGCACCCCTATGAGCGGTTCGACTGAAATCAACCAATCGCCTTCACCCAGAGCAACAGTCCGGTTCAAGGCGCGGGTGGCCAGCAAGGTTGTAGCCTGTGCCTCGTTACGGGTAAAGCGATGCAGGCGGAGAGGTTGTGATTGAGTGTTCATCATTTCAGAAGGAAGCCAGCACTTCCTGGAGGCAGGGATCTTCGTCGTCATCGGTTTGTACACGCATCAACACATCACGTTGCAAACGTTGCGCCAGCGTGTTGGCCAATTCGGGCAGGGCGCGACTGAGTTTCAGGCGCGAGCTTTCAATACTGCAGATGAAGTCCACCTGAAGGCGCCCTTCATTTTCCTGAATGGTCACCGTGACGCCGGGCAGCAGATCATCCTTGAGATCCATGCGCACTTGGCGATTGCCATTACTGCCGTCGGCCACCATCAGGCGATCAACCTCTTCGCTCAAGCTGCTTGCCAGTTCTGCCTGCCCCGCTGATTTTTCCGAATAGCTCGCAAGGTTTGGGGAAACCGCCGTTTGATAAAGCGAGAAAGGGGGCGGCATCGGGTTGGCAACGGTTTGTTGCGGCGCAACCTTTTCATTGGCCATGGCCATGGCAAAACGTTCCTGGGTCTCGGCATCCGGCGCATCGCGACCATCGGTATTTTGACCGCCAATATCGTTGCGCAAATTTTGAGCGTTCGGGTTTGGGATGGAAAGGTTCAAGCTGACTTGACGATCAACACTCATACCGCCACCTCCTCGAAATCATCTCCCCACTCGACACGATCATGGCGCAGTTCGGCAACCTCTTCCATCTCGGCATCCTCGGCGCGTTCGGCTTGCTTCATATATTCGTCGTTATAAACCTCCACCAGTTCGACGAACTTTTGTTTCATGATCACGGCCTGCTGGTGACACTGTTTGGCTTCGTCCAAACGCTGCTCTTCAGCCGTACGCGCCTGTTCAGATTTCACCAGATTTTCTTCATAGCCATGCTCGCGATGGCGCAGGTCAACAACTTCCATCTGGACACTCTCAATGTCACGCAGACGCACCAGACGGCTGCATAAGTCCTGATAGAGATTATGTTCGCGGCGAAGCGCTTCTTCGATAAAAGCAGAAAGAATTTTTTGTGCCTCGTCACGGGCTGCCATTGCTGCCTCCAGCACCGTACGTTGTTTGAACATGGCGAGTTCGGCCCGATTTTCGCGGAAGTTCTTGATCGAGAGGATTTCGTCGAAGATGCTCATCGCTGCCGGTATCTCAAGTATTGACCAAGGCATCAAGCCCGGCCAGTGTTTGCTCCATCGTCGATTTTTCGTCGGTACGCTGACGCAGGAAATTTTTGATGCTCTCTTGCTTGTCGATGGCCCTGTCGGTCAGGGCATCGGCACCACGTTTGTATTCGCCGATTTTTACCAGCAATTCGACCTCGGCGTATTTGGCCATCAATTCCCGCAGCTTGCCGGCATTGGCCTTGTGCTCTTTGCTAACAACCGCGTTCATGACCCGGGAAACTGACGCCATGACGTCAATCGCTGGATAATGGTTGCCCGACGCCAGCTTGCGCGAAAGGACGATATGGCCATCAAGAATCGAGCGCGTTTCGTCGGCAATCGGTTCGCTCATGTCATCGCCTTCAACCAGAACCGTGTAGAGCGCGGTAATCGAACCCTTGTCGTTCATGCCGACGCGTTCCATCAATTTGGGTAGAGTGGCAAAAACACTTGGAGGAAAGCCGCGTCGTGTCGGTGGCTCACCTGCCGCTAGGCCAATCTCGCGTTGGGCCCGCGCAAAGCGGGTCACGCTATCCATCAGGAACAGCACCTTCTTGCCCTGATCACGAAAGTACTCGGCGATGGCGGTTGCCACGTAAGCTGCCTTGGCGCGTTCCATCGAACTTTTGTCGGAAGTCGCACAAACGATCACGCTACGGCGACGGCCGTTCTCGCCCAACTCGTGCTCAAGAAATTCGCGCACCTCGCGGCCGCGTTCGCCAATCAGTGCCACCACTGTCACATCGACAGCCGCCCCCTTGACCAACATGGCCATCAGCGTCGACTTGCCGCCGCCGGCTGCTGCGAAAATGCCCATGCGCTGCCCTTCGCCGCAAGTCAGCAGTCCGTCCAGAGAGCGCACGCCCAATTCCAGGGGATCATGAATCAGGCGTCGCTTCAAAGGGTCAGGTGCTTCAGCAAACACCGGATAGAATTTGCTGGCTTCGAGCGGGCCGCGCTCCTTTTCATCGAGCGGCCGACCGAGCCCATCCAGCACGCGCCCCATCAGGCCGCTACCGACAGGCACCATGTGGGCGTGACCGGTAGGAATCACCTCGGTTGCCGCCGAAATGCCATACATGTCGCCAATTGGTGTCAGCAAAGCGGCATCCTTGACGAAGCCGACCACTTCGGCCTTCATTTCAAAGTCTTCGCCGGGATTTCTCAGGATACAGACTTCACCGACCTTGACCGTTGGCACAACCGCCTTGATGATGGTTCCGATCACCTGCGTGACGCGACCGCGAATGTGCAGGGTCGGCGTCGCTTCAAGCGCCAAGGACATCATCTCGGTAATATGGTCGAATTGCCGAATGCTCATGGTTTCAGATCCGGCTTCCCAGCACTTTCAGGAAGGAGGCACGCAAAGCCTCCAGCTGCCCGTCAACACTGGCTTCGACAGTACCAATCTCGCTTTCGACAATGCAGGCATCCACTTTCAGGCGGCTATCGGGAACGATGTCGAGATAGCCCACGCCAGGATACGCCGCCAGAATTTCATTTACCCGCGCCTTGACCGCTTCGACCTGCTGGGCATTGACGCGCAAAGTCATGTGTTTCTGATGGCGCACGACCGATAGCGCGTTTTTCACGGCGATCAATACACGCTCCTCATCGGCAAAATCATCGATGATCTTGCGCACCGCCTGCATCACCAGATCGACCATCTTGCCTTCGACCTTGCTGAAATAGTCGATGGTCTGGCTAATGTTTTCAATCATCTTTTCGGCCTGTTCGAGCCGCGCTTCTTCCATGCCTTCATTGAAACCGCGCTGTCTTTCGCTTTCGAAAGACTCTTCTGCATGCTTGACCACCTGCTGAGCCTGAGCCTGCGCCTCTTTGATAATTTGTTCTGCCGAGCGCAGGGCATACAGTTCCTCAGCGGAGATCACCTTGACCGCCGGGTCGATGCTGATAGCCAGACGCTGCCAGGGCGCTAATGGGCTGCGGGGAACAAGGAAAGCCATTTTGGATCGATTTCCTGAAGCAAGGAGAGAGAGATTTGCAGAGCCTCGCCTGAACTCAAAGGCAGGTCTGCCATCCGGTTTTTCGTTTCGAGCGGCAGGCGCAGCAAGCCACGCTGCCCAATTGCAGGCGCGACCTCTTGAAAAGCCAGCCCAAGCAATGCACTGCCCAACGCGGCCAGTTCTTCGATGATATCGTCGACAGGCCAGGCCACACCACTTTCAAGGCCGGAATGAAGCCTCGCGGCTCGCTGGCAAACAAATTGGTAGAGACTATCGCCAAGCTGGTCTTGCAAAGCCTGCACCTCGGCACGGCTGATGCAGCGCCGGATATGTTTGCCGGCCAGTACAGCACCGGCGCTGAGCATGAATTTGTCCAGACTGGCCTGCGGCAGCATGGCGAGCGGCAGGGCAGGATCATCGAGGTTCGAAACAACGCCAAGTTCCAGCGCCTGGATTAAATATTCCGACCAGTGACGATGTGTCGTCGGCAAGATTGCTGCGTGCTGCAAGACGGCATCCGGCACAAGTGCCACCGCTTGCGAAGGATGCAGACTTAAAGTGGGCAGAAGGCAAAATGAGAAAAAAGAATCCGCCAGCGGATGGCGCACGCCAGGAAAACCTGCCGATGCGGCCGCTGCGTTCAACTGCCAGCCCCTCCGCGACCTTTACGGGCAGGCCACCAGAATTTCCACATGACCAAAGCTGTAGCACCAAGGCTGAGGGCAAGCAAGACGCCCAAAAGAATAGCCACAGTCACCGGCACCGCATGCTGCGTGCCATTGGCAGCTGCCAGCTCGCCACTCTTGACTGCAAGCGCGTCCACCTTTGTCGGCGGCGTTTGCGATTGAATCAACACGATGGTTACTTTGTCGGGTGCCAGCCCCGGAATGCTGTTGATCACTAGTCTGCGAATCTGGGGCTGAACCGAATCAAGGTTATAACCTTCCTGGTGCTTGATGAATACTGCTGCTGACGAAGGCATTGACGGATCACCGGCAGAACCGCGTTCGGGCAAGACGACATGGACGCGGGCAGCCAGCACCCCGTCGATCTGAGCCAGTGTCCCGCGCAACTCCTGCGATAGCGCATAAATGTAGCGTGCACGCTCTTCCAGTGGCGAAGAAATCAAACCTTCCTTCTTGAACACATCGCCCATGCCGGCATAGCGCTCACGCGGAATCGCCTTGGTTCGCAATAAATCAACGGCTCGTCCCACGTCAGCAGCATCAATCGAAATCCCGACCATACCTTCCTTGCCGGGAATTTTCTTGGCAGCGATGCCGGCATTGATCAGCGCCGCCAACACTTCATTGGCGTCGGTTTCGGGCATACTGGCCATCAATTCGACCTTGTTGCCACAAGCGACAAGCAGGAGGGCCAAGAGGCCGACAAGACAATAACGAACCAGCGATTGCATGATTATTGAATCTTCACAAGTTGTTCGATGTTCTGGGTTGAGCGACTGATCACCTTGCCGACCAGGTCATACTGGATCGACATCTGGGTCAGGTTCATCTGCATTTTCAGCAGGTCGGCCGCCGTCATGGTATTACCACCTTCAAGCACGGCTGTCACATTTTTCCAGGACTGCTGAAAATCGGTCGACACACCCTGCAAACCATTAAGGATGCGATCGCCAAGATTCAGGTTTGCCACTTGCATCGGGTTGGCAACGACAGGCAACTGAACCTGCTGCGTCGTTACCAAGACCACTGGGTCAGACTGCATGATTTCGTTGAAGCGCTCGGTGGCTCGCGAATCCGGCACCACCGAACTGGCCGAAACGGCAGGGGTATCTGTTGTCAGAACACTCTGTACGATTTTGCTGGCGACGATTTCCATGCCTGTCTCTCCTTAGAATGGGACAACTACCGCGAACAGGCGGCTTCACTCTCACCGAGCATGGCTTGCGCCAACGATGATGAACTGGCTGCCGCACGCAAAGCACGCAGACTTTCTGATGTCCGGCCTGCCAATTGCAGCGCCAAACCACGAAATGCCTCGATTTCCGCCCGCTCATCCGGATCAACGCTGCCCACCGCATGCCCCAGAATTTTTGCGCTGTCTTCCGAACGACCTGTGTTCATGTAGGCCATCGCCTGACCAATATAGGCGAAAGCGCGGTGCGGCCGTAAACGCTGCAGCGCGCTGAAAATTCTTTCAGCACGCTGCACGTCGCCACGACCTGCAGCGACAAAGCCCACTTCGGTGAGCACGCGAATTTCGTCAGCACTGAGCAGATTCAACCCCCTTGAACACGAATGCTAACATAGCCTCAGCACGTTCACGAATCGCATCAAATCCGCCCTTTTCCTTGCAGAAGGCGATGACCGCTTCCAGCGTTTCGCGTGCTGCCACATAATCTTTCTTCAGAATTTCACATTCGGCGATGTTCAGCAGGTATTCAGGCTTGCCGGGTTCGATGTTGGCGGCAAAGGCAAAATTGCCGATGGCGAAATCGTAGCGCCCCAGCATCTGGTTGCAGACCGCCAGTCCGGCCAGATACTTGGCTTCGGTCGGCCGATACAGGGTCAGGATGGCGAAACGCCGCAAGCCTTCCTCATAATGTCCTTGTGCAACCAGATTGTAGGCAATCGAATAAATGGCTTCGGTATCCGTGAAGGTCAGGCGTTTTGATGAAGGTAGCGCCTCCAGATCAGCACGCAACTGTTTGAAGGTATCGGAGAGGTTCATCGTTTCTTCGGTATTGAGTGACATTTTTTTCTCCTCAGATATTGCGTGCCATACCACGGTTGGTTTCGGTCTGCGCCTGCTGGAGCGCCGAGATTTTTTCCTTCATGTCCCGGATAAGCTCCTCGGCACTTTGCATCATCTCATTGGCGTGCTGATAACCGGCTTCTTGTAGTTTAGCCAAGGCCTCCAGTTTGGTCTTTTCCACCTCGTCCATATCGGCGGAGTGATTGACTGCAGAAGCGACAACACCACCAATCGAATTACTGATGCCGGCCAACCCCTGACCGATTGCATTTGTCGCCATCGATTGACTATTCAGTTTGGTTGCCAATGCGTTTTGATCCACGACATTCTTTTTGGCAATATCACCCAAGGAATTAATATACTTGGCATCGCCTGGATTGGCTTTGGCAAGAGAATCTGCCTCATTCGCGAGGACTTGATTCTTCTGCGCGCTGTTGGTCGCCTGAAAGGCCTTGGCCGCTTGACCAATCTGAATGGCACCTGCACCAACCTGAATACAGCCGCCGATAATCCCCATAACGCCCTGAACAATCCCGGCAGCCAGACGCTTGTCGGCTGCATCTTTCATTTTGTCGGCTGCAGCATTCAACGATGACACTTCGGCAGTCAGTTCGGCTGCCCGTTGCAGGCGCTGTGAACTCTTGATCATCTGCTGGCACTGCTGAAATACTTTCATCAACGCCATGCTGTCCACCAGAACATCACCGCTGTCAAAAGTTTGCTGCAGACGGCCAAGCGCTTCCAGTTCCTGCTCAGTACTGACCTTGGTGCCATTGGCCAGCTTGATGGCAATACCGTCTTTCAACAAACTTTTTTCGACCTGCTCAAGCTGCTCGGCAGTAATTCCCGAAACCTTGGACGTAATGGCCGATTCATCAACGGTCTTGGTGCCTTGCTCCATGTTGACATCGATGTTGTATTGCTGACCACCGACGGAGATGGGTGTAATGCTCATCATGAACTCCTTTATTCTGTTGTCGCAGGCTCAGACTGCAGCTCGGCTATTGATATTTGCGGCAATGTCGGAATGGTTTTGCGCAGATCCGGCAAGAATGCTGCTGATACTTTCCAGAGACTCCTCGATTTCCTTGAGAATCTTCTTCATTTCTTCGGAATCTTCTTCCATCGACTTCATGAGAGCGACCGTCATGGCGTCGATCTTCTTCTTGTCGACCATCGCCATATCGGCTTCATGTCGGGATTGTGCCTGCGCGATGCCGGCGGCGCCCGAACCGATCCCCGTAGCGCCCGTTGCCACGGTAGTGACCCCCTGAGCGATCGCCGCCCCCGACCTGACCGCACTAGATATGGTATTGGTGGCAGTACCCGCAGCATTGGCCGCAGCACCTACACTGCTAGCGCCACACGACACGACTGCCGCCGCAATGCCGACCGTCACTGCCGTCACAATGGTAACCACCATGGTGACCTTGGCGACAGTATCCGCATCAACTCCACCGAGTTCCATGGCACCACCGACCATATTGGCAGCGAAGGCAGGATCAAGCAGCAGCGCTGCACCCCCACCGACGGCGATGCCGACAATTCCCGAAAGGAGCTTGCCCAGGCTCTCGGCCTTCTCTTTCGGCACACCGAAGGCTTCCAGCACCGCACCAAACGCTTTGCTCAGCAGCGATGAAAGTTCCAGTGCTGGCCCGCCGCATTCCTGACTAATCGCGCTGGCCAGGGAAATGACTGCAGACGCCATTGCGATGCCGGCAATGATGAGCGCCGGAGCCGCGGCACCGCCAGTCGCAACGGTGGCAACCGCCGCAATGCCGACGGCGATCGCCGCACCGATGACGGCCAGGCACTTGCCGATCCAGCTGAAAATCTTTTTGATCAAGCCCGAATGCTTCTCTTCGACGCATTTCTTGGCGTATTCCTCGATTTTCTTGATGGCTTCCTTGTGATTCTCAGCCATCTTCTCCTTCGACACCAGAAGACCTTCCTTGGCCGATTTGAGCTGCCCTTCCTTGGTCTTGTTGCCGAGCAGTCTGAGGGCGTCACCTAAATCTTCGGCAGAAAATGAAAGAACCACCCCGTCGATCTGCGGCGCGCCGTTCGCGTCGTTCACGCCAGGCGTCCCCCCCGTCTGCTGCGCTCCCTGAATGAACTGCAACACCATCTGTTGCACTTCCGTTCGATTCTGATCGCTCAAATTCGCCAATTGTTCCTGTTGCGTCAAAGGTGGGGTATTGATTCCACCCAAGGGGTAGCCCAAACCACCTTGGTTCGATGTAATTACGGTCATTTTGTGGCACTCCTTTCCGCCGTTTGCGGCGCTTTCAGCAAACCGAGCAAGGCTTCGGCGCGACTCTTGAGCGCGGCCTGCTCCGGCAACTCGCATTTGCCGACAACGATACTGAGTGCATCGGCGGCATCCTCCAGATGGCCAAGGGCAATCAGGCACTCGGCGGTATGAAAGGTTGGGGCAGGATCATCCAGATCCATGACCGTTGCCAGCGAATAGAAAGCGATGGCGTCTTCGTACCGCTTCTGCATTTGCAAACAGGAGGCATAGGCATTGTTGTAACGGCGCTCAAGCGGCTGGTGAATGACGAGAAAAGCAAAAGCCTTGAGCGCATCGAGATAACGCGCCTGGCTGTAGAAACCATGCCCGAGGGCATAAACCGCCTCATAATCCTTATCGTCATAACCCATAATCGTGCCAAGTGGCACGCCGTTGAGTACAGCATCGCCGACCTGCTCAAATAACGCCTCGACGTTGTTGCCAATGGTTTGTTCCCCGGATGCATTCATATCGCTGCTCCTTACATTTTTTGAATAATGCCTGCGTTGCTGTCCGAAAACTTCTTGATGAAGTTGGTCATCAACTCGAAGGCTTCGTTGCGTTTGTTGCTGAGGCTTTGCAAACGCAGCATGTCCATCTGCTGAGTGCTGCTCAGCGAGTCGATCTTGCCCTTGATCTCTTCCGCCCAGGTATCGAAGGTCTTCTGCTTGGCATCGTAGATGCCCGTTCCCGGCTCATTCACTTCATCACCACCGGTTGGCATCGTCAGTCCAGCCTTTATAACTTTGTCGTAAAGCGCTTTGCCGGCCGCTTGGTCTGCGCCGAGATTGGCCCATTTTTCGGTATCCGAGCCGCCTGGCCGCTGCGTCCTCAGCGCTGTCAGCAAACTGTTGAGTTCAGCAATTTGCGCATTGCGATCCGCGACTGATTTCAACTGGCCCTTGAGTTGTACTTCCAGATTATTGGCACGATCAGACTGCACCATCATCATTGCCGTTTCCAGATCCATGCCCTGTATTTGGGCTGCCGTAACGGGAGTGCCACTACCAACAGAATTAATTGACATGATAATTCCCTCCAATTCCAATGCTTCGTACTACGCAGCGCTCAAGTCACTGCCCAATGCGCGCTGAGCGCTTCCGGCAAGGGGGGGCATGCCCAAAGCACTCTCCCCCTGATTCCACACCCGATCCCAACTTCGAGCTTTTCGCCATCGCTTACATTTTTTGAATAATGCCTGCGTTGCTGTCCGAAAACTTCTTGATGAAGTTGGTCATCAGTTCGAAGGCTTCATTGCGCTTATTGCTCAGGCTTTGCATACGCAGCATGTCCATTTGCTGTGTGCTGCTCAGCGAATCGATCTTGCCCTTGATTTCTTCCGCCCAGGTATCGAAGGTCTTTTGTTTCACGTCATAGCCGGTGACAGTCCCATTTTTGTTTTTAACTTCTTTGGGTGCGTCTTTACCGGTGGGCATAGTCAGCCCTGCTTTGACGGCGTCCTCATTGATGGTGGTGCTGATCTTGCCCGTCGCTTCGGTATCGGAACCACTCGGCCGAGCAGTTCTCAGTGAGGTCAGCAATTTGTTGAGATTGGCGATTTCCGCATTGCGATCCGCAACCGATTTCAACTGCCCCTTGAGTTGCACTTCCAGATTGTTGGCACGATCAGACTGCACCATCATCATTGCCGTTTCCAGATCCATGCCCTGTATTTGGGCTGCCGTAACAGGAGTACCGCCACCGACTGAATTAATTGACATTTTATTTGCTCCAAAAAAATCACATTGCCGCGTTAGCGGTGTTTAGATCATCATCCGTTTTTTGGCGGGACGCGTTCCGCTCACCGGCGTGCTAAATGACAGACGAGCCTTTTCTTCATCAACTTCACGATCGATGGCGGCCTGGTCTTCGGCCAACAAGCGAGCGGCCTCTTCCTTGTGCTCCGGTTTGATGGAAGCGCTGAATGCGCCGCGATCAACTCCGAACTGGCGGAAAGTGGCTTCTCCGGCGTCAAGTTTCCCCTGAATCTCGCCAACCATTTTGTCGGCATCGGCCACTATGCGGGCAACACGTTCTTCATCGTACGGCATCTTCATTCTCCTGGTTTCTGGTTAATCAACTGGTTTTCACTTCAAACACTTGGACATTTCCCGTTTTCATCGCCCTACACCCGTTAAGTAACACCTGACGAGCACCGGTTCCATGATTGAACTGCTAAAACGAAAAAATTTCCAGCCGATTGCACGTCTTCCTGCTGAAATCTGGGCAAAGCTGGCGAGACACGCGCAATCAAGCCTTTTGCAAAAGCGGTGTTAGCGGCAAGCAGGCTTGATCGACCCACTCTTCAAGCATCTGCACCAGCGCCTACCAGACAGATGGTGCCGCGCGGAACTGAGCAGGGCATGCTGTTACTAAGCCAGTATTCAATCTCACCATAGATCACCTTCAATCGCCGACGGGTCACATTAACCCCGCTGCCGAGCTTCAAAACCGCTATGCTCTTGGATAAATGGAACGCGTAAAGAACATGACTCAAGAGTACAGAGAAACCAACATCGATTTCACTTAAGGGAGGCGCACTATGCCTGCAATCAATATCAACAAGGTCGCTGACATCCAGCAACACAATATTCAGGATGTCATGTCGCAAGGCAGTATCAAGCTGGGTGACCGGAAATACAGCGTTACGCTGGTGAATGACCAGATCAAGGTACATCGCCAGGATCTGGGGAATTTGTCGCTAGGCCAAAAAATTGCCAATGGAATCAAGGATTTTTTCAGCAGGCTATTTAACGATGGTTCGGTAAAAACCAGAACCACCCGCCTGGAAGGACAGCTTCAGGGCATGCTGCAGACACAACAGGCCACGATTGCTCACCGAGCACAGGAATTCAGAGCCGGATTGCAGGATGCCCGGCAGGC